>JABLTH010094521.1_pt1 | contig 14665 bp, 12 predicted proteins | sample 7875711 | NCBI WGS metagenome assembly JABLTH01 (sample SAMN14941262, study PRJNA633318) | bioreactor metagenome | isolation source: bioreactor | place: China | collected 2019-03-05 | reverse complement strand
CGCGCGTCGACCCCGCCGACCCACACCGGGATGCGCCGCTCGGCGGCGAGTCCGAGCCCCCGCGTGACGCCCGCCTGGCCCGAGACGAGCGCGAGCGTCCAGCCGGCGAGGCGGCCGTGCGCGAGGCGGCCGAGACCCGACCACGCGGCGAGCGCGTCCGCCTCGTCGAGCCGCAGGCCCCACGGCGGGTTGCTCAGGAGGAGTCCGGGCTCGAGCGCCGGCAGCGGCAGGTCGGGCACCGCGGCCTGCGCGATCCGCACCGCGTGCGCGAGCCCCTGGCGCGCGAGCGCCTGGGCGGCCTCGCGGACCGCGCGCGGATCGCGGTCGAAGGCGAGCATCGGCGCGGCGGCGGACTCGTCCAATGCGCGGGCCTCGAGCTCCTTCGCGATGCGCGCGGCGGGCACGTCCGCGAAGGACTGCAGGTGCGCGAGCGCCAGCGCCCGCGGATCGCGGCGCGGCGGGTGGCGCAGCGCGAGCGCCGCGGCCTCGGCGATCAGCGTGCCGGTGCCGCAGAACGGGTCGACGAGCGGCCGCTCGTGCGTGACGCCGGCGAGGAGCGCGAGACCCGCGGCGACGTCCTCGCGCAGCGGTGCCTCGCCGCGGCGGCCCGTGCCGCGCTCGTGCAGGCTGTGGCCGCCGAGGTCGAAGCCGACCGTCGCGCGGCCGCGGTCGAGCCGCACCTCGACCAGGACCGCCGCCGCGCGCGGATCGACCGGCGGCGCGGTGCGCCCGCGCGCGCGGTAGCGGTCGTTCACCGCGTCCTTCACGAGCCGCGCGGTGAAGCGCGTGTCGCGCAGGCCCTCGGACGTGCCGATCGCACGTGCGGCCCACGGCACGCGTGCGGGGAGGTGGTCCTCCCAGCGCAGGCAGGCCATCGCGTCGCGCAGTCCGTCCGCGGAGACGGGGAGGCCCTGCGCGATCTTGAACACGACGCGCGGGGCCGAGCGCAGCGCGAGCGCGGCCCGCACGCCGTCGGCCGGCGTGCCGCGGAAGCGCACCACGCCGCGCTGCGCGGACAGCGGTTCGAGGCCGATCCGGCGCAGCTCCTCCGCGGCCGCGGGCTCGAGGCCCGACGACACCGAGGCATGAAAGAAACAGGGGCCGGGGGAAGTCCCCGGCCCCGCGCTGGTCACGAGTAGGCCGCCCGGCTCAGGCCTGGACGACGGCCTGCGCCTGCTTGACCAGCGCGGCGAACGACTCCGGCTGGAAGACGGCGAGCTCCGCGAGGACGCGGCGATCGATCTCGATCCCGCTCTTGCCGAGGCCGTTCATGAACCGGCTGTAGGACAGCCCGTTCAGGCGGCACGCGGCCCCGATGCGCGCGATCCACAGCGCGCGGAAATGGCGCTTCTTCTGGCGCCGGTCGCGGTAGGCGAAGTTGAGGGAGCGATCGACCTGCTGCTTCGCGATGCGATAGCAGTTTCCCTTGGTGAGGAAATAGCCTTTCGCACGCGCGAGGATCTTCTTGCGGCGCTCGCGGCGCTTGTTACCCCGTTTGACTCTCGGCATCGTGTGCCTCCCGCCGGATCCGATGCATTCGGTCCGTGCGCTTCGTCCGGGCCGGAAGGGGTGTCACCCGGCCGCGAACGTGCGGGCGCGTAGCCCGCGGTGGGTCCGACCAAGCCGCCTACGGGCGGCCGTAGGGCAGCATCTTGTGGACGACCTGCGCCTCGCACTCGGGCAGGTAGACGTCGACGTCGAGGTGACGGCGGCGCTTGCTGTCCTTCTTGGTCAGGATGTGGCTCTTGTAGGCCTTCCCGCGCTTGACCTTGCCCGTCGCGCTGAGACGGAAGCGCTTGGCCGCGCCACGGTGGGTCTTGAGCTTCGGCATGGTCCGTACTCCTAGGGTTCGAGACTGCGTGTGGCGATCGCCCGGCTCGCGCGCTCGATGAAGGCGGGGACCGCCACCGTGCCCTGGTCACCCACCTTGTGGATGCGCAGGGAGACGGAGTCGGCCTGCGCCTCGCGCGGCCCGACGACCAGCATGTAGGGGATCTTCTCGAGCTCGGCGTCGCGGATCTTCGCGCCGATCTTCTCGGGGCGGCGGTCGACCTCGGCACGCAGGCCCGCGGCGAGGAGCCGCGTGCCGAGCGCGTCGGCGTACTCGGCGACCTTCTCCGAAACCGGCAGGACCTTCACCTGCACGGGCGCGAGCCACGGCGGGAAGGCGCCGGCGAAGTGCTCGATCAGGATGCCGAAGAAGCGCTCCATCGAGCCGAGGATCGCGCGGTGCACCATCACCGGGAGCTTGTGCTGCCCGTCGTGGTCGACGAACGAGATGTCGAACCGGCGCGGCAGGTTGAAGTCGAACTGGATCGTCGACAGCTGCCACGGCCGGCCGATCGCGTCGAACACCTTCACGTCGATCTTCGGCCCGTAGAACGCGGCCTCGCCGACGTAGCGCTCGTACGTGAGCCCGAGCCGGTCGAGCGAGCGCACGAGCACGTCCGCGGCGTTGTCCCACTCGGCCGCGTCGCCCGCGTAGTTCTCGGGGTGCGCCGGGTCCCACACCGACAGCTCGTACTTGCGCTCCGTGAAGCCGAACGCGTCGAACACGGTCTGGATCAGGTCGAGGCAGTTCTCGACTTCCTCGTTGATCTGGTCCGGCCGGCAGAAGATGTGCGCGTCGTCCTGCGTGAACCCGCGCACGCGGAACAGCCCGTGCATCGTGCCGGTGCGCTCGTAGCGGTACACGGTCCCGAACTCGGCCATGCGCACGGGCAGTTCGCGGTACGAGCGGATCCCGGTGCCGTAGATCATCACGTGGCCGGGGCAGTTCATCGGCTTGGCGAAGAACTCTTCTTCCTCGGGGGTCTCGATCCGGAACATGTTGTCCCGGTAGTAGCTGTAGTGGCCCGAGGTCTTGAACAGCTCGTTGCGCAGCACGTGCGGGGTGGTCACGAACACGTAGCCGCGGCGGTCGAGCTCGGCGCGCAGGAACTCCTCGATCTGGCGCCGGATGAGCGTGCCCTTGGGGTGCCAGAAGATCAGCCCCGCGCCGGCCTGCTCGTGGATCGAGATGAGGTCGAGGTCCTTCGCCAGCCGGCGGTGGTCGCGCTTCTTCGCTTCCTCGAGGCGGTGCAGGTGCGCGGCCAGCTCTTCCTCGGTCGGGAAGGCCGTGCCGTAGATGCGCCACATCGTCTCGTTCTTCTCGGAGCCGAGCCAGTACGCGGCGGCCACCGACAGCAGCTTGAAGGCGCCGATCTTCCCGGTGTTCGGCAGGTGCGGGCCGAGACAGAAGTCGCGGAACTCGCCCTGCTGGTAGTACGAGGCGACGGGGCCCGACTTCTCGCGCACGAAGTAGAGCTTGTAGGGCTCGTCCTCGGCGGTGAAGAGCGCGAGGGCCTCGTCCTTCGAGACCTCGTGGCGCTGGATCGGGAGCTTGCGCTGCGTGATCTCGCGCATGCGCTCCTCGATCTTCGGCAGGTCCTCGTCGGTGAACGGCTTTTCGCGCCGGAAGTCGTAGTAGAAGCCGTCCTCGATCGCCGGCCCCTGCGCGATCTTCGCGTCGGGGAACAGTTCCTTCACGGCCTGCGCCATGAGGTGGCTGGTGCTGTGGCGGAAGATCTCGAGCGCGTCGGGGTCGCCCGGCATCACGAGGGCGAGGTGACAGTCGCGGGTGAGGGGGCGCCAGAGGTCGATCGCCCGTCCATCGGCGCGCGCGGCGACCGCCTTGCCCGTGCCCGGCAGTTCCGCGGCCTTCGCCGCGGTCAGGGCAGGGCTCCCGGCCGGCACGGAGACCGTCCGTCCGTCGGGGAGCGTCACCTGGATCGAGCCGTCACTCACCGTGTCCTCGAAACCATCCGCGTCGAAACGCAACCCGCGTCGAAACGCAACATCCGCGCCGAAACGCAAAAAAAACACGCGGCGGGGGCTGTCCCCGCCGTAGGGTCTGGTAGGCGCGGGCGGTTTCGAACCGCCGACCTCTACGATGTCAACGTAGCGCTCTCCCACTGAGCTACGCGCCTGAGCAGCGCGAGATCCTAGCAGCGCCCCCCGGGGGTGTCAACACGGGGGCATACTCGCATCTTGCGGTGCTTCCGTATGTTCCGATAGAATCCGGGGCGCATTTCGGAACCCCCGCGGGCGCGGCGCCGCGCGGCCGGGGTTCGCCTGCCGCGGCTGATCCCGAACGGTTCCGGAGCCGCGCTTTCACCATCCGTTCGCCCGACTGCTGCACGGAGGAGACGCCCCACGATGGAAGCGATTCTCGCCCTGGAAGACGGTCGTGTGTTCCAGGGCCATGCTCTCGGTGCCGTGGGCTCGGTCACCGGCGAGGTCGTCTTCAACACGGGCATGACGGGATACCAGGAAATCCTGACCGACCCCTCGTACCGCGGGCAGATCGTGACCCTGACCGTGTCGCACGTCGGCAACACGGGCGTCAACGAGGAAGACCCGGAGTCCTGGACCCCGCACGCGCGCGGGCTGATCGTGCGCGACGCGCCGCAGCTCGCCTCGTCGTGGCGCTCGCGCGGCGACCTCGGGCAGTACATGAAGCGGCACGACATCACGGGGATCGCCGGCGTCGACACGCGTGCGCTCACGCGCCACCTGCGCAGCGGCGGCGTGCTGCGCGGCTGCGTGACCTCGGCCGGGCTCACCGCCGAGCAGGCGGTCCGCATGGCGCAAGAGTCCCTGCCGCTCGAGAAGCAGGACCTCGTCGGCGAGGCGACCTGCGCGCGCGCGATCCAGTGGCGCGAGGGCCGCACCGGGCTCCTCGGGACCCCCACGCCGCGCCGCCGCGTGACGCAGGCCAACCCGCACGTGGTCGCGTTCGACTACGGCGCCAAGCGCAACATCCTGCGCCTCCTCGTCGACGCGGGCTTCGACCTCACCGTCGTGCCGGCGCGCACGAGCGCCTCCGACGTGCTCGCGCTGCGGCCGCAGGGCGTGTTCCTGTCGAACGGCCCGGGCGACCCGGCGACGTGCACGGGGATGATCGAGACGATCGGCGCGCTGATCGGCCGCGTGCCGATGTTCGGCATCTGCCTCGGTCACCAGCTCGCCGCACTCGCGCTCGGCGGCAGCACGTACAAGCTCAAGTTCGGACACCGCGGCAGCAACCACCCCGTGCGCGACGAGCGCACCGGCACGGTCGCGATCACGTCCCAGAACCACGGGTACGCGGTCGATCCCGACAAGCTCCCGCAGGGCTGCGTGATCACGCACCGCAGCCTGTACGACGGCACCGTCGAGGGCTTCGCGCACAGCGAGCTCCCGCTGTTCACGGTGCAGTACCACCCCGAAGGCGCGCCCGGTCCGCACGACTCGTGGGACCTGTTCGCGCGCTTCGCCACGATGATCGAGAGCGGCCGCCCGGTCGTCGCGGGCTGACGAGGGACGGACACGACAACGCGGGCCGGCGCCGCCGGGCCGCGAGACGGACGGGTGGAACGGTTCACCGCGGCCGGAGGGTTCAGGATGGCTGACTGGAAGTCGCCGATGCGTGCGGATCCGAGCGAGTGGCTCGTGCTGAACGCGTCGGCGCCGATCAAGCTGCGGCTCTTGACCGAGCTGCACTCGCTCACCCCGGCGGACCCCAACATCGCCAAGCTGCGGCTCGAGGTCCTCAAGTGGGCCACCGCGAAGGCGGAGCTGCGCTTCCAGCGCCAGGACGGCACGTGGGGCGGGCGCATCGCCGGCGGCGATCCCAAGAAGAACGAGCGCTCGACCGAGAAGATCCTGTGGAGCTTCTACGAGCTCACGTGGGATCGCGAGGTCAAGGAGGTCCGCAAGGCCGCCAAGGCGCTGAAGCCGCTCCTGACCCACAAGAAGGAGATGCCGCTCTACGAGTTCAAGGCGCAGGTCAAGCAGGACCCGATCCGCGAGCGGCACACCGTGTGGCTGCTCCGCACGATCGCGCTCGGCCTGCTCCTCCGTGCGGGCTACACCGACGACCGCAAGCTGCTCGACACCGTCGCGGACCTCCTCGACCGCGTGACCGCGTTCGTCGCCGACCCGGTGAGCCGCCACCCCGTGGAGCACGTCGGCGTCGGCCTGCCGCAGATCCGCCGCGAGGCCCTGCGCGACGGCTACTGCTTCATCCCCGACCTGTACATGCTGCGCGTCTTCGCGCACTGCCCGATGCTGCTCGACGCGGCGAAGGCGCGGAACGCGCTCAAGCGCATCTTCGACTACGTGCTCGCGCCGGACTACCAGGAACTCGGTCCCGACATCGGCGCGATCCGCACCGTGCGCGGGCCGATCCCGCGCGGCGCCGGCATCCAGCTCCGGCCGATCGAGGAGTACCTCGAGGCCGGCAACCTCGACGAGCTCCTGTTCCTGCTCGAGCAGTTCGCGCGCCTCGGGCTCATCAACCGCTACCCGCAGCTGATGAGCTACATCGAGTGGCTGCTCGCGCACCAGGAGAAGGACGGGCGCTGGGACCTGCCGGTGAAGTACTTCGGCCAGAAGCCGCTGTACGCGGCGTGGACGCGGCTCGAGAAGGACTGGAAGAGCCCCAACCGCCGCATCGCCGACGTCACGTTCCGGATGATGGTGATCCTGCGCTACCAGTGGGACCGCCAGATCAAGATGCTGGACCGCGGCGCCGACATGTACGGCTACTGAGCCGTTCCGTTCGACTCTCAGCACGGGCCGGACCTCGCGTCCGGCCCGTGTCGCGTCCGGGCCCTATGTTCCCCGCATGGAACGGACACGCCCCGCCCTCGTCGGGCTCGCGCTGGCGCTCGCCCTCGCGTCCGCGGCCTGCACGCCGGTCCCGAACCGCTCGGGCGCCCCGCCGGTCGACGTGACGGGCGAGCCCGAGCAGACCGCTCCGACGAACGCGCCCGTGACGTTCGAGCGGAAGGGCTGGTCGTGGACGATCACGCCGCGCGCGCACTACGTCGTGCGCGGACTCGTGCTCTCGCGCGAGACCTATCGCATGGACTCGAACGCGATGCTCTCGCCGTGCGACCTCGCGCTCGCCTGGGGGCCGCTGGTCGCGCAGGACGCCTACAGGGAAGCGTCGTTCTCCCAGTCCTCGCGCTGGTACCTCTGGCAGCTGCCCGCGGGCGCGAAGCTCGACAACGACTTCATCGCCGACCACTCCGCGAACACGCACGTGATCCCGGCCACGGAGAACGTGGCGCGCGCCGCGTGCGGGCTGGCGGCGGGCGACCGCGTCGAGCTCGAGGGCGACCTGGTCGACGTCAAGGGGGCGAAGGGCGAGCGCTGGTTCGAGTGGCACTCCTCGCAGTCCCGCCACGACCGCGGCGCGGGTTCGTGCGAGGTCATGTACGTCCGCCGGGTCACCCATCACGGCGACGTGTTCGAGTGACGTGCCCGCGGGTCCGTGTTGTTGTTGAATAGGGGCCCAGGGAGCCCACGCATATGGCGACAGACGGCCTCATCCTCCGCCCGCGGCGGCGACGCGCCCACGAGGTGCGGATCGGCGACGTGTGGATCGGCGGCGCGCACCCGGTCGCCGTGCAGTCGATGACCACGACGCGCACCTCCGACGCGGCGGCCACGGCCGCACAGATCGCGGCGCTCGCCCGCGCGGGCTGCGCGATCGTCCGCGTCACCGTGCCGGGCAAGCCCGATGCGGAGGCGCTCCCGGAGATCCGCGCGCTCATGAAGCGCGAGGGGATCACGGTCCCGCTGGTCGCCGACATCCACTTCACGCCCACGCTCGCGCTCAAGGTCGTCGAACACGTCGAGAAGGTGCGCGTCAACCCCGGCAACTTCGCCGACCGGAAGAGCCTTTCGGGCGAGTCCTACGACGAGGCGCGCTGGCAGCAGGACGTCGAGCGCATGCACCAGCTGTTCGCGCCGCTGGTCGACCGCGCGAAGGAGCTCGGCGTCGCGCTGCGCATCGGCACCAACCACGGCTCGCTCTCCGACCGCATCGTCTACCGCTACGGCGACAACCCCGAGGGGATGGTGCAGTCGGCGCTCGAGTTCGTGCGCCTCGCCGAGGACCGCGGCCACCGCGACCTCGTGATCTCGATGAAGGCCAGCAACACGCAGGTGATGACGGTCGCGTACCGCCTGCTCGTGCGCCGCATGGACGAGGCCGGGCTCCTGCCGTACCCCCTGCACCTCGGCGTGACCGAGGCGGGCGGGGGAGACGAGGGCCGCATGAAGAGCGCCGCGGGCATCGCGACGCTCCTCGCCGACGGGCTCGGCGACACCGTGCGCGTCTCGCTGACCGAGGATCCCTGCCACGAGGTACCCGTGGCCGAGGACCTCGTGCGGCTGTTCGCGCTGCCGGCCGCGTTCGACGCGCCGGAGGAGCGGAGCGCGCTCGCCGAGCGCCGCGACCCGTACGAGCCGGTCCGCCGGCCCGCCGCGCGCCTCGCGATGGGCGCGTTCCCGGTGGGCGGGGACGAGGTGCCGCGCGTCGAGTTCACGACGCCCCCGTGCGACGGTCGCGTGATCGCGGCCGTCCTCGCGGCGCGCCCGCCGGTCGAACTGCTCGACGTGGTGGTGAGGACGCCGCAGGACGTGGACGCCGCGTTCGCCTCGCTGCGCCAGCTGCCGGCCGAGGGCCCCGCACGCGGCATCACGCTCGAGGGTGCGGGCCGGGCCGCGATCGCGCAGCCGGGCTTCGCCGCCGCGCTGCGCGCTTCGGCCGACCGGCTCACGCTGGTGCTCGGGCCGGGCGAGCCGCCCGCCGGCGCCGTGGCCGCGGCGCCGCCCGACGTGCCGCTCGCACTGCTGCACCCGTTCGAGGGTGCGCTCCCCGCGGCCGCGGACGGCCTCGTCGCCTTCGCGCGCGGCCTCGCGGGCCTGCGGCCGGGCCTCCTCGCCGGGCTCCGGCCCGGTCCCGGCACCGACGTGATCGGCGCCTACCGCCTGGTTGCCGCGGCCCTCGACGCGGCCGGCGCACGCCTGCCGCTGGTGCTCGTCGACCGCCCCGCGCCGGCGGAGAACCCGCTCCTCGGCCGCACCGGGCGGCTCTCCGCGCTCCTGCTCGACGGGCTCGGCGACGCGGTGCGCGTCCCGTGCGGGCCGAACCCGGCCGCGACCGCGGCGCTGGTCCACGGGATCCTGCAGTCCTGCCGCCGCCGGCTCGAGAAGGCCGACTACATCGCGTGCCCGTCGTGCGGGCGCACGCTGTTCGAGCTCGAGGAGACGACCGCACGCATCCGCGACCTCACCGCCCACCTCAAGCTGAAGATCGCGGTGATGGGCTGCGTCGTGAACGGGCCCGGCGAGATGGCCGACGCGGACTACGGCTACGTCGGCTGGGGCGAGGGGAAGGTCGCGCTGTTCGTCGGGAAGACGATGGTGCAGAAGGACATCCCGTCGGCCGAAGCGCCCGCGAAGCTGGTCGAGCTGATCCGCGAGCGGGGCCACTGGACCGAGCCGGCCTGACGGGCCTCGTTCGCTGTCTCACGACCGGCCGCGCGTGTCCGGACATCGGTCAGTTTCTTTCCGCCGCGGCCGGTCCGGATGTCCGAACTCTGCAGGTCCAACGGCAACAATCCGGGAGTTGTGACGCAATGCGGGCAGGGGCGGACGGCGCACCGTCGTGGCACGGACCTTGAAGTACTGTCGGGCACCCGCAGGAGCCAAGGCCCGCAAGCGCGATACGCGCAGTGGCCACCCACGGCTCCGAAACGCACCCCTCTCCTCTCGGGACCTCCGCACCCTCGGGGCCCTGGCCTCCCCCGGCCGGGGCCCCAGCACTTTGGGGGGTGCCGTCCACCATTTTGGAGCTTGTCACGGCGCGATCCGCCGTGAGACCTTTCGGGGGCCCGAGGTACGTCACACCGAGGGTGTCCCATGCGTCCGAAGCGAGTCCTGGTCCTCAACGACATCTGGGAAGACGCCGCCTCTCTCGCGCTTGCGCTGCGCATGCAGGGTTACGAAGCGATCCCCACGGCCGACGCCGGCGCGCTGGACGGCCTGATCCGCAAGTTCCACCCGTCGGCGCTGGTCCTCGACGTGCGCGAGCCCGCGGGGCAGGGGGTCCGGATCGTCGAGGACCTGAAGTTCCGGCTGAACGGGCCACGCACGATCTGCCTCAGCCCGGCGGCGTTCTCGCCGCTCGACGTGCGCTACGACCTGTTCGACAGCGTCCTGGTCAAGCCGGTCGACTTCGGGCAGCTCATCTCGGCGATCGATCTCGAGGAAGTCGCCTGACACGACGGTTATTGCGCGGCGAATTCGCGCGCGGGTACGGGGATAAGGGAGGGTTAGCCGCAGGGCCCTCCCGCGGCACCGCGCTCCGGCGCTCCTAAATTTCATCTCGCACCTAGACACAAACCCTGATACGGCGCACATTTGGCGCCTTGACGGGGCAGGCTTTCACAAATTTTGCGGAACGCCTGTTCGGCCGGGGCGGCCCCGGTGTTGAACACCTCGAGGCCGCACGGAGACCACACAATCGCGGTCCGGAGGACGCATGCAGACTGCCCGATCGATCAAGTGCCTGCTTCTCGCCACGCTCGCCCTCGGCGCCTGCGGGGCGGCGCTCGCCGCCACGGCCGACAAGGCCGCCGCCCTGACCGCGGCGACCAGCAACCTCGCCGGCCAGGACAGCGCCAAGCACCACGCCTGGCTCGACGCCACCGCCGGGGGCAAGAGCTCGCTCAAGGCCGGGGCGCCGCGCGCGGGCGTGCCGACGTCCAAGGCCGCGCTGAAGCCGGTCCGCGGCAAGCAGCTCGCCAAGGGCAAGCCGGGCTTCGACGGCAAGTCGAAGAACCTCGTCACCGCGCCGCGCCTCGACCTCTCCGGCGTCCTGGGCTCGCTCACGCGCCCGGGCAAGTGACGGAAGCGAGGCCCGACGTGAACATTCCGACCCGCCTTCGCATCGCCCTGTGCGTCGCCTGCCTCGGCGGCGCCGCGACGCTCGCCGCGCCCAAGCTCGCGGTGACGCCAGCCGACCAGGAGATGACCCGCCAGGCCTACAACCGCCTGGTCGCGGTCGCCCAGCGGCCCGAGAACTTCCCCAACTGGCCCCCCGTGCTGAATTTCCTCGACGAGGACGTGTTCAACGCGCACGCGACGTTCAAGGTCGAGGACGGGAAGAAGGTGGCCTACATCGAGACCTTCGGCGGGCTGTACCCGAAGGGCATCGAGGGGAAGATCGACCGCATCGCGATGGTCCTCGGGCACGAGATCGCGCACCACGTGCTCGGCCACACGCGGCGCGACCACGACGGCACCGCGATGGTCGAGACGACCTTCACGCGCACCCAGGAGTACGCCGCGGACCTGCTCGGGATGGAGCTGTTCCTCAAGGCGGGCTTCTCGTTCAAGGGCGGCGTCGGCCTGTTCCAGCACTGGATCGACATCGGGGTCGACTACACCTCGTTCGAAGGGGCGAGCGTCGACCACCCGGCGCCGATCGACCGCATCACGCAGCTCGACAAGCAGCAGCAGACGCTGTGGCGCGCGATGGGCGCGTTCGGCTCGGGGGCCTACTTCCTCGAGACGCAGCAGTACTCGCTCGCCGAGCGTGCGTTCCGGCAGGTGACCAAGGAATTCCCCGACGCCTACGAGGCGTGGGCGAACCTCGGCTACGCCATCCTGATGCAGTACGCCGACGCGCTCGAGACGGACGACCTGCGCAAGTTCAACCTCGGCCAGATCGTCGTGGGCGGCTTCTACCGCCGTCCCGCCTCGCTCGCGGCCAAGGTGCGCGGGCCGAACGAGGACATGTGGTGGGAGGCCGTCGGCGCGCTGCGCGAAGCGATTCGCCTGAACTCCTCGCTCGCGCTGCCGAAGGCCAACCTCGGCATCGCCTACCTCGTGAAGCCGGGCGGCAAGGACCCGGGCAAGGCCGTGCAGTTCCTCGAGGAGGCGCGCCAGCTCGCACAGAAGGACGACACGCTCGACGCGTCCGCGCGCCTGTGCCTCGCCGTGAACCTCGCGGTGGCGTACTCGGCCGACGGCAAGTCGAGCGAGTTCCAGGCGCTGCTCGACTCGGCCGAGGCCGCCGTGAAGGAAGCCGCCGCGACGCGCAACGGGGCCGGCCCCGCCGCGGGCGCGCTGGCCTACAACCGCGCGCTCGCGCGGGCCGCGTCCAGCGACGCGGGCAGCCGCCAGCAGGCGCTCGCCGACTTCGAGAACTACCTCCGCACGACGAGCCCGTCGGTCGCGTGGTGGTCGCTCGCCTACGAGCGCTACGCGACGCTGTCGGGCGAGCTCGGCGTCAAGCCGAAGTCGCGCGACGCGCTCCTCGCGCGCGCGGACTCGAAGCTGCGCCAGGTCGCGTCGGTGTCGTTCGGCAAGACGATCGTGGCCATCAACGACTCGCTCGACGCGGTGACGAAGGCCCTCGGGCCGGGCACCGTCGTGCCCGTGGTCGCGGGCACGAACCTCGTCCGCATCTCGTACCCCGACCGCGGCCTCGACCTGCTCGCGACCGACGTCGTGATCGCGATCCAGCTCGTCAGCGACAAGGCCCCGGGCGTGCCGCTGCGCGCGCAGGGCGTGAGCAGCAAGAGCAGCGAAGTGAAGGTCGGGATGACCACCGACCAGCTCGACGCCGTCCTCGGCGAGCTCGCGGCGAACTACGACTTCCGCCAGCTCGTCGACAAGGACGTCAACTACCGCTTCTACTCCGAGATCGGCCTCGCCGTGCGCGTCAAGAAGGGCGCCGTGATCGAGGTCGCGCTGGCCATGATTCCCAAGGAAAGCCTGATCCAGTAACCGGATCCGCAAAGGAGAGAGCCCGATATGCGACGCTTCCGTGTCCTGTTCCCCGTCCTGGCGTTCGTCGCCGTCTCGCTGTTCGCGTCGGCGACGCCGTCCCTGGCCCAGTCCAAGATCGAGAAGCTGCTCGGCGAGCTCGGCGTGCCGATGGCCAAGGTGCAGGACGGCCTGTGGAAGGCGAGCTACACGTTCCAGGGTGACACCGAGACCGTGCTCCTGCGCGAGATCCAGCTCGGCGACAAGCCGAACGACAGCCTCAAGCTGATCCAGCTGATCGACCCGCTGGTCGGTCTCGAGCAGGGCGCCAAGGTGCCCGCGCCCGCGCTCAACAAGGCGATGGAGCTCAGCGGCGACCTCACCGTCGGGAAGGTCGTCGTGTGGCCGGACGGCATCCTGTACATCTCGGAGATGTGGTACACGACCGCCAACTCGGACACGTTCGAGAACGAACTGATCCTCGCGACCCTCAACGGCAAGAAGGCGCGCGGCATCCTGCAGCCGTTCTTCAAGGAATAACGCGGCGCGCGGCCGGCGGGTGCGACGCCCGCCGGCCTGCCCCGCGCGTCACGCCCGCGACGTGAGTTCCGCCGGGAGCGTACAGGGTGGCCCCGCGCGGGGCGCCCCGGAGTCCTCGATCGCCCTGCTGCGTCGCGCGCAGGCCGGGGACGCGGGTGCGCTCGACCTCCTGCTCGCGCGCTACCTGCCGCGCCTGGCGCGCTGGGCGCGCGGCCGGCTGCCCCGCCGGGCCCGCGCGCTCGAGGACACGGGCGACCTCGTGCAGGAGGTCGTGCTGCACGCGCTGAAGCACCTCGGAGACTTCGAACCACGGCACGACGGCGCCCTGCAGGCCTACCTGCGGCAGGCGATCGTGCACCGGATCCGGAACAACCTGCGTGGGGCGGCGCGCAAGCCGCCCGGGGCGTCGCTCCCCGAGGAGCGGCGGGACGAGGCCCCGTCGCCGTTCGACGAGGCCGTGGGCGCGGAAGCGCTGGCGCGCTACGAGGCGGCGCTGGAGCGGCTGCGCGACGAGGACCGCGCGTTGATCGTGCTGCGCGTCGAGCTGCGTTACGACTATGCCCAGATCGCGGACGCGACCGGCCGGGCGACGGTCGACGCGGCGCGCGTCGCGGTGGGCCGCGCGCTCGTGCGCCTCGCGCGGGAGATGGGCCATGCCGTCTGACGACGACCGCCTGCTCGCGCTCGCGCTGCGCGTGGCCGACGCGCGCGGCGCGGCGGAGACCGCGGCGCTCGACTGGGCGGCGCTGTCGTCGTCGGCGGCGAGCGACGACGAGCGGGCCGTCCTCGAGCAGCTGCGCGTGGTGGCCGGCCTCGTGGCCGCATCGGACGCCATGCAGGGCGACGCCGCACCGCCCTGGGACGAGGCCGGCACGCGCTGGGGCCACCTCGAGCTGCGCGCGTGCCTGGGCCGCGGCGCGTTCGGTGCGGTGTGGTGCGCGTACGACGCGCGGCTCGACACCGAGGTCGCGCTCAAGCTGGTCGACGGCGCGGCCGCGGCGGGCGAGGGGGTGATCCACGAGGCGCGCCTCCTCGCGCGCGTGCGGCACCCGCACGTGGTGACCGTGCACGGCGCGGCCGTGCACGACGGCCGCGTCGGAATCTCGATGGAGCTGGTGCGCGGACGCACGCTCGAGGACCGCCTGCGCGCGGAGGGCCCGCTCGGCGCGCGCGAGGCGGCGCTCGCGGGAGTCGACCTGTGCGGGGCGCTCGCCGCCGTGCACGCGAAGGGTCTCGTCCATCGCGACGTGAAGGCCCAGAACGTGATGCGCGAGGACGGCGGCCGGATCGTGCTCATGGACCTCGGCGCCGGCCTCGACCGCTTCGCGCCGGACGCGGGCGCGGCCTCGTCGATGTCGGGGACGCCGCTGTACATGGCCCCCGAACTGTTCCGCGGCGCGCCCCCCGCACCGGCCGCCGATCTCTACGCGCTGGGCGTGCTGCTGTTCCACCTCGTGACGGGCGCGTTCCCGGTGACGGGCGAAACCGTCGCCGCGCTCGCCGCCGCACACGCGTGCGGGGAACGCGCACGGCT
>JABLTH010026938.1_pt1 | contig 14671 bp, 12 predicted proteins | sample 7875711 | NCBI WGS metagenome assembly JABLTH01 (sample SAMN14941262, study PRJNA633318) | bioreactor metagenome | isolation source: bioreactor | place: China | collected 2019-03-05 | reverse complement strand
GGTCTCCTCGTGGCCGACGCTCTTCTCCACCCGGCTGGTCTCGACACCGCGCGGGTCGCGTCCGGCGGCGAGCTCGCGCAGACGCTGGGCGAGGGCGGGACCGACGGCGCGCTCGAGCGCGGAGGGCGGGGTCGCGAGGATGTCGCGGATCAGCCGGATGCCGCGCGACTCGAGGGTCTCGGCCGTCTTCGGACCGACGCCCCACATGGCGCGCACCGGTTTGGCGGCCAGGAAGTCGAGGGTGTCGGCCTCCGCGACCACCAGCAGGCCGTCGGGCTTGGCCATGGTCGACGCCATCTTCGCCACGTGCTTCGTCGCCGCGACGCCCACGCTGCATGTGATGCCGACCTCCTCGTGCACCCGGCGGCGGATCATCGCGCCGATGGTCCCCGGACTGCCCCAGAGACGGCGCACGCCGCGCACGTCGAGGAACGCCTCGTCGATGGAGAGCGGCTCGACCAGCGGGGTGACCTCTTCGAAGATGGTCATCACCTTCTGCGAGGCGTCGCGGTACTTCGTGAAGTCGGGCGGGACGATCCTCGCGGTCGGGCACAGGCGGATCGCCTGCGACACGGGCATCGCCGAGCGCACGCCGTAGCGTCGCGCCTCGTACGAGGCGCTGGAGACCACCGAACGCCCGTCCGGAGCCCCGATGATCAGGGGAAGCCCACGCAGCGACGGATCGTGCAGGACCTCGACCGCGGCATAGAACGCGTCCATGTCGACGTGCAGGATCCCGGTGCCGCTGTCGTCGGCGTCCGGAGCGGAGACGATCCGCCCGGATCCGTCGCCTCTTCCCATGTCACCATTCTCGCCGAGGCCGCCGACATCGCGTCGGCGGCCTCGGCTCTCAGAGGATCTCGGGGACCTACTGCGCGGCGCGCTCGAGGATGAGCTCGCGCACGCGGGCGGCGTCCGCCTGACCCTTCATCGCCTTCATCACCGCGCCGATCACGGCACCGGCCGCCTGCACCTTGCCGTCCTGGATCTTGGCGAGCACATCGGGCTGCGCGGCGAGAGCCTCGTCGATCGCGGCGATGAGCGCGCCGTCGTCGGAGACCACGGCGAGTCCGCGCGCGTCCACGACCTCCTGCGGAGCGCCCTCGCCCGCGATGACGCCCTCCAGCACCTGGCGGGCCAGCTTGTCGGTCAGCGTTCCGGCATCGACGAGCTTCTGCAGCGCGGCCACGTTCTCCGGGCTGATCAGCGATGCCGCGTCCCGCTCCTCCGCGTTCGCGATGCGGCTGATCTCGCCGGTCCACCACTTGCGCGCCGCATCCGGCGAGGTTCCCGCGGCGATGGTCGCCTCGACCTCATCGAGCAGCCCGGCGTTCACGACGCCCTGGAACTCGATGTCGCCGAAGCCCCAGTCCGCCTTCAGGCGGCGCCGCCGCGCGACCGGCTGCTCCGGCAGCTCCGCGCGCAGCGCCTCGACCAGCTCGCGGGCGGGCTGGACCGGAAGCAGGTCGGGCTCCGGGAAGTACCGGTAGTCGTCCGCATCCGACTTCGGACGTCCCGGTGACGTGGTGCCGGTGTCCTCGTGCCAGTGCCGCGTCTCCTGCGTGATGCTGCCGCCGTCGGCGAGGATCGCCGCCTGCCGCTGGATCTCGTAGCGCACCGCGCGCTCCACGGAGCGCATCGAGTTCACGTTCTTGGTCTCGGTGCGGGTGCCGAGCTTCTCCTGGCCGCGGGGGCGGAGCGAGACGTTCGCGTCGCAGCGCAGGTTTCCGCGCTCGAGCCGCGCCTCGGAGATCCCCAGTCCGCGCACGATGTCGCGGATCGTCGCGACGTACGCCTTCGCGATCTCGGGGGCGCGGTGCTCGGCCCCGAAGATCGGCTTGGTGACGATCTCGACGAGCGGCACCCCGGCGCGGTTGTAGTCGACGAGCGAGTACTCCGCGCCCTGGATCCGGCCGGTCGCGCCGCCGAGGTGGGTGAGCTTGCCCGCGTCCTCCTCCATGTGCGCGCGCTCGATGGGGATCGTCACGAGCGTTCCGTCCTCGAGCTCGACCTCGACCGAGCCCTCGAACGCGATCGGCTCGTCGTACTGCGAGATCTGGTAGTTCTTGCCCAGGTCCGGGTAGAAGTAGTTCTTCCGCGCGAACCGGCACGATTCCGCGATCGAGCAGCCGAGCGCGAGCCCCAGGCTGATCGAGGAGCGCACGGCCGTCTCGTTCACGACCGGCAGGGATCCCGGGAGGCCCAGATCCACCGGCGCGATGAGCGTGTTCGGCTCGGCGTCGTGGTTGCGCTCGTTCGCCGGGTTCGGGGCGTCCGAGAACATCTTGGTCTCGGTGTTGAGCTCGACGTGCACCTCGAAGCCGAGCACGGGCTCGAAGAGCTCGAGCGCCTTGTCGTAGTCCATGAGCTTCACGGCGGACATCAGCGGGTTCCTCCCAGCAGGGGTGCGCGGTCGAGCAGCGGCCCGCCCCACGCGTCGACGAGCAGAGTCTCGAGGGCCGCGCCGACGCGGTACAGACGGGCGTCCTCGCGGGCCGGGGCCAGGAACTGGATGCCGACCGGCAGCCCGTCCTCCTCGGCCAGGCCCGACGGGATCGAGATCCCCGGCACGCCGGCGAGGTTGGCCGGGATCGTGGTCAGGTCGTTCAGGTACATCTGCAGCGGATCGCCGATCTTCTCGCCGAGCTTGAACGCGGTGGTCGGGGCGGACGGCGTGGCGATGACGTCGACCTGCGCGAACGCCGCGTCGAAGTCCTGCTGGATGAGGGTGCGCACCTTCTGCGCGCTGCCGTAGTACGCGTCGTAGTACCCGGCCGAGAGGGCGTAGGTGCCGAGGATGATGCGGCGCTTGACCTCGGGCCCGAAGCCGACCTCGCGGGTGAGCGACATGACGTCCTCGACCGTGCCGCCGCCGTCGGGCGTGACGCGCAGGCCGAACCGGACAGAGTCGAACTTCGCCAGGTTGCTCGAGGCCTCGGCCGGGAGGATCAGGTAGTAGGCGGCGACGCCGTACTCGAAGTGCGGGGCGGAGATCTCCACGATCTCGGCGCCCTGCGCCTCCATGAGCTTCAGCGAGGCGTGGAAGGATGCGGCGACTCCCGCCTGGAAGCCCGAGTCCGGCAGCTCCTTCACGACGCCGACCTTCAGCCCCTTGAGCACCTGCCCCGTCGCGCCCTCGCGCGCGGCCGCCGCGAACGACGGCCAGGCGTCAGGAAGCGACGTCGAGTCCTTGGGGTCGTGCCCTCCGATGACGTCGTGGAGCAGACCGGCGTCGAGGACGGTGCGCGACACCGGCCCGACCTGGTCGAGGCTGGACGCGAGGGCGATCGCGCCGTAGCGGCTCACACCGCCGTAGGTGGGCTTGATGCCCACGGTGCCGGTGACGTGCGCCGGCTGACGGATCGAGCCGCCGGTGTCCGAGCCGAGGGCGATCGGCGCCTCGAACGCGGCCACCGCAGCGGCCGAGCCGCCGCCCGAGCCGCCCGGGATCCGGTCGAGGTCCCACGGGTTGTGGGTGGCGCCGTAGGCGGAGAACTCCGTGGAGGATCCCATCGCGAACTCGTCCATGTTGGTCTTGCCGATGCCGACCAGGCCCGCCGCCCGGGCGCGGGCGACCACCGTGGCATCGAACGGCGACCGGTACCCCTCGAGGATCCGGGATCCGCTCGTGGAGGGCTGGTCGGTGGTGACGAGCACGTCCTTGATGGCCAGCGGGACGCCCGCGAGCTCGCCGAGCTGCTCGCCCCCGGCGCGGCGGCGATCCACCTCCGCGGCGGCGTCGAGCGCGTGCTCGTTGACGTGGAGGAAGGCGTGCACTTCGCCGTCGACGGCGGCGATGCGGTCGAGGTGCGCCTGGGTCGCCTCGACGCTCGACACCTCTCCGGCGGCGAGCTTGGCGCCGAGCTCGGCGGCGGTCCAGCGGATGATCTCGCTCACTGCTCCTCCCCCAGGATCGCGGTGACGCGGAAGCGGTCGCCGTCCGCGTCGGGCGCGTTCTGCAGCGCCTGCGCGGTCGTGAGGGTCTGGCCCACGACGTCCTCGCGGAAGACATTGTGCATCGCGATCGGGTGGCTCGTGGCGACGACGTCGGGGGTCGCGACCTCGGACACCTTGGCGATGTTGTCGACGATGGCGTCGAGCTGACCGGTCAGCTTCGTCACCTCGTCATCGGAAAGCTGGATGCGCGCGAGCACGCCGAGGTGGCGCACGAGATCAGGGGTGATTTCAGACACCTGGACAGTCTAGCCAGCGGGTGGCGAGCCCCCTGCCGGCCGGCGGCCGCGACGATCAGTCCTGCAGCACGAGCACGAGCGTCGTACCGCCGCACGGCACCGCCCTGGTGCCGCCGGCGACGGCGCCGACCGCACCATCGGCGCGCAGCGCGTCGAGCGCCTGCCGGACCTCGTCGCCGCGCAATAGCGTGCCGGTCACCCGGTGCGAATCGCTCGATGCGACCACGCGTCCTGAGGCGTTCACGACCGTGCCGGTCCCGGTGACGTCGCGCAGGATCGGCAGGATCGCGCGCTCCAGCCGGGATACGTGCACGTCGATGCCGACGACCCCGACCATCCTCCCCGCCTGCTCGACCGGCGCCGTCACCGTGACCGTGTAGTCGTCCGTGCAGAGGTAGTCGACGTAGGGCCCTGTCACGTGCCGCTCGCCGGTGCGCTCCGGCACCCGCCACCACTCCAGCTGCCGGTAGTCGCGGAACTGGTCGGAGTCGGGATCGTCGACCGTGTCCAGGCGGCGCACGCTGCCGCGATCGCCTCTGTCGAGGCCGTGGATCTCGCGCAGCCACCAGGCCAGGTGCCACGGCGCGTCGGCGAGCACGCCCGGCGTCGCGACGAAACCGGCTCCGGTCACGAGTCCGGCCGGAACGGTCAGCGCGGGACGCGCCAAGGCGTCCATGAACGGATCCAGCGTCGCGGCGGCGGGGGCGACGCCCAGGGCCGCGAAGGAGCGGAACTCCTCCTCGACCGCGCGGCGCCACGTGTCCACGAGCGCGAACAGCGGCGCGAACGTGCTCTCGATCCGCGCGGCGATGCGCTCATCATGCTCGGCGACGGTGCCGGTCATCTCCCGCTCCTTCTGTGTGTCGGGTTCCGTGGGTCGGGTCGGGTGTGTAGGGGCGCGTCAGCGCGGCGACGGCGCGGACTGCTCCGCGGACTCCGCCGCCACCTCCAGCCGTGACTTCTCGTCCAGGAGCCACTCGACGCCTGCGGCGATCCGCCGCACCGCGACGGCACGGGCGGCCTCGGTGTCGGCGGCGCCGATCGCGTCCAGCTGGGCGACCCGGGCGGCACGGCTGTGCGCGCGGTTGTCGGGCTCGCGCAGACCCAGCCAGATCAGGGATCCGATCTCGGACTGCAGGCGCAGCTCCTCCCGCACCAGCCGCGGCGACTGGCTGAGCGCGGCCACCTCGAGCTGGAACCGGGCGACGGCGCGCCGCGCCCCGCCCTCGCTGGACAGGTCCTCCTGCTCGACGAGCTCGCGGAGACCGCGCACGTCCTCCTCGCCCGCCCGGTCGGCGGCGAGCTCGGCCGCCATGCCCGCGATCGCCGAGTAGTGCGTCGAGGCGTCGCGCAGCTCGACCCGGCTCAGCGCGCGGATCCGCTCGTCCGTGAAGCGACGCGCCGTCTCGGGGTCGAAGGTGACGAAGCTGCCGCCGTCGCGTCCGCGGCGGGTCTGGATGAGGCCGGCGTCGCGCAGCGCCTCGAGCGCCTCGCGTGCGGTCACGACGGCGACGCCGAGGCGGCGGCCGAGCTGCGACTCACTGGGCAGCCGCTCGCCGTCGTGCAGCACGCCGGACGTGATCGCGTCCTGCAGTCGCCGCTCGACGAGCTCGGCGCGGCCGACGTCGGACAGGGGCGCGAAGACGGCGGACCGCGCGGGGTCCACGCCTGCCGACACCTGTGCCACGCCGCTCTCCTCTCGAGGCCGTGACACGACGGTAACACGCGTGTTGACAAAATCCTCTGTTCCCATATGATTCCAAACATCTAGTAACAGAGGATTAGTCCTCGCATCGAAGGGGATGTGATGACCGACAAGCCCGTCGCGATCAGACTCAGCGGACTCACCCGCGCCTTCGGATCCGTCACCGCCGTCGACGGCGTGGATCTGGAGATCGCAGAGGGAGAGTTCTTCTCCATGCTCGGGCCGTCCGGCTCCGGCAAGACCACGGTGCTGCGCCTCATCGCCGGCTTCGAGCAGCCGACCGCCGGCACGGTGGAGCTGTTCGGGGAGGACGTCACGCGCACGCCGCCGTTCGACCGCGACGTGAACACGGTCTTCCAGGACTATGCGCTGTTCCCGCACATGACGGTGCTCGACAACGTGGCCTACGGGCTGCGTGTGCGCGGGGTCGGCAAGAGGGAACGCCGCGAGCGCGCGCGCAGGGCGCTCGCGAGCGTCCGGCTCGAGCATGTCGCGGACCGCAAGCCGAGTCAGCTTTCCGGCGGGCAGCGTCAGCGCGTCGCGCTGGCCCGCGCCACGGTGGTCGAGCCCAAGGTGCTGCTGCTGGACGAGCCGCTGGGCGCGCTGGATCTGAAGCTGCGCGAGCAGATGCAGGTCGAGCTGAAGCAGATCCAGCGCGATCTGGGCATCACGTTCATCTTCGTCACGCACGATCAGGAGGAGGCGCTGACCCTGTCCGACCGCATCGCGGTGTTCAGCGCCGGCCGCATCGAGCAGCTGGGCACGCCGTTCGAGCTCTACGAGCGCCCGGTGTCCCGCTTCGTGGCCGACTTCGTGGGCACCTCGAACCTGTTCGACGACGCGACCAGCGCACGCGTGCTCGGCCGCCAGGGCAACCACTCGCTGCGTCCGGAGAAGCTCCTGGTCGCCGCGGCCCCCTCCGACGAGGCCGGCCGCCGATCGGCCGCAGGTGTGGTCGCCGAGGCGATCTACCTGGGCTCGGGGGTGCGGCTGGTCGTCGACCTCGATGAGGGACCGCGCGTCACGGTGCTCCAGCAGAACATCGGCGGGCACGCGCACGGCGACCACGGGGACCGCGTGTTCGTCTCGTGGCGCGACGCCGACGTCGTCCCGCTGGGCGACGCGCCCCTGGCCGAGCAGAACGACACCCCCTCCCGCACCATCCGTACGGCCGGCATCCGCTGACCGCCCCTCGCACCCGCGAACGCAGAAGAACGAAGGAGTATCCCATGCGCAAGAACGCCCTCCCGGCCCTCGCGGCCCTCGGCCTGACCACGGTCGTGCTCGCCGCCCTCACCGGCTGCGGCACCGCCGGCTCGTCCGGCGGTGGCGGCACCGGTCCCGTCGACAAACTGGGCAAGAACGAGGGCGCGGTCAAGATCCTCGCCTGGCCCGGCTACGTCGAGGACGGCTCGAACGACCCGAAGGTCGACTGGGTCTCGGAGTTCACGAAGAGCACCGGGTGCAAGGTCGAGGCGAAGACCTTCGGGACATCCGACGAGGCGCTCAACCTCATGAAGACCGGCGACTACGACGTGGTGTCGGCATCCGGCGACGCCTCGCTCCGCCTCATCGCCTCGGGCGACGTGGTCGAGGTGAACACGAAGCTCCTGAAGAACTACGACGGCATCTTCCCGTTCCTCAAGGACCGTGCCTGGAACACCGTCGACGGCAAGCACTACGGCGTGCCGCACGGGTACGGCGCCAACCTGCTGATGTACAACACCGAGGCGTTCCCCACCGCGCCGACCTCCTGGGACGTCGTGTTCGACAAGGCCTCGGACCACAGGGGCAAGATCACCGCCTACGACTCCCCTATCTACATCGCCGATGCGGCGGTCTATCTCATGGCGCACAAGCCCGAGCTGAAGATCACGAACCCCTATGCGCTCGATCAGAAGCAGTTCGACGCCGCCGTGTCGCTGCTCAAGGAGCAGCGCCCGAACATCAGCGAGTACTGGGGCGACTACCTCAAGGAGGTGCAGTCGTTCCAGTCCGGTGACAGCGTCGCAGGCACCACGTGGCAGGTGATCCAGAACACGCTCGAGGGCGAAGGCGGCAAGACGGCCGTGGTGCTGCCCGACGAGGGCGCGACCGGCTGGAGCGACACCTGGATGATCTCGTCCAAGGCGAAGAACCCGAACTGCGCCTACGCGTGGCTGGACTACATCTCCAGCCCGAAGGCCAATGCCCAGGCCACCGCGTTCTTCGGCGAGGCCCCCTCCAGCGAGAAGGCCTGCGACTTCCGCGATGACTGCGCCTCGTACCACGCGGGCGACGCCGAGTACGCGAAGAAGATCTGGTACTGGACGACGCCGATCGCGAAGTGCCTGGACGGTCGCACGGATGTGAAGTGCATCGATTACGCCGGGTGGACGACGGCCTGGCAGCAGATCCGCAACTGATCCGATCCGGTCGTCCGGGGCGCGCGCTCCGGACGACCGGGCCCGGTCCCCGAAAGGACTCCTCATGAGCGCCATCGCACCGGCGAAGACGCCGCGGCCGGCCGTCCCGTCCCCGCGCCGCACGCCATCGCGCCGCGGATCCGCCTACCTGTCCGCGCATCCGCGCGCCCGCCTCGCCCTCCTGCTGTCAGCCCCGCTGTTCTGGCTCGCCGCGGTCTACGTCGTGGCCCTCGCGCTGCTGCTGGTCACCGCGTTCTGGACGACGGACACGTACACGGGCCAGATCCGCACCGAGTTCACGGCAGACAACATCGTGACGGTCGTGACCGACGCGTTCTACCAGGGCATCACTCTGCGCACGGTCGGGATCGCCCTGGCCGTCACCGTGATCGACGTGGCGCTCGCCCTGCCGATCGCCTACTTCATGGCGATGGTGGCCTCCCCCGCCCTGCAGCGCGTGCTGGTCGTGCTGGTGCTGACGCCGCTGTGGGCCTCCTACCTCGTCAAGGCGTTCGCCTGGCGGTCGGTGCTGTCCAGCGACGGCATCCTCGAGTGGCTGCTGCGCCCGCTCGGCGGTCACACCCCCGGATACGGGATCGCCGCGACGATCATCACGCTGTCCTATCTGTGGCTGCCCTACGTCATCCTGCCGATCTACGCGGGACTGGAGCGCGTGCCCAGCTCGCTGCTCGAAGCCTCCGGCGACCTCGGCGGGCGCAGCTGGGCCACCCTGCGCCTGGTGGTGTGGCCGATGGCGCTCCCCGCCATCATCGCCGGCACCATCTTCAGCTTCTCGCTCTCCCTCGGCGACTACATCACGATCGGCATCGTCGGCGGCGGCGCCCAGATGCTCGGAACGCTCGTCTACCAGGACATCGGCGCGGCGAACAACCTCCCGCTCGCCGCGGCGATCGCGCTGATCCCCATCGTCATCATCTTCGGCTACCTGTTCCTCGTGCGCCGCACCGGCGCCCTGGACAACCTGTAGGAGGCCTCGTGCGCATCTCCCTCGGCACCAGGGTCACCCTGGGCATCATCACCGCGGTCATCCTCGCGGTCGTCTACGTGCCGCTCCTGGTGGTCCTCGTCAACTCGTTCTCGACCTCGGCGTCGCTCACCTGGCCCCCACCCGGGTTCACCCTGGAGTGGTGGGGCAGGGCGTTCCGCAGCGACGGCGCGCTCGAGGCGGTCGGCACGAGCGCGCTGGTCGCGCTGATCTCCTCGCTTCTCGCTCTGGCGCTGGGGACCATGCTCTCGTTCGCGCTGCAGCGGTTCGCGTTCTTCGGGCGGAACACCGTCAACCTGCTCGTCATCCTGCCGATCGCGCTTCCCGGCATCATCACCGGCATCGCGCTGAACAACCTGTTCCGCACGATCCTCGGCGTCCCGCTCTCGATCTGGACGGTCATCATCGCGCACACGACGTTCTGCATCGTCACGGTGTTCAACAACGCCGTGGCACGCCTGCGGCGCATGGGCACCTCCCTCGAGGAGGCGTCGAGCGACCTCGGCGCCGGGATCTGGACGACGTTCCGCCTGGTCACGTTCCCGCAGCTCCGCTCGGCGCTGCTCACCGGCGGGCTGCTCGCCTTCGCCCTGTCCTTCGACGAGATCGTCGTGACGACCTTCACCGCCGGATCCGGGGTGCGCACCCTGCCGATGTTCATCATCGACAACGTCGCGCGGCCGAACCAGGCGCCCATCGTCTCGGTGATCGCCGTCGTGCTGGTCGTCGTCTCGATCGTCCCGATCGCGCTCGCGCAGAAGCTGTCCGGAAGCGAGCAGCAACGGCGATGACGGCATCCCCGGGCGGCGCAGTGGGGCGATCCTCGGGGGCGTGCCCGTGCGATCGGCGACGCGGCATAGGCTGAGCACGTGACGACGTTCGTTCCTCCCCGTCCCTGGACCGCCAGCTACGCCGAGGGGGTGCCGGAGGACCTCGCGGAGGTCTCCGGATCCCTCGTCGACATCGTCGAGGCGTCGGCACACGACTACCCGGACGCGGCGGCCCTGCAGTTCTTCGGCCGCACGACGTCGTACCGCGACCTGCAGCAGGCGATCGACCGCGCGGCCGCCGGTCTCGCGGCGCTCGGGGTCAAGGCGGGGGATCCGGTCGCCATCGTGCTGCCGAACTGCCCCCAGCACATCGTCGCGTTCTACGCCGTGCTCCGGCTCGGCGCCGTCGTCGTCGAGCACAACCCGCTGTACACCGCCCGCGAGCTGCGCAAGCAGTTCGAGGACCACGGCGCGAAGCACGCGATCGTGTGGAACAAGGTCGTCGCCACGGTGCAGGAGTTCCCCTCCGACCTCGCCGTCACGAACCTCGTCTCCGTCGACGTGACGCGCGCGATGCCCGCGCTCACCCGCTTCGCCCTGCGCCTGCCGGTGGCGAAGGCCCGCGAGTCCCGGGACGCGCTCACCACCAGGGTGCGCGGCACCGTGCCCTGGGAGTCCGTGGTCGGCCATGCCCCGCTGCGCGCCTCCCACCCCCGTCCCGCGACCGACTACCTGGCGATCATCCAGTACACCTCGGGAACCACGGGCACGCCGAAGGGCGCCTCGCTGACCCACCGCAACCTGCTCGCCAACGCCGCACAGGCGCAGGCGTGGGTGCCCTCCATCACCCGCGGCGACGGGTGCGTCGTGTACGCCGTACTGCCCATGTTCCACGCCTACGGCCTGACCCTGTGCCTGACGTTCGCCATGTCGATGGGCGCACGACTCGTCCTGTTCCCGAAGTTCGACCCGGATCTGGTGCTCGAGGTCACCAAGAAGCGCCCCGCGACCTTCCTCCCCCTGGTGCCGCCGATCGCCGACCGGCTGCTGGCCGCGGCGACGGCGAAGGGCGTGTCGCTCGCGGGGACGGAGATCGCGATCTCCGGCGCGATGGCGCTGCCGCACGAGCTCGTCGTGCCGTTCGAGAAGGCGACCGGCGGCTACCTCGTCGAGGGGTACGGGCTCAGCGAGTGCTCCCCCGTACTCATGGCGAACCCCGTGGCGGGGAACCGCGTCCCCGGCACGGTGGGGCTGCCGCTGCCCGGCACCGAGTGCCGCGTCGTGGATCCCGACGAGCCCACCGCCGACGTCGCGCCGGGACAGCCCGGAGAACTGGTCGTGCGCGGACCCCAGGTCTTCGGCGGCTACTACGGCAAGCCCGAGGAGACCGAGGCCGTGTTCGTGGACGGCTGGTTCCGCACCGGCGACATCGTCACGATCGACGACGCCGGCTTCGTGCGGATCGTCGACCGGATCAAGGAGCTGATCATCACCGGCGGGTTCAACGTCGCCCCGACGGAGGTCGAGGGGGCGCTGCGCCAGCACCCCGACGTGGTGGACGCCGCTGTCGTGGGCCTTCCCAGCGACCACTCCGGCGAGGAGGTCGTGGCCGCGATCGTCGTGGATCCGGGCAAGGACGTCGATGTCGAGGCGATCCGGGAGTTCGCGCGCGGCATCCTCACGCCGTACAAGGTGCCGCGGCGCATCTTCGTGGTCGACGAGCTGCCGAAGTCGCTGATCGGCAAGGTCCTGCGGCGTCAGGTCAAGGAGCGCCTGGTCGCCCTGACGTCCGGGAGCTGACGCTCGCCCGGGGCCCCTCCCAGCGGCGGCACCGGCCGGGACGGTACTCTGAGATGTGACTGAAGACGCCGCGACTCACGAAGACGCCCCCGCCGACGCCGAAACGACCCCCGGATTCGAGGAGCTCGGCATCACCGGGCCGGTGCTCGCCGTGATCAAGGCGCTCGGCTACGAGACTCCGTCCGCGATCCAGCGCGAGACGATCCCGCTGCTGCTCGGCGGCCGCGACGTGCTGGGCACCGCGCAGACCGGAACCGGCAAGACCGCCGCGTTCGCCCTCCCGATCCTGGAGAACCTGGATCTGCGTCAGAGCAAGCCGCAGGCGCTCGTGCTCGCCCCCACGCGCGAGCTCGCCCTTCAGGTCGCCGAGGCGTTCGAGGCCTACGCCGCCCAGATGCCCGGCGTGCACCTGCTGCCCGTGTACGGCGGGCAGGGGTACGGCGTCCAGCTGTCCGCCCTGCGCCGCGGCGTGCACATCGTCGTCGGCACGCCCGGTCGCATCATGGACCACCTCGCGAAGGGCACGCTCGACCTGTCCGAGCTGAAGAACCTGGTGCTCGACGAGGCCGACGAGATGCTCAAGATGGGCTTCGCGGAGGACGTGGAGCAGATCCTCGCCCAGACGCCCGAGGACAAGCAGGTGGCCCTGTTCTCGGCCACGATGCCCGCCACGATCCGCCGGCTCGCGCAGCAGTACCTGCACGACCCCGAGGAGATCTCGGTCAAGGCGAAGACCACGACGAACGCCAACATCACGCAGCGCTACCTGGTCGTCTCGTACGCCCAGAAGGTGGATGCCCTCACGAGGATCCTCGAGGTGGAGAACTTCGAGGGGATGATCGTGTTCGTCCGCACCAAGAACGAGACCGAGACGCTCGCCGAGAAGCTCCGCGCCCGCGGGTACTCCGCCGCCGCGATCAACGGCGACATCCCGCAGCCGATGCGCGAGCGCACGGTCGGACAGCTCAAGGACGGCAAGCTCGACATCCTCGTCGCCACCGACGTCGCGGCCCGTGGTCTCGACGTCGAGCGGATCAGCCACGTCGTCAACTTCGACATCCCGACCGACACCGAGTCGTACGTGCACCGCATCGGCCGCACCGGGCGCGCCGGCCGCTCGGGCGACGCGATCAGCTTCATCACCCCGCGCGAGCGGTACCTGCTCAAGCACATCGAGCGCGCCACCCGACAGCAGCCCGCGCAGATGCAGCTGCCCACGACCGAGGACGTGAACAGCACGCGCCTGGCGCGCTTCGACGACGCCATCACCGCGGCGCTGGAGGAGACGGGACGGATCGAGGGATTCCGCGACATCATCGCCCACTACGTGCGCCACCACGACGTGCCCGAGGCCGATGTCGCCGCCGCCCTCGCCGTCGTCGCGCAGGGCGAGACCCCGCTGCTGCTGGATCCCGAGAACGACGCGCTGTCCGCCGCCGTCGCCGCGGACAACCGCCCCCCGCGGACCGACCGCCCGGACCGCGCCGGTGGCCGCGACGCGCGAGACCGCGAACCCCGCACCGAGCGTCGCAGCCGCGGCGATTACACGCCGTACCGCATCGAGGTCGGCCGGCGCCATCGCGTCGAGCCGCGGCAGATCGTCGGCGCGCTGGCGAACGAGGGCGGCCTCGGTCGTGACGACTTCGGCGCGATCACGATCCGCCCGGACTTCTCCATCGTGGAGCTGCCGGCGAACCTCGACTCCTCGGTGCTGGACCGCCTCCGCGACACGCGCATCTCCGGGCGGCTCATCGAGATCCAGCGCGACACCGGGCGCCCGAACCGCGGCCCGCGTCGTGACCGGGATGACCGAGGACGCGACGACCGCGGCTACGGCGACCGCCCGCGTCGTGACGACCGCGGCTACGGCGACCGGCCCCGCCGCGACGACCGTCCCCGGGACGACCGCAGCACGGACGCGCGCCCGCCGCGCAAGCCGCGCCACAAGGACTGAGCCGACCCCGGTCGGTTCGCGGCCCGCGAGCCGACCGGGTCAGGCCGCCAGCACGGGCTTCGTGCGCACGGGCCCGAGCCAGGTCGCGATGAGCACGGCGGTGACCGCGCCGGCGGCCATGATCGCCGCCAGCACCACGATCTGGAACCGTCCGGCCTCCAGCGGGGAGAGCCCGCCGAAGATCGCGCCGACGAACGCTCCGGGGAGCACCACCAGGCCTGTCGTCTTCGTCTGGTCGATCGACGGGATCAGCGCTTCCCGCACAGCTCTGCGAGCCAGGTCGAGCGTCGAGCGGCGCGGCGTCGCGCCGAGCGCGAGCCACCCCTCGACCTCTTCCCAGCGATCCGCGACGGATGCCGTGAAACGCCGCCCCGCGAGGGTGGCGATGCTCATGGAGTTGCCGATCAGGATCGCCCCGATGGCGAGCAGATAACGGGGCGTCGGCGCGAGCGCCCCGGTGGCGAACACGGTCCCGATCGAGACGACGGCGCCGGCGCCGATCGAGGACGCCATGACGGCGACCATGTGGCGGCCGCCGCCGGTACGGCGCACGGCGACCCCCGTCGCGATGCCGAACATCACCAGCAGCGCCACGCCGATCCAGGCCGGCTGCGCGACGATGCCGGTCAGGATCACGCTGATCACGGCGAGCTGCACCGCTCCGCGCAGGATCGCGAAGGCGGGCGTCCACCGACCCGGCGTCCGGAACAGCGCGAGCGCGACCGTCGCGATCGCGGCCAGCACCAGCACGCCGACGATGGTCGGCAGCAGATCGACTCCGCTCGTCATGGCATCCCTCTCTTCGGCCACTCTAGGCGGCCCGCAGCGCCCAGGACCG
>JABLTH010129023.1_pt1 | contig 14711 bp, 15 predicted proteins | sample 7875711 | NCBI WGS metagenome assembly JABLTH01 (sample SAMN14941262, study PRJNA633318) | bioreactor metagenome | isolation source: bioreactor | place: China | collected 2019-03-05 | reverse complement strand
CTTCCTCGAGGTGATCATCGATCCGGACGCCGGCGTCTACCCGATGGTCGGCCCCGGCATGACCTACGCGCAGATGATCACCGGCGAACACATCGCCTCGCGCACGCCGCCCAAGGCAGCCGACGGCTCGCCGGCGGACATGTTCTGAGGGAACGACCAACGGCACTACGAATGAAGACGATGGATCCCGGCGTGCGCCGGGATGACGAGCGTTGGGTTTCGCCAGCGATGCGTTCACAGGCACACCGCGGACTCTCATTCCCGTCATCCCGGCGAAAGAAGCCCGGATCCAGTAACTCCCCGCTACACGACGCAACCAGCTGCGACAACCCAACCCGCCCGCCTCCCCACCTCGGACCAAAGGCAACAAGCGCGTTACGGAATCCCCATGAAGCACACGCTCTCGATCCTGCTGCAGAACGAATCCGGCGCACTGGTGCGCGTCGCCGGCCTGTTTTCCTCGCGCGGCTACAACATCGACTCGCTCAACGTCGCGCCCACCGCCGACATCGAAGTATCGCGGCTGACCCTGGTCACCCATGGCGGCGACGACTCGATCGACCAGATCCTCAAGCAGGCGCGCAAGCTCGTCGACGTGATCGAGGCGGTGGAACTTCCCGCGCCGGTGGCGGTGCCCTCGGATCCGGCCGCCGGCGCATGACCGCGATGGGCGACGACGACCTCGACCTGCTGCGCCGCGTACTCACCGCGCGCGTCTACGAGGTCGCACGCGAGTCCGAGCTCGATCCGGCCCCCGCGCTGTCGCGACGGCTCGGCAACACCGTGCTGCTCAAGCGCGAGGACAACCAGCCGGTGTTCTCGTTCAAGCTGCGCGGCGCCTACAACAAGATGGTGCACCTGGATGCCGCCGCACGTGCGCGGGGCGTCATCGCCGCGTCGGCCGGCAACCACGCGCAGGGTGTGGCGCTCGCCGCGGCGCGGCTGGGCGTGCGCGCCACCATCGTGATGCCGCAGACCGCGCCGCAGGTGAAGGTGGATGCGGTACGCACGATCGGCGGCACAGCGGTCGAGGTGGTGCTGGCCGGCGACTCCTACAGCGAGGCACAGGCAGAGGCCGCGCGGCTCGAAGCCGAGCACGGCTACACCCTGGTGCATCCGTTCGACGACCCCCACGTGATCGCCGGCCAGGGCACGGTAGGCATGGAGATCCTGCGCCAGCACGCCGGCCCGCTGCACGCGATCTTCGTGCCGGTCGGCGGCGGCGGCCTGCTGGCCGGCGTCGCCGCCTTCGTCAAGGCGGTGCGGCCGGAGGTGAAGGTGATCGGCGTGCAGAGCACGGCGGCGAACGCGATGGCGCGCTCGCTGGCCGCCGACGAGCGGGTGCTGTTGGACGAGGTCGGGCTGTTCGCCGACGGCACCGCAGTGAAGCAGGTCGGCGCGCTCACCTTCGCGATCTGCCGGCAGGTCGTGGACGAGATGATCTGCGTCGACACCGACGCGATCTGCGCCGCGATCAAGGACGTGTTCGCCGATACCCGCACCGTGCCCGAGCCGTCCGGCGCGCTGGCGATCGCCGGCCTGAAGCAATACGCCACGACGCATGGCCTGACGGGTGCGACGCTGGTCGCGGTGTGCTCCGGCGCCAACATGAATTTCGACCGCCTCAGCTTCGTCGCCGAGCGCGCCGAGGTCGGCGAGCAGCGCGAGGCGCTGTTCGCGGTCACCATCCCCGAGGAACGCGGCAGTTTCCGTCGCTTCTGCGAGGTGCTCGGCGGGCACAGCCTGACCGAGTTCAACTACCGTATCGGCGATACCCGCGAGGCGCACCTGTTCGTCGGTGTGCGCACCGGCGGGCGCGAGGAAAGCCAGGCGTTGGCGCTTGCCTTCCGCGCACAGGGCTTCGGTGTGCTGGACCTGAGCGACGACGAACTGGCCAAGCTGCACCTGCGCCATATGGTCGGCGGCCGCTCGCCGCTGGCGCAGGACGAGCTGCTGTACCGCTTCGACTTTCCCGAGCGCCCGGGTGCGCTGCTGCGCTTCCTGGCACGGCTGCACCCGGACTGGAACGTCAGCCTGTTCCACTACCGCAACCAGGGCGCCGACCACGGCCAGATCCTGGTCGGCCTGCAGGTGCCGCCGGTCGAGCGCACGCTGTTTGCGCGCTTCCTCGACACGCTGGGCTATCCGCATCGCGACGAGAGCGCCAACCCGGCCTACCGATTGCTGCTGTGCCAGGCGCCGGCCAGCGAGCGGCCAGAGGCTTTGCGCGCGGTCTGACGCCCGGCGTCGCTCAGAACAGGTCGACGCTGCCTGCCGTCACGTCGCCATCCAACGCGCCGCGGGCGCGCAGGTCTTCGTAGCTGAAAACCTGGTTGCGGCCACTGTTCTTGGCGAAGTACAGCGCCTTGTCCGCGCGATCCAGCACGGTGGCCGGATAGTCGTGCGGGCCGATCAAGGCGAAACCCACGCTCACGGTCACCTGGCCGACCTGCGGAAACGCATGGTCCTGCACCCGGATGCGGAAGCGCTGCAAGGCCGCGCCGGCCGCCTCCCGATCGATCGCGGACATCAGCACCACGAATTCCTCGCCGCCGAAACGGAACAGTGCGTCGCCGTAGCGGAAACTGGCCCGCATCTGCTGGGCGATCATCAGGATCACCTCGTCGCCGTAGAGGTGGCCCCAGGTATCGTTGATGCGCTTGAAGTGATCGATGTCCAGGATCGCCAGCCACGTCTGGCCAGCCGCTTCGCCTTCGCGCGGCTGCGTGCCGTGGAGCTGACGCTGCAGGTGGCGGTCGAAGCTGCGGCGGTTGTACAGGCCGGTGAGCTTGTCGCGTTCGCTCTCGTCGAGCAGGCCGACGTAGTTGGCGTAAATGCGCGCGAATCCCTCGACCAGCGGACGCAGCAATTCCAGCGGATGCTCGGATTCCAGCATCAGTGCACCGATCATCCGGCCATCGTGGCGGATCGGCACGAGCATCCCGTAGCTGCCGTCGCGCAGGCGCACGCAGCCGCCGTCCCGCTCGCCCTGCTGCAGCAGCAGCTCGGCGGCGGCGTCGGTCGAGCGCGGCACCTGTTCGACGTTGAAGCGACCCAGCGCATTGCGCGAGCAGCGCACCAGGCGCTCGTGCGGCCCGACGCGCTCGCCCGCGCGCTTGTACAAGGTCACCGCGCGGGCGTCGGCCAGCTCGGCCAGGGACAGCGTGAGACTATGGTCCAGCGCCTCGGTGTCACGCTGGTGGGTGAAATGCGCGACCGAGTCCACCAGCCTTGCGTGCGTCGTTTCGCCTCCGGCAACCCAACCGGGCACCTCCACGGTCGGCGGCAGGGCGGATTCGGCGATGGCGACAGGGTCGATGGACACGAGACTCCCGGGCTCGGGCAGGATTCGGGCATCCATCCCCCGGATGCCCGGCATCGGGTGATGCCAGTGCAACCCGTATCGACCCGGCGCGCAAAAACTTGAGGTTTCAGGACCGCAGTCACGGCATCGGCCGGGCCCACGGCGGTCTCGCACGCTAGACTTCGCCGATGGCTCCGACCTCGCGCAAACGCCCCCGCCGCCCCGCCCCGCCTTCGCCGTCCGCGCGGACCCGGCCTGTGCCCGCCAAGGCTACGGCGCGCCCCGCCGATGCGTCCAAGCGGGCTACCCGGGTGCTGGACCTGCTGCTCGCCCCGCTGCCTCCCACCGCGCGCGCCAAAGCCCTCGACTACCTCGTGCTGACCCGCATGGACCGACCGGTCGGCGCGCTGCTGTTGCTGTGGCCGACCTGGTGGGCGCTGTGGCTGGCCGCGAACGATTTTCCGCCGTGGTCGTCCCTGGTCATCTTCACGCTGGGCGTATTCGCCATGCGCGCGGCCGGCTGCGCGATCAACGACTACGCCGACCGCGAGCTGGACCCGCAGGTCGCGCGTACCGCCGGCCGGCCGATCGCCAGCGGACGGGTGACTCCGCGCGAGGCACTGGTCGTGTTCGGCGCACTGCTCGGCTTCGCCTTCGTGCTGGTGCTGTTCACCAATGCGCTGACCATCAAGCTGTCCTTCGCCGGCGCCGCACTGGCCGCGCTGTACCCGTTCACCAAGCGCTACACCTATATGCCGCAGGTGGTGCTGGGCGCGGCGTTCGGCTGGTCGATCCCGATGGCCTTCGCCGCCGTGTCCAACTCCGTGCCGCCGCTGGGCTGGCTGCTGTTCCTGGGCAACGTGGTGTGGTCGGTGGTGTACGACACCGAGTACGCGATGGTGGACCGTGAGGACGATATCAAGGCCGGCGCCAGGTCCACCGCGATCCTGTTCGGCGATGCGGACCTGCCGATCCTCGGCATCCTGATGGCCACCTTCGCGCTGGCGATGCTGTTCGTCGGCCAGCGCGCCCACCTGGGCTGGCCCTACTGGCTGGCGCTGGTGGCAAGTCTCGGGCTGTTCGGGTATCAGCTCTGGCGCATCCGCACCCGCGACCGCGATGCCTGTCTGGCCGCGTTCCGTCACAACAACTGGCTCGGCCTGGTGCTGTGGGTGGGGATCGTGCTGGCGCTGGCGCTACGCTGAAACCGGCTTCCGCGGCCGCACAGCGGGAGCGTGCGCCGGAACCGACCGGGGCGGCATGCCGTCGTGCTCGCGGAAACGTTCCCGCGGAGCGTCATGGTCGCGGCGATCGTCGCCATTGAAGTCATCGCGCTCCTTCTCGCTCATGTGGAACACGCTTACCGCCTCGCCGAGGACCTGCGCCTGGTAGCGCAGCGTGGCGGCGGAGGCCCGTGTTTCGGAGGCCATCGCGGCGTTGCGCTGGGTGACCGAATCGAGATTGGCGATGGTGTCATTGATCTGGCTGATCGCCGACGCCTGCTCGTCTGCCGAGGCATGGATCTCGCCTACCAGGGCGCGTGCCCGGGCCACCGCGTCGACGATCGCCCCCATGCGTCGGTCCGCGGCCTCGACGGAATCCCGGCCCTGCAGGACATGCTCTCCCGCCGTACCGATCAACCCGCGGATGTCCTTGGCGGCGCTGGCGCTGCGCTGTGCGAGCTGACGCACTTCCCCGGCAACCACCGCAAAGCCCCGGCCGTGCTCGCCGGCACGCGCCGCCTCCACCGCGGCATTCAGGGCCAGCAGGTTGGTCTGGAAGGCCAGCTCATCGACCAGCGCGATGATCTCGTTGATGTCGTCGGAGGATTTCTGGATCGCGCTCATCGCCTCGCGCAAGCCGGCGATCGCCTCGCGACCCTGTCCTGCCGTCTGCACCGCACCGTCGGTGGTGTGCGCCGCCTCGCGCGAGCGGTCGCGGTTCTGCTGAAGCGTGGCGGTGAATTCTTCCATGGTCGCAGCCGCCTCCTCGAGACTGGCGGCCTGCGATTCGGTGCGCTCGGCCAGATCGTTCACCGCGTCGGAGATGCTGTCCGCCGTACTGCCGAAACGGTGCACTTCCTCGCGTACGTCGCCGACCACGGCGCGCAGGTTGACGCTGAGCTGATTCAACTCGCGGCCGGCCGAACGGGACAGAAAGCTGTCATGGCTGAACAGCGGGCGCGACAGGTCGCCCGCGGCGACGTCGCGGGCATTGCGGCTCAGATCGTCGAGCGAACGCTTTATGCCAAAGCGGTAGACGCACAGGGCGGCCAGCACTTCGAGGGCCATCACCAGCGGCGCCACCAGACCCTCGTGGCCAGCCACCCACGGCACACGGGAGAGCACGAACGGGAGGGCGGTACCGATCGCCACGCCCACGGCCACGCCCAGGCCGGTCGATTCGGAGATCCTGCGCGCCAGCGCGCGCAGCAAGCCGGGCCGCTCGATCCGCCCTTCGCGCAGGCACAGGGGCAGCGGTTTATCGGCCTTCTCGGCAGCAGCCATCTGCGCGTAGATCGCCTCGGCCGCCCCGATCTCTCCGGGCGACGCCCAGGTGCGCACCGACATGTAGCCGGTGATCTCACCGCCGGTCACCACCGGGGTGACGTTGGCGCGCACCCAGTAGAAGTCGCCGTTCTTGCGCCGGTTCTTGACCAGCGCCGTCCACGGGCGGCCGGTCTTGAGCGTATCCCACATGTCGCGGAACGCTTCGCGCGGCATGTCCGGATGGCGGATCAGGTTGTGTGCCTTGCCGATCAGCTCCTCGCGGGCGAAGCCGCTCACCGTGACGAACGGCGGATTGCAGTAGGTGATGACGCCGCGCAGATCGGTCTTCGACACCAGGGCATCGTTCCTGCGCAATTCGTATTTGCGCTGTGTCACGGGAAGATTGATACGCATATCACGCTCGCAAGGCCGACATGGGCGGTACGCCGCCCGATCGGGCGGTTATCGACGCGCGTGAAGCCGTGCTTGATTGACTCCGGTCAATTTTCCGCGCGATGCGCAGAGCGTCTCGCGCCTGGCGCGGGGGCCCGGGCCAGCACCCACACGTCGATCCGGCCCGCACCGGCTCTGCGCAGAACGCGCACGCATTCGGCCAGGGTCGATCCGGTGGTCATGACGTCGTCGACGATCGCCACGTGGGCAGGGATCGCCGCCTCCCGGCACAACGCGAACGCGCCACGCACATTGCGGCGACGGCTGGCGGCGTCCAGCTCGCTCTGGGCCATCGTGGCGCGTTGGCGCAGCAACAGGTCGTGGCGCAACGGCACGCGCAGCGCGCGGGCCAGTGGACGAGCCAGCTCCAGCGCCTGGTTGTGGCCGCGCTGGCGCAAGCGCCGGCGGTGCAGGGGCACCGGAAGGAGTAGGGCCGGCACCGGCACGGGGCGGGATTCACGCAACCACAAGGCCGCCAGCGAGCGTCCGGCGGCGAGGTCGCGACCGAACTTGAAGCGCGATTCCAGCCGGTCCAGCGGCCAGCCGTAGCGGAACGGGGCCCACGCCGCATCCCAAGGCGGTGGCTTGCGCTGGCAACTGCCGCACAGCGCGGCCGGCACCGCCAGCGGCAAGGCGCAACGGGCGCAGCACGTGCGGTTGCGCGGCAGCTCGGCGGCGCACTCGCGGCACAGGTCGAGGTCATCGTGACCGGCGGCACCGCACAGCAGGCAGCGCGCCGGCAGCAACCAGCGGCCAAGGTCGGCCAGTCGGGAGCGGAGCGCCTCCATGCGCGGGCGGGCCGGTCAGTTCGACGGCTTGTACAGCGCTGCGTCGAGGATCGACCACAGGTGGATGATCCAGCCCAGCCAGAAGATCCACAACACGCCGGCAAGCACGAACATCACGATCGCCTTGAGCAGGCGCCCCTGCACGAGCTGGCCCAGGCCCGGGATGAAGAAGCTGCACACCGCCGCTATCACGTTGCCGGTACTGCCCTGTCCTGCGCTCATGCCCTGATCTCTCCGTGGGTGTTCCCGTGGATGGTAGCGGACCTCGATCCGCGCCAGCGTCAACTAATCGAAAGCGCATTGGGTTGACACTCGGCAGCACGCTTCCCACACTCGCGCCCTGCCCGACGGAGCCCCACCCATGTCTGCATCGACCCTGCGCCACGACTGGACCCGCGACGAAGTCGCCGCGCTGTTCGCCCTGCCGTTCAACGAACTGCTGCACCGCGCACACTCGGTGCACCGCGAGCACCACGACCCGAACGCGGTGCAAGTGTCGACTCTGCTGTCGATCAAGACCGGCGGCTGCCCGGAGGATTGCGCCTACTGCCCACAGGCGGCGCGCTACGCCACCGGCGTGCAGGCGGAAAAGCTGATGAGCGTGGAGGCGGTGGTCGCCCGCGCGCAGGCAGCCAAGGCCGCCGGCGCCAGCCGTTTCTGCATGGGCGCGGCCTGGCGCAGCCCGAAGGACCGGGACGTTGCCAAGGTCGCCGAGATCGTCTCGGCAGTGAAGGGCCTGGGCCTGGAGACCTGCGCCACGCTCGGCATGCTCAGCGGCGAGCAGGCCGCCACGCTGAAGCAGGCCGGGCTGGACTACTACAACCACAACCTGGACACCGCGCCGGAGTTCTACGGCGAGATCATCCACACCCGCGAATACCGGGACCGTCTCGACACGCTGGAGCACGTGCGCGAGGTCGGCCTGAAGACCTGCTGCGGCGGCATCGTCGGCATGGGCGAGTCGCGCAGCCAGCGCGCCGGCCTGCTGCAGACCCTGGCCAACCTGCCCGAACATCCCGAGTCGGTGCCGATCAACCAGCTGGTGCAGGTGGAAGGCACGCCGCTGCACGGCATCGAGGCGCTGGACCCGTTCGAGTTCGTGCGCACGATCGCGGTGGCGCGCATCCTGATGCCGGCCTCGATGGTGCGGCTGTCGGCCGGCCGGCAGCAGATGGACGACGCGGTGCAGGCGCTGTGCTTCTTCGCCGGCGCCAACTCGATCTTTTACGGCGAGAAGCTGCTGACCACCGGCAACCCCGACGTGGAGGCCGACCGCGCGCTGTTCCGCCGGCTCGACCTGCACGCGCTGGAAGTGGTGGAGGAATCCGGCACCGTGCACGCCGACATCCTGGAATCCGACGCCAGTGCCACCGGCTGCGGCCAGGGTTGCGGCTGCGCCGCCTGAGTCCCCGGCACCGTAGCCTTCACGCTCGCTCTCCCCCGAGTTCCGCTCGGGGGAGAGGGCTGGGGTGAGGGGGCCGCTTTTCGACCTGATGCGATGAACGATCAAAAGCCAGAGCTCCCCCTCACCCCAACCCTCTCCCCCGGCGCCGCCGGGGGAGAGGGAGCCGGGCGCACGGACCTGCTCGCCCTCATGGACGTCCGGACGTCCGAACGCGCGCAATCGTCGCTGCTGCGTCGTATGCGCACCGTGGACCACGCCGAAGGCCCCTGGCTGGAGATCGACGGCCGCCGCCTGCTCGGCTTCTGCAGCAACGACTATCTGGGCCTGGCGCGGCATCCGCAGCTGATCGCCGCGTTCAAGCGCGTGGCCGACGACGAGGGCGTGGGCAGTACCGCCGCGCACCTGGTCTGCGGCCACCGGCGCGAGCACGCAAAGCTGGAAGAGGCGCTGGCCGACTGGACGGGGCGCGAGCGAGCGCTGCTGTTCTCCACCGGTTTCGCCGCCAACCTCGGCGTGCAGCAGGCTCTGCTTGGCGGCGTGGATGGCGCCGTCTGCGTGCAGGATAAGCTCAACCACGCCAGCCTGATCGACGGCTGCCGCCTCGCCGGTGCCGAACTCAAGCGTTACCCGCACGCAGACCCGGACGGCGCCGCCCGCCAGCTGGCCAGCCGCGCCGGCGTACCGGCCCTGCTCGCCACCGACGGCGTGTTCAGCATGGACGGCGACATCGCACCGCTGCCTGCACTCGCCTCGCTCGCCGCGCGCGAGGGCGCCACGCTGATGGTCGACGACGCGCACGGCCTCGGCGTGCTGGGCGCGCAGGGCGCGGGCAGCCTCGCCGCCGCCTGCCTCGGCGAGGCGGAAGCGCCCGTGCTGATGGCCACGCTGGGCAAGGCGCTGGGCTGTGCCGGTGCCTTCGTCGCCGGATCCGCGGCGCTGATCGAGGGACTGACCCAGTTCGCCCGGCCGCAGGTCTACTCCACCGCGATGCCGCCGGCGCTGGCCGCGGCCGCCCTCGCAGCCGTGAAGCTGGCCCGCGGGGAGGACTGGCGGCGCGAGAAACTCGCCGCCCTGGTCGCACGCTTCCGGCGTGGCGCGGCGGAGCTTGGCCTGCCACTGATGGATTCAGCCACCGCGATCCAGCCGCTGCTGCTCGGCGATGCCGAAGCAGCGCTGGCCGCCTCGCAGGCGCTGGAGGCAGAAGGCCTGCTGGTCACCGCGATCCGCCCGCCAACCGTGCCGTCCGGGCAGGCGCGCCTGCGCATCACGCTCAGCGCCGCACACGAGGAAAGTCACGTGGACCGCCTGCTGGAAGCACTCAGACGCGTGCGGCCGGCAGTTACCGGCCGATGATCAGTCCCGTCGTGGCGGTACCAGCGTCTGCTGCGCCAGCTGCAGGCGAACCAGCCGCCGGAACGATTCCGACGGTGCAACAGGCGCGCCGCGGAACGCGGCCGCGAGGTTGCGCCCGACCTGCACCGGTGTCACCACCACCCCCCATGGCAGGCCCCACCACCCCAGCACCGCGGAATACAGCGCGCTGGCGATCTGGCTGCGTCGCCCGCAACGACGGCAGCTCACGCTCTGCCGGGTGTGCCACTGGGTCAGCAACACGAAGGAATGCACGCGATGGTGGCGATAGACGTCTATCGGACCCGGCCGGTTGCAACGCGGGCAGGCACTGTGGTGCCAGTCCTCGACGTGCTTCTGCAGCACGTGCTCGGGCACCAGCTCGGCGCGCGCCAACAGCGGATGTCGCCCGGCGCAGGCGGTGCTGCAATAACGCACGCCATCGATCCTGCGTCCCCCGAACAGGATCGTCTTGCCGCAGTGATTGCAGTCGGCCACGTTCCCCCTCCCTGTCGTTGCCACCAGGCAGTCTAACCGCTGGCCGCACCGACGGAAGGGGACAGATTCCTAGTCGACCTATAATGGGCAGTTGCCCGACCCCCATCCCCATGCCGATCGTCAATCTTTCCGCCTACCGTTTCGTGCCACTGGACGACCTGCCCGCCCTGCGCGAGCGGGTACGCGAACGCGCCGAGGCGCTGGCGCTGAAAGGCACCGTGCTGCTGGCGCCGGAAGGCATCAACCTGTTCCTGGCCGGCCCGCGCGAAGCCACCGACGCGTTCATGGACTGGCTGCGCGAGGACCCGCGCTTCGCCGGCCTGGAAGCGAAGGCCTCGCCCTCCGACGACGCGCCGTTCGGCCGCCTGCGCGTCCGGCTGAAGAAGGAGATCATCACCCTGCGCCAGCCGCAGCTCCGTCCAGTGCAAGGCCGGGCACCGGCGGTGGACGCGGTGACGCTGGCGCGCTGGCTGGACCAGGGCCACGACGACGACGGCCACGACGTGCTGCTGCTGGACACCCGCAACGCCTACGAGACCGACGTCGGCAAGTTCCCGCAGGCGGTGGACTACCGCATCGCCCGCTTCACCGAATTCCCCGGGGCGCTGGCCGCCGACCGCGCGCGCTACGAAGGCAAGACCGTGGTGTCGTACTGCACCGGCGGCATCCGCTGCGAGAAGGCCGCGCTGTACATGCAGGCACAGGGGATGGAGCGCGTGTTCCAGCTCGAGGGCGGCATCCTGAAGTACTTCGAGGAGACCGGCGGCGCGCACTGGCAGGGCGACTGCTTCGTGTTCGACGACCGCGGCGCGGTCGACCCCTCGCTGGCCCCCGCCCCGCCGACGGACCACGCCACGCCATGAGCCTGTTCATCGAGACCCGCGGCCACGGCCCGGTGCCGCTTGTGCTGATCCACGGCTGGGCCATGCACGGCGGCGTGTTCGCGCCGCTGGCCGCGGCGCTTGAGGACACCTGCACGCTGTACCTGGTCGACCTGCCCGGCCACGGCCGCTCGCGCGACTGCGGCCTGCCGCTGGAACCGTTCGCGATCGCCCGCACCATCGCCGAGGCCGTGCCGCCGGCGGTATGGCTGGGCTGGTCGATGGGCGGGCTGGTGGCGCTGGCCGCCGCGCGCGAGGCAACGATTGCCACCCGCGGCCTGGCCATGTTGTGCGCCACGCCGAAGTTCGTGCGCAGCGAGGACTGGCCGCAGGGCAGCGACGGTGCCCTGGTGCACCAGCTGGCGCTGGACCTGGAGACCGACTACCACGCCACGCTGGAGCGCTTCCTAGCGCTGGAGGCGATGGGCAGCGCCGATCCACGTGCCGAGCTGCGCCGCCTGCGCGACTCGGTGTTCGCCCACGGCGAGCCGGACCTGCGCGTGCTGCAGGAAGGCATCGCCCTGCTGGAGCACACCGACTGGCGCGGCGAGTTGGCCACGCTGTGCCTGCCCAACACCTGGATCGCAGGCCGCCGCGACCGCCTGGTGCATCCGGATGCGATGCGCTGGTCGGCCACCCGCGCGCAGGGCGACTTCCACGAGATCGCACATGCCGGCCACGCGCCCTTCCTCGGCCACGTCGATGCCGTGGTGGACGCGCTGCGCCCGCTGCTGGAACAGATCCGATGAGCAACACGTTCCACCTCGACCGCACCCGCGTGCGCCGCAACTTCGCCCGCGCCGCGCGCAGCTACGAGCAGCACGACGCGCTCCAGCAGGAAGTGCAGCAACTGCTGCTCGACCGCCTTGGCTTCTACCTCGAGACGCCGCAGCGCGTGCTCGACGTCGGCGCCGGCACCGGCCGCGGCAGTGCGCTGCTGAAGGAGCGCTACGGCAAGGCCGAGGTGATCGCGGTGGACCTGGCGGTGCCGATGCTGCAGGCGGCGAAGAAGCACAGCCGCTGGCTCAAGCCGTTCCAGCGCGTGTGCGCCGACGCCACCGCGCTGCCGTTCCCCGACCACAGCGTGGACGTGCTGCACTCCAACCTGTGCTTCCAGTGGATCGACGACCTCGGCGCGCTGTTCGGCGAGTGCGCCCGCGTGCTCAAGCCCGGCGGCCTGCTGGCGTTCTCCACTTTCGGCCCGGACACGCTGAAGGAGCTGCGCGCAGCCTGGGCCAGCGCCGATCAGCAGTCGCACGTCAGCCGCTTCCTGGACATGCACGACATCGGCGACGCGCTGATCAGCGCCGGTCTGCGCGATCCGGTGCTCGACGTCGACCGCTTCACCCTCACCTACAGCTCGCCGGCGATGCTGCTGAAGGAGCTCAAGGGCCTGGGCGCCACCCACGCCGACAGCGCGCGCGAGCGCCACCTCACCGGCAAGGCGCACTACCGCCGCATGCTCGAGGCCTACGAGACCATGCGCGTGGACGGCCGTATCCCGGCCACCTGGGAAGTGGTCACCGCGCATGCCTGGGGCCCGCCGCCGGGGCAGTCGCGACGCGGTACCGGCGGCGGCGAGATCGCCACCTTCTCGGTCGACAGCCTGCGCGGCTCGCGCCGGCGCTGAGTCAGTTCTGCAGCGGCTCGACCACCGGCGCGCGCGCCGTGTACGCGGTGCCTGCCGAGGCAACCATGATCGCCGCCACCGCTAGCCACTGCAGCGGCCCCAGCCGTTCGCCGAGAAAGGCGCTGCCGGCCAACGAGGCGATCACCGGCTCCAGGCTCAGCAGCACGCTGAAGTGCCGTGCTGGCAGGCGGGTCAGCGCGATCATCTCCAACGAATACGGCAGCACCGAACTGAGTACCGCCACGCCCAGTCCCAATGGCAACAGCGTCGGCGCGAGCAGCGCCGGACCGGCATGGGTCACGCCGGCCGGCACGGCGAGCAAGGCGCCGATCGCGATGCCCCAGGTCACCGCATCGCCACCATGGGCGGCGCCGGCCTTCTGGCCGAACAGGATGTACAGCGCCCAGCCCAGCCCGGCGGCCAGCGCGTAGGCCACGCCGACCGGGTCCAGGGCATGGTCCTGCCGATGCAGCGGCAGCAACAGGGCCAGGCCGAACACCACCAGCCCCACCCAGGCCACGTCGAGCGCACGGCGCGAACCGAACAGCGCGATCGCCAACGGCCCGGTGAACTCCAGCGCCACCGCAATACCCAGCGGGATCGTGCGCAGGGCCAGGTAGAACACCAGGTTCATCGCGCCCATCGACAGGCCATAGCCCCACAGCACGCGCCAGTCAGCGTCGTGGCGCCAGCGCCGCCATGGTCGGCGCCACGCCAGCAGGAGCAGGGCGCCGAGGCCGAGCCGGTAGGCAGTGGCACCCTGCGCACCGACCTGCGGGAACAACCTTTCGGCGATCGCCGCACCGCACTGGTACGAGCTCATGGCGACCAGCAGCGCGGCGATCGCCACCCACAGCGGCGTCTGGCGGGAGGACAAGGACATGCGGGGCATCGATGGGAGCGGGAGCCGCATGGTGTCAGGTTGCGGGCGCCATGCCCATGCCCGGCATGCAGGCTGCTGACGGCAGATGGCAGCAGTCCATCGCGCCAAGGGCGACGCGCCGTCGCACGTTCTTCGGCTCGTGCAGCCAGCGCGATGACACTTCGCTGCCACGCTTTTCACGGGCGTCCTGCCATCGTCGCTTACCAGTCAGGCACGATGAGGACCGGGCATGCGACTGCAAGGCAAGGTGGCGCTGGTCACCGGCAGCGGCCAGGGTATTGGCCGGGCCATTGCAGTACGGCTGGCCGAGGCAGGCGCGCGCGTGGTGGTCGAGGACCGCAGCGACGACGCGGCAGCCGAAGCCACGCTGGACCAGGTCCGCCGTGCCGGCAGCGACGGCTGCGTCATCGGCGGCGACATCGGCGACGCCCAGGTGGACGCCCACATGGTCGAGCAGGCGGTCGTCGCGATGGGCAGGATCGACATCCTGGTCAACAACGCCGGCATCGAAAAGCGCGCGGACTTCCTCGATGTCACCGAAGACGATTTCGACGCCGTACTCGGCGTGAACCTGCGCGGTGCGTTCTTCGCCACCCAGGCCTTTGCCCGGCACGTGCGCGAACGCGGCAGCGGTGGCGCAGTAGTGAACATCAGTTCGGTGCACGAAGAGCTGCCGTTCCCGCACTTCGCCAGCTATGCAGCGAGCAAGGGCGCACTGAAGATGCTGATGCGCAACCTGTCGATCGAGCTGGCGCCGCTTGGCATCCGCATCAACAACGTCGCGCCAGGCGCGGTGAAGACGCCGATCAACGCAGCGCTGCTGTCGAACAGGGAAGAGCTTGACTGCCTGCTCGCCAACATCCCGCTGCGCCGGCTCGGACGTCCCGAGGACGTGGCAAACGCCGTGCTGTTCCTGGCCGGCGACGAGGCTGCCTATGTCACCGGCACCACGCTGTTCGTCGACGGCGGCCTGTTGTGGAACTACAGCGAGCAATGACCCCCGACAGCAGTGCCGGGCGCGTCGCCCACG
>JABLTH010008210.1_pt1 | contig 14712 bp, 15 predicted proteins | sample 7875711 | NCBI WGS metagenome assembly JABLTH01 (sample SAMN14941262, study PRJNA633318) | bioreactor metagenome | isolation source: bioreactor | place: China | collected 2019-03-05 | reverse complement strand
GAGCCGACGAAGACGGCCTCGGCGCCGAGCGCCATGCACAGCGCGGCGTCGGGGGGCGTTGCGATGCCGCCGGCCGCGAAGTTCGGCACCGGGAGCCGCCCGGTCTCTGCGACGCGGCGAACGAGGTCGAGCGGCGCGCGCAGCTCCTTCGCGCGCGCCGGCAGCTCTTCGGGCCGCAGCACGGTGAGCCCGCGCATGTCGGAGGTCACCTGTCGCAGGTGCCGCACGGCCTCGACGATGTTGCCGCTTCCGGCCTCGCCCTTGGTGCGGATCATCGCCGCGCCCTCGGAGATCCGGCGCAGCGCCTCGCCGAGGTCGCGCGCGCCGCACACGAACGGGCTCTCGAAGGCGTGCTTGTCGACGTGGTGCGCCTCGTCGGCCGGCGTCAGCACCTCGCTCTCGTCGATGAAGTCGACGCCGAGCGACTCGAGCACGCGCGCCTCGACGAAGTGGCCGATCCGCACCTTCGCCATCACGGGGATCGAGACCGCGCGCTGGATGCCCTCGATCACCTCGATCGAGCACATGCGCGCGACGCCGCCCTCCTTGCGGATGTCGGCGGGAACGCGCTCGAGCGCCATCACCGCCGCCGCGCCGGCCTCCTCGGCGATCTTCGCCTGATCGGGCGTGGTGACGTCCATGATGACGCCGCCCTTCAGCATCTCGGCGAGGCCGACCTTGATCTCGTAGGAGCGCGCCCCCGCGCGCCCCGCGCCTTCGTGCTCGTTCGACATGTCGTTCCTTTCCGGGCCCGCGGGCCCCGGCGCCTCGAGCGCCTCTTACACGTACACGCTGTCCGCGCGCGAGCCGCGGCCGCCGCGCGCGAGCCGCTCCTTCACGGCGGCCGCGAGGGCCGCGACGCCGCGCCGAATCGAAGCCTCGTCGGCGATCGCGATCGAGAGCCGAAGGCCGCTCGACGGCCGCCCGTCGTGATGGAACTGCGCCCCGGGCGCGAAGAGAACGCCGCGGCTCGCGGCGTCGGCGAGCAGATCGCGCGTGTCGATCTCGCCCGGCAGCTCGACCCAGACCTGGTGCCCGCCTTCGGGCGTCGTCCAGCGAGCGCCCGCCGGCATCTCGGCCGCGAGCGCAGCGAGGAGCGCGTCGCGCCGCGCACGCAGCGTGCGGCGAAGCTTCGCGAGGTGCCGGTCGTAGTCGCCGCGCGTCACGAAGTCGGCGAGCGCGGCCTGCAGGACGAGCGCACCGCCGAGGTCGGTCGACTGCTTGATCGCGAGCAGCCCCTCGAGCGCGCGGCCGCGCGCGAAGACCGACCCGACGCGCGCGCCCGGGAAGAGCGACTTCGAGAACGAGAAGAGCTGCACGACGAGCCCGCTCCCGGCGAGCGCAGCGAGCGGAGGTACCGGGTGGCCCGCGTAGCGAAGATCCATCTCGTACGCGTCTTCGATCACGGGCTTTCCTGCGCGCGCGGCGAGCGCGAGCAGCGCGCGCCGGTGCGCGAGGCTCGTCGTGGTGCCGAGCGGATTGTGGAAAGTGGGCATCGTGTAGAAGCAGCGAACGTCGGGCCGCGCGAGCTCGCGCCCCAGCACGGCGAGGTCGGGCTCTCCGTCGCGCACGGGGATCGGCGCGGCGCGCAGCCCGAGCGCGACGAGCGCGGTGAGCACGTTGTGGTAGGTGGGCTCCTCGACCGCGACCGCGTCGCCGGCTTCGGCGAACAGGCGAAGCGCGAGCGTGATCCCTTCGCTCGCGCCCTGCGTGAGAACGAGCGAGTCGGCGTCGGCGGCGACGCCGGCCTCGCGCAGCCTCGCCGCGAGCGCCTCGCGAAGGCCCGCGAAGCCCTGCGGGCCCCCGTAGCGCAGCAGCTCCTCGCCGCCGTGCCGGAGCACGCGGTCGAGGCAGCGGCGGAAGGCATCGACGGGGTAGAGCGTCGGATCCGGCAGCAGCGCATGCAGCGGAACGGCGTCGTGCGCCGCGTAGTGCGGGCGCGTGCTCGCGAAGGCGAGCAGCCGGCCGACCACGGGCGCGAGCGGCGGCTCGAACGCCGGCGCCTCGCCCGGCGCCGCGCTCGCGTTCGCCGCGCTCACGAAGCTGCCGCGCCCGACCGTCGACTCGACGAGTCCCTCGCGCGCCAGCTCGTCGTACGCGAGCGCCACCGTGTCGCGGTGGACACCCAGCTCCTCGGCGAGCGCGCGAATCGTGGGCAGCCGAGCGCCGGGCGCGCGCTCGCCGCGCTCGATCTCGCCGCGCAGGCGCTGCGCGATCTGCCGGTAGACCGGTTGGCCGGGCCGGCGGTCGAGCGGCTGGGGGCTGGTCCGCATGGCCGTGATGATAGACCGCCGGACAAGATCCGGTCAATCAGACAAATAGCGATTCATCACCGCAAAATGGCGAAAACTACACCGGACAATTTGCCGCGATCGCGACGCGGATGGCCCGAAGCTCTCCACGTCCCCGCCCACCCGGCGAGAGGCGCCTGCTGCATTCGGGCGACGGCGAGTCGGCGTCTGCGCGCGTCATGAAGCCGCCCGCCGCAGGCCCCGTCAGCGCTCGGCCGGCCCCAGCTTCACCGCCGTGCCGTACGCGAGCACCTCGGTCGCCCCCTGCCCGAAGTCGGTGGCGTCGTAGCGCATCGCGACGATCGCATCGGCGCCGAGCTCCTTCGCGTGCTCGACCATGCGCTCGAACGCGTGCTCGCGGGCGGCCTCGCACGCCCTCGCGTACGCCTCGATGTTCCCGCCGACGATCGCCTTGAGGCCGCCGAGAAAGCCCTGCGAGAGGGTGGGCGCCCGCACGACGATTCCCCGAACGATCCCGAGGTACGCCGTCACGGGCCGGCTGCCGACGCGGTCACCGGTGGTCACGATCACGAGAGATCCTCCTGATTTGGGCGATGTGCCGCAGCGCGCCTTCGCGCGCTCACGACGAGCCAGAGAGCGCGCGCGTGGTGAACGCGCAGGTCGAAGAGCCCCGCGCCGCGGAGCAGCTCGCCGAGATCGCGCTCGCTGAACGATGCAACGCCGAGCGCGCGCAGCGTGCGAGCGAGCGCGCCGCTCTCGCGGCGGCGCACGACCGACGCGGTGAAGCAGCCCCCGGGCCGCAGCACGCGGGCGATCTCGGCGAGCGCGGCGCGCGCGTCGGGGAACAGGTGCAGCGCACCGCAGCAGTTCACGAGATCGAAGCGCGCCGCGGGAAACGGGAGCCGCTGCGCATCGCCGCGTGCGAACCAGACGTTGGCGGCGCGCTCCCGCGCGGCGAGCCGCCGCGCGTGACGCAGCATTGCGGGCGAGAGATCGAGGCCGACGACGCGCCCGCGCGGGATCGCTCGCGCGAGCGGCCGCGAGTAGATGCCGGACCCGCACGCGAGATCGAGGACGTCGGCCGCTTCGCCCGGCTGCGCGGCGCCGAGAACGAGCGCGTACTCGCGCTCGAACGGGAGGCCGAGGACGAGGCGCATCACGACGCTGCGGCGCCAGAGCCGGCTCTCGTAGATGCGGACGATCGCGGCCGACTCCATCGCGCGCTGCGCGAAGCTCGTGGCGCGAGGGTGAATCGGCTCGTGGCCGCCGCTCCGGAGCGTCACGCGCCGCCCCGAATCCGCGCCGCCGGGCGCGGCGCGCTCGCTCGCCGCCTCGCGTCCACGCCGCGAGTATCGCACGCCGCGCCCGCGCCCGTGCTGCACGCGGCGCGCCGGGCGCGCGGAATCAGCGCCGCCCGAGCGCCCAGTCGAGATCCGCCTCGAAGTCGGCGTAGATCCGGGCCGCGCCGGCGCGGCTCACGTGGTTGGTGTCGACGTAGAGAAGGCGCCCGGCGTCGTCGAGCGCGCGGCAGTGATCGGCGCCGCAGAGCGACGCGCTCGGGTCGATCCAGCGCCGGCTCGCGTGCCCGCTCACGACCGAAGCGAGCGCGTCTCTCACCTCGGCCGCGCGGGCGCTGCGGACCGGCGCGTCCTGCCGGCAGCGTGCGAGATCTCCCGCGAATCTTCGGGCGCGCATCACGCAGTCGACCGGGTCGTGATCGAAGTTCGGGATCGCTCCGACCAGCAGGATGCGCTCGGCGCCCGCGGCCTCGAGCGCGTCGAGAGACGCGGAGAGCCGCTCGCGCAGGAACGCGAGCGGGTCCTTCGCGCGGTCGCCGCCGGCGGGGCCGATTTCCATGGGTCTCTTGCGGCCGAGCTCGTCCTCGCCGCCGAGATACATCGCCCAGTTCTGCATGAGGAGGACGGACCTCGCCGGGGGCCGAGCTCCCTCGAGCTTCTCGAGCGTCTCCTCCCAGAAGCCGCGGCAGGCCGGAAGCGGAGCGCCGTCGCGAAAGACCTCGACGCCGCTCAGCGCGAGACAGCCGAGCCGCGTCGCGTGCACGAGAGACACGCCGCTCTCGGAAGCCGCGCTCGCGAGCGCGGGCGCGAACGAGCCGGCATGCGAGTCGCCGGCCACGATCACCGACCGGGCCGCCGCAGGGTGCGGCGCGCACGACGCGTCGCCGGGCTGCCCGTCGCAGCGGCGAGGCGCCGCGACCCCCTCGCTCTCGATCCAGCGCGCCCGCTCGCCGGCCGCAACGTGCTGCGCCTCGAGAAAGCTCCGCTGACTGACGACGGCGAGCGCGACGAGGGCTGCTGCGGCCGACGCGACCACCGCGAGAGGCCGGCGCAGCAGCACGGGCCGGAAGCGACGGATCGGGCGGTCGATGAAGCGGTACGTCACGAACGCGAGGCCGAGCGCGATCGTGACCGCCGCGAGATCGCGCGCGAGCGGATCGGCCTCCGGAAGCACGAGACGGCCGTAGACGAGGAGCGGCCAGTGCCACAGATACCACTCGTACGAGAGAAGTCCGATGGCCGTGAGGCCGCGGCTCGACAGGAGGCGCGCGGCGCCGTCCGTCGCCCCCACGTGGCTGCCCGCGATCACGAGCGCCGCCCCTGCGACGGGCAGCGCGACGCCGAGCGACGGATACGGCGTCGTGACACCGAAACGATTCGCCGCGAGGGCGATCAGCGCGAGGCCGAGCGGAGCGAGCCACGCCCTCGCGCGCTGCGAGAGCCTCGCGAGGTGCGGCGCGGCCGGGTGGACGAGGCCGCCCACGGCGAACTCCCACGCGCGAAAGGGCGTCAGGAAGAACGCGACGTTGTGCTCGGGATTCGAGAGCGCGGCGGATGCGACGAGAGAGACGCCGGCGAACGCGAGGCCGAGGCGCAGCAGCGGCGTGCGCCCGAGCCCGCCGAAGCGGCGCGCGGCGGCCACGAAGCCCATCGCGAGCAGCGGCGCGGCGAGATAGAACTGCTCCTCGACCATGAGCGACCAGGTGTGGAGCAGCGGCTTCACCTGGATCGCGCGGCCGAAGTAGTCGCCCTCGCTCACGAGAAAGTGATGGTTCGCGTACATGAGCGCGGCCTGCACGATCTCGTGCCGGAACTCGCGGATGTCGTCGGGAGTCACGAGCACGAAGCGGGCGGCGACGGCGCTCGCGGCGAGCATCAGCGCGAGACCCGGCAGGATCCGCAGGAACCTGCGGCCGTAGAAGGCCGCGAGCGAGAAGCGGCCGTCGGCGATCCGCGATCCGATCTGCCCCAGGATCAGGTATCCCGAGATCACGAAGAAGACGTCGACGCCGACGAAGCCGCCCGAGAAGCCCGGAAGCGCGGTGTGGTAGCCGACGACCGCGAGGATCGAGATCGCTCTCAGTCCGTCGATCTGAGGGCGGTAGCGCGAAGTCGCGTCCAACGGATCATTCCGCGGCGCGGTTCACGCGGCTCATCGCCTTCTCGAGGCCGTCGAACAGGATCGCGTCGATCGCGTCGGCCGCCGTGTCGAGGCGCTCGCCGAGCACCTTCTCCTCGGCATCCGAGAAGCCCTGCAGCACGTAGTCGGCCGTGTCCATCGGAACGCCCGCGGGGCGGCCGACGCCGAAGCGAAGCCGCGCGAAGCCGTCGCCGCCGAGGCGGTCGATGATGTCGCGCAGCCCCTTGTGCCCGCCTGCGCCTCCGCCCGGCCGAAGCCGCAGCCGCCCGAACGGAAGGTCGACGTCGTCGGAGACGACGACGAGGTCCGTCTTCCAGTCGCCGACGGGCAGGTAGCGGAGCGCTTCGGAGACGCATTCGCCCGAGAGGTTCATGAACGTCTCGGGCTCGAGCAGGCCCACCTCGATGCCGCCCACGTCGCCGCGGCCGAAACGGCCGCCGAACCGTCGCGACGAGAGCGCGATGCGGTGCCGCTCCCCGAAGCGCTCGACGACGCGAAAGCCGACGTTGTGACGCGTTCCCGCGTAGCGGCGCCCGGGGTTGCCGAGGCCGACGATCAGCTTCAGCGCCCTACTCCTTCTCCTTGCCCTTCTTCTCTTCGGCCGGCGCCGCTGCCGCAGCCGCAGCCTCGCCCTCGGCCGGGGCCTCGCCTTCGGCCGGAGCCTCGGCCGCGGCCGGCGCCTCTTCGGCGGCCGGCAGCACGACCGACACCACGGAGAGATCGCCGTCCGAGAGCACGGTCACGCCCGCCGGCACGGCGAGGTCGCGCACGTGGATCGACTCGCCGACGTCGAGCGCCGAGACGTCGACCTCGATCGCGCTCGGGATCGCTCGCGGGAGGCACTCGATCTCGATCTCGCGCAGCGCGGTGTCGAGGATGCCGCCGCTCATCGAGACGCCGACGGCGATGCCCACCACGTGGATCGGCACCGAGACTTCGATCGTCTGCGTGAGGTCGACCTCGTACAGGTCGGCGTGCAGCAGGCTGCCGCGCACCGGCTCGCGCTGCAGCTCCTTCACGATCACGACCTTGCCTGCGAGGTCGGCACGGCCCGTCACCGCGAGATCGATCAGGGTGTTGAGGCCCGCCGAGCTCGCGCGCAGCACCTTCTCGAGCGCCGAGGGATCGAGCGAAAGCGAGACCGACGCCTTTCCCCGTCCGTAGAGCACGGCCGGAATCCGCTTCGCCACGCGCAGCTTGCGCGCGACGCCCTTGCCCGTTCCCTCGCGAACCTCGACCGCGAGCGCGTTCTCGCCCATGACCCGTTCCCCTTTGCCCGGTTTCAGACGAAGAGCGAGCTCACGCTCTCTTCGTTGTTGATGCGGCGAATGGCCTCGCCGAGGAGGGCCGCCACCGAGACGACCTTGAGTTTTCCGCACTGCACCGCGTCCGGGCGCAGCGGGATGGTGTCGGTCACGACGAGCTCGCGCAGCGGCGACTCGTCGATGCGCTTGATCGCCGGCCCCGAGAGCACCGGATGCGTGATCGCGGCGTAGACCGCCTTCGCGCCGGCGCCTTCGAGTGCGCGCGCGGCTTCGGTGAGCGTGCCGGCCGTGTCGACGATGTCGTCGACGATCACGCAGGTGCGCCCGCGAACGTCGCCGATGATGTTCATCACCTGCGAGACGTTCGCCGCCTCGCGGCGCTTGTCGATGATCGCGAGCGGCGCTTCGAGGCGCTTGGCGTACGCGCGAGCGCGCTCGACGCCGCCGGCGTCCGGAGAGATCACGCACAGGTCGTCGCCGGCGCGCTGCCGGATCGCCTCGAGGAGAACGGGCGTCGCGTAGATGTTGTCGACCGGGACGTTGAAGAAGCCCTGGATCTGCCCTGCGTGCAGCTCGATGCACAGCACGCGGTCGGTTCCGGCGACGCCGATCAGATCTGCGACGAGCTTGGCGCTGATCGGCATCCGGGGCCGGACCTTGCGGTCCTGCCTCGCGTAGCCGTAGTAGGGGATGACGGCCGTGATGCGCCCCGCCGACGAGCGGCGCAGCGCATCGATCATGATCAGAAGCTCCATGAGGTGCGTGTTCGCCGGCGCGCAGGTCGACTGCATCACGAAGCAGTCCATGCCGCGGACGTTCTCGCGGATCTCGACGTTCACCTCGCCGTCGCTGAACGTCCCGACCTCGGCCTTGCCGATCTCCACGTCGAGATACGCCGCCACGTCACGCGCGAGGGCGGCGTTCGCGTTGCCCGTGAAGAGCTTCATGTCCTGCATGCGCGCGTCCTCGGAAGAAGAGGTTGGGTTGGGGCGGCAGGACTCGAACCTGCACATGGCGGCTCCAAAGGCCGCTGCCTTACCAGTTTGGCGACGCCCCATCGCTCGGCCCCGGGCCCAAGGGTACCCGAACGGCCGGCTTCGGCGCGGTCACGGTGCGTGTCACCCGGATCCAGAGGCCCGGGCCCTCGGCCGGCCCGTCCTCCCCTCCGGTCTGCTCTCCCATCTCATCCATTTGCGCCGCGGCTCGCGCCGCTGCCGCCTCGTTCGCGAAGACCCCGAAGAGCGTCGGCCCGCTGCCCGACATGCCCACCGCCAGCGCCCCCGCCGCAGCGATGCGCCGCCGCAGCCGAAGGAGCGCCGGGCACAGGCGAACCGCCGCCGGCTCGAGGTCGTTTTCGAGAAGCCTCGCGAGCGCTTCCGGCGCGAGAGGCCCTTCGGGCGGCCTCACGGTAGGGCCGGGGCCCCGAGCAGTCAACGCGCCGGCGGCGGCGTCGAAGGCCGCGTAGACCGCTGCGGTCGAGAGGCCGTGCGCCGGGCGGACCAGCAGCAGGTCGAGCGGGGCGAGCGCGGGAGCGGGCCCGATCTGCTCGCCGATCCCGCGGACGATCGCGGGGCGCGGATCGAGGAAGAACGGAACGTCGGCGCCGAGGCGGAGGGCGAGCGCCGCGAGCGGCTCGGGAGCGAGCGCGCCGGGGAGCAGCGCGGCGAGCCCGCGCAGGACGGCTCCCGCATCGCTCGAGCCGCCGCCGAGGCCGGCCTCGGCCGGAATTCGCTTCTCGAGCCGGATCTCGGCGCCAAGATCGGTGCGCTCCGCCGCGTCGAGAAACGCCGCTGCCGCGCGGGCGGCGAGGTTGGACGCGCCCGAGGGCACGCCGGCCGCGCGCTCGCCGCCGACCGAGAGCGAGACGCGCTCGGTCTCGGCCGTGCGGCGCGGTCGCAGCGCGACGCGCAGCCGGTCGGCGAGCTCGAGCGGCACGAACAGGCTCTCGATCAGGTGGTAGCCGTCGGCACGCCGGCCGCAGACACGGAGCCCGAGGTTCACTTTGGCCGGCGCTTCGATGGCGAGCGCCGCCGCCTCGTTCACTTCGGAGCGCCCACGAAGCGCAGCCGCAGCTCGTAGAGCAGGCTCTCGAGCAGATGCGCCTCCTGGGCGTCGAGGTTCCCGCGCGTCTTCACGTGCAGGACCTCGAGCGTGTCGATGGTCTGCCGTGCGAGCACGAGGTTCGGCTCCGCAGCCTTCCCGGTCTCCGGGTCCGGCACGAGGCCGAGGTGATAGAGCGCAGAGGTCGAGAGCGAGAGAACGAACGTCGAGAAGTCGATCTGCGGGAGCTCGGCGCCGCCGCTCCTCGGCTGCGAGCCTTCGCCCTTCGGCGGCTCAGTCATGATGTGGTGCTGCCCCGTTTCCGCCGCGCACCGCGGCCGGCGGAGGTTGTGCGACGGTCTCGGCCGCCGCCACCCGCCGCGCGGCGGCCGACATGCGCGACATCTGGCGGTGGGCCTCGATCATGCGCTGCACGACGGTATACGTGCCGAGGACGCCGATCACCCACAGGACCGGCAGCATGACGCCGAGGATCGCTCCGATCGCGAGCAGGCCGATGCGCTCGCCGCGCTCGAGCAGCCCGCCGTCCACCTGCGGGATCCAGTACTCCGCGCGCGCCTTCGCGTACGAGACGAGGACGGTCGCCACCAGCGCCCAGCACGCGAGGAGCAGATCGACGGTCTGGCCCTCGCTGCCGTAATGGACCGCGATCCCGACCAGCAGCGTCATGTCGGCGAGCCGGTCGAGGGTCGAATCGAGGAAGGCGCCGAAGGCCGAGGTCGTGCCAAAGTGGCGGGCAATCACCCCATCCACGAGATCGAAGGCCCCGCCGGCGAGCATGAGCGCGCCGGCCCACTGGAACTCTCCAAGGCCGAACGCGACGCTCGCGCCAAGGGAGACCACGGTGCCGAGGACGGTGAGCGCGTTCGGGTCGAGCGGCCGCCGGAAGAGAAATGGCAGCGCGGCCTTGATCCAGGCGTCGAGTCGGTCGCCGAGCCTGGCCTTGATCACGCCCGCCCCCTACTCCCGAGGCGCTTCGGCCCCGGCCGCTCCCGCCGGCTCGGGCTCCGGCTCCGCGATCTTCGACGCGACGTCCGGAAGCGCAGCGAGCTCGCGGGCGAGCTCGTCCGGCGAGACCCAGTCGCGGCGGCGAAGCGCACGGCGGTCGAGCCGCAGCGCCTTCAGGTGCTCGTGAACCATTTGGCGGTCCTCCCTCGTGCCAGGCGGGCGAAGGTAGCAGGTTTGACACCCGCTCGACGCCTCCGGTAGCCTGTCGGGGTCATTTCGACGCGTGGAGGGGGTGGCCATGGCGCGCGTGACCGCGATCCGTCGGAACTCGTCCATCATTCGCAGCGGACTGTGCCTCGCGGGCGCCTGGGCGCTCGCGGCCGGGCTCTTGGCGTGCGCGAGCGCGCCCAACGAGGCCGAGGAGGTTCCGCCCGCGGAGGTCCTCTACCAGCGCGGCCTCACGCAGATGGAAGGCGGCAAGATCCTCTGGGTCTTCCCGTCGGGCGACCAGGCGAAGGCGATCGAGACCTTCCAGCAGATCATCGACAACTACCCGTACAGCGAGTACGCCGTCTCGGCCGAGATCAAGATCGCCGACGCGTACTACGCGCAGGGCAAGTACGACGAGGCGCTCTCGTACTACCGCGACTTCTCGGAGCTCCATCCGCAGCACGAGTCGGTTCCCTATGCGCTCAAGCACGCCGCGCTGTGCCACTACCAGCAGTCGAAGTCGCCCGACCGCGATCAGACGGCGACGACCGAGTCGATCAAGTACCTCGACCAGCTCATCACGCGGCACCCGCACAGCGCCGAAGCGCGCGAAGGCGAAGAGATGTGGAAGGAGCTGCGAACGAAGCTCGCGCAGCACGACATGCAGATCGCAGACTTCTACATGGACCGCGAGGAGTTCCAGTCCGCCGCCGACCGCTACCGCACGGTGCTCAACAAGTACCCGGGACTCGGCCTCGACGCCGAAGCGCTCTACAAGCTCGGCGTCTGCTACACCGAGATGAACCTCGAGGACGAGGCGCACAAGATCTTCGAGGTGATCCTGCAGAACTACCGCGGGACCGATGTCGCGGCGGCTGCGGCCGACCGGATGCCGGAAGGCGAGGCGCCGGCGGACCAGATCCCGTCCGCGAACTAGGGCGGCGACCTTCTCCGTGCGCGGCCCTTCGGACCTGACGGCGGAGGAGCGCCAGGCGTACGCGCTCGGCCGCGTCTGCTTCGAGCAGGGCGACGACGCGCAGGCGCAGCGCTGGCTCGCGAAGCTCGCCGAGACGCGCGAGGGCTTCGCGGACGTCCAGTACATGCTCGGGATGCTCGCCGAGCGGCGTGGCGAGCTCGAGGCGGCGGCCGCTGCGCTCGAGCGTGCGCTGCGGACCAACCCCCGCTACGCCGAGGCGCGCCTTGCGCTCGTGAGCGTGTGCGAGCAGCTCGGCGACTACGAGCGCGCGCGCGAGGTGGCCGCCTGCGCCGCCGCAGACCGCGCCGAGGAGGGCTCGGACACGACGACCCGCGGCAAGCTCGCGAACCTGCAGGCCGCGCTCGCCGAGGCGTACCGCGAGGCGGGCGATCTGCGCGAGGCCATCTACGCCTACCGCAAGGCGCTCGACCTCTGCCCCGACTTTCACGACATCCGGCAGCGGCTCGGCGTCGCGCTGCGCGAGGCCGGCCTGCCGGCGCAGGCCGCCGCCGAGTTCCGCCGCATCCAGCGCGCGAAGCCCGACCTCCTCGCCGCCTCGGTGCAGCTCGGCGTCACCTACTACAGCCTCGGCCGCACCGAGGACGCGCTGCGCGAGTGGCAGCACGTCCTCGCGCGGGACGCGTCGCGCGAGGATGCGCGCACCTACCTGCGCCTCGTTCGCAGCGCGGCCGGCGCCCCGCCCGCCTGACCTGCCTGCGGCCTGCCGGCGCCCCGCCGCGCCGGACTCCGCGCAGTGCGTTCTTTCGCGTCCTCGCCGCTTTCGCTTGCAACGCGGCGCTCGCGGTGGTCTCATGGAGAGACCGCGAGCGGACCTCCCCCGGGTCCGGCCGCACCCGTCGCTCACGCCGGCTCGGGGTCCCCACCGCACCGCGGTCGGGAGAAGCCGGCCATGCACACCCTTCGCCGCGTGATCCATCGCCGCGACCTCGTCGCAGCGCCCCCCACCGCGACCGTGATGGAAGTCGCCTCGCTGATGACCGACGCGCACGTCGGCGCGCTCTGCATCCTCGACGGCGATGCGCTCGTCGGGATCTTCTCCGAGCGCGACCTCATGACCCGCGTCCTCGTCGCGGGCCGCGACGCGCGCAAGACGCTCGTCGCCGAGGTGATGACCCGCGACGTCGTCACGGCCTGCATCGACGACTCGCGCAATGACTGCATCTCGAAGATGCGAGAGGAGCGCTTCCGCCACCTCCCCGTCCTCGACGGCGACCGCGTGATCGCCATGCTGTCGATGCGCGACCTCCTGCGCGACGAGATCGAAGAGCAGCGCGAGGAGCTCGTCGTGCTGCAGGCGTACCTGCACTCGAACCCGGTGTGAGAGAGCGCACGACGCCGTCGCGCGAGACGACGCCGCGCCCGCGCAGCGGCACCTCGGCCGAGCGACCCGGCCGGCCGGTCGCTCAGCGCCGGCCGAGCCCGCGCGCCCGCAGGATCTCGCGCGCCGCGTTGCGGCCGCAGGCGCCCATGACGCCGCCACCGGGGTGCGTTCCGGCGCCGCAGAGCCAGAGGCCGGCGATGGGAGTCGCGTAGCCCGTCCATCCCGGGAGCGGCCGCATGAAGAGCAGGCGGTCGAGCGACATCGCGCCGTGGAAGATGTTGCCGCCGGTGAGGCCGAAGATGCGCTCGAGGTCGGGCGGCGCGAGCACTTCGCGGTGTAGGACGCTCGCCGAGAAGCCGGGCGCCACTTCGTCCATGAGCGCGAACACGCGGTCGGCGAAGCCGTCGCGCGCCGCATCCCAGCCGCCGGCGACGGCGTACGGGACGGGCTGAACGAACATCGACGCGACGTGCCGGCCTTCGGGCGCGAGCGTCCGGTCGAGCGCCGACGGGATCGTCATCTCGATCATCGGCCGCTCCGGAAGCAGGCCCGCCTGCGCCTGCTCGAAGCAGCGATCGAGCGCGTCGAGGTCGGCGGCGCCGGCGTGGATCGTCCCCGCGTGCTCGGGGCCGGGACGCGGCGGATCGGGCGCCGCGGGCGTGCGGCCGGGAAAGCGCGGCAGGTGCGCGAGCGCGAGGTTGATCTTGAGCGAAGGGCTGCGGAAATCGAGCGCTTCGAGGCCGCGAACGAGATCGTCCGGAAGCGCCTCGCGGCCGACGAGGCCGAGCAGCGTTCGCTGCGGATCCGCGTTCGAAACGACGAGCGGCGCCGCGATCTCGCTGCCGTCCTCGAGCACGACGCCCGTCGCACGGCCGCCCTCGACGCGAACGCGCCGCACCGGCGCGTCGCAGCGGATCTCGGCGCCGGCGTCGGTGGCCGCGCGTGCGATCGCGTTCGAGAGCGCGCCCATCCCGCCCTCGACGTACGCCCACACGCCGCGCGCGCCGTGCGTCTCGCCCATCACGTGATGGAAGAGCACGTAGCCGGTTCCGGGTGACGACGGAGACGCCCAGGCGCCGATCACGGCGTCGGTCGCGAGCGTCGAGCGAAGCGGCTCGCTCTCGAAGAAGGTCTCGAGCGTCGGCCGCGCGGGGCCGAGCAGGAGCGCGATCGCACGCGAGAGATCGCCGCGGATTCGAAGGCCGCGCGCCGCAGCGCGCAGCAGCGGCCCGAGGTCGCGCGGGCGGATGCGCGCGGGGTCCGGCGGCGGCACGTCGAGCAGCGGCTCGAGCGCGCGCGCCGTGCGGTCGAGGAAAGCCTCGTACGCCGGGTAGCGCGCTGCATCGCGCGCCGAGAAGCGACGGATCTCGTCGCACGAGCGGGCCTGGTCGGGGCCGAGCAGAAGGCCCGGACCGGACGGCAGCGGCGTGAACGACGACGGATTTCGCGCGAGGAGCCGAAGCCCGCGCGCCTCGAGGCCGAGCTCTCGCACCACGGCCGGACGCAGCAGACCTGCGACGTACGCCGCCCGCGAGACGCGAAAGCCCGGCCACAGCTCCTCGGTGACGCACGCTCCGCCCACGAGCGGGCGGCGCTCGAGGACGAGCGTCCGCAGGCCCGCGCGCGCGAGGAGCGCGGCGGCGATGAGACCGTTGTGCCCGGCACCGATGACGATCGCGTCGGCCGACAAGACGCCGCAGTGTATCGTCCGGGAGCAGGGAGGCCCGTTGCCCGGCATCGACGTCGCCGCCGCTCTGGTTCTCGCGCTCGCGATCGGGCGCGGCCTGTGGCTCGGGCTCGTGCGCGAGGCGTTCTCGCTCGCGGGCCTCGGCGCAGCGGCCTTCGCCGTCTGGCGCTTCGGCGACGCCGCGAACGAAGCGCTCGCGGCGCGCGTGGGCGGCGCGCTGCCGGGAGCCGCCGTCCACGCGATCGCGACCGCCGGGCTCGGGCTCGCGGTCGTTCTCGCGGCCGCGCTCGTGGGCCGCGCCGTCCGCCGCACCGTTCGTTTCGCAGGGCTCGGCCTCGCCGACCGCATCGCGGGCGGCTGTCTCGGCGCCGCCGAAGGGGCGATCGTCGTCGCGCTCGTGGTCGGCGGCGTGACCTTCGTTCTCGGGCGCGACCACCCGTGGCTCGCATCGTCGAACGCCGTCGCGGCCTACGAGCGGCTGCGCGAGTACGCGCCGGCCGAGAGCACGCCCGCGGGCGGCGCGCGCGACGTGG
>JABLTH010061222.1_pt1 | contig 14719 bp, 11 predicted proteins | sample 7875711 | NCBI WGS metagenome assembly JABLTH01 (sample SAMN14941262, study PRJNA633318) | bioreactor metagenome | isolation source: bioreactor | place: China | collected 2019-03-05 | reverse complement strand
GTGCTGCAGCAATGCGAACGCGGCGAGGCCGCCGCCCGCCGCGAATACCGCTCCGCGCTGAAGCTCGATATGCCGGAGGCGATCCGCAACGTGGTGCAGCGCCAGTACGAAGGCATGCAGCGACACCATGAGCGCATCCACGCGATGCGGGGCATGCAGGTGCATTAACCCACTGCGTCATTCGAAAGGCCCCGCCGCTCGGGTGCGCTTTCTCCGACGCAATGGACTAGCCCCGAGGCTGGTCTGCCACGCGGGGGCCGTTGCCCGCTCGCCCCGGTTCGCCGGGGGGATGCCAGGCACGCCCCGGCGGTGACAGCGCCGCGCCATAGCCGCGCGGCGCCAGCCGTGCGACCAGCAGGGACACCACGGCGACACAGCCGAGGTGGGCGAGCCAGCCTGCGGTAAAGCCGCCGCTTGCGTCACGCAGGGCGGCGCAGACCCAGGGCGCCGTGGCGGCGATCAGGAAGCCGCCGCCCTGCATCAGCGCGCTCAGTTCGCCAGCCTGCTCCGCGTCGGGCAGGTGATCGAGCGCCACGATCAAGCACAAGGCGAAGCAACCACCCAGCCCCGCACCGGAGATGGCGGCCCAGGCACGCGGCGCCAGGTCCGGCCATGCGGCGAAGGCGGCGAAGCCTGCCGCCTGCAGCGCCAGGGTCAGCCACAGCCAGGGCCGGCGGTCGCGCCAGCGCGCCGTCAGCGCGGGCAGCAACAGCGCCGCGCCGGCCTGGGCCAACGCCATCAGTGCGAGCAGCCCCCCGCTGTGCGTACCGCTCCAGCCACGCGACTGGTAGAAGGCCGGCAACCACGCCACCAGGGAAGCATAGCCGCCGTTGACCAGGCCGAAGCAGGCCATCAGCAGCCAGGTGCGCGGGCGCTGCAGCAAGCGGGCACCCGCCGGTGCCGGCCCCGGACGTACCGGCGCCGGCCTGGGCAGCGCACGCCACGCGAACAGCAGCGCCAGCCAGGCAGGCGCCGCCCAGGCGGCCAGCGCGCCGCGCCAGTTGCCGGACCACTGCGCCAGCAACGGCGTCAACTGGGCACCGAGCGCACCGCCCCCCATCAGCGCGGCCGAATACAAACCCATCACGGCAGCGACCTGCCCCGCCGAACGCTGCTTGATCAGCCCGGGGAACACCGCCTGGATGACGGCCACGCCGGCGCCGCACACCGCCGTGGCGGCAATCAGCGCGCCCCCCTGCGGCCAGGCCGCGCGCAGTGCCGAGCCCAGCCCCAGCAAGGCAAGGGCGCCCAACACCGCGTGGCGCGCCGGCACGGCGCGCCACAGCAGCGGCGACAGCAGGGCACCCACCCCCATCAGCCACATCGGCAGCAGCGTGAGCCAGGCCATGCCGCGGAAAGTCAGGCCGGTGCCGTCGTGGATCTGCTCGGCGAGCGGCCCCACGCCGGTCAGGAACGGCCGCAGGTTCATGCCGACCAGCACCACCAGCGCGAGCCAGGCGGCGCGCGACCCGGGCCGCGCGCGTACTGCCCGCTCAGGCACGGCCGGCCCGTGCGCCGTACACGGCCATCGCGCTGACGCCCACATCGAGCTTGGTCAGCGCCAGCGGCGGCGGCACCAGCGGCAGGCGCAGCTTCTGGTAGGCGGCTTCGCTGGACAGGCCGAAGGGCGCGGCATCGGGATTGTCGAAGGCGTAGTAGACCGCTTCCACGCCCGCCATGACCAGCGCCGCCAGGCACATCGGGCAAGGATGGCCGCTGGCGTAGACCACGCTGCCGGACAGGTCGGGGGTTGCCAGGCGGCGGCTGGCGGCGCGCAGGGCCTCCATCTCGGCATGCGTGGTCGGATCATGGCTGTGCACGATGCCGTTCACGCCGGTGGCGACGATCTCGCCGTGCCTGGCCAGCACCGCGCCGAACGGACGGCCGCCGCGCGCGCGATTGTCCTGGGCAAGGCGTACGGCCTCGCGCAGCAGGTCTGGATGGGTGGACATGGAAACTCCCCGCGGAAATGAGATGAGACGGCCGGGCGTGACAGCGGCTTGGCGACGGCTTGGCGGCAGCCGGCCCGGTCGTGGCAGGCCATTCTAGGAAGCGCCTTGCTGATTGGGAAATTAAATGATGAAATGCCGATCAGTGGCTTTTCAAATACCAGCGATGCTCGATCCCGTGCTGCTGCGCAGCTTCGTGGCGGTTGCCGACACCGGCAGCTTCACGCGTGCCGCGGACAGCGTCCACTTGACGCAATCCACCGTCAGCCAGCAGGTGCGCCGGCTGGAGACCCAGGTCGGCTGCGAACTGCTGCACCGCGGCGGGCGCTATGTGACGGCCACGCCCGAGGGCGAGCACCTGCTCGGCTATGCGCGCCGCATCCTGCAACTGATGGACGAGGCCGTGGCCCAGCTGGCGCAAGGCGATGCGCAGGGGGAGATCCGGCTGGGCGTGCCCGAGGATTTCGTCGCCCATGCCTTGACGCCCGCGCTGGCGGCCTTCGCCGATGCGCACCCCGGCGTGCGCCTGGAAGTGACCAGCGGACTGAGCCACGAGCTGTGGCAGCGCTTCCAGCGCAGCGAGCTGGACCTGGTGCTGATCAAGCAGCGCGTGGGCAGCGCGCCGGGCCTGGCCAGCTGGGCCGAACCGCTGTGCTGGCTCGACAGCCGCGAGCGCCCCGCGCGCGGGCGCGACCCGCTGCCCCTGGTGGCCTTCCCGCTGGGCGGGCTCTACCGCGGCGAAATGACCCACCTGCTCGATGCCGCCGGCCGCCGCTGGCGCATCGCCTATGCCAGCGCCAGCCTCGCCGGCATCCGCGCGGCCGTCGCGGACGGGCTGGGTATCACCATGCTGCCGCGCCGGCTGGCCGCCGACGGGCACCGCATCCTGGAGGCGGCGGACGGCTTCGCGCCGGCGCCGGCGCTGGAGCTGAGCCTGCACGTGCAGGCCGAGACCGCCGCCCATACGCGCGACCTGGCCGCGCGGCTGGTGGCGGTATGCGATGCGGCGATGCGGGCCTGAGCCTGCACCCGAGCCCTAGCCCGTCGCCTCAGCCCAGCATGCCCTCCAGGCGCTCACGGATGATGCGGTGCGCGCCGTCCATGATGCCGTCGATCAGCGCCTGCACCGTCGGCACATCGTCGATCAGGCCGGCCACCATGCCGCAGCTCCACGCCCCGGCGTCCAGCTCGCCTTCCGCCATCACCTTCGGATAGACCCCGGCCACCTGGTCGTAGATGTCGGCGATCTGCAGCGCCTCGCCCTTCTCGCGCTCGATCTCCAGCAGGCGGTCGACGCCGGCATTGCGCAGCACCCGTTCGGTATTGCGCAGCCGGCGCATGATCAGCCGCGTATCGAGCTCGCTCGCCTGCACGATGGCCTGCTTGACCTTCTCGTGCACCGGCGCCTCCTGCGTGGCGATGAAGCGCGTGCCCATATTGATGCCGTCGGCGCCGAGCGCCAGCGCCGCCACCAGGCTGCGCGCATCGGCCATGCCGCCCGAGGCGACGAAGGGGATGCTGAGTTCGTCGGCGGCGCGCGGCAGCAGGATCATGTTCGGCACGTCGTCCTCGCCGGGATGGCCGCCGCATTCGAAGCCATCGACGCTGACTGCATCGCAGCCGATCTGCTGCGCCTTCAGCGCATGCCGCACCGAGGTGCATTTGTGGATCACCTTGATGCCGGCCGCCTTCAGTGCCGGCATATAGGCCTCGGGGCTGCGCCCGGCGGTTTCGACGATGCGCACGCCACCTTCGACGATGGCCGCGATGTACTCGGCGTACGGTGGCGCCGAAAAGGTCGGCAGGAAGGTCAGGTTGACACCGATCGGCCGGTCGGTCATGTCGCGGCAGCGCGCGATCTCGCGCGCCAGCAGTTCGGGGGTCTTCTGCGTGAGGCCGGTGATGATGCCCAGGCCGCCGGCGGCCGAGACCGCCGCCGCCAGCTCGGCGAAGCCCACATAGTGCATGCCACCCTGGATGATCGGGTGCCGGATGCCGAACAGTTCGGTGATGCGCGTCTTCATCGTGTTGTCTCCTCGGTTGGATGCGAAGGCGGTAGCGCCGGCGCTATCGTACCGGCTGCGGGCGTTCGGGGCACTGGATGCCTGACTCTAGTCCACTGAATCACTGAAATCGGTCGGTGCCTGCCATGGCATGCGGGCTCATCGCGTCGTTGCCGATGCTCGCCGTAGCCGGGCTATGGCTGCGCTTGGCGCCTAGCGCTGATTCCCGCATGCCATGTCTTTCACCTCCCATTTCAATACATTCTGTCTAGGCGTGAATCGGTGGCCCCCGCGGGCGCGCGCAGGGCAACCCGACTACACTAGGGGCTGGCCGCGCCGCCCCGGGGGCGCGGCCCGACCCCAGGAGACAATCCGCCTATCATGACAAGCACAGACAAGAGCGGCAGCCAGACCACCCCCCACTCCCTGCGCAGCGCGGCCAGCGTGCTGGTGCTGCGCGACAGTCCCGCCGGCCCCGAGGTATTGATGGTGCGCCGCGCCGAACGCGACAACGACCGCAGCAGCGGTGCCTATGTCTTCCCCGGCGGCACGCTGGACGCGCAGGACCGCGACCTGCACGCCCACGCCGCCGGCCTCGACGACAGCAGCGCCAGCCAGCGCCTCGGCCTGGCCGCGGGCGGACTGGACTTCTATCTCGCCGCGGTGCGCGAATGCTTCGAAGAGGCCGGACTGCTGTTCGCCTACGGCACCGGTCCCGAGCCGCTCGTGCCCGACCAGCTTCTCCCCGACCAGCTCGCGCTGCTGCGCGCCGCCGCACGCCGCGGCGGCCCCGGCCTGGCCCAGGCCTGCGCGCAGATCGGCCTGAGGCTGGCGGTCGATCGCCTGGCCTACCACAGCTACTGGCTGACGCCGCCAGGCTTGCCCAAGCGCTTCGATACCCGCTTCTTCGTCGCCATCGCTCCGCCCGGACAGGTTGCGCTGCACGACGGCGACGAGGTGGTCGAGCACTGCTGGATCCGGCCCTCCGAAGCAATCCATCCGGACCATGGCCTCAAGCTCGTCAATGCCACGCGCCGCAACCTGGCGGCGATCGCGCACTTCGAGAGCGCGCAGGCCTGCTTCGACTTTTCCGCGCAGCGGCGCGACATCGCCTGCATCATGCCGCGCATCGGCCTCGGCGCCGGCGGCCCGCGCCCGGTCATGCCGGACGAGGCCTGCTACGCCGAGATCGGGCGCATCGACCCGCACGGCAGCGCGCAAGCGCGCTATGAGCTGGAAGCCGGCGCGCCGGTGCGGCTGTCGGAGCGCGTCTGGCGCGTGACCGCCGGTAATGGCAGCGTGATGACCGGCCCCGGCACCAATACCTACCTGGTAGGCGATGCCGCGAGCGATGCCTGGGCCGTGATCGACCCCGGCCCGGACGACGACAAGCATGTGCAGGCCGTGCTGGCCGCGGCGCCGGGCCCGATCCGCTGGATCCTCGCCACCCATACCCACCTCGACCACTCGCCCGCGACGCCGAAGCTGCAGGCCGCCACCGGCGCCACCGTGCTGGGCCGCGCGGCGCCGCCGGGCGCCCGGCAGGATGCCGGCTTCGCCCCGGCACGCGAGCTGCAGCATGGCGAGCGCCTCGCGCTGGGCGAAGGCTGCACGCTGCGCGTGGTACATACGCCCGGGCACGCGTCCAATCACCTGTGCTACCTGCTCGAGGAAGAGAAGACGCTGTTCACCGGCGATCACGTGATGCAGGGCTCGACCGTCGTCATCAATCCGCCCGACGGCGACATGCAGGCCTACCTCGACTCGCTGCGCGCCCTGCTGCAGGAGGACCTGGAATGGCTGGCGCCAGGCCACGGCTTCCTGATCCCGCGCCCCGCCGACGCCATCCGCGTGCTGGTGCGCCACCGCCTGCAGCGCGAGGCCAAGGTCGTCAACGCGCTGGCCGAACTGGGCGCGGCCGAGCTCGGCGCCCTGCTGGCGCGCGTCTACGACGACGTGCCGCCGCGCATGCATCCGGTGGCGCAGCGCTCCTTGCTGGCACACCTGTTCAAGCTCGCCGCCGAGGGGCGTGCGCGCGAGACGGACGGCCGCTGGCAGGCGGCCTGAGACCGGTCGGGCGCACAGGGCGGACACGACAGGCGCCAGCGCCACCGTCGCGTCCTCCTTCATGCATCGCGCGCATCAGCAAGCGGAATCGACATGGACCTGCGACAACTCCGGCATTTCCAGGCGCTCTACCGCCTGCGCAGCTTCGCCCGCGCGGCCGACGAGATGGCGATGAGCCAGCCGGCGCTCAGCCGCAGCATCCAGAACCTGGAACGCGCGCTCGACTGCCGCCTGTTCGACCGCACCACGCACACGGTCACGCCGACCGAGGCGGCGCGCCGGCTGATCCACCAGGCCGAGACCGTGATCGCGGCCGCCGCCGCGCTCAAGGAGGATGCCGCGGGCTTGAAGGCGTCCAGCCAGGGCACCGTGCGCGTCGGCTGCGGCGCCTATCCGCTGCAGCCCCTGCTGACCGAGACCGTCACGGCCTTCGCGCACAGCCATCCGCTGGTGCACCTCACGCTGACCAGCGGCGATACCACGCCGCTGCTGCAGCGCCTGCTCGACCGCGAGCTCGACCTGGTGGTATGTGATCGCCGCCGCTTCGACGCCTCGCGCTTCGCCGAGGACATCCTGATGCTGGCGCTGCCCACCGAGCCGCTGGCGGTGGTCTTCTCGGCCGAGCATGAGATCGCCGCCATGCAGGGCGAGGCAATCGACTTCTCCGCCTATCCCTGGGCGCTGCCCCGGGTACCGGCCGGCGGCGAGCCTGACTTCACCCCGGCCAGCGTGGCCATGCGCGCCGGCGGCGCCTTCCCGCAGTTCCAGCTGCAGTCCACCGCGGCCTGCCTCGACCTCGCGCGCAGCGGCACCGCGCTCACGCTGGTGCCGCTGTCACTGGCACGGCGCGCCGCCGCCGACGGCCGCCTGCGCTACCTCACGGCCGACCGCCACCTCAGCACCAACGACGGCGTGCACCTGCTCAAGGGACGCAGCCAGACCCCCATCATGCGCGCCTTCGTCAAGGAACTGCGCAGCACCGCGCGGCGCCTCGCGCAGCAGCCAGCCAGGGATGCCGGCTGGCCGGTGACGGGCGGCGCCTGAGCCCGCACACGGGCGCCCCGCCCTTGCTGCATTGCACGCGCGGCACGGCGCCAGCCCTGCCTACCCGCGCCAGCGCGGGGATATGCGAGCGCAGCATGCAGGCGCGCTATTTTCTGATGCGCGATATGCATGACGAAAAGCGCGGCGGCGCACCTAGAATGGGTCGCTGGAGTGCGCCCCCATGACAAGCGAACACGCCCCCCATCCCGCGTCCTTGCGCGCCGCATGCCCGGCCCAACCGGCCGGGCGCCCCGGGCCCCGGCCACCATGCGGCCGGTCATCGCACTCCGCCTATGCCTGAAGCACGGCGCCCCGCCGGCGGCCCGCACCACTTGACGGCCGCGGCCGCAAGACGACAATACGGCCCCCGCCTGCCGGCCCACCAGACCCCGCACCTGCCACGGAGAGACGAGACAATGCAAGCCAACGACCCGCGCTGGGACTTCGACCCGGCCGCGCTGAAGGAAAAGTACCGGCAGGAACGCGAGCGCCGCCTGCGCGCGGACGGCAATGCGCAGTATGTCGAGATCGCGGGCGAACTGTCCCGCTTCGCGGCGGATCCGCACGCCGACCCGGCCTTGCGCCGTGCACCGCAGTCCGACACCTTCGATGCGATCGTGATCGGCGGCGGCTTCGGCGGGCTGCTGGCCGCCGCGCGCCTGCGCGAAGCCGGCTTCGCGCGCATCCGCATCATCGAGAAGGGCGCCGATTTCGGCGGCACCTGGTACTGGAACCGCTATCCCGGCGCGGCCTGCGACATCGAGTCCTATGTGTACCTGCCGCTGCTGGAAGAAGTCGGCACCATGCCCACGGAGAAGTACGCCAAGGCGCCGGAGATCCTCGCGCACACCCAGGCCATCGGCCGGCATTTCGACCTGTACCGCGACGCGCTGTTCCAGACCGAGGCGACCTCGCTGCGCTGGGACGAAGCCGGCGCGCGCTGGCAGGTCGGCACCGACCGCGGCGACCGCCTGCAGGCGCGCTTCCTGGTACTGACCACGGGCCCGCTGAACAAGCCCAAGCTGCCCGGCATCCCGGGCCTGGAGCACTTCGCCGGGCATAGCTTCCACACCAGCCGCTGGGACTACGCCTACACCGGCGGCGATCATCGCGGCGGCATGGCCGGGCTGGCCGGCAAGCGCGTCGGCATCATCGGCACCGGCGCCACCGCCGTGCAGTGCGCTCCGCACGTGGCCGAGGCGGCCGGGCACCTCTACGTGTTCCAGCGCACCCCCTCGTCGATCGACGTGCGCAACAACCAGCCCACCGATCCGGCCTGGGCCGCCAGCCTGGGGCCGGGCTGGCAGCAGCAGCGCATGGACAACTTCAACAACCTGGTCTGCGGGATCCCGCAGGCCGAGGACCTGGTCAACGACGGCTGGACCGACATCATGCGGCTGGTGCGGCCGGACCGCAGCGTCGCCGATCCGGTCCAGGCGATGCAGATGGCGGACTACGCCAAGATGGAGCAGATCCGCGCCCGTGTCGACCACGTCGTGCGCGACCCGGCCACGGCGGCGGCGCTCAAGCCCTGGTATCGCCAGTTCTGCAAGCGCCCCTGCTTCCACGACGGCTATCTCGACATGTTCAACCGCGCCAACGTCACGCTGGTCGACACGGCGGGCCGCGGCGTGGAGCGCATCACGCCGGCCGGCGCGGTGGTGGACGGCCGCGAGTATCCGCTGGACTGCCTGATCTTCGCCACCGGCTTCGAGGTCGGCACCGGCTTCGAGCGGCGCGCCGGCTTCGAACTGCATGGGCGCGGCGGCCTGGCGCTGTCCGACAAGTGGGCCGAGGGCGCCTCCACGCTGCACGGGCTGCTGACGCGCGACTTCCCCAACTGCTTCATCGTCAGCGTGACGCAGTCGGGGCAATCGCCCAACTTCCCGCACATGCTCAACGAGCAGGCCCATCACATCGCCTATGTCGCCGCGCGCTGCGTGGCCGAGGGCGCCGACACCGTCGAGCCGAGCGCCGCGAGCGAGGCCGCGTGGACCGCCACCATCGTGTCCGCCGGCACGCGCCGCGCCGCCTACCAGGCCGAGTGCACGCCCGGCTACTACAACGCCGAAGGCAAGCTGTCGGCGCGCGAGATCCGCAACGGCCCCTACAGGCCGGGCGCCGCCGCCTTCATCGACATCCTGCAGGCCTGGCGCGCCAGCGGGGACTGCGCCGGCCTGGAGTTCGGCCGCGTGAGCGAGGAGGTGCGCGCATGAGCACCCGCCGCGCCATCTTCATCACCGGGGCCGCCTCCGGCATGGGCCGCGAGACGGCCCGCCTGTTCGCCGCGCGCGGCTGGTTCGTCGGCGCCTACGACATCGATGCGGCCGGGCTCGACTCCCTGGCGAACGAACTGGGCCCCGATGCCGGCCTGTTCGCGCCGCTCGACGTGAGCGACCGCGCCGCCTATCTCGCCGCCATCGAGCGCTTCGGTGCCGCCAGCGGCGGACGCATGGACCTGCTCTTCAACAATGCCGGCATCGGCGCCGGCGGCTACTTCGACGAGCAGCCGTGGGAGACCATCGAGCGTATCGTCAGCGTCAACCTGCTGGGCGTGCTCGGCGGCATCCACGCCGCCATGCCCTTGCTGAAGGCCACGCCGAACGCGCTGTGCTTCAGCACCTCGTCGGCCTCGGCGATCTTCGGCGCCGCCGGCATTGCCGTCTATTCGGCCACCAAGCATGCGGTCAAGGGCTTCACCGAGGCTCTCTCGGTCGAACTGTCGCGCCACGGCATCCGTGCCGCCGACGTGCTGCCGGGGCTGATCGACACGCCCATCCTGCCCGAACGCGTGCGGGCGGGAGCGGCGACGGAAGGCATGTGGCGGCTGCTGCCGCCGGTCGCCGTGGCCGAGGCCGTGTGGGCCGCCTATCACGAGGACAAGCTGCACTGGTACGTGCCGCCCGAGCTGGCGGCATTCGACGTGCAGGTCACCGCCGAACCCGAGCGCGCGCGCGACGAACGCAAGCGCCTGCTGGCCGAACGCAAAGGATTCGCACCATGAGCGCCACACCCATGACCACCACGGCGGTCCCCGGCGACCGCCTCGACCTGGGCGCGGTGTCCTGGTCGCTGTTCGAGGCCGGACGCAATCCCTTCGTCATGCTGGTGACCATCTATGTGTTCATGCCCTACTTCTCCACCGTGATGGTGGGCGATCCGGTCAAGGGGCAGGCGCTGGTGGCCACCTACGGCCAATGGGCCGGCTGGATCATCGCGCTGACCGCCCCGCTGCTGGGCGCCTCGATCGACCGCATCGGGCCGCGCAAGCCGCTGCTGCTGGTGTCGACGCTGGTGATGGCGGTGCTGATGATGTCCCTGTGGTGGGCCCGCCCCGACCTGACCGGCCTGGGCATCGGTGGCGTGGTGGTGGCAGCCACCCTGATCAACGTGCTGTTCGGCTACACCGAGGTGCTGCACAATGCCATGCTGGCGCAGGCAGCCGGCCCCCGGCTCGCGCACAAGGCTTCCGGCCTGGGACTGGCGCTGTCGAACGCCGTCTCCGTGCTGGTGCTGGTGTTCGTGCTGTGGGCCTTCGCCCTGCCCGGCAAGGTGCCCTGGGGCTGGATCCCGGCGCAGCCTCTGTTCGGCATGGATCCCGCCGCGCACGAACCCGAGCGCATCGTCGGCCCCATCGCCGGCGTGCTGTGCGTGCTCGGCGCCCTGCCCATGTTCCTCTTCACGCCGGACGCGGCGCGCACGGGCAACGGCATCGCGCGTTCCTTGCGCGAAGGGCTGCGCACGCTGCTGGGCATGGTGGGCAAGCTGCGCGGCCACCGCGACATGACCGCCTTCCTGCTGGCGCGCATGCTGTACGTCGACGCGATGACCGCCGTGCTGCTGTTCTCCGGCGTCTATGCCGCCGGCGTGATGAAGTGGCATACGCTGACCATGCTGAGCTACGGCGTGCTGCTGAGCGTGTTCGCGGCGCTCGGCGGCATCCTCGGCAGCCGCCTGGACGCTGCGCTGGGGCCCAAGATCGCGGTACGCATCGAGGTCCTGATGACGCTGGTGGGCCTGGTCTGCGTGATCGGCATGGCACCCGAGCGCATCCTCTACTTCTGGCACTACGACGCCGCCGCCTCGGCGCCGCTGTGGAACGGGCCCTTCTTCCGTACCTGGCCGGACCTGCTCTACCTGTTGATCGGCTTCTCCAACGCGGCCTTCATCACGGCGTCCTACTCGTCCAGCCGCACCCTGCTGCTGCGGCTGTCGCCGCCGGGGGAAAGCGGGGCCTTCTTCGGCATCTTCGCGCTGTCGGGTACCGCCACCATGTGGCTCGGCTCCTTCCTCGTGCACTACGCCACGGCAACCTTCCACTCGCAGCAGGCCGGTATGGGGGCCATCGTCATCCTGATGAGCTGCGGGTGGATCGGCATGTGCTTCGTGCGCGGCGGAGGACGGCTGGCGCCGCATGGCTGACGCGGCATCCGGCTTGGCAATCGGGGCGGGGAGCGGGCACACGGGCTGGCACGCGGACTACCCCGTGAACTGACAGGCGGGCTGGCGATGGTGTAAGTTGTCCTGGTAGCGGGCGCGCTGCGCGCGCGGCCCCAGCCACCCGCCGACGCCATGCCCGATCCCCCGACTCCACTTCCCACCGACGCCACCGGCACCACCGGCACCGCCGCAGGCAGCCGGCACGGCACGCTCCACCACGACATCCCCGCCCGGCTGGACCGGCTGCCCTGGTCGCGCTGGCATTGGCGGGTATGCGGTGCGCTCGGCATCGCCTGGGTGCTGGACGGACTGGAAGTCACGCTGGCCGGCTCGCTCGGCGCCGTGCTGCAGCGGCCCGATACCCTGTCGCTCAGCGCTGCCCAGGTAGGACTGGCCGGCACGCTCTATGTTGCCGGCGCGATCGGCGGCGCCCTGGTGTTCGGCCGCCTCGCCGACAATCTTGGCCGCAAGCGCCTGCTCCTGCTCACGCTGCTGGTCTACCTGCTGGCCACGCTGGCCACCGCCACCGCCCCCGGCTTCGCCTACTTCGCAGGCTGCCGCTTCTGCACCGGGCTGGGCATCGGTGGCGAATATGCAGCCATCAATTCCGCCATCGATGAACTGATCCCCGCGCGCGTGCGTGGACGCGTCAACCTGGCCATCAACGGGACGTTCTGGCTGGGTGCCGCGCTCGGCGCCGGGCTCAGCCTGTTCCTGCTGGATCCCCGCGTGCTGGGCCCCGCGCGCGGGTGGCGCGCCTGCTTCGGCCTGGGCGCGGCGCTGGCCGTGGCCATCCTGCTGGTGCGCCGCCACGTGCCGGAAAGTCCGCGCTGGCTGGCCATGCACGGACGCCTCCACGAAGCCGACGCGACCCTGCGCAAGATCGAGCAGAGCATTGCCGCACGCGCTGCCGCAGCCCCGGCGCGGCCGGCGCCGGCAGAGCGTCCCGCGGCCCGCCGCACGCCGCCCACACTGGGCGACGTGGCCTGGCTGCTGATGCGACGCTACCGCATGCGCAGCGCCGTGACCTTGTCGCTGATGGTGTCGCAGGCCTTCCTCTACAACGCCGTCTTCTTCACCTATGCCATGGTGCTGGTGCGCTTCTACGGCGTGCCGGATGCCCGCGCGGCCCTCTACATCTTCCCCTTCGCGCTCGGCAACGCCGCCGGCCCCCTGCTGCTCGGCCCCGCCTTCGACCGGATCGGGCGCCGCCGCATGGTCTCCTGCACCTATGTCATGTCCGGCGTCGGGCTGGCCTTGACCGGCTGGGCCTTCCTGGCCGGCTGGCTGGATGCGCGCACCCAGGCGCTGTGCTGGGCGGCCGTGTTCTTCCTCGCATCGGCGGCGGCCAGTTCCGCCTACCTGACCGCCAGCGAGATCTTCCCGCTGGAGATCCGCGCACTGGCCATTTCCCTGTTCTACGCCGTCGGTACGGGCGCGGGCGGCCTGGTCGCGCCGGTGCTGTTCGGCCTGCTGATCCAGAGCGGCAGCCGCGCCGCCGTGGCGGGTGGCTACGCCATCGGCGCGACGCTGGTGGTGGCGGCAGGACTGTTCGCCCTGCGGCATGGCATCGATGCCGAACGGCGGCCGCTCGAGGAAGTGGCACCGCCGCTGGGCGGCGGGCCGGTACGGCGGCCCTAGGCGACGCTGGGCGGCGCTAGGCGGCGGCGCGATGCGGTGCCCCCCTGCCGGGCGGGCGCGCCAGCCCGAAATGCTCGCGCAGGGTGTGGCCCGCGTATTCGCTGCGGAACAGGCCGCGGCGCTGCAGGATCGGCACCACCCCGTCGACGAAGTCCTGCAGGCCGTCCGGCAGCGCATCGGGCATCAGGTTGAAGCCGTCGGCGGCACCGTGGCGGAACCAGTGGGCGATGTCGTCGGCGATCTGCTCCGGCGTGCCGACGATGACACGATGGCCGCCGCCTCCGGCCAGCTCGCGGATCAGCTGGCGCACGGTCAGGCCGCGCCCGCGCGCCAGCGTGGCACGGAAAAAGGTGTGATTGCCGTTGCCGCCCGCCGGCAGGGGCAGGTCGTCAGGCAGGCCCTGGTCCAGCTTGAGCCGCTCCGGCGCGATGCCGAGCGTGCCGGCCAGCCGCGTCAGGCTGTAGTCCCAGGGAATGCCATCGACCAGCTCGTCGCGGCGCCGCCGCGCCTGCGCCTCGGTCGCGCCGATGATGGTGGTCAGCCCCGGCAGCACGCGCACGGCCTCGGGGCCGCGTCCCAGCGCCTGCGCGCGCGCCTTCAGCCCGCGCGCGTAGTCGAGCGCCTCCTCGAACGACTGCGAGGCCGAGAACACCGCCTCGGCATGGCGCGCGGCCAGCTCACGCCCGTCGGCCGAACCGCCGGCCTGCACCAGCACCGGATACCCCTGCGGCGAACGCGGCAGGTTGAGCGGCCCGTGCACGGCGAAGTGCTCGCCGCGGTGCTCCACCGGATGCACCTTGCCGGCATCGACGAAGCGGCCGCCGGCCTTGTCGCCGAGGAAGGCATCGTCCTCCCAGCTATCCCAGAGCGCCTTGACCACGGTGGTGAACTCGTCGGCGCGCGCGTAGCGCTGCGCGTGGTCGGGCACGCTGTCGCGGCCGAAATTGCGTGCCGACGGCAGGTCGGCGGTGGTGACCACGTTCCAGCCGGCGCGCCCGCCGCTGACATGGTCCAGCGTGGCGAAGCGGCGCGCGATGTTGTAGGGCTCGTTGTAGCTGGTCGAGGCCGTGCCGATCAGGCCGATGCGGGTGGTGGCGGCTGCGATGGCGGCCAGCAGCACGGTCGGCTCGAGCGCGGTGATCGGCCGGAAATGGATCTGGTCGATGATGGCCGCGCTGTCGGCCAGGAAGACCGCGTCGAGCTTGCCGGCCTCTGCGATGCGGGCCACGCGCACATAGTGCTGCACGTCGGTGAAGGCCGCCGGATCGCTGTCCGGCAGGCGCCAGGCCGAAGGCACGAAGCCCGAGTGGAGGATATTGACGTTCAGGTGCAGTTGTCGCGGCGGCGTGGTGCTCATTGGCAGGTTCCCGGTAGCGTAGGACCGGCACCGGGCGGACCAGCCGCATCCGGCGCCATCGGCTTGCGGCGGCGCGGACGGGCCGCGGACGGATGGGTCCGGAGCGCGCTGCGTCCGCCGTATCGCGCCATCACCTTAGGGCACCGCTCCAGCGACGCCAACGAAGCAATCCGCGCATGGATATGCAGGGCGGCCCGGTATGGCCGCCTGTATGGCCG
>JABLTH010007953.1_pt1 | contig 14742 bp, 14 predicted proteins | sample 7875711 | NCBI WGS metagenome assembly JABLTH01 (sample SAMN14941262, study PRJNA633318) | bioreactor metagenome | isolation source: bioreactor | place: China | collected 2019-03-05 | reverse complement strand
TCTCATCCAGGTCTGGCTGGCCTGGTGCCACTGCGACGACCTGCCGCGCGAGGTCGGCTGGATCTCGCACTCGCGCACCGTGCAGGCGAGCTTCTTCCCGATCCTGCACGAAGGCCGGCCGGCCGTGGAGTGGTGGCTCGTCGAGCCGTGGAACGAAGGCCAGCGCTTCGACGGCGACGTGCGTGCGCACCTGACGAAGCACCTGCGCGGCTGGGCCGACCCGCTGCCACGCCTGGCCGCGGCCACCGACTTCGAGCGGCATTGCTTCCGTTGGGAGATCTACAACCGCCCGGCACTCGCCAGCTGGTCCCGGGGCCGCGTGTCCTTCGTCGGCGACGCGGTGCATCCGGTCTCGCCGTATGCGGCCTACGGCATGGGCATGGCGATCGAGGACGGCTGGTGGCTCGCGAAAAGCCTCGAAGGCGCGGACCTCGCGCGGCGCGACGAGCTGGCCCAGGGCCTCGCGGCGTACGACCGCCAGCGGGTCGCCTACACGAACAAGAACGCGAAGATCGCCCGTCATATGGGCCACCTGTTCCACCGCGCGCCGTGGCCGCTGTCGGCGCTGCGCGATGCTGTGTTCGACCACACCCCCTTGCTCGAGTCGATGCTGGTCGAGAACTACCTGAAGGACGCCGAGATGCAGATGGAATCGCTGCCGATCGCGGCGCACTGATCCCCGGAGCGAAGAAGAGCCTCATGTTCAAGTATTTCCCCACCAACTACGTCTGGAACCTCTCGGTCAACCTGGCCATCGAGATGGGCGCGCGCATCGGCGAGATCGAGGCGATGTGCGCGCCGCTGCAGGAGGCCGCGAAGGCGCCCGATGCCGCCGGCACCCAGGCCTTCCGCGAGACCTGGGTCACGATGGCCGACAAGCTGTGCGAACTGGCCGCTGATGACGAGGCGCGCGGCCGCCTGGTCTCGGCCGGCGAGAAGTACCGCCGCGCGTCGGCCTACCTCACCACGGCCGAGCGGCTGCAGGCGCATGGCTCTGAAGGGCGCATGGCCATCTATCGGCGCGAGCTCGCGCTGTTCCAGAAGGGCCTGCGCCTGCTCGGCGACCCGGTGCGGCGCGTCGAGATCCCGTATGAAGGCAAGCAGCTCTCGGCGCTGTACCGCCCCGCCGACGGCCTGAAGCCCGGCCAGCGCGCGCCGCTGCTGGTCCAGCTCAACGGCCTCGATTCGACCAAGGAGATGAAGTACCTGGTCGGCCTGCCGGCCTGGCTGGCGCAGCGCGGCGTCTCGTCGCTGGTCGTCGACCAGCCCGGCACCGGCGAGGCGCTGCGCCTGCACGGCCTGAGCGCGCGCTTCGATGCCGAGCACTGGGCCAGCCGCGTCGTCGACTGGCTCGAGACGCGCGAGGACGTCGATGCCCAGCGCATCGGTTGCGAGGGCGTCTCGCTCGGCGGCTACTACTGTCCGCGCGCCGTCGCGATGGAGCCGCGCTTCGCCTGCGGTGTCGCCTGGGGCGCCAACCACGACTGGCGCGAGGTGCAGAAGCGCCGGCTCGAGAAGGAGGGCGACTTCCCGGTGCCGCACTACTGGGCGCATGTCTGCTGGGTATGGGGCGCGAAGGACATCGACGAGTTCATGCGCATCGCCGAAGACGTGCACCTGGACGGCGTGGTCGAGAAGATCCGCGTGCCCTTCCTCGTCACGCACGGCGAGAAGGACTCGCAGATCCCGCTCAAGTGGGCCCACCGCACGTTCGAGCAGCTGGTCAACAGCCCGCGCCGCGAGCTCAAGATCTTCACCGGGCGCGAGGGCGGCGTCCAGCACGCGAGCTTCGACAACAGCATGAACGCCGGGCACTACATCGCCGACTGGGTCGCCGAAGTTCTCGGCGGACGCACCGCGTGAGGAAGGGGCGGGTTACGGCGCCTGCGGCGCCTGCACCCGCCCCGGCTATCCCATGGGCCCCATTGTCCCCATGATTTGGTGCCGATCTTCGATCGTCACCAAATCATGGGGCCAATAGGGCGCCATGAGCATCGCGATCCGCCCGGAGGGAGGGAAGGTGAAAATCCTCGGTTTGGAAGAGCTCGTGTTCGGGGTCGACGACCCCGCGGCCTGCGGGGCGTTCCTCGTCGACTACGGCCTCGATCCCGCCGGAAACGGCCGCTACGAGGCGGAGGACGGCACCGCGGTCGTGCTCGCGCCCAAGGACGATCCGGCCCTGCCGCCGCCGCCGGGCCCCCGCTGCCTCCTGCGCAGGACCGTGCTGGCCGTGCCCGACGCGGAGACGCTGCAGGCCATCGCCGCCGAGCTGTCGAAGGACCGCGCGGTGACGACGCTCCCCGACGGCTCGCTCGCGTCCGTCGACGACACGGGGTTCGCCCTCGGGTTCGCGGTGACGAAGCGCCGCGCGCTCGAGCCGCGCCTCGGCGAGCTGTCGAACGCGCCCGGCTCGCCGCTCCTGCGTGCGGTCAACCAGCCGGGCGTCGACCCGCAGGGCGGGCGCATCCGCCCGCGCACGCTCTCGCACGTCGTGTACTTCGTGCCCGACGTCGCCAAGGCCGAGGCGTTCTACGTGGAACGGCTCGGGTTCCGCTGCACCGACCGCTTCGTCGGGGCCGGCCCGTTCCTCAGGCCCGCGGGTACGCTCGACCACCACACGCACTTCTTCATCGGGGCGCCGCCGCCGCTGACCGGCCTCGAGCACTTCACGTTCCACTTCGCCGGGCCGACCGAGGTGCTGCGCAACGGCTCGCGGTTCGTCGAAAAGGGCGCGCAGGCGTTCTGGGGCCCGGGGCGGCACCTGTTCGGCTCGAACTGGTTCTGGTACTTCAACAGCCCGCTCCTCGCGCACATCGAGATGGATGCGGACATGGACCTGCACGACGACGCGTGAGTGCCGCGCACGACCCCCATCAGCGCCGACGCGTCGCAGGCCTTCCTGCTGCGCTACCGCGCGAAGTGGATCCCCGGCCCGGGCACGCCCCCGAACGGCGACTACGCGTGAGCGCCGCGCGGAAGGTCCTCGTCGTCGGCGGCGGCCCGTCCGGCATGGCCGCGGCGATCGCGCTGCGGCGGCACGGCGTGGCGGTCGACCTCGTCGAGGTCGATCCGCTGTGGCGGCCGCTCGGCGCGGGCATCTCGATCAGCGGCGCGACCCTGCGCGCGCTCGAGATGCTCGGCCTGTACGAGAGCGTCGTCGCGATCGGCGCGACGCACGACGGCGTCGACCTGTGCACGCCGGCCGGGCAGGTGATCGGGCAGCTGCCGACGCCGCCGCCCGTCGGATCGCGCGTCGCCGGCGGCGCGGGCGTGATGCGCCCCGCGCTCGCGCACGTGATGGCCGAGGCCACGCGCGCCGCGGGCGTCGACGTGCGCCTCGGCTGCACGTTCACGACCTTCGCCGAGATCGACGAGGGCGTCGCCGTCCGCTTCACCGACGACACGGAGCGCACGTACGACCTCGTGATCGGCGCGGACGGGGTCCACTCGAAGCTTCGCGAGCTCCTGATCCCCGAGGCCCCCGAGCCGCGCTACGTCGGCCAGGGCGTGTGGCGCGCGGTGCTGCCGCGTCCGGCGTGGCAGGAGCGGCTCCGGATCTGGGTCGGCCCGCAGCTGAAGATCGGGCTCAACCCGGTGTCGGCGACGCACTGCTACATGTTCCTCACCGAGGACCGCGCCGAGCGCACGCACACCGACAGGGCGACGTGGGCGACGCACATGGCCGGGCTGGTCGCGCGGTTCCCCGACCCGCTGCTGCAGGCCCTCCTGCCGTACTTCGTCGCGCCCGACGCGGCGCTCGACTACCGGCCGCTGTTCAACCTGCTGCTGCCGGCACCGTGGAACCGCGGGCGCGTGCTCCTGATCGGCGACGCGGTGGCGGCGACGACGCCGCACCTCGCCTCGGGCGCGGGCATCGGCATCGAGAGCGGGATCGTGATCGCCGAGGAGCTGGCCGCACACGACGACCTCGACGACGCGCTGGACCGCTTCCACGCGCGGCGCTGGGAGCGCTGCCGCCTGGTGGTGGAGAACTCCGAGCGGCTCGCACGGATCGAGATCGAGAACGGCGACAAGGTCGAGCACGCCCGGATCATGCGCGAGTCGATCATCGCGCTCCTGCAGCCGATCTGACCGGGGAGGGGGGCCATGCGACGTGACACGCGTTTCCGCATCGTCGACCTGTCGGTCGCGCTCGAGAACGACGTGCCCGCCGACCCGCCGCCCCTGCGCCCGAAGATCACCTACCAGAAGCACGCCGACACGCTGGCGGAGTTCATGAAGCTGATCCCCGGGACGAAGCCCGAGGACTATCCCGACGGCGAGGCGGCCGCGGCGGAATGGGTGACGCTGACCACCCACAGCGGCACGCACCTCGACGCGCCGTGGCACTACCACTCGACGCAGGACGCGGCCCTCGGCGCGAAGAAGCCGTCGCTCACGATCGACGAGATCCCGCTCGAGTGGTGCTTCCGCCCCGGCGTGAAGCTCGACTTCCGCCACCTGCCCGACGGGCACGTCGTGTCGGCCGCGGAGGTCGAGGCCGAGCTCCGCCGGATCGGGTGGACGCTCGAGCCGCTCGACATCGTCGTCGTCAACACGCGCGCCGGGGCGTGCTACGGGCAGCCGGGGTACCTCGACGCGGGTTGCGGGATGGGCCGCGAGGCGACGCTCTACCTCACCACGCGCGGCGTGCGCGTCACGGGCATCGACGCGTGGAGCTGGGACGCGCCGTTCTCGCACACGGCGAAGCGCGTCGAGGAGACGGGGAACACGGCGCTGATCTGGGAAGGGCACAAGGCCGGGCGCGAGATCGGCTACTGCCACGTCGAGAAGCTCCACGGGCTCGAGGCGCTGCCGCCGCACGGCTTCTGGATCAGCTGCTTTCCGCACAGGATCCGCGGCGCGTCGGCGGGCTGGACGCGCGCGGTCGCGCTGTTCGAGGAGGGCGCGTGAGGCTGGCGACGCTCGCGGACGGGACGCGCGACGGGCGCCTCGTCGTGGTCTCGAAGGACCACGCACAGGCGGCCGAGGCCTCGGCGGTCGCGCCCTGCCTGCGCGCGGCCCTCGAGCGCTGGGACGAGGTCGCGCCGCGGCTGCGCGAGCTGTCGGACGCGCTCGAGGCCCACTCCGCGCAGGCCTGCGCCTTCGAACCGGCCCGCTGCGCCGCGCCCTTGCCGCGCGCGCCGCAGTGGTGCGACGGCTCGGCGTTCCTGAACCACGGACGGCTGATGCAGCAGGCGTTCGGCCTCTCGTCGATCCCCGACTTCGACACGATCCCGGTCATGTACCAGGGCGCGAGCGACGACTTCCTCGGCCCGCACGACGACGTGCCGTTCGTCACGGAGGCGGACGGGATCGACTTCGAGGGCGAGTTCGGCGTCGTGACGGACGAGGTCCCGATGGGGACCGGTCCGGCGTCCGCGCTGTCCCACGTCCGGCTGATCGTGCAGCTGAACGACTGGAGCCTGCGCGCGCTCGCGGGGCGCGAGATGGAGACGGGCTTCGGCTTCTTCCAGTCGAAACCCTCGACGAGCTTCGCGCCGCTGGCGGTCACGCCGGACGAGCTCGGCGCGGCGTGGGACCACGGCCGCGTGCACCTGCGCCTGCACGTGTCGTGGAACGGGGCATGGCACGGCCACCCGCACGGCGGCGCGATGGACTTCGACTTCGGCCGGCTCGTGGCCCACGCCGCGCGCACGCGCCGGCTCGCGCCGGGGACGATCGTCGGGTCGGGCACGGTGTCGAACGCCGACCGCTCTGCGGGCTCGGCCTGCATCGCCGAGAAGCGCGTGCTCGAGAGGCTGCACGACGGCGGCATCCGCACGGGCTTCATGCGGTTCGGCGACCGCGTGCGCATGGAGGCGCGGACGGCGTCCGGGGAGCCCGGGCCGTTCGGCGTCATCGACCAGCGCGTGGTGGCGGCGCCGCCGGCACGACGGGACGCGTGATGGACCTCGTGCTGTTCTCCGGCTTCCTCGGCTCGGGCAAGACGAGCCTGATCCTGCCGTTCGCGCGCTGGCTCGTCGGCGACGGGCGCGACCCGGCGCGGCGCCTCCTCATCGTCGAGAACGAGGTCGGCGACGTGCCGATCGACCAGAAGATCCTCGGCGCCGACGGCTACGACGTGCGCGAGCTGTTCGCCGGCTGCATCTGCTGCCAGCTGACGACCGACCTCACCGTCCTCCTGAACGACCTGGCCGCGACCGTGGCGCCGCGCTGGGTCGTCGTCGAGGCGACCGGACTCGCCGACCCCGGCAAGATCGTCGAGACCGTCGCGAAGTACGGCCGCGGCGTGTCCGCGATCCGCACGATCACCGTCGTGGACGCCGAGCGCTGGCCCGAGCTGACGGAGATGGTGCCGGTCCTCGTCGCGAAGCAGGTCGCGGCGGCGGACGTGCTGCTCGTCAACAAGATCGACGCCTCGTCGCCCGAGCAGCTGCGCGCGGTGACCGACGCGATGTCGGAGCTCAACGACGACGCGGCGCTGTACCTCGTGTCGGCGACCGGGCCGATCCCGGAATGCGTCTGGGAGGCCGTAGCCGGCCTCGAAGAGGAAGGCGTCGCATGAACTCCACCCCCGCGGAACGGCTCGTCGAACGCCGGGAGCGCCTGCGCCGCACGCTCGCCGTGCAGAAGGCCGACCGCACCCCGGTGATCCTGCAGTCGAACTCCTTCAGCGCCGTGCAGCAGGGCGTCCCGCTCGCCACGTTCTGCGAGAGCGTGCGCAACTCGCACGCGGTCATGCTCGCGTCGGTCAAGGACCTCGACTGCGACGGGTTCAACACCGCGTTCTCCGAGGCGCCGTTCTTCCCGATGATCATCGGCTCGCGGATCAAGCTGCCGGGCCGCGACCTGCCGCCCGACCAGCTGTGGATGATCGACGAGTCGGAGGTGATGACGACCCTCGACTACGACACGATCATCGCCAAGGGCTGGAACGCGTTCTTCCCCGCGTTCCTCAAGGAGCGGCTGGGCTTCGACCTCGACGGCGCGCTCGCGCAGCTCGAGTTCCGCAACGCGGCCGTCGCCAACTTCGAAGCCGCGGGCTACCTCGTCTACTCGAAGGCGGTCGCGACCAGCGTCAACGAGTTCTTCGGCGGCGGGCGCTCGATGGCCGCGTTCATGCGCGACCTCTACCGCATCCCCGACAAGGTGCAGGCCGCGATCGACGTCGCGCTCGAGGAGACCCTCCCGCGGCTGCGCGCCCAGATCCGCGAGCTGAAGCCCACCGTGTGCTTCCTCTCGCCGGCGCGGGGCGCGCCGGAGTTCTTCCGCCCGAAGCTGTGGGAGCGGTTCGTCTGGCGCTACGTGAAGGCGATGGCCGACGTGATCATCGAGGAGGGCGCGGTGTGCAGCCTGCACTGCGACGGCGACTGGGGGCGCGAGCTCTCCGTGTTCCTCGACTTCGCGCCGGGCACGGTGGTCTTCGAGACCGACGGCGTGACCGACGTCCGCAAGGCCCGGGAGGTCTTCGGGAGCCGCGTCGCGATCAAGGGCGACGTGCCGGCGACGAGCCTCGTCCTCGGCCAGCCCGACGAGATCTACGCCTACTGCACGAACCTGATCCGCGACATCGGCCCCGGGCTGATCCTGTCGACCGGCTGCTCGGTGCCGCCCAACGCGAAACCCGAGAACATCCGCGCGCTCATCGCCGCGGCGAAGGACAACTGACGATGGAGCCCCAGGCCAGCCCGTTCCCGAACCCCGAGACCGCCGCACTGTTCGGCCAGCGCGTAGGACGGCTCACGGCCGCCCTCGCACACCGGAAGCCCGACCGCACGCCGGTCATCGCGCAGGCCGAGCAGTGGAACGCCGTGCACGTCGGCGCGCCGCTCTCGCGCTTCTGCGCCGATCCGTTCTACTCGGCCGAGGTGATCTGCGAGTCGTACTCGCGCCTGCCGACGTTCGACGCCCCCGAGATGGCCAACTGCGTGCCCGACTTCGTCGCCGCGATCACGCTCTCGAAGATGCTGACCGCCGGCCGCGACCTCCCGGAAGGCCGCGCGTACATGGTCGACGAACGGGAGCGCCTGTCGGTCGAGGACTACGACACGATCGCGGCCATGGGCTGGCGGCCGTTCTTCGGCAAGTACTGCAAGGAGCGCCTCGGGCTCGACCTCGAGGAGTACTTCCCGAAGATGATCGGCAGCGCGGTGCACGGCACGAAGCTGAACCTCGCCGCGGGCCGGCCGATCTTCACGCTGCCGCTGACCCCGGGGCCGCCGCTCGAGCCGCTCGCGGGCGGGCGCAGCATGGCGAAGTTCATGCGCGACCTGTTCAAGTGCCCCGACCGCGTCGAGGCCGCGATGGACGCGATGATGCCCGACTTCCTGGACGAGATCCGCGGCGTGCTGCGGTCGCTGCCGGTCAAGCCCCTGACCGTCTTCATCGGCTGCGGCCGCGGCTCGTCGGAGTTCCTCTCGCCGCGCTTCTGGGAGCGGTTCTGCTGGAAGTACTTCAAGCAGCTCTGCGACGCGGTCATCGCCGAGGGCGTGGTCGTCAACATGCACCTCGAGGGGAACTGGGAGCGCGACCTCGCGTACTTCAAGGAGTTCGAGAAGGGGACCGTGCTGTACGCGACCGAGCACTCGACCGACATCTACAGGATCAAGGAGGTCTGCGGCAGCCGCGTCGCGATCAAGGGCGACGTGCCCTCGCCGATGCTCGCCTTCGGCACGCCCGACGAGGTCTACGCCTACAGCCGCAAGCTGATCGAGGACATGGGCGACGGCTTCATCCTCGCCCCCGCGTGCACCGCGCCGCCGAACTCGAAGCTCGAGAACGTCGAGGCGATGCTCGCGGCCGCGGTCGCCTGAGGGCGGCGTGACACGGCGTCCGCACCTCGATGCGCTGCCGGACGAGGCGCCGGCGATCTGCTCCGACGCGTTCGCGGTCGAGTTCGCGCGGGACGTCCCGGCGGACGAGGTCGTGGCGTGGCTGCGGACGTTCGCGACCCGCGCCGCGGCCGACGCCCGCGCGCGCGGGGGCTTCGTCGGGCACATCAAGCTCTACGCGGAGGCGGAGCCCGCGTTCGCGTGCTGGGTCGCGAGCACGGGCGGCGCCGCCTCGGTCCTGGTGCGGCACGCGGCGGGCGCGCTCCGCGGGTGCCGCGTCGCGGTGACCGCGATCGTGTTCCGCACGACCGTCGACGTGCTGCGGGCGGAGATCGGCCGCCTGTTCCACGAGTCGGCGCCGCGCCCGGGCGCATGAGCGGGATCGACGTCCTCTTCCAGCCGCTCGGCCGTCGCGTCGTCGCCGGTCCCGGCGAGACGCTGCTCGAGGCCGCGCGGCGGCACGGCGTGCGCATCGTCTCGGCGTGCGGCGGTCGCGGCATCTGCCGCTCGTGCGCGGTGCGGATCGAAGGCGCCGTGCCCCTGCCGAACGACGGCGACGAGGAGACGTTCGACGCGGCCGAGCTTGCCGCGGGATGGCGGCGGGCCTGCCGGCTGGTGCCGCTCGGGTCGTGCACGGTCCACGTTCCCGCGCGGACCGCGGCCGTGGCCGTCGCGCGGGGCCAGGAGGGCGGCGCGGCGACGGTGCCGATCGAGGACCCGGTCGGGGGCGCGGCGGACGCGCCGTGGGGGCTCGCCGTCGATCTCGGGACGACGAACATCGCCGCCGCGCTGATCGACATGACGACCGGCGCGGTCCTGGCGACGGCCGCGAAGGAGAACCCGCAGGGGGCGTTCGGCGCCGACATCGTGAGCCGCATGGCGCAGGTGCTCGGCGACCCGCGGCGCGCGGACGAACTGCAGCACGTCGTCGTGGCGGCGCTCGCGGAGATCGCGTCGCACGTCACCGGCGGCGCGGCCGGACGCATTGGCGCCGTCGCCGTGGTCGGCAACACGGTGATGCACCACCTGCTGCTGCACCACTCGATCGAGCCGCTCGCCCACGCGCCCTACCGCCCGGTCACGCTCGAGCCGGCCGATGTCGCCGCGGCCTCGATCGGGCTGCGGCTCGCGCCGGGCGCGCGGCTGTGGGCCGGACCGAACGTGGCGGGGTTCATCGGCAGCGACCACGTGGCCGCGCTGATGGACGTGTTCGAGGCGCCGCCGGCGGGCCGGTTCATGCTCGTCGACATCGGGACGAACACCGAGATCTCGCTCGTCGCCGAGGGGCGCACGACCGCGGTGTCGTGCGCGTCGGGACCGGCGTTCGAGGGCTGGACGCTCACCTGCGGCATGCGCGCCGCGCCGGGTGCGGTGGAGCGCGTCCGGATCGAAGGCGACGACGTGCGGCTCGAGACGATCGAGGGCGAGCGGCCGATCGGGCTGTGCGGCTCGGGCGTCGTGTCGCTGATCGCGGAGCTCCGGCGCGCGGGCGCGCTCAACGCCCGCGGCGCACTGCAGGCGGCCCACCCGCGCGTCCGCGTGCGCGGCGGCGAGCGCGAGTTCACGCTCCTCGATCACGACGGCGCGGCCGCGCTGCCGCTGGTGTTCGCGCAGGACGACGTGCGCGCGATCCAGCTCGCGAAGGCGGCGATCCGTGCGGGGGTGGACCTCCTCCTGGTCGAGAACGGCCTGACCGAGAAGGACCTCGACGCGATCGTGATCGCGGGCGCCTTCGGGCGCTTCCTGTCGGTCGACGACCTCGTCACGATCGGGATGCTGCCGGACGTCGACCGCGCGCGCGTCACGCAGGTCGGCAACTCCGCCGGCGCAGGCGTGCGGCGCCTCCTCGTGTGCCGCGCGGCCCGCGCGCGCGCGACGAAGCTGGCGCGCGAGGTGCGCTACCTCGAGCTGGCACAGCGTCCGGATTTCCAGAAGACGTTCCTGGCGCGCACGGCGCTCTGAGGACCATTCCCATGACGACCGACGGCGACACGTTCGAGACCCGCCTCCAGCGCATCCTGACCGCGGTGCACCTCGGCACGCCCGATCGCGTGCCGGTCGTGACCGTGAGCACGATCTTCGCGGCCAACTATCTGGGCGTCAGCCCCGCGGCGTTCTGCGCCGACACGGCGCTCGCGGGCGACGTGATGCTGCGCGCCACGCAGGCGATGGGGGACGTGGACGGGCTGCAGTTCGCCGCGTTCAGCCCGCACCTCCTGAGCTTCGGCACGCTGAACCGCGTAAAGATCCCCGGCGTCGATCTGCCCGCCGATCAGCCCTACCAGGTCGACGAGCAGGAGCTGATGACGACGGCCGATTACGACGCGATCGTGACGGACGGCTATGACGCGTGGGTCGCCGGCTATCGCACGAAGAACATGCCGCGGACGATGGCGGCGCTGGGCCCGGTGTTCGGCGCGCTCCCGGCCGCGACGAAGAAGGTCGTCGAGGCCGGCCTGCCGATCCTGTCCCCGTTGATCGCCATCATCCCGTTCGAGCAGTTCTTCGCGGCGCGCTCGATGGCGAAGTTCGTGCAGGACCTGTTCCGGATGCCGGACAAGGTCGCGGCCGCCTGCGAGGTGGCGGCCGAGGCCGGCATCGCGCAGCTGCGGGAGGCCATCCGCAGAACGCACGCCATGGGAGTGTTTCTCGGGCTGGGGCGCTCGAACCGCGGGATGCACCGGGCCAGGACGCAGGAGCGCTTCGTCTACCCGTACATCAAGCGCTACGCGGAGGCGATCCTCGAGGAGGGTGCGATTCCCGTCCTGCACTGCGATCAGGACTGGACGAACGACGTCGACCTCATGCTCGACCTGCCGAAGGGCAAGTGCATCCTGCAGCTCGACGGCGCGAGCGACATCTTCGCGCTCAAGAAGAGCGTGGGGCACCACATCTGCCTGATGGGCGACGTGCAGGCGAGCAAGCTGGTGCTGGGCACCCCGGAGGAGATTCACGCGTACTGCCGGCGCCTGGTCGAAGAGGTCGGACCGGACGGGTTCATCATGTCGCAGGGCTGCGACATGCCGCCGGTCGCCAAGCCCGAGAACTACCGCGCGATGGTCGCCTCGGTGCGCGGCTGAACGCGCACGAAGGCGCCGCCCGGGACGTCACGCGTACGTGCCGTACCGGTCGATCGACTCGAACATCGCTTTCACGTTCTCGTGCCGCGCGTCCATCGGCATCGTGCAGCCGGGGCGCAGGATGAAGCCGCCCTTGCGGCCCACCTCGGTGATGAGGCGCCGGCAGTAGTCGTCGACCTCGGAGGCGCTGCCGATCGTCATCATCGCGGGCGGGATGTCGCCCGCGATGCAGGCGTGGTCGCCGAGGATCTCGCGCGCGCGGAAGATGTCGGTCGCGCTGTCGAGCTCCATCACGAAGCGGCCCTTCGGCAGCTCGAGGAAGTACTCGATGTTGTTGCCCCAGTCCGTGTCCATGTGGAAGAACGGCACGATGTCCTGCGCGATCAGGCGCGTGGCCATGTCCTTGATGAACGGCCACGAGAACTGCTCGAACATGCGCTTCGAGAGGAAGGCGCCGCTGGTCCGCGTGCAGGGCACGAACGCCCGGCGCACGCCCATCTTGGCGATCTGCTTCGTGGCCATCACGAAGAACTCGTCGTTGAAGCGCTGCAGGATCTCGACCAGCTCGCCCTTCATCTGGAACATGTCCTGGAAGTACTTCGCCATCGAGCGCGTCAGCGAGAACAGTTCGTTCCCGGTCGGGGCGCCGGCGCCGTAGACATAGCACTGGCCGCGCTTCGCGGTGGCCTTGATCTCCTTCTTCTGGTAGCGCTCGCTCTGGATGAAGCCCCAGATGATCCGCGGCGTGCTGGTGCGGTGGAGCGTCTTCATGAGCTTCATGTAGAACGGCTGGAGCCCCTTGTCCTTGATCGTGCGGAGGTCGTCGCGCGACACGACCTCGGTCTCGACGGTCTGGTACATCTCGTTGTCGCCGAGCTCGGTGCCGGGGAACTTGTAGTTGTTGAAGCCGACGGCCCGCATCAGCTTCGCGTCGCCGTAGAGATAGTGCATCCCGGCGTAGCAGTCCCACTGCGGGTAGGCCGCGGCGAGCTTCGCGTACGAGTCCATCGCCGTGTTCCAGTTCCACATGAACGCGCGGTGGGTCACGCCGGCGAACTGGCCGGCGTACGACACGATCCACGGGGCGCAGGGGACGCGGTCGACGGGCCGGAGGGCGATCGCGGCGTCGAGGCGCTGTTCGGGGGTCATCGACGGGGCAGGCACACGACGTCCCCGGCCGTGCGGTGATCGCGCGCGGCCCGTTCGGTTTCGCGCCGGCGCAGTTCGGCGCGGCTCGCGGCGAGGGAGACGCCCACGGCGTCGACCAGGCCGTCGAGCACCGGCGTCTCCTTGGTCACGGTGAGGTCCACGTGGGTACAGGCGGGGAAGCGCGCCACGATCTCGCACGCCATCGCGTAGACGAGCGCCTCGAGCAGCCGGTACGAGCGGCCGCGCGCGACCTCGACGATGACGTCGTGCACCGCGCCGTAGTCGATCGCGTCGTCCAGGTCGTCGGACAGCGCGGAGTCGGTGACGTCGGCGAGGAGCGTGGCGTCGACCCGGCAGCGCACGCCGAACTCGCGCTCGGCGGCAGAGACGCCGTGGTAGGCGTGGACGTGGATGCCCTGGAGGTGGATCCGGCCGATCATGGGTAGGCTCCGGACTGAATCATACTATGATACGGGGCGGGCCGGCGGATTTCGCGGACGCCCGCGCGAGGTGACGGATGCTGCACTACTCGGTCGACGAACGCGTCTTCGAGAAGTTCCCCGGCTACGTGCGCGGCGTCGTGCTCGCGTTCGGCGTCACGAACCGGCCCTCGCCGCCGGAACTGGTGGCGGCGCTGCGGGCTGCCGAAGAGAGCGTTCGCGCCCGGCTGACCGCGGAGACCGTCACGACCGATCCGCGGATCGCCTCGTGGCGCGAGGCGTTCCGGGCGCTGGGGATCAAGCCCAACGAGTTCCGGGCGTCGATGGAGGCGATGGCGCGGCGCGTGCTCAAGAACAACGCGCTGCCCAGCATCAACGCGCTGGTCGACATCGGGAACACGCTGTCCCTCAAACACCTCGTGCCGATGGGCGCGCACGCGATCGACGTGTGCAAGGACGACCTCGCGCTGCGCTTCGCGCACGGGCGCGAGACGTTCGTGCCGTTCGGCACCGACCAGGTCGAGCACCCCGACCCGGGCGAGATCGTCATGGTCGAAGGGGACATCGTGCTGACGCGCCGCTGGAGCTGGCGGCAGGCCAACCACACGCTGACCGAGCTGACCACGAAGGACCTCGAGATCAACGTCGAGGGCATGCCGCCGGTCACGCGCGACGAGGTCGAGGCGCTGTGCCGCGAGCTGATCGCCGAGATCGGGACGTACTGCGGCGGGCGGCTGGGGTACAAGGTCCTGAGCAAGGACACGCCGCAGATCAGCCTGTCGCTGGATTGACATCGAACACGCCCGGACGGCGAACACGGGCCGTCCGCCGGTTTCTCTTGCAATCCTCATATCATCATATGATATTCTCCTTGGCACAGGGCACAAGGAGACCGACCGCCATGCACCAGACCGCGTCGACCGGCACGACCTTCGCCGTCCCCTCCGACCTCGAGATCGCCCAGGCTGCACGGCCGCTCCCGATCACGCTGATCGCCCAGTGGGCCGGCATCGAGCCCGGCGAGTTGGAGCTCTACGGCGAGACGAAGGCCAAGGTGAAGCTGTCGATCCTCGACCGGCTCGAAGGCCGCGAGAACGGCAAGTACATCGTGGTCACGGCGATCACCCCGACCCCGCTGGGCGAGGGGAAGACCACCACGACGGTCGGCCTCAGCCAGGCGCTCGGCGCGCACCTCCGGAAGCGCGTGTTCACGTGCATCCGCCAGCCCAGCCAGGGCCCGACCTTCGGCATCAAGGGCGGCGCCGCGGGCGGCGGCTA
>JABLTH010046034.1_pt1 | contig 14749 bp, 16 predicted proteins | sample 7875711 | NCBI WGS metagenome assembly JABLTH01 (sample SAMN14941262, study PRJNA633318) | bioreactor metagenome | isolation source: bioreactor | place: China | collected 2019-03-05 | reverse complement strand
AACACTGAATAAATTATTTTGTATTTATGTCTACAAACGTACGGAAGCCAGAGCAACCGCGGGAATCAGCCAATCACGCGTGCTTGATCTAGCCTTGAACACCAGATTTGACGATAGCTCCCAAGTAAGCCCGCCCATGCTTCGAATACCGCGTTCAAGGTAAACATTCCCGCCGACAGCGTGGCGCATAAGCGCGCACACGACGGCCATGCCGTCGTTCATCTCGAAACTATCAAAGCCGCGCGAGTAGGGCGGGGCGAAATAATCAAGCCCGAAGCGTTCAAGGGCATTTTTGGCACGGGCCACGCGAAAGCCGAAGCCGGGGAAGGTGCCGGCAGGCCAGAAGGCTTATTCCATGACCAAGCCGATCCGGGTCGAGCACCTGCAAGGCTGTGTCGATTGGTGGGGCGGGGCTGAAAGGGCAGGGCGGCAACCAACCGAAGTCGCGTGGAAGGTCACGATCGACGAGGTCAAGGCCCGCAATTACAACCTCGACTTCAAAAACCCGTATACCGTCGTCGATGACCACGGCGACCCGCGCGAAATTCTGGCCAAGCTGGAACAGGACGAGTTGAAGACCGCCCAATTGCGGGACCAGCTCAAAGGGATACTGGCCGAGGCGCTGTTGCGATGAGCCAGATCACGCCTACGGATTTCACGGAAATCACCCAGCTGATCGTCGCCGCGCGGCAACGCGCATTGCAAACGGTCAACACGGCGCTGATCGACCTTTATTGGCAGGTCGGCCAGATTATTAGCCGAAAAATCGAGCAGGCTGAATTGGGAGACGGCGTGGTCACCCAATTGGCCGAGCACATCGCCAAAACGCAGCCCGGATTACGCGGTTTTACCCGGCCCAATCTGTTCCGGATGCGCCAATTTTACGAGGCCTATCGAGACGATGAGAAAGTCTCACCATTGGTGAGACAATTGCCGTGGACCCATAACCTCATCATCCTCAGCCAGGGCAAGCGACCGGAAGAGCGCGAGTTTTACCTGCGGCAAGCCATCCGCGAACAATGGAGCAAGCGCGAGCTGGAACGTCAGTTCAAGGGGGCGCTGTTCGAGCGTACCGTCCTGCATCCGGTGAAAGTCTCACCGCCGGTGAGACAAACGCATCCTGACGCCCTGAACGTCTTCAAGGACAGCTATCTGGTGGAGTTTCTGGACCTGCCACAAGGCCATGCCGAAGCGGACTTGCACCAAGGCTTGCTACACAAACTCAAGGAGTTTCTGATCGAGCTGGGCCGCGATTTCTGCTTTGTCGGTAGCCAATATCCGTTGCAAGTCGGCGGGCGGGATTTTGTGCTTGATTTATTGTTCTTCCATCGCGGCCTGAATTGTCTGGTCGCCATTGAATTGAAGGTCGGAAGGTTCGAGCCGGAATATCTGGGTAAGCTCGATTTCTACCTCGAAGCCTTGGACCGCGACGTCAAGAAGCCCCACGAGCACCCCGCCATCGGTGTCCTGCTCTGTGCCAGCAAGGATGACGAAGTCGTGGAATACGCCCTCAGCCGCAGCCTGTCGCCAGCCCTAATCGCCGAATACCAGACTCAATTGCCAGCCAAGGCGCTGCTGCAAGCCAAGCTGCACGAATTCTATCTCCAGAACGCACAGGCCGACGGCTCCGACGACACAAGCGGAGGTCGCCCATGAACCCCGCCCAGTTGCTGGAGCATTTCGACCGCATCAGCGAAGCGCCGGACGCCATCCCGCGCCTACGGCGCTTTATCCTCGACCTGGCCGTGCGGGGAAAACTGGTCGAACAAGACCTGAATGACGAGCCGGCAGCGGAGTTGTTGAAGCGGATTCTGATCGCAAGAGATGCACGTAATCTCAAGGAAAAGGCAAAAGGGTCCAGAGGCAAACCCGAACAGACTTCACAAGAGAACCGAACCGCTTTGCCCTCTGGTTGGACTTGGGCTCAGATTTCTGAACTCACGGCTGTATTGAACGGTCGAGCATACTCGAAGAATGAATTGCTGAATGAAGGCGTGCCGGTATTGCGTGTCGGCAACTTATTCACTTCTGACCACTGGTACTACTCAAATCTGACGCTAGAGGAAGATAAATACTGCGACAAAGGTGACCTGCTTTTCGCTTGGTCCGCTTCTTTCGGCCCTTTCATATGGCCTGGTCCAAGAGTTATTTACCATTATCATATCTGGAAGCTCAGTCTTCATAGCGAGAATGACGTTGTCGACTGCCAAATTAAGTGAAAAGGGGTTCATTGAATTTAAAGCTGTTTTTCATTTTTTGTGTCAAAAGGGCGTATAGGGTATGACACAAAAAATGAAAAATTCCGGATTTTGTGCCACTAATATTGAAAAATTTCGAACCCATCATTCTGATTGAGCGAGTTCGGCCAATTCCTGCAAGTCTATGCATATACTGCAATGACTGGTTTGTATCTGAAACTATTCATTTATAACGCCGCATCAGCAAATTGTCTGCTGCGATGTTTTGTTCTCCGTCACTAAACATTCAAAATCGGGCACGGCGAGAACATGAACTTGGCTAATGAAGGCAACTATGGCCCTGTAATTCAGCTAAACCTCAGCCTTTCCTCGACCTATAGAGTTCAGCCGTAACCTCAGTGGAAGGAGAAGGTTTTGATGAGGTCTCTCGGCTATAAGATGAACGATATTGACTGTGATATGAATGATCATTGTCTCGTTTCAAGGCTTGCATCCACCCTCGCTCAAATTGATTGTATTCCGGGGAGCCGACCGGATAGGGATTGCTATAATTGCCACGAGATTCGTGGTACATCTTCATCCCTTCTCTATATTGGTCTTCGTTGTTCATTGTTACCGTTCTCCCCAGTTTTCTAAAAAAAGGCATTGAATGATTGTTTCACGAACAAACCCATTGGCATTTTACTTAATAGAGGTCAAATGCCTTTTTCCGCTTTCACTATGTTTTTGAGTCTCATCCCTAAATACCACCAATTTTTCCAGCTCATCCAACGGAATATTCAGCTCTTTCGATATAGTCGACTTGGTGATTTTTTTACCCCACAACTCCTTAAAAACCATTTCCCATAACGTCGACGAAATCGTTCCGATTGAATTCGGCTCGGTGTATTTAAACCGCAGATTAATTTCGATACAAAAATTCCGATATTGCCAATCGCTCAAAATCCCCAACTTGTTAAGCCGGTAGCACAGCGAGGCTAAGGACACCTTCCATCTAACCTTTTTCTCGATCAAATACTCGATTGTCGGATTCATGCAAACCTCCGACCTAACATCGCTTTCCGGCATTAAAAAGCAGGATGCAAAAGTATCAGCTTCCCGCTCGATTGCCTTCCCATGCTCCAATCGGCCACCAACGTGCATAACCAAATGCCCAAGCTCGTGAGCCGCATCGAACCGACTGCGCTCGACCGTTTTAAAAGAATTGAGAAAAATATAAGGCGTTTTATTCCGCCAAAATGAAAACGCATCAACTGTCTTAATGTCCTCCTTAAGCGACAATATCCTCGCGCCCTTAGATTCCAATAACTTAACAATGTCGTTGATCGGGCTTTGGCCCAAACCCCAATATTCCCTTAACGCCAATGCTGCGCCTTCCGGCGTATAATCGGCGCTTAAATCCGGAATATCCAAATCGGGCAGATTGAAACGCTCCGCCACCCAGTCAGCAAACATTACGCCGAACTCACCACTGGCCAAAGAAGCGTCCCTGTCCTTAATTGTCAGTGTCGATAACTTTCTAAAGCTGACACCTTCGCAGTGAATGCCTTCAATATCGTCCCCAAAAAAGAATGGTACAGGGAACTTCAATTCAGCCGATAACTTGTTAATCGTTTCTTCTTCTGGCTGGTTTTCGCCGGCTTCCAACCTGGTTAGAGTCAATGGCGTAACGCCAATGGCCTCAGCAAGCGACTTTTTGGTGTGCTTTCGGCGTTTTCTGGCTAAAGAAAGCCTTTGCGGGTTGAACATCTTTTCTAACTTTTAAAGCTAATTTTAACGTCGTCGTTATAAACCGATTCAGAATCGCTTGATCCTTCTGTTAGGCTCGGACCGTTCATGTCGAAATTTTCCAATATGAATATACGTTCTCTAAATTGCGAAAACTCGCCGTTTTCCAATATTTGAGTCGGCTTAGACAGCTCGGCGTTAACAACGCCGTTTCTTTCGCTCACGCAAATCACCCATACATTGGGATTGGTCGATTCGCGACCGAACAAATCGGACTGATTGGAACTGATCGCCTTGGTCTTGGCTGAACCGCCGCGTCTAGTAAGCGGCTGAGGATCATGGGAAATATGACAGGCATAATCCACGTTTTGATAAATCACCCGTAATTTCTTGTTCGGGTTCTCGATGTATTCGATGCCGTTTTCGATCAACTTTGTCCAGGTTACCCCATCAACGAAAAGATCCCGCATTGAGCGCACGCCTTCATGATAAGCAAAAGTGCCGGGGGCATTGACAGGGTGATTGGAAACAGCATTCCGTTTTTGAGAAATAGCCCTGATAGCTACTTCAGCCAGAATGTCTTTGCTTAAATCGAGCAACGCTAAGCGGTTCTTGACTTCGTGCTCGATTTTCAGAATTTTTAGCATTTAAATCACCTGTGTTGATTTTTCTTTCCTAAATTGTGTCAGAAAAAATCAACATGTCAAGCGCACGGACTTTAGCAACATGAATGCCTTGCGTTAACCAGCACCGATTTTTTCCAGGAATCGGCGTCATGGAAAATGCCGTAAGGCGCTGACAGTCAATAATTCGTTTTGCCGCCTTTAAAAATTTGGGTGCCCATTTGGTTCAAAAAGTGGAAATTTTTTCCGAGCCGATTAACACAGTGAAATGCCAATAGTACAAGTTGACAAGTCTCTCTAAGGGAATTATTCTTGAGGCTGACCACATCACCTGTCAGCGCTCGCTGCGAGTAGCATTAATACAAAGTTAGGGCACTTCCTGATTTGTTAGGTTTGGCAACCTTTGTTACTCATTATTGCCTACTAGCAATTACTTGATGTTTACCGGGAGGATCGGCCACTAGCCGCCTCGGACCGTATACATAAGGCCCCGTTTAGAACGGATGTCATACGGCATTAACCCTTAAATAAGGTAATGCTCATGCCTATTAAAAATTCAAATATCAAAGAACAAACCCTTGCTGCTCATAAACAGCTTTCCTATGAAAACCTCGTCGCTGCTTGGTTGCTTGGCGACGGATGGGAAGTCTTGATCCCCGCCATTGATCACGGCAAAAAGACTGATTTAGTCGTCGCCGACGATGGTAATTTTTATCGAATCCAAGTTAAGTCTGTCGAATCTAACGATGAATCGATCAAAGTTGAGAACAAGTGGAAAGGTGCAAAAATCGATTACGTGATTTATTTTTCGCGTGTCGGGGAATGGGGTTACATTTTGCCTGCTTTTCAGGAAAATCATAAACGGCTTAACGCAGATGGACACGTCAGATTCCATGCCCATCCCAGAAACTTCCTAAAAGCATTCAAGAAGATATAAGGCAACGGTCTAACTTGTGGTTTGGTAACGCACCTTGCGAGGCTATCTCCGGAATATGTGCGTTATCAAACCAGTCTTGCAGACCATGCCGTCCATTATGCAAAACATTCCACTAAAGAGCTTTCACCAAAGGCCGAAATACCTGGTCCATTTTATGAGCTGTTTCGGTCAGCCATAAGAAATAGTCAGGCCATACCGTCTCGTCATCAATTGGCGAATCCTGTTTTAAAATTATGATCCGGCAGGCGCTTTTATCTGGCAATTCTCTCCAATCCAACTCAAACCCAAGTTTCAACTCAATATCGTGGCTTTGTTGCTTAAGCTGCGCGAAATACTGTTTGGAGTTTTGATGGTTGATATAAATTTCAAGTCCCAATCGGTTTTCACGCGAATTAACTATAGCTGCCATGTGAATGCCTGAACGCCCCAGAGAAATATTAAGCCAATGCTTGGGACCTGGTTTCTGAGGTCGGAGAGACGATTTGTTTGCGTCCAAATATGCTAACCAACCAATCCAGAACTTTTGCTGTAGTAACTTAGTCGGCGTCGCGGTTGCCGCCATTCGCGCGCTTTCCCTACTCGATTTGCTCCAATTGTTGGGTTTAACCACCACATTGAAACTCGGCGCTAAAGGGGAGTCCGCAATACGCCAGAGAGTTATTTCCACGGCAAAAAAGTTAAGTTCGCTTGTCGTGTTCTGATTAAGGAAATCTAATGCGGCGACATGTTCAGGGCGAAAGGATTCTGCAAGCCAGATAACTTTTTTCGCACCAATGCCTGCCGCATAGGTGATGATTTGACCAAGATGGGTGTGATTCGTTTTTTCGAGCTGGTTTTCGATGATGACTTCACCATCGTCATCCGAACAAAGAATATCCAATTTGAAATCACCCACCTGATATTCGGTCTGGACTAATTCCATATCCGACAAACCGAGCGCATCAGCCAGTTGATTGAGATTCTCAGTCTGCGCAAGCCAAGGCGTAAAGTCAGTAGCCTCATTCTTCCAGGCCTCTCTCAGGTTGATACGTTGCAAGTGGCTTAAATTGGGAATCATGCTTTAGTCTCTCCTTTACAAGTGTTTCAACGGGTTGTTATCAAGTAGAGCTGTAGTGCTTGACCATCCCAGCTTTCCTAACAATCGCCATTGCACTTTATCCAACCATTCGATTTCTAAAGGCTTATTAAATTTATCTCGGGTGTTTTTGGAATAAACTATTGACGTCGCTGGTCAGCATGTCGTCTAAACGGCCGGGGTCCAGATTTAGCTTGGAAAATAAAGCCAAGGCCAGGTAAACCCCCATGTTATCGCTGTAACCCAACCGCCACATCCCTAAACGCCGCCAAGGCTGCCTCCAGATGATCGATGATTTCTTGCTGCAACACATCCGGCGGCGGCAAATCGTCCAGGTTGTCCAGGCTGTCGTCCTTCAGCCAAAAAATATCCAGACTGGCCGTGTCCCGCGCAATCATTTCGTCGTAACTGAAATACTTGAAACGTTCGGTTTCTTGGCGTTCATGACGGTTTTCAGGATGATAACAAGCAATGAAATCGCGTAAATCCTCCAACTTTAAGGTTTCCTGATTACGCACAAGGCTCAGCTAAATTGCGAGGAAAAATCTCAATAAATATCAGTTGGTTATGATTAAAATTCAGTTGACTTTCCCAAGCATAGGCGTCTGTAAGCAAGAAAACGGTCAAATTTCGAACTCCAAATTTATCGATCTCAGCTCTGAGCCTCATAGCGCCAAGAAGATGAAGAGGTTGCTATATCAAAGCCAGCTGAGACTCATGGGTAATCAGGTAAGGTTTTGGTTTTTAGCGTGAAATGTTTGTTGGTGCGTAAGTCGTAAATCCAGGTGCCCTTGGTATGGACTTGACCGTCCTTGGGTTTGGCATCGAAAAACAGCACGTTAGCTTTAACGCCATTGGCATAAAATATACCGGTCGGCAGACGTAACAAGGTATGCACATCGCAGGTTTCCAGCAATTTACGGCGGATTTTTTCACCGGCACCGCCCTCGAATAACACGTTATCCGGCAATACCACCGCCGCTTTGCCATCCTGCTTCAAAATGGTGACGATGTGCTGCAAAAAGTTGAGCTGCTTGTTCGAGGTGGTTTCCCAAAAGTCCTGGCGTTCGTAGGTCAACGCGTCCTTATCTTCTTCGCCTTCCTCGTTGGTAATGGTCATGCTGCTTTTCTTGCCGAACGGCGGGTTGGCCAGCACGTAATCAAACCGCTTTCCGGAATCAGCGATTAACGCATCCGCACGATCCACTTTAGGTTCACCATCGAGTTCGCCGATGTTGTGCAAAAACAGATTCATCAAGCACATGCGGCGCGTACTGGGCACGATTTCGTTGCCGAAAAAGGTATGGTCGCGCAGAAACTCCTTTTGCTTCTTATCCAGTTTTTGCGGCGGGCGATTCAGCCAATCAGCGTTATCCTTCAACCATTTGCCGGTTCCACTCAACCATTCGTTGGCAGCCAGGAAAAAACCGCCGGTGCCACAGGCCGGATCGGCAATGGTTTTCAACGGTTCCGGCTGCATACACGCCACCATGGCCTGGATCAAAGCCCGTGGCGTGAAATACTGCCCCGCGCCACTTTTGGTGTCCTCAGCATTTTTTTGCAACAAGCCTTCGTACAAATCGCCTTTGGTATCGGCCTCCATACCCACCCAGCTTTCCGCATCGATCATTTGTACCAAACGCGACAGCTTGGCCGGGTCTTGAATCTTGTTTTGCGCCTTAAAGAAAATCGCGCCCAACATCCCCGATTCGTTGCCCAGCTTATGCAACGTGGATAGATAATGTGCTTCAAGTGGCTCGCCGGTTTTGCTGCGCAAGGCAGCCCAATCATAGCCAGAAGGTATATGGGTATTGCGGTTATACGGTTCTTGCGCGTATTCGTGGGCCATTTTCAAAAACAGCAGATACGTCAGTTGCTCCAGATAGTCGCCATAACCCACGCCGTCATCGCGTAGGGTGTGACAGAAATTCCAGACTTTTTGGATCAGGGAAGAAGCATTCATTTAGGACTAGATAATAAAATAAAATTAAAGCATTGATTTTTAATGGCTTTAAATTGCTGTTGAGTTTGTTATCCAACGCCGAAGATAATAAATTGACAGTCCAAGCCAATACCATCGAGACGAGGGAAGGGCCATCGCCTTGGAAACCTGTGTCAAATCGCTTGGCAAAGAAAACAAATTATCCATAAGCACTTGAAAAATAAATCATTAAAACCTTATTCGTCGTTGTTATCCGGCAAGGAAAATAATAAAGTCTGCTGCATATCTTCGCGTTCGACCGGCTTGTAATAGACCATATTCCGTTTGGCCCGCGACGGATCGGCAACCAAAACACCTTGTTCTACCCAGCGTTTCAACATTTTTGATGCTTTTAGGGTATCAAGATTGGCAATGTGACAAAGATCGGCATTCGCTATTGGACCGTTGCGATCAATCCAATCATTGACCTGCTGCCAAATCGGCGGACGCTCTTCATTAATTAAGGAAACGGTAACCGCCTCCTGCACCTGTTCGCGTGATTCGCGATAAAAGGGCGGGAACAGATTGGATGACTGCATTAAATTGAACATCATGCGCACACCTTCGCCAGCATCGATATTAGGTGGCTCTGGAAATTCACGCAGATTACGCGCAATCAGCGGGTTACGAGCAAATGAGCCCGCTCTGGCGATATTGGCCGCAGTGATTTTGCCGGGAAACGATCCTGGGCTAACCACTTCAATGCGATTGTCGAATATCCGTACGTGAATATCGCGATTTAACCGGTAATCACGGTGGATAATGGAATTAGTAATCGCTTCTTTAATGACCCGCTCCGGGTAACGATGTATCGTTTGAAAACCCGATTTAGCCAGCGTCAAACCATCGGCCAGTTCGTTCAATAAGTACGCATAGGTATCGCCAATCTGCCGATATAACGATCCAGAAATGGTTTTAGGCGGCTTCTTCAAATTGGGCACTTCGCCGGTTTCTACCGTGTTACCGAGGGTGTCCTGAATTTTGTGTAAACGGGATTTAATTATCGATTGGGCATCCTGTCTTCAAATTGAATGCTAAACCGATTCAAAGCCGCTTTCCAGTCATGCAACGGCATGGTCCATTTTTGACTGATATTCATCAGGGCCAAATAGAACAATTTCGACAAGGCTTCATCACTGGGAAATGAGCCGCGATTCTTGGTGATTTTCCGCAAACTCATGTTCACCGACTCGATCGCATTCGTCGTGTAAATGATGCGGCGTATCTCGGGCGGATAGTCGAAGAAGGGAATGATCCTATCCCAATTACGTCGCCAAATTTGAGCAATTGGCGGGTAGGCCTCGTTCCACTGCGCCTCGAACTCAGCCAGCCTTTGCTCAGCTTCAACGACGGTAGCTGATTGGTATATTCGCTTGAGATCGTCGGCGATCTGTTTACGCATCTTCCAACTGACATAGTTCAGGCTGTTGCGGACCAAGTGGACGATGCACAGTTGGACGGCAGCCTGTGGATAGACGGCTTCAATCGCTTCGGGAAAGCCTTTCAATCCGTCGACACAGGCGATGAAGATGTCTTGCGCGCCGCGATTCTTGAGGTCGGTGACGACCTGTAACCAGAACTTGGCGCCTTCGGTTTGGGCGATCCACAAGCCCAGCACTTCCTTTTCGCCGTTCATGTTGATGCCAATCACCAGATAAACGGCCTTGACTCGTACCGCGCCGGTATCGCGGACTTTGACGTGGATACAATCGAGATAAACGATGGGGTAAACCGGATCAAGCGGCCGCAATTGCCAGGCTTTCACGTCCTCCATCACGGCGTCCGTCACTGAGGAAATCAAGCTCGACGACACTTCAGTGCCATACAGTTCTTCCAGATGGCTCTGGATTTCCCTGACCGTCAGACCTCGGGCATAGAGTGAAATGATCTTGTCATCAAAGCCCGTCCAGCGGGATTGGTGTTTGCCAATGATTTGCGGCTCGAACTGCCCATGGCGATCACGGGGAATCTCGATCGGCAACTCGCCAAAGTCACCTTTCAGGGTTTTTCGGCTCTTGTGCCCTTTGGGTATTTGCCATTGCGGGTATTGCCGGTGGCGTTGCAGACTGACTCATGTTTGGCATGGCCTAAATGTTCCGTCATTTCGGCCTCTAAGGCCCGCTCGACCAAGGCCTTGGTCAGTTGTTTCAACAAGCCGTTTGCGCCCAGCAGGTCTTCGGGTTTTTGATAGCCTGAAAGCAAGGCATCGATCAAGTCAGTTGGGATAGATTTAGTTTCGGTCATGGTTACTCCTCAAAGTAAGGGCAGTGTCCTGCCTAATGACCGTTTACACAAAAATTCTTACACCCTCAAACTACAGATGGCTTGGCTTTCACCCCCCTTTTTAATTTCCAAAATATACATCAGTATTTTGTGACTAGACTTGGGAAGTGGATAATTTAGGCAAGTCTTTGTCGTCTGCAGGTTTTCGCAAAATCCTATGGGACTTTAGTGACGTTTCTTAAACGTACGAGACATGATCGTTTTCTAAGGCAAAGTGAAGGGAAGTAATTTGTCCAATATATCAGTCCATGACCTGTCGAATGCACTTACAGGAGATCCTGAGGCTCTCGATGTGCACCTTGAATTAATTGAACGAGATGTCATTATTGATGGGCAACACGTCAAAATTCATTGCCACTGTCTTACTGTCGATGGAAATGGTCGGGTTCAGCCACACCGGCTCGCAGAATTCATGCGAAATGCAGTTGCCGACTACGCGATACCGCGATCAAAACTCAAAAAGGCTAAAGAGCGCGACCAAAAATTTAACAGTACCGAGGCAGTGTCTGCATTACATGATCAGGCTCGCCGATCATTTACCGACCTTGCGAAGACAGGGGAAGGTGGTGAAATGTTGTTGTTCTTACTGGCTGAACGATTCTTAAAGTTGCCGCAGATTCTTTGCAAAATGGATCTGAAGACCGATTCACGCATGCATTACCACGGCGCCGACGGCGTTTACGCAGGGGTAACGCAAGAGGGGATCCTGAAGCTATATTGGGGAGAGAGTAAGATCTACAAGGATGCCTCCTCAGCTATCCGCGAATGTTTGTCCTCGCTTGCACCGTTCTTGGTCGAACCTGAGCATGGGGATGCCGAGCGTGAGCGGGACCTGATCCTGTTGAGCGACAAGGCTGACTTAAGTGACACGAGACTTACAGATGCGCTCAGGCGCTATTTTGACAAGAACTCGATTATGTCTAAGCGAGTGCAATATTGCGGCGTCGCCCTGGTTGGCTTTGATGCCAGCTTTTACCCCGGTGATAACGCCAAGGCGGTTGCCGCAAATATAGCAGCAGGCGCGCGATCTGAACTTGAGACATGGCGTGTGAAAATCGGCGATCGACTCAAAACGGAAAAGATTGATCAATTCGAGCTTGAATTTTTCTGCCTCCCATTACCCTCGGCTGATGAGTTTCGGTCGGCGTTTCTTAAGGCGATGGGACAGACGGCATGAGTTTGGTTGAACTTCAGTCTTGGTTATTTGAAGAGGGCATTCGAGACGAGCTCAATGTGTTAACCCGACGCACCGTTGTGGCCGAATTGGACAACGTTAAAGACGATCCCGATACGGTTTCTGTTGCCAACACCGATTGGAATCGCCTGCTGCTCGCAGGTAGTATCTTAGCGCGATCCGAACTTCGAACGCACCTAGAAGCTGCGCTCCGTATCGCTACAGGAGCAGTTACTTTATCAAATAGTCCGTCGATTAGGGATGCCGGTGCTGTCCTGCTGGGTAAACTTTCAAACTTTTGCGCGATGGCACTTGCGGATCAGCGCGACCTCATTGCATCCAATCTCGACGCACGACTAGGCATGGCCCTGCGTATCGAGGCCCAGCACCGACAGATGGAACATTCTGTCCTAGTTGAATCGAGTGGCCAGTGGCTTCAGGTCAACGATTTCCAGCAACGGTTTTGGAGTAATGCCAGCGATCATGACTGGTTGTCTGCATCAGCTCCAACGGCGTCCGGCAAGACCTTTGTCGTGATGCAATGGCTGATTGATCAGTTACATTCGACTCAGGTTCGCATCGCCGTATATCTAGCGCCAACACGCGCGTTGGTATCTGAGATCGAGGTTTATCTCCGCAATATTCTTGGAAAGGACAGTAACATCGAAATCTCGTCGCTCCCGTTGCGGGAGAAATTTGACGCTGCACGCACTGGGGGAGCGAAGCTTATTCTCGTTTTTACTCAAGAGCGACTTCATTTACTTGCCAACATACTTGGCAATGCAATCTGTATTGACCTATTGATTGTAGACGAAGCACATAAGATTGGCGACAGCCAGCGTGGCGTAATCCTCCAAGACGCAATTGAGCGCGTGGGACGCATTAATTCTTCGCTCAAATTAGTCTTTGTTAGTCCAGCAACGCAGAATCCTGAGGAGTTACTGACCGATGCACCAGATACGGCGCGTAAAGCGTCCGTAAATACGGATATACCCACTGTGCTGCAAAACCTCATATTCGCCGAGCAAGTGCCTCGCAAGCCCAAGTTGTGGAAGCTGTCGGTCCGACTTCATGGGGCGTCGTTACCGGTAGGGGTATTGCAGCTGGTGAGCTCTCCAGCAGGATTAAAAAAGCGACTGGCCTTCATAGCCGCCGCGGTCGGTGAACGCGGAGGGACGCTCGTCTATGCCAACGGAGCAGGCGAGTCAGAAGAGGTCGCCGCGCTCATCAGCCAGTTGCTTTCGCCGGCCAACGAGCTGGATCAGGAACTCATAGAGCTGGCCGACTTAGCGCGCAAGGGCGTCCATCCCAATTACAACCTAGCACCCCTAGTTGAGCGTGGTGTCGCATTTCACTACGGAAATATGCCATCGCTGATTCGGCTGGAGGTCGAGCGGCTATTCCGCTGTGGCAAGATCCGCTTTCTTGTGTGCACTTCGACATTGATCGAGGGAGTTAACCTTTCCTGCCGTACCATAGTACTTCGCGGACCACGTAAGGGTATCGGGCACCCCATGGAGCCACACGACTTCTGGAATCTAGCTGGCCGGGCAGGTCGCTGGGGCGACGAGTTCCAAGGGAATATTATCTGCATTGATCCTCATGATTCAAATGCTTGGCCAGATGGAGTCCCGGCACGCGCACGTTATCCAATTAAGCGCGAGAGTGACACAGTGCTCGAACAAAACGAGAGCATGGCTGACTATCTAGATCGGCGCCCCTCCATTCTTTTGTCAGACCTGAAGGATGCCGATCGGTTTGAGCAGGTCGGCGCTTATTTGCTCGCTACCTATCTGCGCCTTGGATCGATTGAGCAGGCCGACCTCGCTAAGAGGCATGCCCCAGAGACTTTGGCGAGGCTGGAGAAAAGCCTCTCCACCCTCGCGGAGAAAATCGACATCGGAGCTGATGTCGTAGGGCGACATTCAGGGGTCAGCGCGGTTGGCCTTCAGCAGTTACTCAACGCTTTCCGGACTTATGAAGGCGATGTAGAAAACCTTCTGCCTGCGGTGGTGGATAGTCAAGATAGCTATGACCGCTTCGTGACCATCATGCGTCGGATAAACCAGCATCTCTATCCTGCCTTCCTTCCGGAAACACTAATCCCACTTCACGCTCTAATCGTCGTGCAATGGCTAAAAGGATTCTCGCTGTCGTCGATGATCCGGAAGAGTATCGAATATCATAAACGACACGACAAACCATACAAATTACCGCTCCTCATTCGCCAGACAATGGAGTTGGTAGAGCAGACAGCACGATTTAAAGCACCTAAGTTTTTCTCGGCGTATGTGGACATATTAAATATTCATTTGCACCAGATAGGCAGAGACGATTTGATCGACAGTGATCTTGACATCGGCACCCAGCTTGAATTCGGTGTGTCATCGCGGACATTGCTCTCACTAATAGAACTTGGACTGTCGCGAATGAGCGCTGTTACACTCTACGAGAAAATTGCTCGCGATAATTTAAGCAAGGACGCTTGTCTTGCTTGGATTTCAGAGCATGACATGCAATTTGAGGGCATGGATATTCCCGCAATTATCCTTCGCGAGATTCGGGAGAAGCTATTGCCTTTAATCAATTAGCATGCCATCACATCAAACTTAATATTAACTTGTTGGTGAGGAAGGAAGTCAACTATGCCTGCAAAAAAGATAACCTGAATCCGTGTTCGCACTAACGTAAACGCCTCCAAATGCGCATGAGTGCATTTTTTTTACATGCCGCATCCTTGCAACGTTGTT
>JABLTH010040604.1_pt1 | contig 14759 bp, 10 predicted proteins | sample 7875711 | NCBI WGS metagenome assembly JABLTH01 (sample SAMN14941262, study PRJNA633318) | bioreactor metagenome | isolation source: bioreactor | place: China | collected 2019-03-05 | reverse complement strand
CACGGCTCGGCGCTGCTCTACGCGCTCCTGCACCTGTCGGGCTACGCGCTCTCGCTCGACGACCTCAGGAACTTCCGCCAGTGGGAGTCGATCACGCCGGGCCACCCCGAGTACCACCTGACGCCGGGCGTCGCCGCGACGACCGGCCCGCTCGGCCAGGGCAGCGCGGTCGCGGTGGGGCTCGCGATCGCCGAGCGCATGGTGGCCGCGCAGTACAACCGCCCGGGGCTCGAGGTCGTCGACCACTTCACGTACGCGCTCGTGTCCGACGGCGACCTCATGGAAGGCATCTCGGGCGAGGCCGCGTCGCTCGCGGGGCACCTCGCGCTCGGAAAGCTGATCTACCTCTACGACGCCAACGAGGTCACGCTCGACGGTCCTGCGAACACGACCTTCACCGAGGACGTCGCCGCGCGCTACGCCGCGTACGGCTGGCACGTGCAGACGGTCGAAGACGGGAACACCGATCTCGCCGCGATCGACGCGGCGATCGCGGCCGCGCGCGCGGAGACGGCGCGGCCGTCGTTGATCGTCGTCAAGACCACGATCGGCTACGGCTCGCCGCACAAGGCCGGCAAGGCCGCGGCTCACGGCTCGCCGCTCGGGAAGGACGAGGCCGCCGCGACGAAGCAGGCGCTGGGCCTCGACCCCGCGCAGACGTTCGCGGTGCCCGACGCGGTGCGCGCGCGCTTCGGCGAGGCCGCCGCGCGCGGCGCCGACGCGCACGCCGCGTGGACGAAGCGCTTCGAGGGCCTGCGCGCCGCCGACGCGGCCCGCGCCGCGGCGTTCGACCGCGCGAAGGGCCGCGGCCTCCCCGACGGCTGGGACGCCGACCTGCCGTCGTTCGACCCGGGCCCGGGCCAGGCCACGCGCGAGTCGGGCGGGGTCGTGCTGAATGCGTTGGCCGGCCGCATCCCGTGGCTCGTCGGCGGCGACGCGGACCTGTCCTCGTCGACCAAGACGCGCATCAAGGACTCGGGCGATTTCTCCGCGACCACGCCCGAGGGCCGCAACATCCGCTACGGCGTGCGCGAGCACGCGATGGGCGCGATCACCAACGGCCTCCTGTACCACGGCGGCCTGTTCGCGTACTGCGCGACGTTCCTCGCCTTCTCCGACTACATGCGCACGCCGATCCGCCTCGCCGCGCTCGACCACCTGCCCGCGGTGTTCGTGTACACGCACGATTCGCTGGCGGTCGGCGAGGACGGGCCGACGCACGAGCCGGTCGAGCAGGTCACGGCGCTGCGCGCGATCCCGGCACTCGCGGTGTTCCGCCCGGCCGACGCGAACGAGGTCGCGGGCGCGTGGCGCGCCGCGCTCGACGGCCACGGCCGGCCGTCGGCCATGATCCTCTCGCGGCAGAAGCTGCCCACGCTGCCGGGCACGAAGGAACGCGCGAAGGGGGGCGTGGCCCGCGGCGCGTACGTGCTCGCCGACGCGGAGGGCGGCACCGCCGACGCGATCGTCATCGCGACCGGCAGCGAGGTGCAGTTGGCGATCGGAGCACGCGAGGCGCTCGCCAGGGACGGCGTGCGCGTGCGCGTGGTCTCGATGCCGTGCATCGAGCTGTTCGAGGCGCAGGACGAGGCCTACCGCGACCAGGTGCTGCCGCCGGCGATCACCGCCCGCGTCGCGGTCGAGGCGGGCGTGAGCATGCCGTGGTTCCGCTGGGTCGGACCGCGCGGCACCGTCATCGGCGTCGACCGCTTCGGCGCCTCGGCCCCCGGCGAACTGGTCCTCGAGAAGTACGGCTTCACCGTGGATCACGTGGTGGCCGCGGTGAAATCCGTGATGGCCGGGCCGGGCAAGTCCGGCCCCTGCTCCGGTTGAGCATGACGGACGGGGCGATCGAGGCGGTCGGTCTGGTGGCGGGCGCCTGTACGACGGCCGCCTTCCTGCCCCAGGTCCTCAAGACGTGGAAGTCGCGGTCGACGGGCGACCTGTCGGCCGCGATGCTGGTCATCTTCACGGCCGGGGTCGCGCTCTGGCTGCTCTACGGCGTGCTGATCCGCTCGACGCCCGTGATCGCGGCCAACTCCGTCACCCTGCTGCTCGCGGCGACCCTCGCCTGGTTCAAGTTGCGCTCCTGACCGCGGTCGGCTAAATCGTTTCGAAACATGCGTAAACTCCCTCCTTGACGGTGCAACTTCGGGGAACAATCCCTTATGTGGGGTCGTCGCCACTACGGCACGACCATGCGACGACCGACACGGTGAGGAGAAGAGCATGAAGATCGCGAAGATCCTGTTCGTCACGTTCCTGTTTTGCGGCGCCTGGGCCCAGGCTGCCGAACCCGTGAAGTGGACCGGTTTCTACGTGGGGCTCGACGTCGCGCACCGCAGCGTGACCGCCGACTGGACCGCCACGCAGACGTACAACCCGGACGGGAGTTCGCCCGCGTACTTCAACGAGGGCAACGTCACGACGGACGCCATCTTCGACATCGGCCCGGACCACCAGTTCAAGCCCAAGGGCGTGGCCTTCGGCGTGCGCTTCGGCTACGACACGATGCTGGGTCCGAAGTGGGTGCTCGGCGGCGACCTGCGCTACGTCGTCGGCAGCAAGGACGAGTCGATCGACTGGATCCCCGGCCTGGCCACTACGCCGGGCGAACTGGGCCCGAGCACCTCGAAGGTCGAGGCGAAGAACGGCTTGACGCTGCGCGCGCGCGCGGGCTACCTCGTCCAGCCGCAGACGCTGGTCTACGGCACCCTCGGCTTCGCGCAGCAGAAGCTCGAAGCGAGCACCGTGTGCCCGTCGGACACGTACATCTGCAATCCTGAATTCGGCACCCGGACCGGCGGCGCCTCGAAGAACCTGACCGGCTTCACGGTCGGCGTCGGCGTCGAGTACGCGGTGGCCCCGAAGTGGCACCTCGCGTTCGAATACAACTACGCGAAGTTCGGCGACTTCAACTTCGTCGCGCTCCAGTACGAGGACGGCGCGTCGTACGGCGCCGACGCGAAGATCGAGGCGAAGTCCGGCACGTTCACGCTGGGCGCCCTGTACAAGTTCTGATCCGCGACCATCGCGCAACCGTAGGGGCGGGTTTCAAACCCGCCCCTTTCTATTTCAATCCCAACTCGCGCCGCAGCAACCGGTCGAACCACGCGAGCGGCAGCCACTGCTTGAGGAACGCGGCGCCCTTCGCGTCCGCCCCGATCAGCACCCGCGCCGGTGCGCGCCGCGCGAACAGCGCGTCGGCCGCGACGGCGGCGGCCTTCTCCGCCGGGATCGCGTTCCGTGCCGCCTTGCGCGCGAGGCGCGCCATGCCGTCGATGCCAGCGCTGTAGTGCTCGCGCGCGGGGTGTTCGGGCGTGAAGCGCTCCGCGTCGCGATCGCTCTTGGTCCACAAGGGGGTCGCGATCGCGCCGGGCTCGAGCACGGTAACGCCGATCCCCTGCCCCCGCAGCTCGAGCCGCATGCTGTCGCCGATCGAGGTGAGCGCCGCCTTGCTGCCCGTGTACGGCGCGATGAACGGCTGCGGGACGCGTCCGCCGATCGAGCTGACGAGGACGACGCGCGGCACGCCCGCGCCCAGCACGCCGGCCGCGCGGCGCAGCCGCGGGATCGCGCGCTTCGCCAGCTCGAGCGGCGCGAAGAGGTTGATCTCGAACTGCCGCCGCCACTCCTCGCGCGTGAGGTGCTCGAAGGTGCCCGGCACCGCAATGCCCGCGTTGTTGACCAGCGCCCACAGTCCGTCCGCGCCGGCGACCTCGTCCACGCGGGCGAACGCCGCGTCGATCGCCGCGGCGTCGGTCACGTCGAGGATCAGGGGGACGAGGCGTTCACCGGCAGCCGCCTCCGCGGCCAACGACGCGCCATCCGCGTCCCGGCGCACGCCGGCGAAGACGCCCGCGCCGCGGCGCAGGAGCTCGAGCACGAGCGCGCGCCCGATGCCCGTCGAGGTTCCCGTGACCAGTGCCCAACGCATCATGGGCGCCAGTCTAGCCCGAGTCCCGCTACGGCGTCGGCACGCCCGAGGACCGCGGCGTGTCCCGCGGGATGATGCCCTCGCGCATCATGTACTCGACGAGGTAGGTGACCGTCTCCTCGAGCGTCGGGTCGGGCCGCCCGCCGCACGCGTCGCGGATCGCGCGGTACGAGTCGTTGTTGTAGCGCTTGTGCTGCATCGCCGCGAGCTTGTCCTGCGAGCGGATGAAGAAGTCGGTCAGCGGGTAGACCAGGTCTTCCTGCGTGGCGAGCTTCTCGAGCTGCTTCATGAACCCGGGGATGTCGAAGTACTCGAACTGGTAGCCGTACTTCTGCGTCATCACCCGCGTGACGTCGGCCATGTTGTAGTAGTTGTCGACGGTGAGGTGCAGCGTGCGCGCGGGGAGCGTCGGCTGCGCGAACAGCATCGCGATGTTGTCCGCGACGATGTCCACCGGCAGGAAGCTGACCTGGTTGAGCGCGCTCACCGCCTTCCCGTGCTTGATGAAGAACGCAAGCAGGCGGATCGCGATGTCGTCCTTGCTGCCGATGCCGGACGCGGAGGCGGAGATCAGGGACGGCCGGTAGATCCGCACCGGCAGGCCGCGCTTCTCGGCGGCCAGCACCAGCTGCTCGGCGACCCACTTGCTCTGCGCGTACCCGAAGTCGAGGTTCTCCATCTCCGGGTTGTTGTCCGTCTCCATCAGCATGGGCTTGACGGTCCAGCCGTAGATGAACGTGCTGGAGACGAGGTGGAACTCCTTGGTCGTCCCGGCGAACGCGAAGCGCAGCACCTCGCGCGTGCCGTCGACGTTGGACGGCCGCAGCGCGTCGTAGTTGAGGACGTAGTTGACCAGCGCGCCGTTGTGGCAGATCGCGTGGATCTTGTGCGAGAGGTCGCGCCACTGCTCGCCGGTCATGCCGAGGTTGTGGCGGGCGAGGTTGCCGCACACGACGCGCACACGATTCTCCAGCGCGTCCTCGAGCTCCGCCGTCAGCAGGCGCGAGCGTCGCATCGCCGCCTTGATGCGGTCGAGCCCGTGCACCGGGTCGGTCGCGCGGACCAGCGTGTAGTAGGTGAACGGCGTCTTCTGCAGCAGGCTCGCCAGCAGGAACGGCCCGAAGAAGCCGGTCGCGCCGGTCAGGAGCACGTTCTCCACGTCCTTCGTCGGCTGCGTGACCGTGTACGGGTCGAGCTTGTACTCGGCGTCGGAGCGCATGCACTCGCGCTCGTACGACTCGTTCTCCTCCTGCACGCGCCGCAGCACGTAGCGCAGGGCGACGATCGGCTCGGACGAGCGGTTCTCGAACTGGTCGAGCAGCATGAAGAACTCGGCCACGGTAAGCCGCTGGAGGAGCCGCACGTCGACGTCGCGCACGAGCGCGCCCGCGCCGTGCTCCTCGAGGAGCTTCTTGATGTCCTCGAGCAGGCGCACCAGCGTGAGCGAGTCGATGCCGAGCTCGGCGAAGGTGTACTCCTCGCGCCCGGTCAGGTTGTACAGCGTCACGATGTACTGGAAGCGCTCGCGGATCCCCGAAAGCTCCAGCTCCGGCTCGAGCGCGCGGTTGCTGACGTGGACCGCGAAGGGCTCGATCTCGCCGGCGAGCCAGCGGTCGCGCGTGATCGCGCGCGCGATCTTGCCGGAGGTCGTCTTCGCGATGCTGCCGCGCGGCACGAACGCGATCGTGTGCGGCTCGATGTAGTACTGCCCGCGGATCGCTTTGGCGATCTCGCGGTGGTCGGGCAGGGACTCCTTGTTGCGCACCTCGGCGAGGACGACGAGCGCCTCCTCGCCGACGTCGACCGAGAACGCCGCCGCGCCGCGGATGTCGCCCGGCGCCGCCTCGACGATGGCCTCGATGTCCTGCGGGTAGTAGTTGACGCCGTGGATGATGATCAGGTCCTTGCGGCGCCCGCAGACGAAGATCTCGCCTTCGAACAGGAAGCCGAGGTCGCCCGTGCGCAGGTACGGCGTGTCGTTGCCGGGCTCGCTCGCGATCTTTGCGTGGAACAGCTCGTCGGTGAGTTCCTTGCGCTTCCAGTAGCCCTGCGCGCGGCTGGTGCCGGCGAGCCAGATCTCGCCGATCTCGCGCTCGCCCAGCCCGCGGCACGTGTCGGGGTCGACGATCCGCGCCTCGATGCCCTTGAGCGTCTTCCCGCAGCTGACCAGCCGCACCTGGTTGTTGTTGAGCGGCTGCCAGCTCTCGAAGTGCAGCTTCTTCTGCTGCAGGAGCTGCTTGTTGACCGTGACGACCTGGCGGCCCCAGTTCGAAACGCACAGCGTGTTCTCGGCCAGCCCGTAGGCGACGACGTGCGCGTCGCGGGTAAGCCCGTACGGCTCGAAGCGCTCGAGGAACTTGAGGTACGTCTCGGCGCGCACCGGCTCGGCCGCGTTCATCATGAACTGCAGCGAGCCGAGGTCGACGCCTTCGAGCTCGCTGTCGGGCAGGCGGCTCTCGTCGAGGCAGTACTCGAAGCCGAAGTTGGGGGAGGACGTGATCGTCGAGCGCACCCGGCTGATCGTCTGCAGCCACAGCGCCGGCTTCTTCAAGAACGTGAGCGGGGCGAAGCCGTGCACCTCACCGCCCGTGACCATCGGGAACAGGTAGTACCCGATGAGCCCCATGTCGTGGTACTGCGGCAGCCACGACACGCACACCGGCACGTGGGTCAGGGTCGCGCGGCCGTTGTCGACGACGTTGGTGTGCGTGACGATCACGCCCTTGGGATCGCTCGTCGAACCTGACGTGTACTGCAGGAACAGCGTCGGGTGCTCGCGGTTCTCGAACGCACTCGAGGCCTGCCCGCGCACGTCGTCCGTGGTGTGCCAGTCGAGCTTGGGGATCGCGCGGCTGTTGATCCACAGGGACTCGATGCGGCGCTTCGCCAGGAGCAGCTCGTACGAGCGGTAGAAGCCGCGCGTGGTCAGCGCGATCTTCGCGCCCGAGTCCTTGGCCACGAAGGCCAGCTTCGCCAGCCCCGACTCGAAGTTCATCGGCACCGGCGGGTACACCGGGACCGGGATGATGCCGGCGCGGGCGCAGGCCATGAAGGCCGCGATCACTTCGAGGCCCGGCGGATAGACGAGGAGCGCGCGGTCGCCGTGCTGGAGCCCCTTGATCTTCGTCAGGTACTCGGCGATGCAGCGCGTGCGCTCGTGGAACGCCTGGTAGGTGTAGGCGTCGCGCTCGGTGCCGTCGACCTCGAGGAAGCTGAAGAGCAGCCTGTCGGGATGGCGGTCCACCCAGTGGTCGAAGCAGGAGACAAGGGTGTCCATCGCGGTGAGTGCTCCTCACGCCCCCCGGTGCGGTTTGTTTGAAACAGCGCGCACGCGAAGTGCAACGCGGCGCGCGGGTTAGCGCGGAACCTACGCGCAGCTTGACCGGGTGCAAGCAAAATTCAGCAGCTTGCGCGTGAACCCGATCCGCACTTTCGGTTTGTCGGGAAAACCCGCCACCCTCAGGGCAGCGGGTTCTCCTCGATGAACGCGTCGAGGGTCTTCTTCATCGCGTCCTGCAGCGCGACCTTCGGCGACCAGCCGAGGAGTTCCTGCGCGCGCTTGATCGACGGCGTACGCGTCTGGATGTCCTGGTACGCCTTGCCGTAGAACGTGCGCGAGTCGACTTCCTCGATCGGCGGCACCGGGCGGCCCTTGGCCTTCGGGTGCGCGGCGTAGAGGTCGCGCAGGATCTGCGCCAGGTCCCGGATCGAGCAGTCGTTCTTCGGGTTGCCGATGTTGAAGATCTGCCCCGTGGCCGCCCCGCCCTTGTTGGCGAGGATCCGCATCAGCCCGTCGATGCCGTCGTCGACGTAGGTGAAGCAGCGGCGCTGCTGCCCGCCGTCGACGAGCTTGATCGGCTCGTTCATCACGAGCTGGGCGATGAACTGGGTGACCACGCGCGAGCTGCCTTCCTTGGCGGTCTCGAGCGAGTCGAGGCGCGGTCCGACCCAGTTGAACGGGCGGAACAGGGTGAACGACAGCCCGCGGTGGTGGCCGTAGGCCCAGATCACGCGGTCGAGGAGCTGCTTGCTGCAGGAGTAGATCCAGCGCTCCTTGCTGATCGGCCCGGTGACGAGCGGCGAGTTCTCCTCGTCGAATTCGCCGTCCGGGCACATGCCGTACACCTCGGAGGTCGACGGGAAGATGATCCGCTTGCCGTAGAACGCGGCCTGCCGGACGATCCGCAGGTTCTCCTCGAAGTCCAGCTCGAAGACCGAGAGCGGGCGCTCGACGTAGGTCTTGGGGGTCGCGATCGCGACGAGCGGGAGGATCACGTCGCACTTCTTGACGTGGTACTCGATCCACTCCTTGTTGATGGCGATGTCGCCCTCGACGAAGTCGAAGCGCGGGTCGTCGACCGCCTCGCCCAGCCGTTCGGCCGACAGGTCCATCCCGTAGACGTGCCAGTCGGTTTCCTTGAGGATCTTCGCGGTCAGGTGGTGGCCGATGAACCCGTTCACACCGAGGATCAGAACCTTCATGAAATCATCTCCGCCGGGGAGTGTCCCCGGTTCTCCGTCAGGGGTGCTGGGGGTGACAAACCGGGTGATTATTGCACGACGGCCCGGGTGCCTTTAGTCTCAGGGGCTACCCGAGCTTCAACCTGCGCGAGGACAACGACTTGAGCGACGACCGACCGGTCCGGGACACGTTCCTCCCGTTCTCGCGCCCGAGCCTCGGCGAGGCCGAAATCGGCGGGGTCGTCGAGGTGCTGAAGTCCGGCTGGATCACGACCGGGCCCAAGACGCGGGCGTTCGAGGAGCAGTTCGCGGCCTACGTCGGCGCGAAGCACGCCCTCGCGGTGACTTCGGGGACGGGCGGCGAGCACATCACCCTGCTTTCGATGGGGATCGGGCCGGGGGACGAGGTCATCACCTCCCCGATGACCTGGGCCTCGTCGGTCAACATGATCGTGGCCGTCGGGGCGACCCCCGTGCTGGTCGACGTCGACCCGCGGACCTTCAACATCGACCCGGCGCAGGTCGCGAAGAAGATCACCGCGCGGACCAGGGCGATCATCCCTGTGCACTTCGCCGGGCTGGCGTGCGACCTGGACGCGCTCTCCGCGATCGCCGCGCCGCACGGGATCCCGATCCTCGAGGACGCCGCGCACGCGGTCGGGACGCACTACAAGGGCGGGCAGATCGGCTCGCACGGCAACACCGCGATCTACTCGTTCCACCCGATCAAGAACATCACGACCGGCGAAGGCGGCATGGTCACGACGGACGACGACGCCCTCGCCGCGCAGATCCGCCTGTGGCGCTTCCACGGCGTGAACCGCGACTCGTGGGCGCGGTCGGGCAAGGGTGGGGCCGGCGGGTACGACGTCCTCCTGCCCGGCTTCAAGTACAACATGCTCGACCTGCAGGCCGCGCTCGGCATCGCGCAGCTCGCGCGGCTCGAGGAGTTCATCGCGCGCCGCACGGAGCTGGCGGAGTTCTTCCTCGCGAAGCTGGGCGGGCTCGAGGAGCTGCAGCTCCCCGTGGCCGACCCGGGCTTCCCCGCGCGGCACGCGTGGCACCTGTTCACCCCGCTGGTCGACGTCGACCGGCTGGACTGCGACCGCTTCGAGTTCATGGACGAGCTCAAGAACGAGAACATCGGCACCGGGCTCCACTTCCTGGCCGTGCACCTGAACGCCATGTACGAGAAGCGGTTCGGATACCGGCGCGGCGACTTCCCGAACGCCGAGCGCATCTCGGACCGCATCCTCTCCCTGCCGCTCTTCCCCTCGATGACCGATCGCGACGCCCAGGACGTCGTCGACGCGGTGGTCAAGGTCGTGCGGCGCCACCGCAAGGTGGGACGATGAGGGCCGGACGATGAGCGAACCCGTGGTCCGTTCGCGTGACTGGGCGCAGCGCCAGACCGAGGAGGTCGCGCTGCGGCCGTACGTCTCCGTCGTCATCCCCTGCTACAACGAGTCGCTCAACATCGGCGCGCTGCACCAGCGCGTGGTCGCGGCGCTCGACGGGCTCGGCCGGCCGTGGGAGCTCCTGCTCGTCGACGACGGCAGCCGCGACGACACGCTCGAGCTGATCCGCGGCATCGCGCAGGCCGACCCGCGGATCGTGGCGATCCAGCTGAACCGCAACTACGGCCAGCACGCGGCGATCCTCGCCGGCTTCGAGCAGACGCGCGGCGAGATCATCGTCACGCTCGACGCCGACCTGCAGAACCCGCCCGAGGAGATCGCGAAGCTCGTCGCGGCCTGCGAGGCGGGGCACGACGCCGTCGGCGGCGTGCGCGTCGACCGGCACGACTCCCTGGCGCGCAAGCTGCCCTCGCGCGTGATCAACAAGATCATCCGCCGCTCGACCGGCTCCGACATGCACGACTTCGGCTGCATGCTGCGCGCTTACCGCCGCGACGTGGTCGAGAACATCCTGCGCTACGGCGAGGCCGCGACGTTCATCCCCGCGCTCGCGAACCTCTTCGCGCACTCGCCCGCGGAGGTGCCGGTCGACCACGCCGACCGCGCCGCGGGCACGTCGAAGTACGGCTGGCGGCGGCTGTTCCGGCTCGCCTTCGACCTGATGACGGGGTTCTCGCTGTTCCCGATCCAGGTGGTCACGGTGCTGGGCATGGTGATCGCCACGCTCGGCACGGGCTTCGGCGTCTTCCTCCTCGTGCGCCGGCTGATCCACGGTCCCGAAGCGGAGGGGATGTTCACCCTCTTCGCGCTCGTGTTCATCATCATGGGCCTCAACATCGCGGCCCTCGGCATGATCGGCGAGTACATCGGCCGCATCTACTACGAAGTGCGCCACCGGCCGCGCTTCCTGATCCGCAAGGTGTTCCGGCGCGAATGAGAGCGGTCGTCTTCGCCTACCACGACGTCGGGTACGCCGGCCTGTCGGAGATCCTCGCCCAGCGCGACCAGGTGCTGGCGGTCTTCACGCACGAGGACGACCCGCACGAGAACGTGTGGTTCCACTCGGTCGCGGAGCTCGCGCGCCGGCACGGGATACCCGTGCACACGCCCGAGGACGTCAACACGCCGGAGTGGATCGGGCACATCCGTGCGCTCGCGCCCGACATCGTCTTCTCGTTCTACTACCGGCGGATGATCGCGCCGGAGATCCTCGCGATCCCGCCGCAGGGCGCGCTCAACCTCCACGGCAGCCTCCTCCCGCGCTACCGCGGGCGCGCGCCGATCAACTGGGTGCTGGTGAAGGGCGAGACCGAGACCGGCGTCACGCTGCACTACATGGTGGAGAAGCCCGACGCCGGCGACATCGTCGCCCAGCGCCGCGTGGCGATCGACTTCGAGGACACGGCCTTCACGCTGTTCCACAAGATGACCGCCGCGGCGGAAGCGCTGATGCACGACACGCTGCCGCTCCTGCGCGCCGGGACCGCGCCGCGCGTGCCGATGGACCTCGCGCGCGGCAACTACGTGCGCGGCCGCAAGCCGGCCGACGGCGTGATCGACTGGTCGTGGGAGCCGCTGCGCGTCTACAACCTCGTGCGCGCGGTGACGCACCCCTACCCCGGCGCGTTCACCTTCGCGGGTGGAAGGAAGCTGCTCGTGTGGCAGGCCCACCCGGTCGCGGGCGACGCGCCCGCTGCCGCCCCGGGGGACGTCGTGTCGACCGACCCCGCCTCCGGCATCGCGCTCGTGCGCTGCGGCGCCGGACTCCTGCGCCTCGAGCGCGTGCAGTTCGAGGGCGAGGACGAGGCGCCGGGCTCGCGCCTCGCGCCCGGCACCCGACTCGAGGGAGGCCCGGCGTGAGCTTCGAGGTCGCGCTCAAGGTCGACGTCGACACGCACGACGGGGCGCGGGACGGGATCCCGCGCCTGCGCGCGCTGTTCGCGGAGCTGGGCGTGCCCGCGTCGTTCTTCGTGACGATGGGGCCCGACCACTCGGGCCGCGCGGTGCTGCGCGTGTTCACGCGCAAGGGCTTCCTCAAGAAGATGCTGCGCACCAACGCGCCCTCGATGTACGGGCTGCGCACGGTGCTGTCGGGCACGCTCCTGCCGGCGCGGATGGTGGGCGTCAAGTTCCCGGAGCTCCTGCGCGGGCTCGCCGCCGACGGCCACGACGTGGGCCCGCACGGCTGGAACCACGTGCGCTGGCACGACCGCCTGCGCGGCATGGACGCGGCCCAGGCGCGGGCCGAGTTCGAGCCGGGCTTCCGCGCGGTGGCCGACGCGCTCGGTCACGCGCCCGAGGGCTCGGCCGCCCCGGGCTGGCAGTGCAGCGCGGCCAGCCTCGACGCGCAGGACGCGCTCGGCATCCGGTGGCACAGTGACACGCGCGGCCGCTTCCCGTTCGTTCCGTGCGCCGGCGGACGCGAGTACGAGGGCCTCGAGATCCCGTCCACGCTGCCGACCCTCGACGAGGTGCTGGGGTCGCCCGAGATGGGAGACCTCGCGCCCGAGGAGTTCTTCGCGCGCCGCACCGACCGCGCGGGGCTCAACGTGTTCACGCTGCACACCGAGTCGGAAGGCGGGCACTACCTGCCGTTCATGCGCGCGCTGCTCCTGCGCTGGAAGTCCGACGGCGCGACGTTCGTGCGCCTGTCCGACGTGGCGCGGCGCCTCGCGCCGCAGCGCGCGACGCTGCCGCGCGCCGAAGTGGTGTGGGGCGAACTGCCGGGGCGCGCGGGCGCGGTGGCCTGCCAGGGTGCCCCCGTGACGACGACTCCCGCCGCCCGATGAGCCTGAACGCATGAGCGCTGCCTCCCCGACGATTCCCTTCGCCGCCGCCGAGTCCTCGCGCGCGCGCCGCATCACGGCCGCGGTCCTCCTCGGGATCGCCGTGCTGTTCCTGTTCCGGCTCGGCGGGCTCGGCTTCTTCGATCCCGACGAGGGCCGCTACGCCGCGATCCCCTCGGCGATGCTGCGGACCGGCGACTTCGTCGTGCCGTACCTGCAGGGCTTCCCGTACCTCGAGAAGCCGCCGCTGCTGTACTGGATGACGGCCGCGACGCTCGCGGTGTTCGGGCACGGCGAGTTCGCAGCGCGGCTGCCGGTCGCGTTGACGGGCTACCTGGGCGTGCTCGCGGTGATGTGGCTCGCGTGGCGCGCGCGCGGGCCGCGGGTCGCGTGGCTCTCGGGCGTGCTCGTCGCGCTGACGATGCAGTGGTTCATCCAGGCGCGGTTCCTCACCACGGACATGGTGCTCGCGGGCCTCCTCGCGTGCGGGCTCTGCGCGTTCTGGCGCGGGGTCACGACCGGGCTCAAGCGCTGGTACCTGCTGCTGTACCTGTGCGTGGGGCTCGCGACGCTGACCAAGGGGTTCATCGGCATCGTGCTGCCGGGCGGCGTCTGCCTGCTGTTCATCCTGCTGTCGCGGCGCTTCCGGCTGCTCCTCGAGATGCAGCTGTGGTGGGGCGCGCTGATCGTGCCGGCGGTCGTGGTGCCGTGGTTCTGGGCCGTGCAGCAGCGTTTCCCGGTGTTCCTGCACTACTTCGTCGTCGACCAGCACCTCGCGCGCTACGTCTCCGAGAACGCCGAGCACGAGCGCCCGTTCTGGTTCTTCGTGCCGGTGGTCGTGCTGGGCTTCTTCCCCTGGATCGTGCACCTGTTCTTCCTGCGGAAGCGCGACGTCGACGCCGGGGCCAACGCCGGCGCGGGCGCGGGCGCGGGCGACGACCCGCGCGGGCGCGGGTTCGTGCTGTTCCTGGCGCTGTGGTTCCTCGTGATCTTCGGCTTCTTCACGGCGTCGAACGGCAAGCTGATGTCGTACGTGCTGCCCGCGTTCCCGCCGCTCGCGGTGCTCGTCGCGCTCCTCTTCGACCGGCTGTTCGAGGGCGTGGAGGACGCTCGGCGCCGGGTGCGCGCGGCGTCGCTCCTCGTCGCGCCGGTGTGGATCGCGCTCGGCCCCGCGGCGCTGATCGGGCTGCCGTGGCTCGTGCGCCGTGACGGCCGCATGAATTTCGAGGACGTCGCGCTGTGGCCGTGGCTCTTCGGCGCGGTGTGGGGCCTGGGCGGGCTCGCGGTGCTGGTGCTCGCGTGGCGCCGGCGCGTGCGCGCCGCGGTGGTCGCGCAGGCCGTGGTCGTCGTCGCGCTGTTCATGACGATGATCGGCGCGGCGAAGGCGGTCGAGCCGCTCATGAACCCCAAGCCGCTCGGCGATGCGCTCGCGAGGGTCGTGAAGCCCGCGGATCTCGTCGTGATCTACCGCATCCCGCAGCCGAGCATCGAGTACTACATCGGCCGCCCACCGATGCTGGTGGCCTTCACGGGCGAGTACTCGTTCGGCATCGCCCAGCAGCCGAACCCCGCGCTGTTCAATCCCGACGAGAAGGAACTGGGCCGGCTGCTCGCGTCGGACCGGCAGGTGTACGTGGTGTGCGACAAGGACGACACGTCGCTCCCCGCATCGTTGCCGCAGCCGGTCGAGGTGCTCGTGCAGACGACCAAGCGGGTGGTCTACAGGAACGTGCCGGGCGTCACCGGGCGCGCGGCCGCACGATGAGCGAGGCCGCGGCGAAGGTCGCGCTGGTCACCGCGGCGAGCTCGGGCATCGGCGCCGCGTGCGCGCGGGAGTTGGCAGCGCGCGGCTGGCGCCTCGCGCTGCTCGCGCGGTCGGAGAAGGTCGAGGGGCTCGCCACGGAGCTGGGCGGCGTCGCCGTGCGCGGCTCGGTGACTGAGGCCGCGGACATCGCACGGCTCGTCGCGGCGACGCTCGACCGCTGGGGCCGGATCGACGCGGCCGTCCTCAACACGGGGCATCCCGCGAAGGGCGACCTCCTCGCCGTCACCGACGAGGAGTGGCACGCCGGGCTCGACATGCTGCTCCTGAACGCAGTCCGCCTCGCGCGGCTCGTGACGCCGGTGATGGAGCGGCAGGGCGGCGGCGCGCTCGTG
>JABLTH010016372.1_pt1 | contig 14760 bp, 13 predicted proteins | sample 7875711 | NCBI WGS metagenome assembly JABLTH01 (sample SAMN14941262, study PRJNA633318) | bioreactor metagenome | isolation source: bioreactor | place: China | collected 2019-03-05 | reverse complement strand
TCGATCCGGGCGCGGCGATCGCAATCGCCTCGGGGAGGCTGACGGCCGAGCTCGACATCGGCGACGGCACGCCCCTGGATCCGTCCATCGTGGTCGCCGGCGACGTCGCGGACGCGCCTGCGGCGCAGGAGCGCCCGGACGACGAGCTGGCCGCGATAAGGGAGCGCCGGCGGGCTCAGCACGCGTTGAGGGAGGCGGAGCGTGCCCGGGACGCTGCGGAACGCGATCATGCCGCGACGCAGCGCGCGCTCCACGACGTGTCGCGACGCGCCGAGCGGATCGCGGCGCGCATCGACGAGCTCGAAGACGAGTTGAGGACCGCCCGAGAGAGCGCGCACGCCGTGGCCACGACTCTGACGGGAGCCGAGGCGGAGGAGCAGCGCGCGGCCGCCGAGCTCGCACGCCGCGAGACGGCTGTCGCGGAGGCGCGTGCAGCAACGGCCGGAGACGCGCCCGCCTGAGACGGTGCTCCCCGGCGCCGCCGCCGGGTGCCGCGGGGGAGCACACGTCTTCGTGTCGCGTAATAGATCCGCTCCTGTCGCATCTCTCACGATGCGAGCTTTCTCGCCCTGCCCCCTTAGGGGGGCTTGCACTGGGGAATCACACACTGGGGAGGGCTTATGCCCGCAATTGAAGAACTCGACGCGCCCGAACGGCGCGGCATCGATCGCCGCACGATCGTCAAGGGCGCCGCATGGGCGATGCCCGTGGTGGCGGCCGCGATCGCTGTGCCGAACGCGACGGCCTCCACGGCGTGTGCCGTGGCGGTGCCGGGCTGGCAGGCGTGGAGCAGCGGCACCACCGGCTCGTTCACCTCCGGCACCTGTGGCGGTCAGCAGCCTCAGGCCGACGGGAAGTGGTGGCAGTGGTGCGACGCGACCACGACGTCGAACTACACCCTCTCAAAGTGCACGACCGTCGCGATGGTCGCAGGCAAGACGTACTCGATCACGTTCACGACGCAGGCCAACAGGGGCAATCCCGCGCCCGATTCGCCGGCGAACCTCGTGCTCGCGATCGGCGGATCCCAGGTCTGGGCCGGATACACGGTCGGCACGACCGGCAAGAGCGCGAACCCGGGCGGGACCAACACGCACCTCCTGACCACGTCCGTGAACGGAAGCAACTACACCGACCAGACCTGGACGGTGCTCTACACGGCGCAGACGACCGGTGACGTCCTGGTCTGCTACACCTGGACGGCCTATCAGCGGACCAGTGCGAACGGGAACGTCTCGACCGACGACATCGGCACGTCGCTCCCGGCGATCAGCTGCACCTGAGCTCCGGCACGACCCGAGATCGTGTGCGCGGGGCCCGCACGCACGGAAGAACCCGCCTCAGCCCGGGGGAAGCTGAGGCGGGTTCTTGAGATCTCGCGGGATCCTTACACGCCGTAGTAGAGCTCGTACTCGTACGGGTGCGGGCGCTGGGCCATCGGGAGGATCTCCTTCTCGTACTTGTACGAGATCCAGGTCTCGATGAGCTCCTCGGTGAACACGCCGCCCTCGAGCAGGAAGTCGTGGTCGGCGCGGAGCGCCTCGAGCGAGTCCAGCAGGGAGTTCGGGACCTGCGGGATGTTCTTGGCCTCCTCGGGCGGGAGCTCGTAGAGGTCCTTGTCGATCGGCTCGAGCGGCTCGATGCGGTTGCGGATGCCGTCGAGGCCTGCCATCAGCTGCGCGGCGAAGGCGAGGTACGGGTTGCCCGACGCGTCCGGCACGCGGAACTCGATGCGCTTGGCCTTCGGGCTCGAGCCGGTGAGCGGGATGCGGATCGCGGCGGAGCGGTTGCCCGCGGAGTAGGCCAGGTTGACCGGAGCCTCGAAGTGCTTCACCAGGCGGTGGTAGCTGTTGAGGGTCGGGTTCGTGAAGGCGAGGACCGCGTGCGCGTGCTTGAGCAGACCGCCGATGTACCAGCGGGCGGTGTCGCTGAGCTGGCCGTAGCCGTTCTCGTCGAAGAACAGGGGCTTGCCGTCGAGCCAGAGGGACTGGTGCGTGTGCATGCCGGAGCCGTTGTCGCCGAAGAGGGGCTTCGGCATGAAGGTGGCGGTCTTGCCCCACTCCTCGGCCGTGTTCTTGACGATGTACTTGAACTTCAGGATGTCGTCGGCCGCGTGCACCATGGTGTCGAAGCGGTAGTTGATCTCCTGCTGACCGGCGGTGCCGACCTCGTGGTGCGAGCGCTCCAGGTGGAAGCCGGCGTCGATCAGGCGCAGGGTGATGTCGTCGCGCAGGTCGGCGGTCTTGTCCACCGGGGCGACGGGGAAGTACCCGCCCTTGAACGGCGTCTTGTTGCCGAGGTTGCCGCCCTCCTCCTCGCGACCGCTGTTCCACGCGGCCTCCTCGGAGTCGACCTTGTAGAAGCTCTCGCCCGCGGTCACCGAGTAGCGCACGTCGTCGAAGATGTAGAACTCCGCCTCGGGCGCGAAGTACGCGGTGTCGGCGATACCGGTGGAGGCCAGGTACTTCTCGGCCTTCTTGGCGACCTGGCGCGGGTCCTTGCTGTAGATCTCGCCGGTGCGCGGGTTGTAGATGTCGAACACCATGACGATGGTGCTCGCCTCGCGGAACGGGTCCACGTACGCGGTCGTCACGTCGGGGATGAGCTGCATGTCGGACTCGTGGATCGACGCGAAGCCGCGGATCGAGGAGCCGTCGAAGAGCTGGCCGTTGGTGAAGAAGTCCTCGTCGACCGTCGCGGCCGGGATGTTGAAGTGCTGCTGCACGCCGGGCAGGTCGGTGAAGCGGATGTCGAGGAACTTGACGTCATTGTCGCGGATGTACGCGAGCACGTCGGCGGGGGTGGTGAACATGCATCAACTCCTGGAGGAACGGGTGCGGTCGAGCGACCTGCAAGCAGGTTACGGGCGAGGGATGACGCGGCCGTGTCTGGAATGTTTCCGGCGTGTTACGTCCCGGGGGAGGGAGCGGCACACGCGTCGGGTGCTGCGCGCCGGCTCGCCTAGGCTGGAGGGATGTCCGACCCCGCGCAGACCTACCCCGGCGAACGACTCGGCCTCCCCAAGACCGGGTCCGGCAGCGTCGGACGTCTGGGACGCCGCGTCGCGGCCCTCGCGATCGACTATGCGGCGGCGACGCTGATCGCCAGCGCGTTCTTCGGCTTCCGCCAGTTCGACCTGCCCAAGGAGGCGGGGCTCACGCAGTTCGCGCCGATGATCGTGTTCGCGGTGCTGCAGATCGTGTTCATCCCGACCATCGGCGGCAGCCCGGGTCATCGGATCGTCGGGATGCGGCTCGTCATGATGAACGGCGGCTGGGTGGGGCTCTGGCGCCCGATCGTGCGCACCGTGCTGCTCATCCTCGTCATTCCTGCCGTGATCTTCGACGCCGATCAGCGCGGCCTGCACGACAAGGCCGTCGGAACCGTCCTGATCCGGGCCTGAGCGCTCGTCAGACGGCGGCGTGGCCTCGGTTCAGACGCCGATACGTCTTGGGCGCCTTGCCCCCCAGGAACGAGCGCGCAGGATCGATCGTGAAGCCCTGGCGCAACGCCTCCCGGCCGATCAGCATCCGGAACCCCATCTCGCTGCGGTTGCTCAGGGTGACTTCGGCGGTGACCCTGTGGCCGACCAGCACGAGGTCGAGCAGCACGACGAGCCGGCTCTGGGCGTGCCCGGACGAGGAACGCACGTCGCGGCGGTCGAACACGGGCAGCTCCACGGGGACGAGCTCATGGGCGCCCTGCCACGGCCGCACGTCGAAGCGCACCCAGGCGACGCCGTCGCGCTCGAACTCGCGGATGTGCTGAGCGTGCAGCGAGGAACTGCGCGCCCCCGTGTCGACCTTCGCCTTGATCCAGGGGATCCCGACGTCGGGGAGGGACACCCACTCCCGCCACCCGATAAGGGTGCTTGAATGAGTAGGTCGGTCCACAACACACATCCTGGCAGGAAATCACCGTGAAGCTCGCCGTGCTCTCGCGCGCCCCGCAGTCGTACTCCACTCAGCGTCTCCGAGCCGCCGCGACGCAGCGCGGCCATCAGGTCAAGGTGCTGAACACCCTGCGCTTCGCGATCGACCTCACGGCGGATGAACCGGATCTGCATTTCCGTGGTCGCCGATTGAGCGACTATGACGCGATCCTGCCGCGCATCGGCAATTCGATCACGTACTTCGGCACCGCGGTGGTCCGTCAGTTCGAGCAGATGGACGTGTACACGCCGAACACGGCGAACGGGATCTCGAGCGCCCGGGACAAGCTGCGCGCGAACCAGATCCTGTCCCGGCACAACATCGCGATGCCCCCCACGGCGTTCGTGCGGAACCGGGCCGACGTCCGTCCCGCCATCGAGCGGGTCGGCGGTGCGCCGGTCGTCATCAAGCTTCTCGAGGGCACGCAGGGGATCGGCGTGATCCTCGCCCCGCAGGTGAAGGTCGCCGAGGCGATCATCGAGACGCTGCACTCCACCAAACAGAACGTCCTCATCCAGAAGTTCATCGCGGAGAGCCGCGGTCGCGACATCCGTGCGCTCGTCGTCGGTGACCGTGTCGTCGCGGCGATGCGCCGGGTGGCGAACGGCGACGAGTTCCGCTCCAACGTGCATCGGGGCGGCACCGTCGAAGCTGTGCAGCTCGACCCGGTGTACGAGCAGACGGCCGTGCGCGCGGCGCAGATCATGGGCCTGCGGGTCGCGGGCGTCGACATGCTCGAAGGCGAGGACGGCCCGCTCGTGATGGAGGTGAACTCGTCTCCCGGACTCCAGGGGATCGAGGCGGCCACCGGGCTCGACGTCGCCGGGGCCATCATCGACTTCATCGCGAACCAGGTCAACTTCCCCGAGATCGACGTCCGGCAGCGGCTGAGCGTGTCGACCGGCTACGGCGTCGCGGAGCTCGTCATCCATGCGGGCGCGGAGCAGGTCGGCAAGCAGCTCGGCGAGCTGGGCCTGTGGGATCGCGACATCACCGTGCTCACGCTGCACCGCGGCGTCACCGTGATCCCCAATCCGCGCAAGCACGTCGTGCTCGAGGACGAGGACCGTCTGCTCTGCTTCGGCAAGCTCGACGAGATGCGATCGATGATCCCGGAGCGCCGGCGCCGCCGGGCCAAGGTGCGCAAGCTCCCGAAGCAGCACCTGCCCGACTCCGTGGGCTGAGCATCGCCTCCGACGGGAACGACGAAGCGCCCGTCCCCGCGCATGAGCGGGGGACGGGCGCTTCTGTGTCAGGGAGGCTCAGCGCGGGCGCGGTGCGCGCGTCTTGAGCGGATCGATGCCCTTCGGGATCGGCAGCGAGGCGACCGACTGCGACACGGACTCCATGCGCTTGATGACGGCGGCCATGGTGGCGTTGTCGATGGCCTTCGGGAGCTTCTTGATCGTCTTGGAGAGCTTGTCGATGGAGACGTCGTCCTCGCCGTGCCCGACGTAGAGCACCGTCACCGGGACGCCCTGCGCGACGCGCATGGCCTTGGTCTTCTCATCCTTGACGAGCCGCGTCAGGCGACCACGGGCGCCTTCGGCGACCACGACGATCCCGCCGCGCCCGATCGCGCGGTACACCGCGTCCTGCGACTTGGGGTTCACGCCCACGGGGATCTCGGAGCCCTGCCAGTTGCGGCCCAGGGAGGTGCTGATCACGTGTCCCGCGGCGCCGGGCATGCCGTCGATCTTCCGGTACATCGCCGTCGTCGAGAGGCGTGTCATCAGGAACATCGCCCCGAGCACGCCGCCGAGCAGGCCTGTGATGCCCCACAGCACGACGCTCCAGATCTGGAACGGGGGGATCAGATAGCCGACGATCACACCGATGAGGACGCCGGCGACCAGGATCGCGATCTGGGCCCAGGGCAGCCACGGGTAGATCTCCCGGGTGAAGCGGAAGAGCGAACGCAGCTGGGAGAAGAAGCCGGGCTGCTTCTCCGTCGCGGAGGGACTTTTTGCCATGTCTTCCAGCCTACCGATTCCGCAGGCGCTCGACGGCGCGGGTCTGCTCGCGCTGGGCGAACATGACCGTCCTGCACAGCAAGCCTCCGCCGCAGTTTGTGCACGGATCGCGCCTCCTAGGCTTCCGAGTCGGGAGGGGAGCGCTGGGATAGGGGCATGACCGAGAGCCCCAGATCCGTCGCCGTTGCGGGCGCGCACCGTTCGATCCGCGTGCTCGCCGACGGCGAGGGGCCGTTCCCCGGCGAGCTCGTCTCGCGGGGCGCGACGGTGGCGGTGCGGACGCCGGTGGCTCGTCTGGCCGGATGGGCGGGCTGGGCGCATGCCGGGACCGAGCATGTCGCGGCCCCGCTCGATCTCGCGCTCGGCGCGGACGGGCAGGATGCGCTGCTGCCGTGGTGCGTACGGACGGTCGACGCTCACCTCGTCCGCGGAGGCGAAGGCCCGTCCGTTTCGCGGGGAGAAGCGGTGACGCTCGCCGTCAGCATGCTGCGCGGCGTGGTGGAGCTCGCGCCCGAGCGGCGCGGAGCGGGCGAACCGGGCGAGGAGGCCCGCGGCCGATGGTGGCTGACCGACGACGGGCGGCCCGTCTTCGTGATCCCGCCTGCGGCGGCTTCGACCGAGGAGACGGTGAGCGTCGCGGCGCAGTATCAGCTGCGAGAGCTCGAGGGGCGCGTCGAGGATCGCGCGCTGAGGCGGCTGCTGGTCCGACTGGCGGATGCCCTGCACGATCCTCGGCGTCTCCGCGCCGAGGCGGCGCGCTGGGAGCAGGAGCTGCTCGAGATCGCCGCTCCGCGTCCCCTGCACCTGTCCGGGGGCGTGGATGAGGGCCCGTCGCTCGAGGTCCCTCGGCGCGAACAGACGTCGCGGGCTCCGGCACCACGGCGGCGGGATCTGAGATCGGGAGATGCGATGCCCAGGCGGCGATCCGACGGGACCTCGCACGGCGTGAGGCGAGGTGCAGGGCCGCTGCGAGAGTCGATCGCCGGGTTGTGCGAGACGGCTGCGAGGCGGGCGGCGACGTTCCTGTCGCGGTTCGCGCGCTCCGCCCAGCCGCGTTCGCGCGTCCCGCGTCCGACTGCGCACCCGCGTCGCCGGTGGGCGGGTCCGACCGTGGTCGCGGTCGCCGCGGCCGTCGTGATCGTGCTGGGCGGTGCGCTGTGGCCGGTCGACGGGAGGAGCAGCGCGGACGCGGCCGATCACGCTCCCCGGCCGCGTCCGTCCTCGGCATCGGCGGCGCCGCGCGGGGCGGAGTCTCCCGCTGCATCCCCGAAGGCGCAGCCGACTCCCGCGCCCTCGGATGCCCCGCGCCCGCCCGCCCCCTCGGCCCAGCAGGATCCCCGCGCCGCCGCCGAGGAGCTCCTCTCCGCCGCCCGCCGCTGCCGTGCAACGCCGGTAGCGGGGTGCGACGCGCTCTGGGAGGGCGAGGCGGCGGGCGCGAAGGAGATCAGGGACCAGGACGGGCAGCCCGCCTTGATCGAGGACTACGGCGACCTCGCAGCGCTGCGGAGCGGGGCGGGCGAGGGGGCGCAGCTGGTGGTGATCATCCGCAGAGACGCCGAATGGCGGATCCGCGATGTGTACGACATCGCAGATCCGCCATCCGAGGGAGCGGGAGCTCCGTGAATCCGTGCGGGTCAGGCCCCGAGCTGCGCGGCGAAGTCCGCCGCCTCCAGGCGCGCCTTCACCGACGACAGGAACCGGGCCGCGTCGGCGCCGTCGATCGTGCGGTGGTCGTAGGACAGCGCCAGGTAGACGTAGGAGCGGATCGAGATCGCCTGCTGACCGTCGACCGCGACCACGCCGGGACGCTTCACGACGACACCGGTGCCGAGGATCGCGGACTGCGGCAGGAAGACGACCGGAGTGTCGAACAGGGCCCCACGCGAACCGGTGTTGGTCAGCGTGAACGTTCCGCCGGCGAGCTCGTCCGGCTTCAGCTTGTTGTCGCGCGTGCGTGCCGCGAGGTCGGCGATCTCGTGGGCGATCTGCGCGATGTTCTTCGACCCCGCATCGCGCAGCACCGGCGTGAGCAGGCCGCGCTCGGTGTCCACCGCGATCGAGATGTTCTCGGAGGCGGGGTACACGATGTCGGTGCCGTCGACGGTCGAGTTCACGATGGGGAACTCCTGCAGCGCCTCGGCAGCGGCCAGGGCGAAGAACGGCAGGAAGGACAGCTTGTCGCCGGTCTTCTGCTGGAACGAGCCCTTGACCTCATCGCGGTAGGCGGCGAGCTTCGTGACATCGACCTCGACGACCGTGGTCAGCTGCGCGGTCTGCTGCATCGAGGCGACGGCCCGCTCGGCCAGAACCTTGCGCAGACGCGACATCGGCTGCGTGGTCCCGCGCAGCGGCGAGATCACGCGCTCCTTCGGCGCAGCCGCAACGGCGGCGGGCGCAGCGGTCGCAGCCGGAGCGGCAGCAGCGTTCAGCACGTCCTCCTTGCGGATGCGGCCGCCCACGCCGGTGCCGGCGACGGATGCGAGGTCGACGCCCTTCTCGGCGGCGAGGCGACGCACCAGCGGCGTCACGTACAGCGAGTCGGACCCGGTGTCGGCAGCGGCCGTCGGAGCCGGGGCAGCGGCCGGCGCGGCCGCGGGGGCAGGTGCGGCGGCGGGAGCCGGAGCGGCGGCCGGGGCCGGGGCAGCGGCCGGAGCCGGAGCAGCAGCGGGAGCCGGAGCAGCAGCGGGAGCCGGAGCGGCGGCCGGAGCCGGAGTGGCCGCGGGAGCAGCTGCCGGGGCGCCGCTGCCGATGCGTGCGAGCACGGCACCGACGGCGATGGTCTCGTCCTCGGCGGCCACGATCTCCTGCAGGGTGCCCGCAACGGGCGAGGGGATCTCGGTGTCGACCTTGTCGGTGGAGATCTCGAGCAGCGGCTCGTCGACGGCCACGTCATCGCCGACCTGCTTCAGCCAGCGGGTGACCGTGCCCTCCGTCACGCTCTCGCCCAGCTCGGGCAGGCGCACGTCGGTCGCGTCGGACGAGGCGGAGGCGGGCGCGGGGGCTGCGGCCTCGGCGGCGGGCGCCTCGGCAGCGGGAGCCTCCGCGGCCGGAGCAGCGGCGGGCTCAGCGGCCTCGGCGGCCGGAGCGGCAGGCGCGGACGTGCCGGAGCCGTCGCCGATGCGTGCGAGGATCGCGCCGATCTCGACCGTGTCGTCCTCGGCGACGAGGATCTCCTCGATCACGCCGCTGACGGGGGACGGGATCTCGGTGTCGACCTTGTCGGTCGAGATCTCGAGCAGTCCCTCGTCGGCCTGAACGGTGTCGCCGACCTGCTTGAGCCAACGGGTCACCGTGCCCTCGGTGACGCTCTCTCCGAGGGCGGGAAGGACCACGGGTGTGCTCATGACGGAGTCTCCTTAAGGAAGTACGTGATGGTGATCAGCTTAGTGGGCAACACGGGGTTCAGCCCAGCCTTGATTTCCACGATGTGCAAGAAAGTTTTCACAATGCGTGAAGTGGTTTGCCCGCAAGAGCGAGGAAGGCCTCGCCCAGCGCCTCGCTCTGCGTCGGGTGCGCGTGGATCAACGGGGCGATGTCCTCGGGGTGGGCCTCCCAGCTCACGGCGAGCTGGCCCTCGGTGATGAGCTCTCCGACGCGGTCGCCGAGAAGATGAACACCGAGCACCGGGCCGTCCTTGAGGCGGACGACCTTCACGAGTCCACCCGTGCCGATGATCTCGCTCTTGCCGTTGCCGGCGAGGTTGTACTCGTAGGAGACGACGCTGTCGGCGCCGTGCTCCGCGACGGCCGCGGCCTCGGTGACGCCGACCGAGGCGACCTCCGGGCTGCAGTACGTGACGCGGGGGACCTGCGCATCCGGGATCACCGCCGGAGCGAGACCCGCGATGCGCTCGGCCGCGGCGATGCCCTGCAGGAAGCCGCGATGGGCGAGCTGGAGCCCCGGGACGATGTCGCCCACGGCCCAGACGTGCGCGACGTTCGTGCGCAGCTCGGGATCCGTCAGCACGAATCCGCGCTCCATCTGCACTCCGGCCTCCTCGAATCCGAGGCCGGCCGTGGCGGGGCCGCGGCCGACGGCCACGAGCAGGTAATCGGCCTCGTACGAGGTGCCGTTCTCCAGCGTGACGGTGACGGCATCGGCGGTCTGGGTCGCACTCGCGAACCGCACCCCGAGCGAATACGCGATGCCGCGGCGGCGGAACGCGCGCTCGAGGCCCTTGCTGAGAGCGATGTCCTCGTTCGGTGCGAGATGGTCGAGCGCCTCGACGATCGTGACCTCGGCGCCGAACGAGCGCCAGACGCTCGCGAACTCCACGCCGATCACGCCGCCGCCGAGGATCACCACGCGCTGCGGCACCTCCTCGAGCGCCAGAGCCTGCTCGCTCGTGAGGATCCGCCCGCCGATCTCGAGCCCGGGAAGGCTGCGGCTGTACGAGCCGGTCGCCAGGACTACGTCGGCGCCGGCGTAGACGTCCTCGCCGACGGCCACCGTGCGGTCGGCGAGGAGCGTGCCCTCGCCGTGGACGACCGTGATGCCGCGGGCCTTGATGAGCCCCTCGAGGCCCTTGTACTTCTTCGCGACGATCCCCTCGCGATAGGCGCGGACGCCGGCGGGGTCGATGCCGTCGAACGAAGCGCCCACGCCGTACTTCGCGGCGTCGCGCACGTTCTCCGCGATCTCGGCGGAGTGCAGCAGCGCCTTGGTGGGGATGCAGCCGCGGTGCAGGCAGGTCCCGCCCACCTTGTCCTTCTCGATCAGGACGACGGACTTCCCGAGCTCGGCGGAGCGCAGCGCCGCGGCGTAGCCGCCGCTGCCGCCGCCCAGGATCACGACGTCGGCGCTGTGCGCGGTCATGCGCGGCCTCCCTTCGCGCGGGTCTCGGCGAAGGCGATCAGAGTGCGGACGATCGCACCCGTCGCGCCCTTGTCGGTGAAGCCATAGGGGGCGCCCTTGTGCTCGGACGAGCCGGCGATGTCCAGATGCGCCCACGGGATCCGCGGGGCGTCGTCCTCGTCCGACACGCGCCCGACCATCCGCCGCAGGAACAGGCCGGCGAAGAGCGAGCCGCCGGCCGGGTCGCCGATCTTCGCGTTCACCATGTCGGCGATCGGCGACTTCAGCTCCTCCTCCCTGTGCTCGGGCAGCGGCATCGGCCACGCGGCCTCTCCGGTCGCGGCGGCCGCGGCCAGCACCTCCTGGACGGTGTCGTCGTCGCCGAACACACCCGTGTGGCGCATGCCGAGCGCGACGATGATGGCGCCGGTGAGCGTCGCGACGTCGAGGATCACGTCCGGGTGCTCCCGGCTGGCCGCGACGAGTCCGTCCGCGAGGACGAGGCGGCCCTCCGCATCGGTGTTGAGCACCTCCACGGTCTGCCCGTCGGCGAAGCGCAGCACGTCGCCCGGCCGGATCGCCGTGCCGGACGGCATGTTGTCCGCGATGCACAGCCAGGCCGTGACGCGGATCGGCAGGCCGAGCGCGGCGACGGCCTTGGTCGCGGCGAGGATGCTCGCGGCGCCCGCCATGTCGGTCTTCATGCCGACCATGCTGGCCGGCGGCTTGAGCGAGAGACCGCCGGTGTCGAACGTGATGCCCTTGCCGACGAGGGCGATGTGCCCGGTCGCGTCGGCGGGGGAGTAGTCCAGGCGCACCAGACGCGGCGGTCGGGCGGAGCCCTGACCGACTCCGAGGATGCCTCCGAACCCGCCGGCGGCGAGCGCCTGCTCGTCCAGCACCTCGACGGAGACGTCCAGGCCGGCCACCGCATCGCCGGCGCGCGCGGCGAGGTCGGCGGGTCCCAGCCATTCGGCGGGCGTGGTGACCAGGTCGCGGGTGAGCGCCACGGCCTCGGCGAGGGCCGTGGCGTGCGCGACGTCCTCTGCGGAGAGCTCGGCGTGCAGGACGACGGCGCTCGCGCGCTTCTGCTTCTCGCCCGAGCGGTAGTCGTCGAAGCGGTAGCCGCCGAGCAGCGCGCCCTCCGCAGCCGCGCTCGCGAATCCGGCGACGGCGTCGGCGAGGAGGACGGACACCCGGTCGAACCCGGTCAGCGTGCGCAGCGCGGCTCCCGCGGCCTCGCGGACGCTGCTCGCATCGGGAGCGGCGCCGGCGCTCACCACGGCGACCGGGACGCCGGCGATCTCGGGAGCCGGGATGCGCGCATATGCGCCCGCCTTTCCCGTGAAGCCCACCGCGGTCAGCGCCGCGTGCGTGGAGGAGAACGGGGACAGGTCTTCCGGGGTGTCCGTGAGACCGGCGACGACGAGCACGACCGCATCTGCGTTCGTGTCCGCCGGAGCGCCTGTGAAGAGCTCGAGCGCAGGTGACGTCATGATCTCCATCCTAGATTCGGACGGCGCACGGCGGAGCGGACTCGGCGCGCGCGTGTTCGCTCTCAGCGCTCTGCGGATCCTCGGCGCGGAGCGGCTCGTAGCATGGAGTCATGCCCATCTCCGGAGAGATCCACGAACGCGTCGCCCGTGCCGGCGGCGTGCCGTCCGGCCTGCCTCTGGTCATCCTGCTGACCGGGTTCACCGACGCCGGATCCGCGGTGTCGGGGCTCATCGACCATCTCGGCGAGACCACCGCGCCCGAGCCGGTGCTCGTCTTCGACAACGACGTGCTGCTGGACTACCGTGCGCGGCGGCCGGTGCTGACGTTCGACCAGGACCACATCTCGGATCTCAAGCCCGCGCGGCTGGAGCTCTCACTCGCGCACGACGCGCTGGCCCGCCCGTTCCTGCTGCTGGCGGGCTACGAACCCGACTTCGCCTGGAACGCCTTCGCGGACGTCGTGCTCGACTTCGCGGCGGAGTTCGAGGTGTCGACCGTGACCTGGGTGCACTCGATCGCGATGCCGGTGCCGCACACGCGCCCGATCGGCGTGACCGTCAGCGGCAACCGCGCGGAGCTCATCGCGGCGCACTCGGTCTGGCGTCCGCGGACCCAGGTCCCGGGCACGGCCGGGCACCTCCTGGAGTACCGCTTCGTGCGGGCGGAGCGGAGCGTCGCGAGTTTCGTGCTGCTGATTCCGCACTACCTCGCCGACACGGAGTACCCCGACGCGGTGCTGACCGCCGCAGAGAAGGTCATGGCGGCGACGGGCCTTGTGCTGCTGACCGACGACCTGCGCGACCGGCGCGCGTCGTACCTCGAGCGCGTGGACGAGCAGGTGCGCGACAACGAGGAGCTCGGCCAGATGGTGAGCACGCTCGAGCATCGCTACGACGCGTACATGGCGGGCCTCGACGTCGAGGACGACGGGCCGGCGGAGTTCGACGAGCGCTCGCTGCCCAGTGCCGATGAGCTCGCTGCGGAGCTGGAGCGGTTCCTGGCGTCGCGTCCCAGCGGCGACGAGGACAAGAACGGCCGCATCTGACCTTCTGCGGGAAGGTTCCCACGAGGAACCGGCGAGGATCGGCGCGGATCTGCGGATCCGGCCTCGTCGGCGGCAGAGTGTGCGATACTTATCTGACGACCCGTTGTCAAGACCCTCTGCACCGTTGAGGACTTGACAAGGGTCTTACTAGTGCCCGAAACGGCACAGGCCGATCAAGCCGACAGGCTGAAGGAACACAGGGCGCCCGCGCAGCGCCCCGTTGAGAGGCGAGACGTGACGACTGCCACGAAGAAGAACACCCGCACGAAGACCGAGGCCACCGAGCCCGAGGAGGTCGCGGCGAACGCCGACGGCACCGCGGAGCAGGCCGCCCCGACGAAGGCGGCGGCGAAGAAGCCGGCTGCGAAGAAGTCGACCAGGGCGAAGAAGGATGCCGTCGAGGAGACCGCGTCCGAGGACGCGCCCGCCGAGGTCGCCGACGACAGCGACGAGGAGGAGGGCGCCAAGCCCGCCTTCGCCGAGCCGCTGCCCACCGGAGCGATCCGCATCAGTTCGACGGACGAGGACGACGTCCCCGTCTACTCGACCCAGATCACCGGCGCCACCGCCGACCCGGTCAAGGACTACCTCAAGCAGATCGGAAAGGTCGCGCTGCTGAACGCGGCCGAAGAGGTCGAGCTCGCGATGCGGATCGAGGCCGGTCTGTTCGCCGAGGAGAAGCTGTCGGCGATGTCCGCGGCGGAGAAGACCAGCCAGCTCGGGCTCGACCTGCAGTGGGTCGCCCGTGACGGCCAGCGTGCGAAGAGCCATCTGCTGGGCGCGAACCTGCGCCTCGTGGTCTCGCTCGCCAAGCGCTACACGGGCCGCGGCATGCAGTTCCTGGATCTGATCCAGGAGGGCAACCTCGGTCTCATCCGTGCGGTGGAGAAGTTCGACTACACCAAGGGCTTCAAGTTCTCGACCTATGCGACGTGGTGGATCCGTCAGGCGATCACCCGCGCGATGGCCGACCAGGCGCGCACGATCCGCATCCCGGTGCACATGGTCGAGGTCATCAACAAGCTCGCCCGCGTGCAGCGTCAGATGCTGCAGGACCTGGGCCGCGAGCCCACTCCGGAAGAGCTGAGCCGCGAGCTCGACATGACGCCGGAGAAGGTCATCGAGGTGCAGAAGTACGGGCGTGAGCCCATCTCGCTGCACACGCCTCTGGGTGAGGACGGAGACAGCGAGTTCGGAGACCTCATCGAGGACACCGAGGCCGTGGTCCCGGCCGACGCGGTCGGCTTCACGATGCTGCAGCGTCAGCTCGAGCAGCTGCTCGACTCGCTGTCGGAGCGCGAGGCGGGCGTCATCCGCATGCGCTTCGGCCTCGGCGACGGGCAGCCCAAGACGCTCGACCAGATCGGCGACACGTTCGGCGTGACCCGCGAGCGGATCCGGCAGATCGAGTCCAAGACGATGGCGAAGCTGCGCCACCCGAGCCGTTCGCAGTCGCTGCGGGACTACCTCGAGTGAGCGCGGAGGCGAAGCCGAACGACGGCAAGAACCTCGACATCTC
>JABLTH010134553.1_pt1 | contig 14772 bp, 11 predicted proteins | sample 7875711 | NCBI WGS metagenome assembly JABLTH01 (sample SAMN14941262, study PRJNA633318) | bioreactor metagenome | isolation source: bioreactor | place: China | collected 2019-03-05 | reverse complement strand
TTCATCCGGGGCTCCTGGGAGGTTGGGTGGGTCGCACCTCCAGAATCCCGGGATCGCCCCGGGTGAACAACCTACTGAGAGATCACACCTAGACGGCGCTCCGTGGTCCGGCGCCATGGCATCATGGCGCGGTTCGAGACACCGCGAGGCATACACACATGGAAATCTGGATCGGCCGCAACGGCGAACGCCACGGCCCCTACAAGGAAGCCGACGTCCGCCAGTGGCTGCGCAGCGGCCAGGTAGCCGGCGACGACCTGGGCTGGTACGACGGACTGGCCGACTGGCAACCGCTGGCATCGTTGTTTCCCGACGAGCTGAACCAGACGACGTCCGCCGCTCCCCCGCCGTTTTCCGCCGCACCGCTGCCGGAGCAGGCCACCACGGCGGCGCTGGAAGACTATGCGGGATTCTGGAAGCGCTTCGGCGCCTGGATCATCGACTACATCGTCCTCATGCTTCCCAGCGGGATCATCCTTGCCCAGACGAGCCTGGCCGATTCGATGTCCAAGCTGTTCGCAGCGTCCATGAGCGGCGGGAGCACACAGGAGGCGATGGCCGATTACGTGCAAGCCGTCCACGCTGCGCGTCCCGCCATGCTGCTGGTCGTGCTGATCGGATTCATCTACTACACGCTGATGGAAAGCTCCTCGTTGCAGGCAACGCTCGGGAAGCTTGCCGTGGGAATCCGCGTCACCGACATGGACGGACAACGCCTCAGCATCGGCCGAAGTGCGGGCCGCAATGCCGTACGGCTGCTCAACATGGTGACCGGGATCATCCCGTTCATCGCCTATCTTGCGGTCGCCTGGACCCAACGCAAACAGGGGCTGCACGACCTGCTGGCCAAGGCCCTGGTTCTCGACGGCCGAGCCGCGACCACGCGGACGACGCAACCGGCACGAGGCGGCGGCGGCAACTTCAGCGCCTGATCCCCGCTCGACGACGACCTGCGCCGCGGCCTGGCCGCGGCGTTTTTTTTAGGCGGGCGCCGAAGTCCACGTCCGCGCGGGCCCGCTTGTTATGATCGACGGTCGCCACGCACCTGCGTGGCGCTCCGGCTCGCAAAGGAAACCCAGCTCGACCATGCTCAGCATCGAACATCGCATTGCCCAGGACATCGCCGCCAAGCCCGACCAGGTTCGCGCGGCCGTGGATCTGCTCGACGGCGGCGCCACCGTGCCGTTCATCGCGCGCTATCGCAAGGAGGTCACCGGCGGCCTCGACGACACCCAGCTGCGCCTGCTGGAAGAGCGCCTGCGCTACCTGCGCGAGCTGGAAGATCGGCGCGGCGCGGTGCTGGCCAGCATCGAGGAACAGGGCAAGCTCAGCGATGCGCTGAAGAACGACATCCTCGCCGCCGACACCAAGGCGCGGCTGGAAGACCTCTACCTGCCATACAAACCCAAGCGCCGCACCAAGGCACAGATCGCCCGCGAGGCCGGTCTGGAGCCGCTGGCGCTGGGCCTGCGCGAAGACCCGTCACACGATCCGGAAAGCTTCGCCGCCGATTTCGTCGATGCGGAGAAAGGTGTGGCGGACGTGCGCGCCGCGCTCGACGGCGCGCGCGCGATCCTGATGGAAGCCATCGCCGAGGACGCGGCCCTGGTCGGCGAGCTGCGCGACTGGCTCTGGGACAAGGGCCAGATCCGCGCCAAGGTGGTCGAGGGCAAGGAGAACGACGGCGCCAAGTTCCGCGACTACTTCGACCATGTCGAGCCGATCGGCAAGATCCCCTCGCACCGCCTGCTGGCGCTGATGCGCGCGCGCAACGAGGGCGTGATCGAGCTGGAACTGGCACCCTCGCTCGATCCCGAGCAAGGCCACGCCGAGGGCGAGGGACGCGTTGCCGCGCACGCCGGGATCGTTGATCGCGGCCGCTCCGCCGACGCCTGGCTGCGCGAGACGGTTCGCCTGACCTGGCGCGTGAAGCTGCACCTGCACCTGACGCTGGACCTGTTCGGTCGCGTGCGCGAAGGCGCCGAGGACGAGGCGATCCGCGTGTTCGGCGACAACCTCAAGGACCTGATGCTGGCCGCCCCCGCCGGTGCCAAGAGCGTGATGGGCCTGGACCCGGGCATCCGCACCGGCGTCAAGGTCGCCGTGGTCGACACGACCGGCAAGCTGGTCGCCACCGACACCATCTACCCGCACGAGCCGCGCCGGCAGTGGAACGAATCGCTGGCCGCACTGGCCCGCCTGTGCCAGAAGCACAACGTCGACCTGATTGCGATCGGCAACGGCACCGCCTCGCGTGAGACGGACAAGCTGGCCGGCGAGCTGATCAAGGGCCTGGCCAAGAGCCATCCCGGCCGCAAGTTGTCGAAGGTGGTGGTGAGCGAGGCCGGCGCCTCGGTGTACTCCGCCTCCGAGGCCGCTGCCAAGGAATTCCCCGATCTCGACGTGAGCCTGCGTGGTGCCGTCTCCATCGCGCGCCGCCTGCAGGATCCGCTGGCCGAGCTGGTAAAGATCGAGCCGAAGGCGATCGGGGTGGGCCAGTACCAGCACGACGTGAACCAGGTAAAGCTGGCCCGCGCGCTGGACGCCCGCGTCGAGGACTGCGTGAATGCGGTCGGCGTGGACGTGAACACCGCCTCGGCCGCCCTGCTCTCGCGCGTGGCCGGCCTCAGTCCATCGGTCGCCGAGAACGTGGTCAAGCACCGCGACGCGAATGGCCCGTTCCCCAACCGCAAGGCGCTGCTGAAGGTGCCGCGTCTGGGCGACAAGGCGTTCGAGCAGTGCGCGGGCTTCCTGCGCGTGCCCAACGGCGACAACCCGCTGGACGCCAGCGCGGTGCACCCGGAGGCGTACCCGGTGGTCGAGCGGATCATCGCCCAGTGCGGTCGCCAAGTGCGCAACATCATCGGCGATACCGGCTTCCTGCGCGGTCTGAAGGCCGAGCAGTTCACCGACGACACCTTCGGTGTACCGACCGTGCGCGACATCCTCAAGGAGCTGGAGAAGCCCGGCCGCGACCCGCGCCCGGAGTTCGTCGCACCGAGCTTCGCCGAGGGCGTGGAGGACGTGAAGGACCTTCGCCCCGGGATGATCCTGGAGGGTCGCGTTACCAACGTCGCCGCGTTCGGCGCGTTCGTCGACATCGGCGTGCACCAGGACGGCCTGGTCCACGTCTCGGCGCTGTCGCACACCTTTGTCAAGGACCCGCGCGATGCGGTGAAGGCGGGCGACATCGTCAAGGTCAAGGTGATGGAGGTGGATATCCCGCGCCAGCGCATCGGCCTGTCGATGCGGCTGGACGACGAGCCGGGCCAGAGCCGCAGCAAGCCTGGCAACCAGGGCGGCGACGGCCGCCGGGACAGCCGTGGCCCACGCCCCGGTGGCGGCCAGCCGAAGGCGTCCGCCCCGCCGATCAACAGCGCCTTTGCCGACGCCCTGCTGCGCGCCAAGCAGCGCTGATCGTCGATGGGCCCGGGCCGGGATGGCCGGGCGGCAGCCATTGGACCGTGACTGCGCGATCGCCGCCTAAGAGACGCCGAAGAAACACCACGCTGGCGGAAGTGAGGAAATTGCCCGCCAACCTTGCCGTACCCGGCGTGCGGTGCCTGCGCATGCAAGCGGACGAAGCGCTGGTCGAGTTGCCGCGCTACCTGGCGCGCTCACCGCAGTCGCGGCGGCGCTGGCGCAGCACGGCGTGCAGTTCGTGGAGATCCCGGCCGACCGGGGTCCGGTCCTGGTCAGCCGGGTCGTGCCGGTATCGTCGCTGGTAGCCGACCATCGACCATGTATCCATCCGCCAGCCGGTCCTCACCCGGCCCGGCTGGCAGCGGCAAGGCTGCCGGAGGTCCCCGGCGGACCTTGCCAGCGTTCTTGCCGGCGACGAGCCGGTCGAACATGTGTTCGACTACCCACTCCCAATCGCCCGTGATGCCCGCCGCGGCGCGATGCAACGCAGCATGCGCTCCGGTATGGAAGGGATTACCGTAACCCGGCCATAACAAAACCAACCCGGCTTCAGGAGCTTCAACACATGCCCCGTACCCGTCTTCTCGTCGGCGCCATCGTCGCCGGCCTGCTGGCCAGCCAGGCCGCCAGCGCCACCCAGTTCAGCCAGGTCGTCATCATCGGCGACAGCCTCAGCGATGGCGGCAACCTGTCGCTGGCCCTGGGCGCAACCTCGCCCACACGCTTCACCACCAACCCGGGCGAGACCGCCGCCGAACTGGTGGCCGATGGCCTTGGACATCCCGTAAAGGCCTCGCTGCTGGGCGGCACCGACTTCGCCTTCGGCGGCGCCGGGCTGGTCAACAATTCGTCGGCCGGTCCGATCCCGACCCTCCCGCAGCAGCTGGGCATGTACCTGACCGCGAGCGGCGGCCAGGCCGATCCCAACGCGCTGTACCAGGTCTGGGGCGGTGCCAACGACATCTTCTACCTGACCGCCACCACCACCGATACCACGGCGCTGGTCACCGGTACTGCCACCGCGGCGCAGACCGAGATCGGCCTGCTCGGCCAGTTGCAGACCGCCGGCGGTCGCTACGTGGTGGTCTACAACCTGCCGGACATGGGCAGGACGCCGTCGGCAATGGCTCAGGGCGCGGCGGCCTCGGCCGGTGTCACTCAGCTGGCCACGATCTACAACAGCACGCTTAGCAGTGGCCTGTCGCAGCTCAGTGCGGGCGGCCTGAACATCATCCCGGTGAACACCTACGGGCTGATCAACGAGGTGATCGCCAACCCCGGGAAGTACGGCTTCAGCAATGTCACCGACGCGGCCTGCGGCCTGACCTCCAGCTCTGTACAGTGCGGTCCGCAGGGCTCCGGCCTGCCCTACACCTACGCGGCAGGAACCGACCAGACCTACCTGTTCGCCGACGGTGTGCATCCGACTACCGCCGCGCACCGCCTGCTCTCGCAGGTGGTGCTGGCCGAGATCGCAGCGCCGGGACAGGTGTCGATGCTGGGTGAGGCGCCGCTGGCCTCGACAGCCGCGCAATATCGGGCAATCCGCAACGAGATGCTGGCCGATGGCCAGGGCAGCGGCACACGTATGTTCGCCGCGCTCGACTATGGCCACCAACGCTTCGACGCAACCGACGCCTCACCGAAGACCAGCAGCAACAACACCAATCTGACCGTCGGTGCCGACGTGCGCACCGGAGACCATACGACCGTGGGCGTCTCGCTGGGCCTGGGCCAGAACAAGGCCGACTTCAAGGGCAACACCGGCGGTTACAAGTTGCAGGACATCTCCGGCCAGTTGTTCGCGACATACGCGATCGGCGGCGGTTACGTCGGCGGTTTTGCCAGTTTCGGCCAGTCCAACTTCAAGGATATCGAGCGTCGCATCCAGCTCGGCCCGTCGGTCCGTGTCGAGAGCGGCAAGGCCGATGGTTCCCATTTGGGCGGCGGAATCGAGGGCGGATGGTGGTTCAACGTCGGCCAGTCGCTGAGGACCGGCCCGTTCGCCCACGTCGAGTGGCAGAGCATCAAGGTCAACGGCTACACCGAGAGCGGCAGCGACTCGACCGCGATGTACTTCGGGCGGCAGCAGCGCGACGCGCTGATCAGTTCGCTGGGCTGGCGCCTGATGGGCTCGTGGAAGGTGAACGATCTGCAGATGGCACCCTTCGTCGAACTGGCCTGGAACCACGACAGCAAGGCCGATCCGCGTACCGTCATGGCTGGCCTGAACACCATGGGCGGCACCTTCGCACTGTCCGGCTTCACGCCCGACAAAACCTGGGGCAGCGCCGACATCGGCCTGTCCGCCCAACTGACCCCGAGCGTCAGCAGCTGGATTTCGGTCAACAGCCGCTTCAGTGACAACACCCAGAAGAACACCGGCGTGAACCTGGGCTTCAAGGTCGCGTTCTGATCCCGCCCGGCCCACCGGCCAACAAAAAAGCCGTCCGCACAGCGGACGGCTTTTTCTTTCCCGGTCCTCCCCGCCAGGCGGGAAGGCGCGGCCCGGAACGTGCCGGGCGAGGCAGGCTTACTTGCCGGCGAGCTTGAGGATGCTCTCGGCCTGGCTCTTCAGGCTGTCCGCCTCGCTGTCGGACAGGTCGGAGGTCTTGCCACCGCTCAGCACCTGCTTGAGCACCGGCTTGCCATCCACGTCCCAGCTCACGCGCTCGGTGCTGCCGGCCTTGGCATCCTTGCTGGACTTCTTCTGCTGCACGGCCACCCACGGCTTGCCTGCCTTGTAGGCATAGTCGGTGTCGGTAAAGCCCTTGTCGCCGTAGTCGACCTGCTCGCGGATGAACTGCACCTGCCCGTCGCGACGGAACACCTGCCAACCGCGGGAAGCATCCTTCTCCAGCTTGGTGCCGGACTTGATCTTCATGCCGCCGATCTGCTTTTTCAGGTCCTCGAACGCAGCAAGGTCCTTTTCCGCCGGGGTCTGCTGGGCCACCAGCTGGATCGAGACCTGGTTGCTGGCGCCCTTGGTCAGCACCGGCGCCTGCAGCGGCATCTCATAATTGCGCTCACCGTCCACCATGTGAGCCTTGACCACGTAGAGGTTGTTCGGATTGATCTTGGCCGGATCGAAGTCCAGCTCGAAGCTGACCGGGAACGGCCCGACCGGCGAAATCGTCTTGGTGGCGAGCGGTGCGTTCGGGGCTGCCGCAGTCGCGTCGCCGTTGGCGTCGGTCGGCACTGCCGACACGTCGACCAGGCTCACCTCGAGCTTGGCCTGCGGCGAGAGCTGGGCCGGCTCGCGCAGGGTAATCTGGCCGGTGACCTTGTTGTTCGCCTGTGGCGCCGCTGCCGAAGCGGTATCGGCAGGGCTGCTGCCGTTCGCCTGAGGCGATTGGGTGGAGCTGTTGCAACCGGCAAGTGCCAGCGCCGTCACCGAAACCAGCGACCAAATTACCTTGCGCATCGTGGAACCTCATCGAACGATGTGAAACGGGCACGAGCCCTGTCCGGCGCGCTAGCGCCTCGCAAAGCCCCGCGGGGGAAAGAGATCAAGCTTAGCCCAAAAAAGGTTAACGGGAAAAGTCAAGATGCCAGCCAGCATGGACATCGGCCCCGAACGTCCCATGCCGAAAGGGTACGGAAAGCCGCAAGATGTTGTCTGTATAAGCGGCATGGCAGCGGCTTTTCTCCTCGAAGGATCGATCAAGCCCCATGCTGTCGGATACAGCTGGCGTGCCGGGAATCTGCCCCGGCGCGTTCTCGTAGCGGTCATCAACCCCTGGCACGATCATGAATACTCGCCGCGCATCGCTCCCGCCCCAGTCGATTCCCGAGGCCAGCGGCCTCGAACCGGTCCCCAACCCGAGCAACAGCTTCGCTGAACGCATTCGCCTGCTCATCCAGCGCGTGGGAAGCGCCACCGAGATCGCCCGCATGTGCGGTTTCTCGGAGGGCGTCGTACGCAGCTGGCGCGACGGCAACAGCGATCCCTCGCGCGCTCGCTGCGTCACCCTCGCCAGGACGCTGGGCATCTCCCTGGTATGGCTGGTGGCTGGCGAGGGGGCCATCCAGCCTGACGCCGTCAGCAAGAATTCCGAGGAACAGACGGCAACTGAAGTCAGCGGGCCGTCTCGTAGCCGGGAGGAATCCCTTGCGCAAACCCTCAGTGGCAGCCATCAGGCGACCAACGACGGACACGGCGACAGCCGACGCCTCGAGGCCGCACGCCGCCTGCTGAAGTCGAATCTTGCGCTGGCCGGCACCCAGCCCACTCACACCGAACAAGAGCAGATGCTCGCCTCGCTCTATGAAATCGTCGGCCCGGAAGGCACCCGAATCGACGCGGACGCACTGCTGGCATTCCAGCAGACGCTGGCCGAGCGAAGCAGGCGCAATACCCGCACGGTCGCCTGAAACGGCTCCGCGGCAGGATGGCCAGGGCAGCGCCGACGCGCTGCCCTTTTTTCCGCCTAGAGCAACGCGATGTCGGCGACGGCGCTGAACTGCGCTTTCAGGCGCGCGAGCAGCGCCAGGCGGTTTGCGCGTACGAGCGGGTCCTCGGCATTCACCAAGACCGCGTCGAAAAACGCATCCACCGGGCCCTGCAATTGCGCCAGGCGCTCCAGCACGCGACCGTAGTCGCGCAGCGCCCACGCCTCCCGGTTGTCGCGGTCGGCAGCTTCCAGCGCCTCGGCGAGGGCGTACTCGGCGGGCAACTCGAAGCGCCCGGCATCCAGCGTCACGGGGGCCGGCTGTCCGGACTCCTCGGACTGCTTGCGCAACAGGTTGGCGACGCGCTTGTTGGCGGCCGCCAGGCTGGTCGCCTCGGGCCGCCGGGAGAAATCGGCCAACGCACGCAGGCGGCGGTCGAAGTCGGCCAGGTTCGCTGGCGCGGCAGCCAGCACAGCCTCGAACGACTGCCCGTCGAAACCGCGCTCGGCGTAGTAACCGCGCAGGCGGTCAAGCACGAACTCGAGCAGCTCGCGGCGCAGTTCGGCGCGACGCCGACCGGCATCGAACCGCGGCTGGTTGTCGTCCTTGCCAGGCTTGACGCCCGCCTGCAGCGCTGTGTCCGGCAGCAGCTCCAGGGCTTCGGCGAAGGTCGCATCGAGGTCGATCTCCAGCCCGGCTTCGACCAGGGTGCGGGCCAGGCCCAGCGCTGCGCGGCGAAGCGCGAACGGGTCCTTGCTGCCGCTTGGCTTCAGGCCGACCGCGAAGATCCCGGCCAACGTATCCAGGCGCTCGGCCACGGCAACCACCTGACCTACGGCATCCGCCGCGATCGCATCGCCGGCAAAACGCGGCTGGTAGAAGCTGTCCAGCGCCAGCGCCACCGCCTCACTCTCGCCCTGGCGACTGGCGTAGTAACGCCCCATCACGCCCTGCAGCTCGGGGAATTCGCCGACCATGCGGGTCAGCAGGTCGCACTTGGCCAGGCTGGCGGCGCGGGTGGCGGCTCCGGCATCGACACCGACCCGGCTGGCGATGACGCGGGCCAACTCGGCCACTCGCACGGTCTTGTCCCACACGCTGCCCAGCGACTGCTGGTAGGTGACGTTCTTTAGCGCCTCCTGGTAGCCGGCCAGGGGGCTCTTCAGGTCTTCGTCCCAGAAGAACTTGGCATCGGCGAAACGCGGGCGGATCACCCGCTCGTAGCCCTTGCGGATCTCCGCCGGATCGCGGCTGTCGACATTGGCGACGCCGATGAAGCGCTCGCTGAGCCGCCCCTCGGCATCGAACACCGGAACGAACTTCTGGTTGGCCTCCATCGTCGTGACCAACGCCTCGGCCGGCACCGCGAGGAACTCGGATTCGAAGGCGCAGGCAATCGCCACCGGCCACTCGGTAAGGTTGACGATCTCGGCCAGCAGGGCATCGTCCAGGCGCGGCACGCCGCCGGTCTGGACCGCGGCGCGCGCGACCTCTTCGCGGATGCGCGCACGACGGGCGGCAGGGTCCGCGATCACCTTGGCGGCGAGCAGTGCGTCCTCCCAACTGTCCGCATCGACCACATGGATCGGCTGTGGATGCATGAAGCGGTGGCCGCGGGACTTGCGACCGCTCTTCAGGCCAAGCAGCTGGCCGTCGATGATGGCTGCTCCATGGAGCATCACCAGCCAGTGCGCCGGACGCACGAAGCTGTAGTCATGATCGGACCAGCGCATCGGCTTGGGGATCGGCAACCCCTTCAGCGCCTCGGCGACGATTTCCGGCACCAGGTCGGCGACCAGCTGGCCAGGCTTGACGCTGCGGTAGACGAACCACGCGCCCTTGTCGGTCTCAAGCGTCTCCAGCGCACCCACGTCCACGCCGCAGGATTGGGCGAAGCCCAGCAGCGCCTTGGCCGGCTGGCCGTCCGCACCGATGCCCGCGGACACCGCAGGACCGCGACGCTCGATCACCTGCTCCGTTTGGGCGAAGGCCACATCCGGCACGTAGACCGCCAAGCGACGCGGCGTGGCATAGACGCGGGCGGCATCCAGGCCGGCCTCGATGCCACGCCGGGCCAGCCCGTCACAGACACCACGGGCAAAGGCGGCGGCCAGTTCGTCCAGCGCCTTCGGCGGCAGCTCTTCGGTGCCCAGTTCGATCAGCAACGGCTTGGCGGCGCTCATGCAGCCTGCTCCTTGGTGTTCTTCAGGCCCGGGAAGCCGAGCTTCTCGCGCTGCGCCACATAGGTCTCGGCGACCGCACGCGCCAGCGTGCGCACGCGCAGGATGTAGCGCTGACGCTCGGTGACGCTGATCGCGCGGCGCGCATCGAGCAGGTTGAATGTGTGGCTGGCCTTCATCACCTGCTCGTAGGCCGGTAGCGGCAGGTTGGCGGCGATCAGCTGGTTGGCGGTGGTCTCGCAGACGTCGAACCAGCGCAGCAGCTCCGGCACGTTGGCGTACTCGAAGTTGTAGGTACTCTGCTCGACTTCGTTCTGGTGGAACACGTCGCCATAGGTCACCGTGCCGTGCGGGCCCTCGGTCCACACCAGGTCGTAGACGTTGTCCACGTTCTGCAGGTACATCGCCAGGCGCTCGAGGCCGTAGGTGATCTCGCCAGTCACCGGGCGGCACTCCAGGCCGCCGGCCTGCTGGAAGTAGGTGAACTGGGTGACTTCCATGCCGTTCAACCAGACCTCCCAGCCAAGCCCCCACGCGCCGAGCGTGGGTGACTCCCAGTTGTCTTCGACGAAGCGCAGGTCGTGCACGAGCGGATCGAGGCCGAGTTCCTTCAGCGAGCCGATGTACAGATCCAGGATATTCTCCGGATTCGGCTTCATCACCACCTGGTACTGGTAGTAGTGCTGCAGGCGGTTGGGGTTTTCGCCATAGCGGCCATCGGTCGGACGGCGGGAGGGCTGCACATAGGCTGCGGCCCAGGGCTCCGGTCCCAGCGCCCGCAGGAAGGTGGCGGGATGGAACGTGCCGGCGCCGACTTCGGTGTCGAGGGGTTGCAGCAGCACGCAACCCTGTCCCGCCCAGTAGCGGTTGAGGGTCTGGATGACGTCCTGGAAGGTACGCGCGGGCATGGCTTTCCGTGACCTGGGATAAAGCGCGTTAGTATAGCCGGGAGCGCCTCGCAGCCCGTTTTTTCGTCCCCAGGACAGCAGGAGTTTCTTCCCCTTCATGGCCACCTCCCCGCAAGGCGCTCCGCTGCTCGGTCGGCGTCTCCGCCTCGAGCTGGACGAAGTGCTCGCAGCGCTCGTGGTGGATGGCTACCTCGCTGCGGACGACGCCCGGCAGGTGCGCATGGGGCATCGCGCGGGACGGAGCACGATCGAGCTGCATCCGCTGGTGGTGATCGCCCAGGCCAAACTGCCCAACAGGCGGGAGCCCGGACGTCCACTCGGACTGGAGACGCTGACCGAATGGCTGGCCCGACAGGCCGATCTGCCCTATCTCAAGATCGACCCGATGCGCATCAACGTGGCAGCGGTGACCCAGACGGTGAGCCTGGCCTATGCGCAACGACACCGTATCCTTCCGGTAGCGGCGTCGCCGGAATCCATCACATTTGCCACCTGTGAGCCGTTCGACGCCGGCTGGGCGCGGGATCTGGCGCACATGCTTCGCCGCGACGTGCTGCGGGTGGTGTCCAACCCGCTGGACATCCATCGCTACCTGCACGAGTTCTACGGCGTCCAGCGCTCGATCCAACTGGCGCAGGACGCCCAGGGTGCCGGCGGATACGACGCCTCGGCCGTGCTCAACTTCGAGCAACTGGTGGAGCTGGGCAAGACCGGGGAGGTTGGCGCCGACGACCGTCATGTGGTGCACATCGTCGACTGGCTGCTGCAGTATGCCTTCGAGCAGCGCGCATCGGACATTCATCTGGAGCCGCGACGCGAGGCCGGCAACCTGCGCTTCCGCATCGACGGGGTGATGCACAAGGTATTCGAGCTGCCGCCACCGGTGATGACCGCGGTGACTTCGCGCATCAAGATCCTCGGTCGCATGGATGTATCGGAAAAGCGCCGACCGCAGGACGGACGCATCAAGACGCGCTCGGCCGCCGGTCGCGAGGTCGAGTTGCGTCTGTCCACCATGCCGACGGCCTTCGGCGAGAAGGTGGTGATGCGCATCTTCGATCCGGATATCGTCTCGAAGAGTTTCGAGCAGCTTGGCTTTTCGGAGCAGGAGGGGGCGACCTGGCGCGCGATGGTGGAGCGACCGCACGGCATCGTGCTGGTGACCGGCCCCACCGGGTCCGGCAAGACCACCACGCTGTACTCCACGCTCAAGCACCTCGCGACGCCGGAGCTCAACGTATGCACGGTCGAGGACCCGATCGAAATGGTCAGCCCAGAGCTGAACCAGATGCAGGTGCAGGCGTCGATCGACCTGGACTTCGCCGCGGGCGTGCGAACCCTGCTGCGGCAGGACCCGGACATCATCATGATCGGCGAGATCCGCGACCTGCCCACCGCACAGATGGCGGTGCAGGCATCGTTGACCGGCCACCTGGTGCTCTCGACACTGCACACCAACGATGCTCCCAGTGCGATCACCCGTCTGCTCGACCTGGGCGTACCGCACTATCTGATCCAGTCCACCCTTACCGGGGTGGTGGCGCAGCGCCTGGTACGCACGCTCTGTGCCTACTGCAAGGAACCGGCTGCGCAGGATCAGGACGAATGGACCGCGCTCACCCACGGCTGGGCGATACCCTTGCCCGAAACGGTCTACCGGCCGGTCGGCTGCCTGGAATGCCGCAACACCGGCTTCATGGGGCGCACCGGCATTTACGAGATGCTCTCATTGGGCCCGGCGCTTCGCGCCCTGGTCTCGCCACAACTCGATCTGGGCGGGCTGACCAGGGCGGCGCTGGCCGAAGGCATGCGGCCCTTGCGTATTTCTGCCGCCGACCAGGTGGCACTCGGCCTGACCACGGTAAAGGAAGTGCTCACGGTGCTGCCCCCGATCGACCAGACGGATTGATCCCCCATCGCATGAGATCCGTCGTACTGATCATCCGCACCGGCAATGCGCCGGCATCGATTCGCGCCCGGCACGGCGACTTCCCGCACTGGTTCCGGATAGCGACCGGCCTTTCTCGCGAGCGCGTGCAGGAAGTCGACGTGGCTGCCGGCGAGGCATTGCCCGGGCCCGGTGACGTGGCCGGCGCCTTCATCACCGGCTCGGCCGCCATGGTCACCGACCGGGCAGTATGGAGTGAACGTACGGCCGGGTGGATTCGGGCAGCCATGGACCGCGGCCTGCCCATGTTCGGGGTTTGCTATGGCCATCAATTGATGGCACATGCCCTGGGCGGGCGCGTGGACTATCTACCGGGCGGGCGCGAAATCGGCACCTTGCCGATCGAGCGCCTGGCCGAGGCGGCCGACGATCCGGTGATCGGAGCGTTGCCGGGCCGCTTCCACGCCCACACTACCCACGAGCAGAGCGTGCTCGAGCCGCCTCCGGGCGTCAGCGTTCTCGCACGTTCCACCCGGGATCCACATCACCTGCTGCGATATGGCCCAAACGCCTTGAGTGTGCAGTTCCATCCCGAGTTCAACGCCGAGATCATGCGCGCGTACATCCACCGCAAGCGCCACGACATGCGTCGGGAAGGCAGCGATGCACAACGGATCTACTCGGCCGTCAATCCGACGCCCGTCGCGCGCAGGTTGCTTCGCAGCTTTGCCCTGCATCACCGTTTGGGTGGTTGACGCCCACCGGTCAGCGCGCCTTGGGTGGCAGTGGGAACGGTGTAACCTTCTGGCCGTCGCCCGCGTCGCGGATCGCGAGCGTCCCCTTGCGGTCCACTTCCTCGATGCGGATCACCGCCTGCATCGGCAAGTGCAGCGCACGAGTGTCCTTGAATTCGTCGCGCAGGCGCTCCTCGGTGGGGTCGACCAGCAGTCCTTCTCCCGCCGGCTCGAACACCAGATCGGCCACTTCGGTGAACCCCCATAACGAGCTGGTCGCGACATGGCGTGCGTAGAGCTCGTACGACTTGCCGAGATGCAAGAAGGTGATCTTGTAGAGCTTTTTGTTCCGCATGGTGTCTGCTCAGTGGCGCATCCGACGCACGATGGCGTCTCGGGAGAACAGGGCGAACACCAGTCCGAACAGGAAGCCGGCGATATGCGTCCACCAAACGACCGCGCCATAGCTCGGCCCGGCATAGCTGAAGAGCAGTTGCAGCAGCACCCAGATGCCGATGAGCAGGAACGCTGGTACGCGCACGAATTCCAGGTAGAGCCCAAGTGGCAGCACCAGCCCCAACCGCGCCCTCGGGAAAAGCGCCACGTATGCGCCAAGCACCGCCGAGACCGCGCCGCTGCAGCCGATGATCGGCCTCAGTACCCCGGCCAGCGACAACGCTCCGACCAGGTTGGAGGCCATCCCCCCGATCAGGAAGAGTGTCAGGAAGCGCATTGAGCCCATGGACCGCTCGGCCGGCAGACCGAAGATCGCCAGGAACAACAGATTGCCGAGCAGGTGCGTCCACTCAACGTGGATGAACAGGGCGGTGAACAACCGCAGCAGGGCGGGATCGGTCAACTGGGGCAGGAAGGGCTGCCGGATATCGAAAATATTCGCCGGGATTGTTCCCCAATCGAGCAACCACGATACGCGCTCCTGAGGACGCATCAGCGCCAGGCTGACAAAGCAGACGACGCAAACGCTCACCAGCAACAGGGTTGCCCAGTACAGACGTGCGCGGCGACGGTTCTCGACTTGAACAAACATGCGGTGCCCGGTACGGGGACAGGGTCGGAAGTATTCCACGCCTTGCCCACAAGCGCAGGACTGAAGGGCCTTGCTTCGCCGAGTGCGTGCCGCAAAAAAAACCCCCTCCGTAGGAGGGGGTTTTCGTAAAAAGGTCCCTGGCAGTGACCTACTCTTGCATGCGGATGCACACTACCATCGGCGCGGCTGCGTTTCACTT
>JABLTH010058775.1_pt1 | contig 14789 bp, 13 predicted proteins | sample 7875711 | NCBI WGS metagenome assembly JABLTH01 (sample SAMN14941262, study PRJNA633318) | bioreactor metagenome | isolation source: bioreactor | place: China | collected 2019-03-05 | reverse complement strand
TTTTGTACAGCGTCCATGCTCAGAGCACGGATGGCGTTGCACAAGTCGACACGAGTTGCCATTGTTTTCTCCCTAGAGTGAAAGTGAACGGTCTTACACAAAAAGCTGCAAAACCTTGATTGAATTCTTTAAAAAAGCCAGAAAACCAGCCTTTTACGGAAAGGCTAGATTATTCCCTAGAACCTGCTTTTCTTCAAGCGTTAATGGTTATTAAATTCATGCACGCGCTTGGTGCCTCAAGCGGTAAAACCGCGATACCGAGCGCATGCAACTAGCCATGGTGGGAGAATTCCCCTACCATGTTGCAATACATTGATAGCAAAGGAGCTCCAAAGATGTCTGATGATCGAATTATTATGCGTGTGGGTGAAGCACTGGTGGCAGGCGGCCCACCCGGCACGGCGGCTGAACCCGAAGTGGCGATTGGTGAAATGAACGGCCCGATGGGCACAGCATTTGCCAACCTGCTGGGTGACCAGGTGAAAGGCCATACCCGCGTACTGGCGATTATGAACACCGACATTATGGTGCGCCCAGCGACGCTGATGGTGAGCAAGGTGACTGTGAAAGATCCGCGTTACACCAATATTTTGATGGGCACCGTGCAGGGCGCCATTGCCAACGGCGTGCTCGATGCGGTGCGTAGCGGCGATATCCCGAAAGAAAAAGCCAATGACTTGGGCATTATTGTGTCAGTTTGGTTGAGCCCGGCGATTCTGGAACAAGAGAAAATCGACCACAAGGCGCTGTTTGATATTCACCGTGAGGCAACCTTCAAGGCGATTCAAAAAGCCTTGCGCAATGAGCCTAGCATAGACTGGTTGTTAGAAAACCAGGAGAAGATTGTGCATAAGTATTACCAGATGGGCCTAGATAATAAGATTTAGAGCATAATAAGATTTAGAGCATGGCAAGTTTTAAAACACCAACTCAGCAATAAAAAAAGGATGCCTTGGCATCCTTTTTTTATTGTGCAAAGCCTTAACGTTTCAACGCCGCAATCACCGCTTCAATCGCCTTGCAATTGCCACGCGCATCATCAAAAGTGAGCAAAGGCGCTTTGCCATTGAGCACACAATCACCAAAGTGCTCAATCTCAAGATTAAAGTGGTTAGCCTTGGGCAGCACAATGGTTTCTGATTTGCCGCCCGCTTCCCAGCTAATGACCGGATCATCGCCCGGGTAAGACCACATATTGTGGCACTTGATCCAGCCCTTATCGCCAATCAGCTCATACTCGGCTTTGCGGCCACGCTCAAAACTCACATCAAAGTGGCCGAAACGCGCACGTCCCTGTGCATCAGGGCCAAAATCGAGCACACCACTGGCAACCACATCGGCGCCATGCTCGTTGAGTTTGCCATAGGCCAATACATCTTTAGGTTCGGCAGGGACACCGTTTTGCGCAAAACACCAACGCAAGGCATGGATGGCGTAAGGCCCAATATCCCACATGGCACCACCACCGTTGGCCATATCACGGGTAATGCGGTACATACGTGCAGGCGCCATCAGGAAAGAAAAACTGGCACGGCATGACAGCACATCGCCGATCAGCCCGCTGTCGATTAATTCTTTAACCTTGGCATGCTGCGGATGAAAGCGGTACATAAAGCCTTCCATCACGGTCACCCCTTTGGCTTTGGCGGCAGATTCAATCGCATCAATATCTGCCAACTTGGTGGTCATCGGCTTTTCTATCAGCACATGCTTGCCTGCCGCAATCGCCTTGAGCGCCCATTCGGCATGCTCTTCGTTGGCCATGGGGCAATAGACAGCTTCAACATTGCTGTCTGTGAGCAGGCTGTCCATATCGTCATAACAACTAACGCCACCCGCATTGGGTGCGAATTTATCCAGCGTGGCCTTGGCGGCGCCCGGGCGGCGGCTGGCGATGGCGACCAGTTGTGAGTTGCTGGCCTCTACAATCGCAGGTAGCAAGCGCTCATTCACACGCGCAGCACCGAGAATGCCCCATTTTAGTTTTGTCGTCATGATGCTCTTCCCATGTTTTAATTTGGCTGATTATACCTTGCACAAAATGGCGGGGTCATGCGCCTTTGCATTAAGAAAGACAGGACAAGGGCTTTGTAAGTGCCCTAAAAGATTAAATCAGCCCCATGCGTTGTGCCGTGATGGCGGCTTCAGCCCGCGAAGAAACATTTAATTTACGGTAGATTTCCTTGACGTACCCAGCCACCGTATTGCGCTTGAGACCCAGGATATTGGCGGTTTCTGCCATGGTCATGCCTTTGGCAATAATCGACAACACTTCTTTTTCACGCTCGGTGAGAGCGCCTTGTGCAGTCGCCTCGACATAGGGCTCGTGAAAATGCCGCAATAACTTGCGCGCAATCGCGGGTGACAGTGGCGGCTGCCCCGTCACAATGCCATTCAGCGCCTGCACGATAGCGGTTTGCGGCTGGTCTTTCAGTAAATAACCATGCGCCCCTGCGCGCAATGCCGGGAAAATGTGGCTATCATCATCAAATATGCTGGCTACCACACAAATTGTTTGCGGTGAATGACGATTTAACCATTCAATCACCGCAACCCCGCTACCATCTGGTAGACTCAAATCAATGAGCGCGATATCGATTGCTGATAGATGGTTCAACGCAGTGAGTGCCTGCGCGATGTGATTGGCTGCGTGTATCTGGATATCTGGAAAACTCTGTTGCAGGACCTCAGACAGCCACAATTGTGACTCGGGAGTATCCTCAAGAATAAAAGCAGTTTTCATCATAGGGCAGTGGCTAGGACAGCAATAGCGTTGGGATAAAAACTATATACCAAATTCAACGTATAACACCCCCGCAAACAGGGGGCTCCGATCAAAAAATAATTCGAATACACTCATGACTAAGACTCTTTTGTGTTTGCCTGTTTTGTTGCCGAATCGAATGCGCCCCCTATTACGCCCTAACTGGATCAGTTTATTGATGTGCGGGCTATTGCTGGGCAACTTTCTAACCCAAGAGGCATTCGCCATGGATGAATTACCCATACCCACGGCGTTTGGCCTCAACACCATGGCGCCTGAAAGTAGCTGGGGCATCCGCTTTGAGCAACGCAACAACGACTACCACCAGACCTATGATCAACATGGCAACTTGCAAGGGCTGGGCGCCAGCTTTGACGGCATTCAATTAAATAGCAGCATTTTCCCTTCACTCGCACTATTAGGTCCCGGTGCCTCGCTGGGAACGACGCGCTTCAAGAGTGAGGTGCGTAACCAGATCAGCACATTGACCATCGGCTATGGCATCACGCCGGATATCACGATAGGCGCGATCATCCCTTATGTGAAATCACACACGCGCGTCAGTTTTGGCGTCGACGGTGGTAATGTCGGCGCAAACCCCGCGTTTGACGCGAGTCAGCCCATCAGCGCAGGCAACTTTCCGTTTGCGCCTGCGGGTGGCGCGGTGGCTCCCATGGATACGGCTGGCGTGCAAAACGTACTGACCAACCCGGCCTACGGCTACCAATACAAACGTATCCAGTCTCAACAGTCAGAAGGGTTTAGCGACCCGACCCTAGGCGTACTTTGGCGGGCCTACAAGGCAGCAGACCAGAGCCTGATTGTGGGCATCGGCTGGCGAGTGGGTCTGGCCAGAAAAGACGACCCGGATAACTTGCTGGATACGCCGCCCGGCGACGGTAGCGACGACCTGCGCACCCGCATAGAATATTTCAAGAACATAGGCAGTCACCTCGACTTGCGCTTGCTGGCCGATTACAACTGGCAAACCCGCGACAAAGCCAGCATGCGCATCCCCTCTTCAGGCCAGTTACTGGCCCTCGCCAGTAGCAAACAAAGATTACAGCGCGACCTGGGGGACTTTTATGAAACCGATATTGAGTTGGGGTATCGCTGGTCCAACTGGCGCTGGGCGGCCACCTGGCACCGTTATGAAAAGCAGTCTGACACTTACCGCTCTGACCTTGGCACCGATACCAGCAGCCTGGAAACGAACACCTACACCCGCGCCGACCAGTACCGGCTGAGTGCGACCTGGAGTGGTATCCAGGCCTGGCAACAAGGCAAGTTACCGCTGCCGCTGATCGTCAGGCTCGAAATGCAGGATACTTTTTCCGGGCGCAACTTTGTCGATGTCCGAGACATTTACCTGCAAGTGACGGCCTTGTTTAGATGAGTTTTTGCGTGCATGCCCTGTTAAGACCATTGCGCGATAGCTGCATTTTTTTGTGGCTGTTGCTCGCCTCCCTGAGCACATTTGCAACCCCTGAGGTGACCAGCAACGCTCTAGTCAGCATGAAACAAGGAGAGTTTGTCCAGAGTGCCGCTCCCCAGCCCCCAAGTGACCATGCAGACTGGCAAACTGCCAGCCTGCCGGACATCTGGAAGATCACTCATCCGACGGCAGAGGGCATAGGCTGGTATCGCTTTCAGTTTGATTACCCGACACTCAGCCAGAAGGCTTTGTATGGACTCTACCTTTCCAGGCTCAGCCTGAATGCGGAAGCGTTTCTCAATGGTGAGAAGATAGGCTCTGGCGGTGCGTTTGAAGAGCCCGTCGCCAGGCACTGGAACCGCCCCTTGTTATTTGCCATCCCGCCCCACCTGCTCAAGCCCCGCGACAATCTGTTACTCGTAAGAGTCATTGCCCCCGCACACTCTCAAGGCATGCTCGCTCCGCCGCAAATAGATACATTAGAGCATCTGCAACCGCGCTTTGAAGAAGCCAGATTTATCCGTATCACACTGAACCAGACGTCAAGCTTGCTGATCGTGGGGATTGGGCTACTGATGCTGAGCCTGTGGTGGCGCAGAAAGCAGGATACCGCCTACGGCCTGTTTGGACTGGCAGCCTTTGTCTGGGCACTACAATCCCTCAATTTTTACATCATCACCGCGCCCTTGCCGACCCCGCAATGGGAGTTGTTTGTGAATGCGAGTTTTCAGGCGATTGCCACCTTGTGGCTCATCTCACTGCTTGATTTTGTCGGCATCCGACTCAAGCGTTTCAATCAATTGCTGTGGGCGATCCTCATCCTGTCGCCGCTGACTTTGCTGTGCACTCCCGACGCCTACTTTACTGACGTCACCGATGTATGGCACCTGGTGACCATGGGCGTGGTGGTGTTCGGCCTCTGCCTGCTGGCAAAAGAAGGCATTATGCACCGCAACAAGGATGCCAACTTACTGTTGCTGACCTTGAGTTTGATCCTGCTATTTGCATTTCATGACTGGCTGATACACACCAATATTGCTGCACTCAACCACTGGGTGAGCAATGAGGAATATCTGATGCAATTCTCGGCCCCCGTGCTGTTTTTGATTGTCGGGCTCATGATGACTTCAAGGTATGTGGGGGCCCTCAATGATTACGAGCAACTGAATCAGCAACTCGAACAACGCGTGGTTTCCAAGCATGAAGAGCTGAATCAAAACTTTCAGCAATTGCAGTCCATTCTCAAAGAGCAGGCTTCGCTGGAGGAGCGCGAGCGGATTTACCAGGATCTGCATGACGACTTGGGAGCCAAACTGCTGACTCTGGTATACCGCGCCCAAGACAGCAACAATGCCGAACTTGCCAGGTCTGCCCTGCAAGACCTGCGCGATGTAGTTTCACGGGCCGGAACAGAACATATCCCATTGACGGATGCCATGGCCGACTACCGTATTGAGTGCGAAAAACGCTTGAGTGATGTCCATATCCAGCTGGTTTGGCAAATTGAGATGAAGGAAGACCACCTGCTCCTGACGCAACCGCAAGTCCTCAACCTGGGCCGCATTATCCGCGAGGCGGTTTCAAATGTGATCCGCCATGCCCAGGCAAGCCAAGTCACAGTCAATCTGAGTCGTAGCGACAGGCAGCTGTTACTGACGGTAAGTGACAATGGCATCGGGCTGCCCGTCGAGTCGGCCAGAAACAAAGGCCGCGGTTTGAACAATATTCAGAAACGCGCGACGCTGCTGGGCGGTGAAGTGCACTTTGAAGCCTTGTCCGCAGGCGGGCTCAAGCTCTGCCTGCAACTGCCGTTGCAAGCATTCGCGCAAGCTCCCCATTAATACCCCCTATCCAGGGGGTGCAAGCCGGATGGCAAAGTCTCTAAGATGAGCACTCCAATCATCAAGAGGAGAGAGACATGCACAGATTAACAATAATGACCGCACTCACTGGTTGTTTATTTGCCAGTGCCAATATGGCACATGCCACGAGCAGTACCGCGATCTTCTGGGGACCGACACCCTACCTATCCTCGAGTGACATCCCGGCTGGCTTTTACCTGGGAGGCAATCCTGTCCTACTAGATAATCTGGAAGATGGATCGCTGGATGCGTCTATCAGTGCCAGTAACGGTTCAGTGTATGGACCCACCGGCATTGCCGACTCGGTGGATGCCGATGATGGCAACATTGATGGTTTTGGCACCGCAGGACGTAGCTGGTTTTCAGGCAATGTGACCTTCACTTACACGGGTAGCGGCCCTCTGCCAACAGCCTTTGGTGTGGTCTGGACGGATGGCTCTGGCACCATTACGTTCAGCGCAACTGATGCACTGGGGCAGTCACTGGGTTCACAGTCCTATACGGGCATTCCTGATGGCACGTTTGGCGGCACCACCGGTGATGACCGCTTCTTTGGTGTGCAGTTTGCCGGTGGCATAAAATCAATCACCATAGGCACCGGGGGCGGCATTGAAGTCGATCATATCCAGTATGGGCAAATGGTGAGCAGTGTGCCAGAGCCCACCTCGGCGCTCATGCTCAGTCTGGGCTTGCTGGGCGTGGCTGGATACAGGCGCACGCGCAAATCGACTACAGAATAAAGGCGCTGTCACGCGCCAAAATCCTAGTAAAAAATAAAAATGACTGTTTCACCCTTTGAGTAGCTGTGATGGCCCCCCCTGAACTGGGGGTGCCTTTTTTCGGATGATTGCACTAGTCTAGGGACATTCTTAATATCGTGCCCAACCAGGGCAAAGGGTTTGTCATGTTGACCTTGCAGCGCTACGCTAAACCATCTGCCGCCATCATTCTGTTGGCTGCTTGCCTGCCTTTCCAGGCCCTCGCCACAGAAATCGCAACTAACATGCGGCTAAACTTTAACGAGATTGCCATCATGAACAGAACCACCTCGGTGTCTGTCGATGGCGTGGATATCACCACTTACAGCAACCAGATTGACAAGCTGTTGACCTTGGACCCAAGTATTGCCAATGCGCGGTTTTTGAGCACCCGACTTGGAACGTTCAGTAGCGGCAGCATGACGATTGAACTAAGAGGAAATCAATTTATTTCACTAAATGACCCTGGGGTTTCAGTATTGCCAGATACCCAACGCACACTGACGCGGATAGAAGCCGGCGCCACATTAAGCGGCGGCCTACTGACCACCACCGAGTCACTCAACCTCGATGCCACCTGGTTTTGCCGTGCAACCGCGCTTTCCTGTACCCGCGACGAAGTCTATAGCACGTTAAAATTTCTCTCTCCGCTCTCAAACTCAACCACCAGTGCAGCGGCACTGGTGCAACCCATACGCTTGCAAGCCAGGGGCGCACCCACGTTTACCGCGGATGGGGTGAGCATCAATTATGCCGGGCTCTCTTTATCCGGCACAGTCAATGTGAATGCCACCTTTACCGCCAAAACACGTAGCCAATATGTGGCAGATGCCCTCGCCGCCACCCCAGGGGCAGGTGGCGGAGTCGCAGCCGCTCGCTGGGATGCTGCCGCAACCGATATTCAATCCCTGCGCAATAGCGTACTGACGGATGTCGCAGTCGAAAATACCCTGAAAATCGCCCGCACGCCCGAGCTAAAAGATGCACAAACACTGCTCGCAGCCGCCAGAGACAGTGCAACCTTGCTTAATGCAGGCGCGACAGCCCCTACCACGTTCAACTCACCCTTCGATCTCATGCGCCAGCTATGGAACGTCACCGCAACCGTGAACCCCTCTCTGGGACGCTCAACGGCTGGCTTTAGCAGCGAAGACCTGACCAGTGACAATGCAGCCCTGTCGCTGGCGGCATTATCGCTGATTGCCAGCGGCAGCAATGAGCATGATTTTGCTTCGAAACTGGATCAAGCGCTGGGCATGCCGCTCACGACAAGTGCCGCCCCTCAATTGACGCTGGATGGGGCATTACTTGGGTTGACTGACGCCATGCTCTCCATCTATTACTTAGGCAATAGCAGCAGCGGCTTGGTAGAACTCAACCTGCCAGATGCTGCTCGCTATGCTCTGTTACGGAATGGATTATATGATCGCATCAGTTTGCTGGAGGGAAATGGCCTGACGGTGATTGGTAACAGCGATTATGCCGGTTCGGCAGTGTTGCAAGGTGAAGGTGAAGTCTATATCGGCGAAATCTCAAGTGGTTTGCTAGAACTCAGCGGACAGAGCACGGCCTCGCGCTTGCAACTCAACAATATATACAGCAACCAGTTTTTGGTCGTCGCCAGCTGGGCAGTGACCCCAGTACCAGAGCCAAGCCAGGCCTGGCTGCTCATGATGGGCTTGCCGCTGTTGTTATGGCGTCGTCAAAGCGCTTGAGAAAATACAGGCATATTTTGCCAGGTCGCTTTAACACACATACAAGCATTCTCATCCCATCATTTATTTAAAAGGAGCATGTGATGTCATCCCCAGTGATTAATCCAGCTTGGTTTATCAAACTCGTTACGCTTTTTACTATTGGCCTGACTAGCATGCCCACGATGGCAGCCTTCACGGTATACACGGATAAAGCCAGCTTTTTGACTGCAGCGGGTACGGTGTCTAGCGAAACCTTTGACGCAGTGACGGCAGACCTCGATCCCAGCAGCACCGGCATCCACCTCAATGACTTCACATTGAGCGGCAGTGTCAGTGTCGATGCACCTTCGTCAGCGATAGATATCAATGGTACAACCAACCTCTATTTCAACACCTCATACGGCGGCTGGGCGGATCTGATATTTAGTCAGCCAATCACTGCCTTTGGGCTCACCATGAATAATAGTCGGCTACAATTGCTCTCCATCAGCTTGGCACGTATCGGCCCGGCCTATGGTGAATACCATCATATTGCCACCTATGCCGCGCCAGACCCTTACGTCAGCAATCAAACTCTAAATGGCTTTATTGGGTTCACTTCCGATGTGGCGTTTAATCGCATCGTCTTTGCTGGCACCGGTTGCTGCTCCAGTACGTTTGCCGTAGACGATGTCACCTATGCGACGACGCTGGCGACGCCAGTGCCCGAGCCGTTATCCGCCAGCCTGCTTGGCCTGGGGGTCGCAGGCTTGTGCCTGTTTAGAAAACAACCGCTGCGTGTATAACTCACCGACACCTTGGCCATCAGGCCTGATGTTGATTTAACCCCGTTCAGCGCGGGGTTTTTAATTGGCATTTTTGCATGCATCATGCTTGCGTCAGCGCAATATGCGGGCACCTCAGCGCCGTATTATTCGCTATACGCTTTTGAGGAGGCCTGCATGCAACCACTCACCATCTCACCACCCAGCCGCAAGGTACCGGCTAACCAGTTTGCACTGTTCAACCTGGGCTTCAGGCCTTTTTTCTTGCTGGCTGCCTGCTTTGCGGTGCTCTCGATTGGCCTCTGGGTGTGGAAATATGCAACGCATTCGACGCTAGTGTTGAACACGGTGACCGCATCACGGTGGCATGCACACGAAATGCTATATGGTTTTGCCTTTGCCGTGATTGCGGGATTTTTACTGACCGCGGTCAAAAACTGGACCGGTCTGCAGACCTTACATGGTCGCCCGCTCATAGGCTTGGTCACCTGCTGGGCATTGGCCCGCGCCGTCATGCTGATGGCACCCTACCTGGTCGCATTGGCAGCTGCGTTTGACGGCCTATTCAACCTGTGGCTGCTCATCGCGGTTGCCAGACCGATTATTCAGGTGAAGCAATGGCGCCAGCTGGGCGTACTGTCAAAAGTACTGTTGCTGTCGGTTGGCAACCTGGCTTTTTATTCGCAAGCGCTGGGCTGGACAAACCAAGGTGCACATGCCGCGCTATGGATGGGTTTACTGCTCAATGTCAGCCTGATCATGGTGATGAGCCGCCGCATTTTGCCCATGTTTATTGAGCGTGGCGTAAAAGAACAGGTGACGCTCAAAAATTCAGTTTGGATAGATCGCCTGTTGATGGTCTGCCTGGCCGCACTGCTGATCAATATATTAACCGCCAATGCTGAAATTCTGAATACAGTGTTAGGACTTACTATCAGCGTCAGCGCAAGCTTTAGGTTATGGCGCTGGCATACACCCGGCATTTGGCAGCTGCCGCTACTGTGGAGTTTTTATCTGGGGCTGTGGCTTATTAACCTGGGCTTTTTACTTTATGCCTTGAGTTTTTTGCTGCCAAGCATTTCGGTGATTATGGCCATCCATTGCTGGGCGATTGGCGGCATCGGCGTGATTACGCTGGCGATGATGGCTAGGGTCTCTTTAGGGCACACAGGCCGCAATATTCACAACCCACCGCGTAGCTTGGTATGGATATTTAGCCTGGTCATTTTTGCTACCCTGAGTCGGGTGTTATTGCCTATCGTGCTACCAGACTTTTACCGTTTGTCAGTGATGCTGGCGGCCAGCACCTGGATCGCCGCATTCACATTATTTACGATTGTCTATTGGCCGATCCTCAGTCAACCACGTATTGACGGCACGCCCGGTTAACGCTCACTCTTTCCACTTGATAGAACAACCAATACTGGCAATCTGTTCCTGCGGGCCGTGACCTGTTTCAGCCACTAACTTCATGGCTTTGAACAATTCACGGGTACTCTCAGGAGCGGTTTCCTTGCGGCTCTCGTCAAACCGACCCCGGTATTGCAACGCAAAATCTTTATTAAAGCCAAAAAAGTCTGGCGTACACACAGCATCATAAAGTTTGGCAATTTGCTGAGTTTCGTCTAACAGATAAGGAAACGGAAACGCCATCTCGGTGGCAATTTTGCGCATGTTCTCAGGGCTGTCTTCCGGATAATCGGAAGGGTCATTAGACATAATTGCCACCGTATTCACGCCCAGCGTCTGTAGTTCTTTTACGTCAGCGATCAGGCGAGGCAAGATGGCTTTCACGTAAGGGCAATGGTTACAGATAAACATCACCAGCAGACCATTTGGACCCATGCTGGTTTCAAGATTGACGACCTTGCCATCTACATTAGGCAAATTGAATGCCGGTGCTTTCCAGCCAAAATCACATACGGGGGGGCTAATACTTGCCATCAGAGTTGCTCCTGCCATTAGATCAAACCATTATGGTACGTGATTAAGACGTCAAGGTGAATCTTGTCACCACCGTGCCCGCACAGAGGCATTTTGGTTACAATGCCAGTCATGAGTAATTTACGCTTTCATAGCCCGGCTGCATTGACTGTGGGCCAATCCGTCCCACTCAGTGATAACGCCATGGCGCATGCAGTCAGAGTCATGCGGCTCAAAGTAGGCGACACGTTGATTTTGTTTTGTGGGGATGGTTTTGACTATCTCTGCGCGCTGACGCAGGTCGAGAAAAAATCCGCTACCGTTGAAGTCCTCAGCCGCACACAGGTCAGCAATGAATCGCCACTGAATATCCGCCTGCTACAAGGCATCTCCAGCGGCGACCGCATGGATTACACCATCCAGAAAGCGGTGGAACTGGGTGTGCGCGAAATCTTCCCGTTAAGCACCGAGCGCTGCGTGACCAAACTCAGTGGCGACCGCGCCGAAAAGCGCGTCGAACACTGGCAAGGCGTGGCAATCGCCGCCTGCGAGCAAAGTGGCCGCGCCATAATTCCGTTAGTACACGCGCCTCTCACGCTTGCACAATGGCTGAGCCAGCACGCGACCGCTGAAAGCCTTAACCTGTTATTGAATCCTGTCGGTGCACAAAGGCTGGCATCACTAAACCCGCCAAAAAACGCCATTCATTTATTAATTGGCCCGGAAGGCGGCTTGAGCGCGGCAGAAATTGCGCTCGCTTCGCAACATCACTTCCAGTCTATCGTGCTTGGCCCACGGATTTTACGTACTGAAACCGCAGCATTGACTGCCATGAGCGTGATGCAGTCACTGTGGGGAGACTTTTAAGCAGGTCTGACACTGCGCACTTAGCAACCCAAGGAGCTTCTATGGAAACCCGCCCACCCTTACCGCCCTTTACCCTGGAAACTGCCATGCAAAAAGTACGCATGGCCGAAGATGCCTGGAACAGCCGCGACCCGGATCGCGTGATCCAGGTCTACACGGAAGATACGGTTTGGCGTAACCGTGCCGAGTTTCCGGTGGGGCGTGCAGAGGTGCATCAGTTTTTAACGCGCAAATGGGCGCGCGAACTGGATTACCGTTTGATCAAGGAAATCTGGGCGTTTCTGGATAACAAGATTGCTGTGCGCTTTGCCTACGAATGGCACGACGACGCTGGCAATTGGTATCGCAGCTACGGTAATGAAAACTGGATGTTTAACGACGCCGGGCTGATGATGCAGCGCCACGCCAGTATTAACGACCTGCCGATTAAAGAAGCAGACCGCAAATTCTTCTGGCCCCTGGGCAGACGCCCGGATGAGCACCTCGGACTGACCGCGCTCGGTTTATAAGGCGGCACATGTTTCAAGTCATGCTGCAAATGGCCTTGCTGATTCTGGCAGGCATGCTCTGGCAACGGTGGGCGCCCTCGCACATCACCGCCCTGTCGCACCGTCGTGCGCTGACAGATCTGGTGTTTTATGTGCTATTGCCAGCCTTGGTGCTCAATATCTTATGGCAAGCACCGTTTGATTTGAGTGCAGTCAAAATTGCGCTGACTGCCGTGTGCCGCTTGACGGTCGCGGCCTCGTGCATGTGGCTGGTACTGCAATTATTGCAGCGCCTGATGACCGTGACCCGTGCCCAGCAAGGCGCATTGATGCTGGCGGCCACCTTCCCGAACGCGACCTACCTTGGACTACCGGTGACCAGCGAGGTATTGGGCGACTGGACGCATGAAATTGTGCTCAAGTTTGATCTGTTTGCCTGCACGCCGATCTTACTCAGCCTGGGCATGCTAATGGCGCAACATTTTGGCCATGCTGAACAACGCTCTCACCCTCTCAAGGAACTCATGCGCGTGCCACCGCTATGGGCCTTGCTCTTGGCGGCCATCCTCAATCTGTGCCACATTCCGCAACCGGTCATGGTTGCACATGCCTTGCATACCCTGGCGGGCGGCGTGGTGCCCCTGATGCTGATTGCACTGGGCATGAGCATCCGCTGGGATACTTTTAAACTGAAATTCATGCCCTTGTTATTGCCCGTGTGTGCCATTGGCCTGTGCGTCGCACCGCTGGTGACCTGGTGCTTTGCACAATGGCTGGACATCTCGGGTGACACCCTGACCGCCAGCATTTTGCTGGCTGCCATGCCGACCATGGTATTTGGCATTATTATCTGCGAGCGCTATCACCTGGATGGCGCACTGTATGCCGCGGCCGTGTTCTTGAGTACCCTGCTCAGCATCGCCAGCCTGTCAGTATGGTTTGCAGCATTGCAGCCCTGACAGCAACCGCTTTAGCTCGTTAAAACCATCCTGTCCGACGGAATCTTTGCCGTCAAATCTGTCATACGTCATATGACGAGTTGTCTGCAAGCGCAACTGTTTTTATGATGCAATCCATCAGTCATGCCTCCGTGAAGTGTTATTAGGGATTATCAAACGATCATGCCGAAAACCACGACCAACCATTACCTCAGTGCGCATCCCGCGCCACCGGATACGCTGGCCAGTTTGCTGGCGGGCGCCGGGATCACGATTAATGGCAACGCGCCCTGGGATATCCAGGTGTATGAAGAAAGCGTCTACCGCGATGTGTTGACCAAAGGCTCGCTCGGACTGGGACAGGCGTTTATCGAGGGCCGCTGGGGCTGCAACCGACTGGACGAGTTTTTCCATCGCGTCATGCGGGCGGACCTGGATGAAAAAATGGGCGGGACGGCCAGACTCAAATTATTGGCTGAGATCATTCGTCATACCCTGTTTAACCTGCAAGCGCCGCACCGGGCTTATCAGGTGGCGCAGCAACACTACGATATTGGCAATGATGTGTTTGAAGCCATGCTGGATTCGAGCATGAGTTACTCTTGCGGCTACTGGCAACATGCGCAAACGCTGGAAGAAGCCCAGCGTCACAAGCTGGATATGATTTGCCAAAAGCTGGATTTGCAACCCGGTGACCGCGTGCTGGAAATCGGCTGTGGCTGGGGCGGGCTGGCCAAGCATATGGCACAACACTATGGGGTGCAGGTGCTCGGCATCACGGTGTCAGTTGAGCAACAGGCCTTAGCCAGAGAACGTTGTGCAGGATTGCCGGTGGATATCCAGCTCAAGGACTACCGCGAGTTGCATGGTCAATTCGACAAAATTGTCTCGGTTGGCATGTTTGAGCATGTGGGCCAAAAGAACTACGAAACGTATTTTGCCACCGCACAGCGCTTGCTAAAGGATAACGGGCTGTTTTTGTTGCATACCATAGGCAATCATAAAACCGCCTTGCATACCGACGCCTGGATAGACCGCTATATTTTTCCGAATGGCAAATTGCCCTCGGCCAGCGAAATCACTGGGGCGATTGAAGAAAAGTTTTTAATTGAAGACTGGCATAACTTCGGACCGGATTATGACCGCACCCTGATGGCCTGGTGGGACAAATTCAACCGTGCCTGGCCTGAATTGCAGTTTAAGTATGATGAAAGTTTTTACCGGATGTGGAAATACTACCTGATGTGTTGTGCAGGCTATTTCCGCGCCCGGCAAGGGCAACTCTGGCAGCTG
>JABLTH010037889.1_pt1 | contig 14795 bp, 13 predicted proteins | sample 7875711 | NCBI WGS metagenome assembly JABLTH01 (sample SAMN14941262, study PRJNA633318) | bioreactor metagenome | isolation source: bioreactor | place: China | collected 2019-03-05 | reverse complement strand
TACGCCGCGTTCGCCGACGCCCCCGGCGGGGGCAACCCTGCAGGGATCGTCCTCGACGCGGAGGCGCTGGCCGACGAGGACATGCGCAGGATCGCGGCCGAGGTGGGCTACCCCGAGACCGCGTTCCTGCGGGGCACGGAGACCGTCGACGGCGTCCGCCGGCATCGTCTCCGGTACTGGTCGCCCGAGGAGGAGGTGCCCTTCTGCGGGCACGCGACCGTCGCGACGGCCGTGGTGCTCGCCGAACGCGACGGGGCGGGCGCCATGGTGTTCGACACCCCGGCCGGCGAGGTGGCGATCATCGCGTCCGACGTCGACGGGGCGATCGCGGTGTCGTTCACCAGCGTCGAGCCGGTCGTGCGGGAGCTGGATCCGGCGGTGCTCGATCGCACCCGCGGCCTGCTCTCGCTGCGCGTCGACGACCTTCATCCGGCCTACCCGCCGCGCGAGTCGTTCGCGGGCAACCGGCACCCGATCCTGGTGCTCGAGGATCCGGAGATCTTCCACCAGTTCCGGTTCGCTCCGGATCCGGTCGCCGCGCTGATGCGGGAGCAGGGCTGGACCGGGACCGTGACCGTGCTGCTCCCCCTCGCCGACGACGAGTTCGCCGCCCGCAACATCTTCCCCGTCGCGCGCATCACGGAGGATCCCGCCACAGGATCCGCCGCGGCAGCCACCGGCGCCTACCTGCGGGCGATCGGCCGCGTGCCGGCGTCGCGCACCCTGCGGATCCACCAGGGTGCGCACGTCGGCCGCCCGAGCCTGCTCACCGTCGAGGTCCCGGAGACCGGCGGGATCGTCGTCACCGGCGGGGCAGCGCCGATCGGCTGATCAGCCACGCTGCCCTGTACGTCGATATCACTTCTCCGCGATATCACTCATCAGTGATATCCTGAGTCGCATGAGCAGAGCCGCCGAGGTGATCCGCGAAGCGCGGAAGCGCGCTGCGCTCACCCAGGCGCAGCTCGCCGCGCGGAGCGGGATCGCGCAGAACGTCATCAGCGACTACGAGCGCGGCAAACGCGAACCCTCCTTCGGCGCGGTCGACGTGCTGATGTGCGCGGCCGGCCTGTCCCTCGAGTACGCCCCGCTCTCCGAGCTGGAGCGCATCCAGCGGCGACGGGACGAGATCGTCGAGCTCCTCGCCGAGCACGGGCTGACGAACGCCGGCGTCTTCGGGAGCGTGGCACGCGGCGAGGAGACGAACTCGAGCGACATCGATCTCCTCATCGATGTCGCTCCCGGCACCGGGCTCTTCCCCCTGCTGCGCGCCCAGGGAGCACTCGAGTCGATGCTCGGACGGGAGGTGGATCTGGTGCCGCGCGCGGGCCTGAAGCCCGACGTCGCCGCGAACATCACCCACGAAGTGGTGCCCCTGTGACCCGCGCTCCCCGCGAACGTCTGCTCGACATCCTCGCCTCCTGCAAGGCCATTGCCGAGCACCTCGAGTGCAGTGATACCGAGGACGGCCTTCTCTTCGATGCGCTTCGTATGCGCCTGCTCGAGATCGGCGAGGCCGCGAAAGATCTGCCGACCGCCCTCACCGACACCGAACCGGGGATTCCCTGGTCGATGATCGCCCGTCAACGTGATCACCTGGCCCACCGCTTTTTCGACACAGCGCACGCCATCGTCTTCGAAGCGGCACGCCACGAGGCTCCCGCAGTCGCGCAGGCGGTGCGCCGGATGCTGGCCGTCATCGCCGAAGAGTGATCCCGGGCCTCGGGCTCGTGACTCAGCGCTCCGCGACGCGACGCCACGGCATGTACTGCAGCACCCAGGTGTTGCCGTCGGGATCCGCGAATCCCGCGTACAGGATCCCACCCGCGTCCACCACCGGAGCGACCTCGACGCCCCGGGAGATCAGCGCGTCCCGGGCCGCCTCGATGTCGCTCACGACCAGATGCAGCCCGTGCAGCGAGCCGGCGGCCATGCCCGGCCCTGGCAGCCCCTCGCTCAGGGTGATGGAGCAGTACGAGCCGGGAGGGGTGAGCTGCACGACGCGGACGCCCTCGCGCGGACGCACGTCGACGTCCTCCGCGAATCCCACCTGTCCGGTGTAGAACGCCTTGGCCCGGTCGATGTCGCTCACCGGCACGAGCACGAGCTCCAGCAGCATCGCGTCCGGCAGGACGTCGGGTTCGGGGCTGTCCACCATGATCACGACCTCCTTCGGGCGCTGCGATGCGCGTGCGGCCGAGGCTACCCGAGCGGAGCAGGTCCGGACCACCGAACCGTCAGGCCTCCAGGAAGGCGCCCTCCAGGAACGACTCCAGCTCGCCGACGGCGTCCAGCGGCAGGATCGCGGCGACGTACTGATCGGGCCGCACCACGATCACGACGCCGTCGCGCGACAGCTCGCGCGCGTCGAAGATGTCGGTCTTGGACCAGTGCGACGGGGCGGCGGCATAGAGCTTCTCCCAGTCGGTGAGCCCGAGCGGCCCCGTCTTCGGCTGGAAGAGCGCCGGCGCCGTCGTGACGTCGAGGTCCTCGTACGACCGCTGCGAGATCCCCTTGACGTCGAACACCGCGTCCACGTCGCCGTCGGCCGGCGTGAACCGCGCGAACACGGGCGCCGCGGCCGCGGCCCAGGCGTCGAGGCCGGCGCCGGACGTGTCGCCGAACGCGTACACGCGCCAGCGGCCGTCCGCCTTCGCGTGGTGCCCGAGGTGCACGACGTTGCCGTCGGCGACGCGCACGACCTCGGCGCTCTTGAACCGCTTGCCGAGCGGGAAGCCCGCGGCGAGCTCCTGATGGGCGTCGGATCCGACGATCATCGACGAGCCGTACTGCGTCATGAAGCCGGAGGGGAACTCCGCGGTGCCCAGGTAGAACGTCGCGAGCTCCTGCGGGTCGGAGATCTCCTCGGGCTTGCGCGCCATGAGCGAGGACCACTCGCGGTCGAAGTCGATGAGCTGTTGCGCGACCGGCCTGCGCTCGGCCCCGTAGGTCGACAGCAGAGCCGCCGGAGCGCGGCCGGTGAGCACGGATCCCAGCTTCCAGCCCAGGTTGAATCCGTCCTGCATCGACACGTTCATGCCCTGGCCGGCCTTGGCGCTGTGCGTGTGGCAGGCGTCACCGGTGAGGAAGACGCGCGGGCTGGCGGCCGATCCGGGGTCGACGTCGTCGAAGCCGTCGGTGATGCGGTGACCCACCTCGTAGACGCTGTGCCACGCGACCTGCTTCACGTCGATCGCGTAGGGGTGCAGGATCTCGTTCGCCTTGCCGATGATCGCCTCGATCGGGGTCGCGCGCACGGCGTGGTTGTCGTCGGAGGCGACCTCACCGAGGTCGATGTACATGCGGCTGAGGTATCCGCCCTCGCGCGGGATGTGCAGGATGTTGCCCGCCTCCGCGTTGATCGCGCACTTGGTGCGCCAGTCGGGGAAGTCGGTGTTCACGAGCACGTCCATGACGCCCCACGCGTGCGCCGCCATCTCGCCGACGTGCGTGCGACCGATCGCCTCGCGCACGCCGCTGCGCGCGCCGTCGCAGCCCACGACGTATTTCGCGCGGATGGTGCGCTCCTCCCCCGCCCGCTCGCCGGCGGAGTACCTCACCCGCACCTCGACCGGGTGCTCGCCGTCGGCCCCCGAGCCCGTCGAAGGGTGCACGGTGAGCCCGAGGAACTCCACGCCGTAGTCGGGGCGGATGCGGCCCGGACCGTCGGCGGCGGCCTCGGCGAAGTAGTCGAGCACGCGGGCCTGGTTGACGATGAGGTGCGGGAACTCGCAGATGTCGTACGCGTAGTCGGCGGTGCGCGCCGTGCGGACGATGTTCTGCCGGTTCTGCGGATCCGGTCCCCAGAAGTTCATCCAGCCGATGTTGTACGCCTCGGCGATGATCCGCTCGGCGAACCCGAACGCCTGGAACGTCTCGACGCTGCGCGGCTGGATGCCGTCGGCCTGCCCGAGCACGAGCCGGCCGTCGCGCCTCTCGATGATGCGCGTCGTGAGCCCGGGGTACTGCGACATCTGCGCGGCCAGGAGCATGCCGGCCGGGCCGGATCCGACGATGAGCACGTCCATGACATCGGGGAGCTCGTCCGGACGGTCGACGCCGGTGCCGGCGACCGGGAGCACGCGGGGGTCGTGGGAGACGTATCCGTGGTGGTGGAACTGCATCGTCGTCGATTCCTTCCTGACGGCGTCGTCGGGGCTTCGCTGCGGATCGCGAGGGCTCTTGCCTCGGCTCATCATGTGTTCTATATTCGAACGCAACGTTCTACTATTGAACACAGACTAGCCGAGGTCGCGACCGCGATCAAGACCGGAGGATCCATGGCCGACACCCCCGCCGCGCCGGCGACGACGTCGGGCGCCCAGTCGCAGACGCTCAGCCGCGGGATCCGGATCCTGGAGATCCTGGGCGACGAGCGCGGACCCCTGTCGATCGACGAGATCGCCGCGCGCCTCGGCGTGCACCGCTCGATCGCGTACCGCCTGCTGCGCACGCTGGAGGACCACCGCCTGGTGGGGCGGGACGCGGCCGGCCTCGTCGCCCTCGGACCGCGCATGGCCGCTCTCGCCGCCGGTGTCGCGCAGGATCTGCAGGCGGAGGCGCTCCCCGAGCTCACCGCCGTCGCCAACGAGCTCGGCATGACCTGCTTCCTCGCCGTGCTCGACGGCGCCGAGTGCATCACGCTGGTCAGCGTCGAGCCGCGGCACACCGTGGCGAGCGTCGCGCAGCGCCCCGGCGCGCGGCACCCTGTCACGGTCGGCGCGCCGGGCAAGGCGATCCTCGCGCAGGTGCCCGAGGCCGAGTGGCCGGACGATGCGCCGGCATCGCTGCACGACGAGGTGGCCCGCTCGCGCCTCGCGGGGTTCGCCACCAGCCACGACGAGGTCATCCCCACCGTGCAGTCGATCGCGGTGCCGCTGGCCCTGCGCGGTCAGCGCCCCGCCGCGATCGCGGTCGTGCATGTGGCGACCGACCGCACCGACGCCGAGATCGCGATCCGCCTGCAGCGCTCGGCCGCATCGATCCGCGACGCCCTCGGAGCCTGACCGCAGCCCCCTCGCCGCTCGCCGAGCGAGGCCGCCGAAGGCGACCGAGACGAAACGCGGCACCCCCTCGAGGGCACCGCGTTTCGTCGTCGACCCGAAGGACTCCCGGCTCAGGCCCGGGACAGTCCGTAGATCGGGCTCACCGCCTGCTCGGTCTCGTGGTCGGGGCCGAGCGGGATGCCGCTGCGGTCGCGCAGCAGCAGCGTCGCGAGGAGGCCGATCACCGTCATCCCGGCGAGGTACCAGGTGACCGCCTGCGTCGAGCCCGTCGCCTGCACGATCGCGGTCGCGATGGTCGGCGCGAAGGCGCCGCCGGCGATCGCCCCGATCGCATAGGAGATCGAGACCCCGGAGAACCGGATCGAGGCCGGGAAGAGCTCGGTGTAGAGCGCCGCCTGCGGTCCGTAGGTGAAGCCGAGGCCGACCGTCAGGATCGCGAGGGCCGCGAACAGGAGCCCGATCTGCCCCGTGTTCACCAGCGGGAACAGCGTGAACACGCCGACGAGCTGCAGGATCCACCCGACGATGTAGGTGTTCCGGCGTCCGATGCGGTCCGAGATCCAGCCGGCGACCAGGGTCGACAGCAGCCAGGTGACGGCAGAGCCGGCCACGGCCCAGAGCACGGGACCCCGGTCGAGCTTCAGCGCGCCCTCGGGATTCGTCGCGTATCCCTGGATGTAGCCGCCCGTGGTCATGTAGCCGACCGCGTTGTTGCCGGCGAAGACGAGCGCCGCGATGATCACGAGCAGCAGATGCTTGCGGAACAGCTGCACGATCGGCATCCGCGCGGCCTCCTTGCGCTCGGCGAGCTCGGCGAACACCGGGCTCTCCTCGACCCGGCGCCGCACGTAGTAGCCGACCACGATCAGCACCACGCTGAGCAGGAACGGGATGCGCCAGCCCCAGGACAGGAACTGGTCGCCGGGCGCGACCAGCGCCATGATCGCCATCACGCCGGAGGCGATCAGCAGCCCGAGCGGCACGCCGATCTGCGGCGCCGCGCCGAAGATGCCGCGCTTGGCCTTGGGCGCGTGCTCGACGGCCATCAGCACGGCGCCGCCCCATTCGCCGCCGGCCGAGATCCCCTGCAGGATGCGCAGCAGCACCAGCAGGATCGGGGCCGCGACGCCGATCGCGTTCGCGTCGGGCAGCACGCCGATGAGCGCGGTGGCCGCGCCCATGAGGATCAGCGTCCACATCAGCACCGCCTTGCGGCCGAACTTGTCGCCGAAGTGCCCGGCCAGGAAGGCGCCGAGCGGGCGGAACAGGAAGCTGACCCCGACCGTCGCGAACCCGATCAGGGCGCTGTTGGCCCCCAGATCCTTGAAGAAGAGCTGGCCGAACACCAGCCCCACCGCGGTGGCGTAGATGAAGAAGTCGTACCACTCGACCGTGGTGCCGATGACGGTGGCGAAGACCACCCTGCGCCGATCGGCCGCCGAGGCGATGGTCCCGGTGGGCGTGAAGCCCGGTGAGGATTCTGCGGACATTGCGTTCTCCTTGTCGTGACGACGTCGTCTGGCCCAGCGGATCGGGCGACGGGGATCCTCTGCGGACAGGATCCGGATCGACGCTTGCCGGGGCTCGGCACGATGATATACGATTTCGGATACGACGCCAAGGGAACCCCTCCCTGGCCCCATCCGCGCGAGGAGGCGCCCATGCCCGCACCGATCGACCGGCCCGGCAAGATCATCGCGATCCACCTCAACTACCGCTCCCGCGCGGACCAGCGCGGCCGCACCCCTGCGGCGCCGTCCTACTTCTTCAAGCCGTCCTCGTCGGTCGCCGGCACGGATGGCGTCGTGGAGCGCCCCGCCGGCACCGAGCTGCTGGCGTTCGAGGGCGAGATCGCCCTCATCATCGGCACCCCGGCGCGGCGCGTGAGCGTCGAGGACGCCTGGTCGCACGTCGCCTGGGTCACCGCGTCCAACGACCTGGGGCTGTACGACCTGCGCGCGAACGACAAGGGCTCCAACGTCCGCTCCAAGGGCGGCGACGGCTACACGCCGCTCGGTCCCGAGCTCATCCCCGCCGCCGAGGTCGATCCGACTCAGCTGCGCGTGCGCGCCTGGGTGAACGGAGACCTGCGCCAGGACGATGAGACCGGCGACCTGCTGTTCCCGCTTCCGCAGCTCGTCGCGGATCTCTCCCAGCACTTCACCCTCGAACCCGGCGACGTGATCCTCACCGGCACGCCCGCCGGCTCCAGCGTGATCGTCCCCGGCGACGTCGTCGTCATCGAGGTCGACGCCCCGCACTCCTCGAAGACCTTCAGCTCGGGCGGCCTGCGCACGACGGTCGTGCAGGGCGACGTGCCCTTCGACGGAGCGCTCGGATCGCTCCCCGCCGTGGACGACCTGCAGCGCGCCGAGGCGTGGGGGTCGCGCGAGGCCGCAGGGCTCGCGCCGGAGGCCGCGACGGCCGCCACCGCGCCCGCGCTCGACCCCGCGCTGCGCGAGAAGCTCCTCGCCGCCCCCACCGCCGGCCTCAGCACCCAGCTGCGCAAGCGCGGCCTGCACGCCTGCTTCATCGACGGGGTCTCGGCGAACGTGCCCGGCGCGAAGATCGTCGGCACCGCCAAGACGCTGCGCTTCGTCCCCGCCCGTGAGGATCTGTTCAAGACCCACGGCGGCGGCTACAACGCGCAGAAGCGCGCCTTCGACGCCGTCGAGGAGGGCGAAGTCATCGTGATCGAAGCACGCGGCGACGCGAGCACCGGCACCCTCGGCGACATCCTGGCCCTGCGCGCCAAGGTCCGCGGGGCGGCGGGCGTGGTGACGGACGGCGGGGTGCGCGACTACGCCGCGGTCGCCGAGATCGGCCTGCCCGTGTTCTCCCAGGGCGCGCACCCGTCGGTGCTCGGCCGCAAGCACGTCCCGTGGGACGTCGACGTGACGATCGCCTGCGGCGGCGCCGCCGTCCAGCCGGGCGACATCATCGTCGGCGACAGCGACGGCGTCATCGTGATCCCGCCCGCCCTGGCCGAGGAGGTCGCCGACGCGGCCCTCGCCCAGGAGGAGGAGGACGCCTGGATCGCCGAGCAGGTCGAGGCGGGGCATCCGGTCGATGGGCTGTTCCCGATGGACGCCGCCTGGCGCGCCACGTACGACGCCGCGCGCGCGACGGGGTCCGAGGAGGCGTGATGGCCGAGGTCCTCACCGGCAGCAAGTCGGAGCAGGCGTACGCCTGGCTCCGCGCGCGCATCGCCTCGCACGCCTACGGCCCCGGCTTCCGGCTCGTGCTCGGCACGATCGCCGACGAGCTGGGGATGAGCGTGGTCCCGGTGCGCGAGGCGATCCGCCGGCTCGAGGCCGAGGGCCTGGTCACCTTCGAGCGCAACGTCGGCGCCCGGGTCACCCTCGTCGACGAGAGCGAGTACGCGCACACCATGCAGACGCTCGGGCTCGTCGAGGGCGCGGCCACGGCGCTGTCCGCGCCGTTGCTGGACGCGGCCGCCCTGGACGCCGCGCTCGAGGTCAACGACCGCATGACGCGGCTGCTCGACAGCTTCGACGCGCACCGCTTCACCGAGCTGAACCGCCAGTTCCACTCCGTGCTGTACGAGCCGTGCCCCAACCCGCACATCCTGGATCTGGTCCAGCGCGGGTGGGCCCGCCTCAGCGGCATCCGCGAGTCGACGTTCGCGTTCGTGCCCGGCCGCGCCGAGCACTCCGTCGAGGAGCACGCGCAGATCGTCGAGCTCATCCGCACCGGAGCGGATCCGCTCGAGATCGAGCTCGCCGCCCGCAACCACCGCTGGCGCACGAGGGATGCGTTCCTCGCCGCGCTGCACCCCGATTCCGCCGTCGAGCCCCCCGCCTGACGAGCACGAGACCACCCACACCACCCGGAAGGACGATGATGACCGAGGCCTACACCCCCGCCGACCTCCCCACGAGGATCCAGCACTACATCGACGGCGAGTTCGTCGACTCGATCGACGGAGACACCTTCGAGGTGCTCAACCCCGTCACGAACGAGACCTACGCCCACGCTGCGGCCGGCAAGAAGGCCGACATCGAGAAGGCCGTCGCCGCCGCCAAGCGCGCCTTCGACGAGGGCCCGTGGCCGCGCATGCTCCCCCGCGAGCGCTCGCGCGTGCTGCACAAGATCGCCGACATCGTCGAGTCGCGCGACGCCCGCCTCGCCGAGCTCGAGTCCTACGACTCCGGCCTGCCGATCACCCAGGCGCTCGGGCAGGCCCGCCGCGCCGCCGAGAACTTCCGCTTCTTCGCCGACCTGATCGTCGCCCAGTCCGACGACGCCTTCAAGGTGCCGGGCAAGCAGATGAACTACGTCAACCGCAAGCCGATCGGCGTCGCGGGTCTCATCACCCCGTGGAACACGCCCTTCATGCTCGAGTCGTGGAAGCTCGGCCCTGCGCTCGCCACCGGCAACACGGTGGTGCTCAAGCCCGCCGAGTTCACGCCGCTGTCCGCCTCCCTGTGGGCGGGCATCTTCGAGGAGGCAGGGCTGCCGAAGGGCGTCTTCAACCTCGTCAACGGCCTCGGCGAGGATGCGGGAGACGCCCTCGTCAAGCACCCCGACGTGCCGCTCATCTCCTTCACCGGCGAGAGCCGCACAGGCCAGATCATCTTCGGCAACGCCGCACCGTTCCTCAAGGGCCTCTCGATGGAGCTCGGCGGCAAGAGCCCGGCCGTCGTGTTCGCCGATGCGGATCTGGACACCGCGATCGACGCGTGCATCTTCGGGGTGTTCTCCCTGAACGGCGAGCGCTGCACGGCCGGATCCCGGATCCTGGTGCAGCGCGACGTGTACGACGAGTTCGTCGAGAAGTACGCGGCGCAGGCGAAGCGCGTCAAGGTCGGCCACCCGCACGACCCGTCCACCGAGGTCGGCGCGCTCGTGCACCCCGAGCACTACGACAAGGTGATGAGCTACGTCGAGATCGGCAAGACCGAGGGACGCCTGGTCGCCGGCGGCGGCCGTCCCGACGGCTTCCCCGAGGGCAACTACGTCGCTCCGACGGTGTTCGCCGACGTCTCCCCCGACGCCCGGATCTTCCAGGAGGAGATCTTCGGCCCCGTCGTCGCGATCACCCCGTTCGACACCGACGAGGAGGCGCTGGCCCTCGCCAACAACACCAAGTACGGTCTGGCCGCCTACATCTGGACCAACGACCTCAAGCGCGCGCACAACTTCGCGCAGGCCGTCGAGGCCGGCATGGTGTGGCTCAACTCGAACAACGTCCGCGACCTGCGCACCCCGTTCGGCGGCGTGAAGGCCTCCGGACTCGGCCACGAGGGCGGCTACCGCTCGATCGACTTCTACACCGATCAGCAGAGCGTGCACATCACGCTCGGCGCCCCGCACAACCCGACTTTCGGCAAGCAGGATCCTTCGACAGGCGCAGGGACCCGCACCGAGACCGACATCGACGACCCGGACCCCCGCTGAACCGGATCCCGGACCGAACATCTAGCAAGGACGCTGACATGACCAACCGCGCCGACATGACGCTCACCTCCTCCGGCTTCTACACCAGCCAGGAGGCGCCCATCACCACCGGAAACCCCATCCCGACCCCGCAGTCCAGCCCGCCGGACGTGCTCCGCTGCGCATACATGGAGCTCGTCGTGACGGACCTCGCCGCGTCGCGCGTCTTCTACGTCGACGTGCTCGGGCTGTACGTGACGGAGGAGGACGAGGAGACGATCTACCTCCGCTCCACCGAGGAGTTCATCCACCACAACCTCGTGCTGCGCAAGGGCCCGGTCGCCGCCGTGGCCGCGTTCTCGTACCGCGTGCGCACCCCCGAGGACCTCGACCGCGCGGTCGAGTTCTACACGGAGCTGGGCTGCGATGTGCGCCGCGACCCGTCGGGCTTCGTGAAGGGGATCGGCGACTCGGTGCGCGTCGTGGATCCGCTCGGCTTCCCGTACGAGTTCTTCCACCAGACCGACCACGTCGAGCGGATGAGCTGGCGCTACGACCTGCACATCCCCGGCGAGCTCGTGCGCCTGGACCACTTCAACCAGGTCACCCCCGACGTGCCGCGCGCGGTGAAGTACATGCAGGATCTCGGCTTCCGCGTCACCGAGGACATCCAGGACGAGGAGGGCACGGTCTACGCCGCCTGGATGCGCCGCAAGCCCACCGTGCACGACACCGCGATGACCGGCGGCGACGGCCCCCGCATGCACCACGTGTGCTTCGCCACCCATGAGAAGCACAACATCCTCGCGATCTGCGACAAGCTCGGCGCCCTGCGCCGCTCCGACGCGATCGAGCGCGGCCCCGGCCGCCACGGCGTCTCCAACGCGTTCTACCTGTACCTGCGCGACCCGGACGGTCACCGCGTCGAGGTCTACACGCAGGACTACTACACGGGCGACCCGGACAACCCGGTCGTCACCTGGGACGTGCACGACAACCAGCGCCGCGACTGGTGGGGCAACCCCGTCGTCCCGAGCTGGTACACCGACGCGTCGCTCGTGCTCGACCTGGACGGCAACCCGCAGCCCGTCGTCGCCCGCACCGACAGCAGCGAGATGGCCGTCACGATCGGCGCCGACGGTTTCAGCTACACGCGAGCCCCCGAGTCCGGCGGCGCCGCCGAGACCATGCCCGAGTGGAAGCAGGGCGAGTACAAGCTCGGACACCAGCTGTGAGCCTCGACGCCGGCACCATCGCCGCCCTCGCCGCAGAGCTCGCCGAGGCCGACCGCACGCACGGCGTGATCCCTCGGATCACGGCACGGCATCCGGAGGCGACCGTCGAGGACTCCTACGCGATCCAGGGCGTCTGGCGCGACGCCCAGGTGGCCGCGGGCCGCACGCTCGTCGGCCGCAAGATCGGGCTCACCTCGAAGGCGATGCAGCAGGCCACGGGCATCACCGAGCCCGACTACGGCGTCATGTTCGACGACACCGTGTATCCGTCCGGATCCGAGATCCCCACCGGGCACTTCTCGAACGTGCGGATCGAGGTCGAGCTGGCCTTCGTGCTCAAGGAGCCGCTGGAGGGCCCGGACTGCACGCTGGAGGACGCGCTCGCCGCGATCGACTACGCGGTGCCGGCGCTCGAGGTGCTGAACTCGCACATCGAGCTGGAAGGCCGCACGATCGTCGACACGATCAGCGACAACGCCGCCTACGGGGCGATGGTGCTCGGCACCGTGCACATGCGCCCCGACGAGATCGACCTGCGCTGGGTGCCCGGGGTGCTCAGCCGCAACGGCGAGATCGAGGAGACCGGGGTCGCCGCGGGCGTGCTCGGGCACCCCGCGACCGGCGTCGCGTGGCTCGCGAACAAGTTCCACCAGCACGGCGCCCGTCTGGAGGCCGGCGAGATCATCCTGGCCGGATCCTTCACGCGGCCGATGTGGGTCTCGCGCGGCGACGAGGTGCGCTGCGACTATGGCCCCATGGGAGTGATCGAATGCCGCTTCGTCTGAGCCCGACGTTCCGCGACCGTCTCGCGGAGCGGGCCGGGAGCCCGCCCGGTGCGCGCCCCCTCATCGGGATGTGGGCGTGCACCGGCAGCGCGCTCGTGACCGAGATCGCCGCCGGATCGGGCCTGGACTGGCTGCTGATCGACGGCGAGCACTCGGCGAACACGCTCGACACGCTGCAGGTGCAGCTGCAGGTGGCGGCGGCCTATCCGATCACGCCCCTCGTGCGCGTGCCGTGGAACGACCCCGTGATCATCAAGCAGGTGCTCGACCTCGGCGCGCAGAACCTCATCGTCCCGATGGTCTCCTCGGCCGAGGAGGCGCGCGCCGCGGTCGCCGCCACGCGGTACCCGCCCGAGGGCCTGCGCGGGGTGGGCTCCGCCCTGGCTCGCAGCGCCCGGTGGACCCGCGTGGACGGCTACCTCCGCGACGCCGCGGAGCATGTGTCGCTGACGGTGCAGATCGAGACCGCGGCCGGCGTCGCCGCCGCGGCCGAGATCGCCGCGGTCGACGGTGTGGACGCGGTCTTCGTGGGCCCCTCCGACCTCGCCGCCTCGATGGGCCTGCTCGGACAGCAGACCCACCCCGACGTGGTCGCCGCGGTCGAGCGGGTGTTCGCCGAGGCGACCGCCGCCGGCACTCCCGTGGGCGTGAACGCGTTCGATCCGGCCGCTGCCGACGCGTACATCGCCGCCGGTGCCGCCTTCGTCGCCGTCGGCGCGGACGTCGCCCTCCTCGCAAGGGCCTCCGAGGCCCTCGCGGCCCGCTTCCTCCCCCCGTCCACCCCGGCCCCCTCCTCCCCCTCCGCCAGCTACTGACCCGGATCCCGGTTTCACGTTCGAGGAGCGATGTTCGCTCTGTAACGGGCAGTTTCGGCGCGAACAATGCTCCTCGAACGTTCGAGATGATCGAGCGGCTGTGGATAAGTGGGACCGGGGTTTCCGGGAGGGGCAGAGTGTGTCGCATGCGCCGACATTCAGATCTGCCCGAGGAACTCGGATCCACCTTCTCGGTCGCGCTGGCACGCCGGCATGGCATCGGTCACGGCCGATTGCGCGGGTCCGACCTGCGAGCCCCGTTCCCCGGCGTGCGCACGCGACGGGAGGCTCTGGATCCGGCGACGATCACCGACCCTTACGAACGTCAGCGGCTGTTGCGGCTCTCACGAGCTGCCGACTACGCCCCGCGGATGCACTCCGGACACTTCTTCAGCCACCAGACCGCTGCTGCGATCTGGGGCGCCCCGCTCCCGCTCGTTCTGGACGAGCGGGGCGAGCCGGCGGGCGCCGCGGGACTCGCACTCCATGTGTGCGCGCTCGGCCCTGTCGCGCTCCCCCGCATGGCAGGTGTCGAAGGCCACCGCTCTCTCCGCAGGATGACGGAGGTCTGCGACCACCGGGGCTTCCGTGTCGCATCACCCGCGGCGACCTGGGTATCGCTCGCGGCTGAACTCGGCACGGTTGACCTCTTGGCCGCCGGCGACTACTTCTGCCGTGAGTGGAAACCCGGAGTGGGCCGCCCCGCCGTCGGCAGACGTCCGCTCGCCACGATCGAGCAGCTGAAGGAGGCCATGAACGCGGGGAGACGTCAGGGCATCGCCAAGCTGCGTACGGCGATCGAGCTGATCCGGGTGGACTCGTGGTCGCCTCGTGAATCGCGCCTGCGGTGGCTGATCATCACGTCAGGTCTTCCCGAACCTCAGCTCAACCAGGACGTCTTCGACGATCGCGGCCGGTTCCTCGGCTGCGTCGACCTGGTCTATCCGGCGCAGAAGGTGGCCGTCGAATACCACGGCCTGCAGCACTCCGCACAGTGGAGCAGAGACGTGGAGAGGGCGGCAGCTCTCCGTGCCGCAGGATGGACGGTGATCGAGGTGACGGCCGCCCTGCTGAGAGACGAGACGACGCTGCTCCGCCGAATCCGGTCCGCGCTGGGCGCGTGATCGGCAGGTTTCGAGGAGCGATGTTTGTCGCCAAATGCCCGAATCGCGGACGAACATTGCGCCTTGGACCGATCGGCGCGGCGGTCGATCCCGAGATCGCCTGACAGGATGGGGCGAGTGAGGATGGGCATCGCGGCGCTGCGGGATCGGGGATTCCGCTGGTTCTTCCTGGCACGCACGATCACCCTGATCACGGGATCCATGTCGTCCATCGCGCTCGCCTTCGCCGTGCTGGGGACCGACAACGACGCGGCCGCCCTCTCGATCGTGCTCACGGCGTTCACGGTCGCCAACATCGTGTTCCTGCTGCTCGGCGGCGTCGTCGCGGATCGGCTTCCGCGCTCCGTCGTCATCCAGACCAGCTACGTCGTCGACATCCTCTCGATCGGCGCCACCGCCGCGCTGCTGTTCACGGGCACTGCCACCGTGC
>JABLTH010033545.1_pt1 | contig 14795 bp, 10 predicted proteins | sample 7875711 | NCBI WGS metagenome assembly JABLTH01 (sample SAMN14941262, study PRJNA633318) | bioreactor metagenome | isolation source: bioreactor | place: China | collected 2019-03-05 | reverse complement strand
GGCCAAGTCGAAGGACCTGCTCGTCGCGAGCTACCTGTGCGTGGGGCTGTTCCAGCGCGACGGCTACGCCGCGCTCGCCCCCGCGCTGCGTGGGCTGCAGGGGATGGTGGAGGCGTTCTGGCCCGCGCTGTTCCCGGAGCTCGGGCGCCTGCGTGCCCGCATCGCCGCCGCGGAGTGGCTCGTCGAGCGGCTCACGGCGCAGCTGCGCTACCGCGCCCCGGAAGGCGGCGACGGGCAGGCGATCGCCGACGCGCTCGACGCCCTCGAGGTCCTCGAGGCGGCCTTCACGGAGCGCTTCGCGGGCGAGGGGCCGTCGTTCGGCGACCTGCGCGCGGCGTTGCGCGAGCGCGCCGAGCAGGTGCCGAAGCCGCAGCCCGCGACCGCTCCGGCCTCCGAGGCGTCCTCGGCGACGACGACCGCCGCGACCGAACGCGCCGCGCCGGAGCCGGCCGCGAGCGCGCCCGCCCCTCGACCGGCGAGCGGACCCGCCCCCCAGGCGCCGGCGCTGCCCTCCGACCTCGGCGCGCCCGAGGCGCGCGACCAGGCGCTCAAGGCGCAGTTCGCGGCGCTCAAGACGCTCGCGGCCGCGCTGCGCAAGGCCTCGAGCGCCGATCCGCTCGCCTACCAGCTCGCGCGCGTCGCGGGCTGGGGCCGCGTGAAGGCGCTGCCGCCGCACGTCGAGGGCACCACGCGCGTCCCCGCGGGGAACGTCGGGCAGGACGCCTACGACCGCCTCGCCGCGCTCGCCGCCGCCGGCGACTGGCCCGCGCTGCTCGAGCAGTCGGAGCGCCAGTACGCGACCACGATCCTGTGGCTCGACCTGCAGTACTTCGTGCACCGTGCGCTGACCGGCCTGGGGGCCGAGCACCAGCGCGCGCGCCACGCGGTCGAGGCCGAGACGGGCGCGCTCGTCCGGTCGTTCCCCGGCCTCCTCGACCTGTGCTTCGACAACGGCTTCCCGTTCGCGGCGGCCGAGACGCGCGACTGGGCGCACGGCCTGTTCTTCGCCGCGCCGGCCTCCGGCGGCGCGCCGGCGGCCGCCCCGGCCGCGCGGCCCGCGGCAGAGGCGGACGAGGCGTTCGCCGACGCGGAGGGCCGCGCGCGCGAGGCGCTGCGGGCGGGACGCACGACCGACGCGATCGCGATCCTCGACGAGGCGACGCGCACCGCGGTCTCGCGGCGCCAGCGCTTCGCGCGCCGGCTCGCGCTGGCCCGTACGCTCGCCGAGATCAAGGAGACGCGCCTCGCGGTGGCCTGGCTCGACGTGCTCGACCAGGACGTCCGCGCGTTCCGGCTCGAGGAGTGGGAGCCGCAACTCGCGGCCGACGCGCTGGGCCTGCTCTACCAGTGCCAGCGGACGATGCTGCGCGGCGAGTGGAAGAACGTCCCGGACGCGCAGCAGCGCGCCGACGAGTTGTACGCCCGGCTCGCGCAGGTCGCGCCCGCCGCGGCCCTTGTCCTCAAGGCGTGAGATGCGCGGGGCCCGGCTTGCCCGGCCCGCAGACTCGAAAGGAGCGAGGCATGGCGAAAGAGGGAAGCGTCGCACCGCGCGAGCGGGTGAACATCACGTACAAGCCGGCGACCGGCGACGCGAAGGCGGAGATCGAGTTGCCGTTCAAGATGGTGATGATGGGCGACTACACGCTGCGCCCGGACCCGCGCCCGCTCGAGGATCGCAAGCCGATCCGCATCGACAAGGACAACTTCGACGAGGTGATGAAGAAGCAGCAGCTCGAGCTGACGCTGTCGGTTCCCGACGAGCTGTCGGGGCGCGAGGGCGAGCAGCTCGCGGTCAAGCTGAAGTTCGACACGCTCAAGGACTTCTCGCCGGAAGCGGTGGCGGGCCAGGTGCCCGAGACGAAGAAGCTGCTCGAGCTGCGCCAGGCGCTGATCGCGCTCAAGGGGCCGCTGGGCAACGTCCCCGCGTTCCGCAAGAAGCTGCAGTCGCTCGTCGAGAGCGAGGCCGACATCGAGAAGATGCTCAAGGAACTCGGCGCGGACAAGGACTAACGCGGCGCGCGCGGCGGGCGCCGCGCGGCCCCCGAAAGGTCAGGTGACGCATGGCAGACCAGGAAGAACTCCGCCAGGGCGGACAGGGCGCGACCGAGTCCGGCGGGAGCATGCTCGACGCGATCCTCGCCGAGTCGAACATCAAGCAGACCGACGAGGGGTACGACGTCGCACGGCGCGGCCTCGAGGCGTTCGTCCGGAACCTCATCGACAAGCGCGGCCAGCTGCCGAAGATCAACCAGGGCATGATCGCGGAGATGCTCGCGGAGATCGACCGCAAGCTCAGCCGGCAGGTCGACGCGATCATGCACCACGAACAGTTCCAGAAGCTCGAGTCGGCGTGGCGCGGGCTCAAGCTCGTCGTCGACCGGACGAACTTCCGCGAGAACATCAAGGTCGAGCTCCTCAACGTCTCGAAGGAGGACCTCCTCAACGACTTCGAGGACGCTCCCGAGATCGTCAAGTCGGGGCTCTACCGGTCGGTCTACACCGACAACTACGGCGTGTTCGGCGGCGAGCCCGTCGGCGCCATGGTCGCCAACTACGCGCTCGGCCCGGGCGCGCAGGACGTGCGCCTGCTGCAGTACTGCGCCAGCGTGGCCACGATGTCCCACGCGCCGTTCATCGCGGGCGCGGGTCCCGAGTTCTTCGGCCTCAAGGACTTCCTGGGGCTCCCGAACCTCAAGGACCTGAAGTCGATCTTCGAGGGCCCGCAGTACACGAAGTGGCGCTCGTTCCGCGAATCGGAGGACGCGCGCTCGGTCGGTCTCGCGCTCCCGAACTTCCTCCTGCGGCTGCCGTACGGCGGCGACAACCCCGTCAAGGCCTTCGACTACCAGGAGGACGTCAACGGCAAGCACAAGAGCTTCCTGTGGGGCAACGCGGCGTTCGCGTTCGCGACGCGCCTCACCGACAGCTTCGCGAAGTACCGCTTCGCCTCGAACATCATCGGCCCCAAGGGCGGCGGCGCCGTCGAGGACCTGCCGGTGCACCTGTTCGAGTCGATGGGCGAGATCGAGGCCAAGATCCCGACCGAGATCCTGCTCAGCGAGCGGCGCGAGTTCGAGTTGTCCGAAGAAGGCTTCATGGGCCTCACGATGCGCAAGGGCTCGGACAACGCCTGCTTCTTCTCCGCGAACTCGTGCCAGAAGCCGAAGTACTTCGGCCAGTCGGCGGAGGGCAAGACGGCCGAGGCCAACTACAAGCTCGGCACGCGCCTGCCCTACATGTTCGTGATCAACCGCCTCGCGCACTACCTCAAGGTCCTCCAGCGCGAGGAGATCGGCAGCACGAAGTCGCGCGCCGACCTCGAGAAGGACCTCAACACCTGGATCGGCCAGTACGTGCTCGACATGGACGCGGCGACCCCGGGCGCCTACGCGCGCCGTCCGTTGCGCAAGGCCGCGGTCTCGGTCGAGGACGTCGAGGGCGAGCCGGGCTGGTACAAGGTCGGGCTCAAGGTCGTGCCGCACTTCAAGTACGAGGGCGCGTTCTTCGAGCTGTCCCTGGTCGGAAAGCTCGACAAGAAGTGAGAGGGGCCGCCCGCGGGCGGACTCCGGAGGTGATCGATGGACAACGCGTTCTGCTTCGCGAGGTTCAAGGGCAAGAAGCAGGGTGATTTCAAGGGCGAGTCGCAGCGCGAGAATTTCGACGGCTGGGTCGAGTGCCTTTCGTTCAGCCACAGCATGTCCGTCAGCATCCAGCGTTTCGGCAGCGACCGCCAGGTGTCGCCGCCGACGGTCAACGAGCTGGTGATCACGAAGTTCTTCGGGGAGGCGAGCGTCCAGATCAACCAGGCGCTCGCCACGCGCGAGCTGCTCGAGAAGGTGGAGCTCACGTGCGTGCGCTCGACGCCCGAGGGCCAGGACGAACAGTGGTACCAGATCACCCTCAAGGAAGCGATGGTGACGAGCGTGAACTACGCGAACTCGGGTGACCAGCGCGTGGTCGAGACGGTCAGCCTGGGCTTCCGGTCGATCGCCTGGGCGTTCATGACCGACAGTCTCGAGACCGACTTCTCGTGGAAGGAGTGAGGCGGCGATGGCCAACACCTACTGTTTCGCGAAGTTCAAGGGCAAGGACCAGGGCGACTTCAACGGCGAGTCCGTGCAGCCGGAGATGTCGGCCTTCGTCGAGGTGCTGTCGTTCAGCCAGGGGGCGTCCGCGCCGTTCGATCCGACGTCCGGCAAGCCCGCCGGCCAGGTCCGGCAGTCCGAGATCACGTTCACCAAGCACGCCGGCAAGGCGTCCGTCAATTTCATCCAGGCCATGACCGGCGCCGAGGAGATCACCGAGGCGACGTTCGACTTCTGGCGCACCAACGACGCCGGCGACGACGAGAACTGGCTGTCGGTGGTCGTGAAGGCCGCGTTCGTCTCGAACTTCAGCTACGGCCAGGGGTCCTCCGAAGAGATCAGCGAGACGGTGTCGCTGAGCTTCGACTCGATCACCTGGAACAACAAGGCCGACTCGATGGAGTTCGAGCACCGCTGGACGAAGAAGTAGCCCTTCCGGGGGACGCGGCGATGTGGCACGAGTTCTACGTCACGATCGAAGGCACCAAGCAGGGGAAGTTCAAGGGCGAATCCGTGCGCGAGGCGCACGAGGAGACGATCGGCGCCTCCTGCTTCGGCTACCAGGTGCAGTCGCCGCGCGACGTCGCGACGGGCGCCGCGACCGGCAAGCGCGTCCACCAGCCCGTGACGTTCGTGAAGGAGTGGGGGCCGGCCAGCCCGCAGCTGTTCCAGGCCCTCACCACCAACGAGGTGCTGAAGAGCGCGCTGTTCGAATTCGTGCACACCACCGCCGACGGGACGGAAGAGGTCTACCACACGGTCAAGCTGACCAACGCGACGGTGGTCTCGATCCGCCAGTACACCTCGGGAGGGCAGGGCTCGGGCCTTCCGGCGCACGGTCTCGAAGAGGTCGCGCTCGCGTTCCAGGCGATCGAGATCGAGAGCAAGACCGGCAAGACGATGGCCGCCGACAACTGGACGCAGTAGTGCCCCGCACGCCGGGCGCCGTTCGGATCCGCCGGAGGAGCGCGTGAACGGTTCGTCGCTGCTCGAGCGCCTGCGGAACCCCGGCGCGGGTTCCGCCCACGCCGCCGATCCCGGCGACGTCAAGGCCGCCGTCCTGCGTCATCTCCGCCGGCTCCTGAACACGCGGCAGGGGATGGCGCCGGCGATGCTCGAGTACGGCGTGCCGGACTTCATGGACGCGCTCCGCCACCTGCCGGAGTCGGCGAGCGAGATGGAGCGCGCGATCAAGGCCTCGATCGAGCGCTTCGAGCCGCGCCTGCACGACGTCGAGGTCGAGTACGCGCCGGAGGAGCGCGACGTGCTCACGCTCGGCTTCGTCGTCCGCGCGCGCCTCGTGACCACCAACGAGGAGATCGGCGTCTCGTTCCTCACGCGCATCAACCCCGACGGCCCCGTGGACGTGAAGGACTGAGCCCGTGTTCAACATCTACTACGAGGAGGAGCTGGCGTTCCTGCGCGAGATGGGCGCGGAGTTCGCGCGCGCGAACCCGGCCGCGGCGCCGTTCCTCGCCGAGCGCGGGACCGACCCGGACGTCGAGCGGCTGCTCGAGGGCTTCGCGTTCCTCGCCGGCCGCATCCGCCAGAAGATCGACGACGACTTTCCCGAGATCACGCAGGGCCTCCTGCGGCTCCTGTGGCCGCACTACCTCCGTCCGCTGCCCTCGACGGGCATCGTTCAGTTCGAGCCGCTCCCGGCGGTGAAGGCCGCGGCCGACGTCCCGCGCGACGCGGAGCTGGGCGCGGCCGAGGTCGACGGCACCGTGTGCCGCTTCCGCACGACGGCGCCGGTGCGCCTCCTGCCGCTCGCGCTCGACGAGTGCGTGCTCGAGCAGCCGCCCGGCTCCGCGGGGCGCGTCCGGCTCGCGCTCCGGCTCACGGCGGGCGCCAAGCCGGACGGGCTTGAGCTGTCGCCGCTGCGGCTGTTCCTGCACGGCGACCTGCCCGCCGCGTGCGGCCTGCACCTGCACCTCACGCGCCGCCTCAAGTCCGTGCGCCTGCAGCCGCAGAACGCGGGCCCCGGCGCTCCCTCGGTCGTCCTCGGGCCCGAGGCCGTCGTCACGTGCGGCTTCGAGGACGGCGAAGCCCTCCTGCCGTACCCGCCGGCGTCGTTCCCCGGGTTCCGGCTGCTGCAGGAGTACCTCGCGCTGCCGCAGAAGTTCCTCTTCGTCGAGGTACGCGGCCTGCCCGCGCTCGCGGCCCTCGGCCCGGTCACCGCCTTCGAGCTGGTCTTCGAGCTGAAGGAGCGCGACGCGGGCCTGCGCGTCGCGCCCGAGGGCGTGCGCCTGCACTGCGCGCCGGTGGTGAACCTGTTCACCGCGGACTCGGACCCCCTGCGCGTGGACCACGAGCGCGTCGACTACCTCCTGCGCCCGGAGTCCCTCGATCCGCGGCACGCCGAGGTGTACGCGATCGAGCGCGTGCTCGGCTGGCTGCGCGGGAGCCCCGAGCCGCGCGAGATCGCCCCGTTCCACTCGTTCCGGCACGCCGTCGGCGAGCAGCAGCGCGCGGGGACCGTGTACTTCATGGAACGCGCCGTGCCGGGGGTCGTCGACCGCCGCGTCGACACGCGGCTCGCGTTCGTGACGGCCGACGCCGCGCTCGTGCCGCCGCCCGCGGAGACGGTCGTCGCGCGCCTGTGGTGCACCAACCGCGGCCTCGCCGCGCGGCTCAAGCTGGGCGACCTGTCGCGGCCGCTCGACGGTTCGCCGACCCTGGCGCGCTTCCGCAACATCACGCCGCTCTCGCCGGGCGCGCCGCCGCCCCTGGGCGGCGACCTGCACTGGCGCGTCCTGTCCCACCTCGCGATCAACTACCGCTCGCTCGCGGACGTCGAGACGCTGCGCGGGCTGATCACGCTGTACGACTTCGGGGCGCTCGTCGACCGCCAGGCGGCGCGGCAGCTCGAGCTGCGCCTCGCCGGACTCGCCGGGGCGCGCGCGGCACCCGAGGAGTTCCTGCACCGCGGCACGCCGCTGCGGGGCGTGCGCTTCGATCTCGACATGGCCGAGGAGAACTTCGCCGGCGAAGGGGAGATGGTCCTGTTCGCGACCGTGCTGCGCGAGCTGTTCGCCCAGTACGCGACGCTGAACTCGGCCTGCCGCCTCGTCGTCCGGGGCACGCAGAAGGGTGAGGTCCACACGTGGCCGCCGAAGGTCGGGACACAGCCGCTGGTGTGACGGAGCGGCTGGCCGGGGAGGCGCGCCGCTACTCGTTCTTCCAGCTCGTGCAGCTGCTCGAGCGCGCCGCCGCCGCATCCGGCGGCCGCGTTCCGATCGGCGCGACGGGGCCGGCGTCGCGCGAGGCCGTGCGCCTGCGCCCGTCGCTCGACCTCGCGTTTCCCGCGGCCGACGTGGCCGCGCTCGAGGCCGTGCCCGACAACGAGGGCCGCGCGCGCTGGCGCGTCGAGACGACGTTCCTCGGCCTGTACGGCTCCGCGACCCCGCTGCCGGCCTACTTCACCGAGGAACTGCTGCAGTCCGAGGACGACGAGTCGCTCGTGCGCGACGTCCTCGACCTGTTCCACCACCGCGCGCTCTCGCTGTTCTACCGCGCGTGGCTCAAGTACCGGCACCACGTCTCGTTCCGCGCGGGCGCGCGCGACGCCGTCTCGCAGCGGCTGCTGCTCCTCGCCGGGCACCTCGCGGGCGATCCCGCCGCCGGCGACCCCGCGGCGCTCCTCATGCTGCGCTACGCCGGGGCGCTCACGCAGCGGCCCGTGTCGGCCGCGGCGGTGCGCGGCGTGCTCGCCGACCTGTTCGGCGGCGTGCCGGTCACGGTGCAGGGCTGCGTGCCGCGCACGATCGAGATCCCGCCCGACCAGCGCACGCGGCTCGGCGCGGCCAACGCGGCGCTCGGCGCGAGCACGGTCGCCGGGGAGCGGGCGCCGGACGCGACGGGGAAGTTCCGCGTCGTGCTCGGTCCGCTCCCCTTCGCGCAGTTCGAGGCGTTCCTCCCGGGGACGCCCCACGCGGCGCGCCTCGCGTCGGTCGTCGCACGGATGACCCAGGACGCGCTCGTGCACGACGTCGAACTCGTGCTGCGGCGCGAGGAGGTCCCGCCGCTGCAACTCGCGGGCACGGGGCCGCGCCTCGGACTGACCACGTGGCTCGGCCGTCCCGCGCAGGACGGCCGGGTGACCTTCGCCTGACCAGGGAGGCAACGATGCAGGAACAACCGACCCGCAAGCTGCTCGAGAAGCTCGACGCGTACGCGCAGCGCTGCCTCCTCGAAGCCGTCGGCGCGGCGAACTCGCGCGGGCACTACGAGCTGACGGTCGAGCACCTCGCCGCGGCGCTCCTCGACGCGCCCGAGTCGGACTGGGCGCGCGCGGCGGCGCACTTCGAGCTCGACGTGCCGGTCGTGCGGCGCGGGATCGAGCGCACGCTCGAGAACCTGCGCGCGGGGAACACCGGCAAGGCGACGTGGTCGCCGACGCTCCTGGCGCTCCTGCGGGAAGGCTGGTTCGCGGCCACGCTCGACCTCGACCTCGGCACGCTGCGCTCGGGCGCGGTGCTGTACGCGCTCGTGCGGCAGCCGGAGCGGTTCCTGCAGGACGACCTGCCGGGCCTCGCGGCGATCACGCCCGAGCGCCTGCGCGGCGAGTTCCGCAAGGCCACCGCGGGCTCGGCGGAGGACACGGCGCCGGCGGCCGGTGCCGCGGGGGCGGCGGTGTCCGGGCGCCCGGCGACCGGGGGCGCGCTGGCGCGCTTCGCGACCAACTTCACGGCCGCCGCGCGCGAGGGCAAGATCGACCCCGTCTTCGGCCGCGACCGCGAGATCCGCCAGGCCGTCGACATCCTCGCGCGGCGGCGCAAGAACAACCCGATCGTCGTCGGCGAGGCGGGGGTCGGCAAGACCGCGATCGTCGAGGGGCTCGCCCTGCGCATCGTGGAGGGCGACGTCCCCGACCTGCTCCGCAACGTCGAGATCTACGGCCTCGACCTCGGCCTCCTGCAGGCCGGCGCGGGGGTGAAGGGCGAGTTCGAGAACCGGCTCAAGGGCGTGATCGAGGAGGTCAAGGCCAACCCGAAGGGCACGATCCTCTTCATCGACGAGGCGCACACGCTGATCGGCGCGGGCGGGGCCGCGGGCACCGCGGACGCCGCGAACCTCCTCAAGCCGGCGCTCGCGCGCGGCGAGATGCGCACGATCGCCGCGACGACGTGGATGGAATACAAGAAGTACTTCGAGGAGGACCCGGCGCTCACGCGGCGCTTCCAGCCGATCAAGGTCGACGAACCGAGTCCGGCCGACGCCGCGATCATGCTGCGCGGGCTCAAGGGGAAGTACGAGGAGGCGCACGGCGTGACCGTGCGCGAGGACGCGATCGGCGCCGCGGCCGACCTCGCCGCGCGCTACATCGGGGGGCGGCAGCTGCCCGACAAGGCCGTGGACCTGCTCGACACCGCGGCCGCGCGCGTGAAGATCGCCCACACCGCGAAGCCGGGCGTCGTCGAGGACGTCGAACGGCGGATCCAGTCGCTCGGGCGCGAGATCGCCGCGCTCGACCGCGACCGCGCCGGCGGCGCCAAGGTGGACGAGGAGCGCGCCGCGGCCGCGAAGGCCGAGCTCGCGGCGGCGGAGGCCGAACACGCGCGCGAGACCGAACGCTGGACGCGCGAGGCCCAGGCCGTGCGCGCCGTGCTCGACGCGCGCAAGGCCGCCGCGGAAGGCGGGCCGAAGGACGCCGTGGAGAGCGCGCTCGCCGCGCTGCGCGAGCTGCAGGGGCGCACGCCCCTGATCCCGCTCGACGTCGATCCCGCGGTCGTCGCGCAGATCGTCGCCGACTGGACCGGCGTGCCCGTCGGCAAGATGGTGCAGGACGAGGCGCGCCAGGTGCTGCTCCTCGAGGACCAGCTGAAGACCCGCATCAAGGGCCAGGACCACGCGATGCGGATCGTCGCCGAGTCCCTGCGTTCGGCCAAGGCCGGCCTGCGCGACCCGGACAAGCCGATGGCCGTGTTCCTCCTCGCCGGGCCGTCCGGCGTCGGCAAGACGGAGACCGCGCTCACCGTCGCGGACATGCTGTTCGGCGGCGAGAAGTTCCTCGTCTCGATCAACATGTCCGAGTACCAGGACCGCGAGATGGGCGTCTCCGGGCTCGTCGGCGCGAAGCCGGGCTACGTCGGCTACGGCAAGGGCGGCACCCTCACCGAGGCCGTGCGCCAGACGCCGTACTCGGTGGTGCTGCTCGACGAGGTCGAGAAGGCCTGCCAGGAGGTGCGGAACCTGTTCTACCAGGTGTTCGACAAGGGCGACCTCACCGACGGCACGGGCCGCGCGATCGACTTCAAGAACACCGTGATCTTCATCACGAGCAACCTCGCCTCGCAGGAGATCCAGGACCTCGTCAAGGCCAAGGCCGCGCTCCTCGAGACGCCCACCCACGACGAGGTGCTGGCCGCGGTCCGCCCGATCCTCAGCAAGGCGCTGCAGCCGGCGTGGCTCGCGCGCTGCACCGTCGTGCCGTACTACTCGCTGCAGGGCGAGGCGCTGCGCGAGATCGCGAAGCTGAAGCTCGGCAAGGTCGCGAAGCGGCTCCGGACGAGCCACAAGCTGGAGGTCACCTTCGACGACGCGGTCGTCGACCAGATCGCCGAGCGCTGCACCGAGGTCGAGACCGGCGCCCGCAACATCGACGCGATCCTCCAGGGCACCCTGATGCCGGCGATCTCGCGCGAGCTCCTGACGCGCATGACCGAGGGCGAACTGCCCCCGCGCCTGTCGATCGGGCTCGGGGAGGGCGGCGCCTACTCCCTGATCTTCTCCGCCTGAGGACGCCGCCATGGCCGACCCGACGATCTACATGCAGTTCCTATCGAAGGCCGTTCCGGACGGCACGCTCGCGGTGATCCGGATGGACGGCGCGGAGGAGCTCTCGCGCCCGTACCGGTTCACGATCGAGCTCGTCTCGTCCAAGCCCGACCTCGACCTCGACAAGATCCTCGAGCAGCCCGCCACGCTGACGCTCCGCCGCGGCGACGCGGCCGGCGGACGGCGGACGGCGCAGACCCTCCGGATCCACGGCGCGCTCGAGGTGTTCGAGCAGCTCGATCCCGGTCCCAACTGGTTCAACTACCGCGCGGTCCTGGTGCCGCGCCTGCAGTTCCTGAAGCTCACGTGCCAGTCGCGGATCTTCCAGGAGCAGTCGATCCCGGCGATCGTGACCGAGGTGCTGAAGGGCGCGGGTCTCACGACCGCGGACTTCGAGTTCAAGACCTCGGGGACGCACCCGACGGAGGAGTACGTGGTCCAGTACCAGGAGAGCGACTTCGACTTCGTCTCGCGGCTCCTCGAGCACGAGGGCATCTACTACTTCTTCGCCCAGGAAGGCGAGCACGAGAAGATCGTCTTCACCGACAACCCCAACACGCCCAAGCCGGTCGCGACCGAGCCCAACGTGCCGTTCCGGCTCGGGGCCGGCCTCGCGGACATGGCGTCGAGCGACGCCGAGTTCCACGAGGAGACGGTGCGCTCGCTCCTCGCGCGCCGCTCCGCGGTCCCGCAGAAGGTCGTGCTCAAGGACTACAACTACCGCAAGCCGAGCGTCGACCTCAAGGCCGAGGCCTCGGTCAGCCCGAAGGGGAAGGGCACCGTCTACGAGTTCGGCGACCACTTCAAGGACGCGGCGCAGGGGAACGACCTCGCCAAGATCCGCGCCGAGGAGATCCGCTGCCGCGCGAAGTGGTTCGAGGGGCGCGGCGACCACCGAGCGTTCCGCGCGGGGTTCACGTTCCGCCTCAAGGACCACGCGCGCGGCGACTTCAACGCCAACTACCTCCTGACGCGCGTCACGCACTCCGGGCGGCAGCGCATCGCGCTCGGCCCCACGAGCGCGGGCGAGGGGTGGGAGTACGCCAACGAGTTCGCGGCGATCCCCGCCGACGTCGTGTTCCGGCCCGAGCGCGCGACGCCCTGGCCGCGCGTCCACGGCGCGATCAACGCGCTGGTCGACGCGGGCAGCAGCGGCGAGTACGCGGAGATCGACGATCACGGGCGCTACAAGGTCAAGCTGCCGTTCGACCTGTCGGACCGGAAGGACGGGAAGGCCTCGCGCTACATCCGCATGGCCCAGCCCTACGCGGGCGCGGACATGGGCATGCACTTCCCGCTGCACAAGGGCACCGAGGTGATGCTGACGCACATCGACGGCGATCCCGACCGGCCGGTGATCGCGGCGGCCGTGCCCAACGCGGAGACCGTCGGCCCGGTCACCGGGTCGAACCAGTCCCAGTGCGCGATCCGCACCGGCGGCGGCAACCAGATCGTCATGGAGGACCAGGGCGGCAACCAGCGGATCAAGATCTCGACGCCGCACCAGGGCAGCACGATCCAGATCGGCTCGCCGAACCTGCCCGGCGACGGCATCTCGGTCTTCACGAACGGGGACTACCTGACGAAGGTGATCGGCAACATCTTCGACACGACCTACGCGAACAAGAACGTCGAGGTGAAGGGCAACGAAACCACGCTCAACGTCGGCAACGTCCAGTCCCAGGTCTTCGGCAACAAGACCGAGCAGGTCAAGGGCCACTACACGGGGTCGATCATCGGCAGCAAGACCGAGAAGTGCGTCGGCGCGCGCCAGGACCTGAACCTCTCGCAGTTCAACACGGTGATCGTCGGCGTCACGTCGGAGACGCGCGTCGGCTGGGGGTACAAGTTCACCGCGTCGGGCGAGACCGAGCTCAACCCGGTCAGGCGCCAGAAGATCCAGCTGGAAGAGCACTCCGCGAAGCTGCAGAAGGAAGACATCAACACCGCGCTCGAGCGGATCCACACGCTGCGGCGGGACGTCGACTCGGAGACGGCGAAGCTGAAGCGCCTCACCTCGACGGTGGACAGCGCGCAGCTCAAGTACAAGCGGCTCGACCAGAGCGTCGAGGACGCGAAGCGCGACATCAAGAAGGCGCACGACAAGATCCAGGAGCTCCGGCTCGAGGCCAACGACCTCAAGTACGACGTGCGGGGCAGCCTCCTGGAGCTCAAGTCGGGGCTCGCGAAGGTCAAGGGGCAGGTCGCGTCGCTCGAGCTGACCTCGGGCGGCGCGAAGCTCAAGGGCCCCAAGGTCGACATCGGGTGACGGCGCCGTGAAGCTCGTCAACGACACGCCGCTGCCGCTCGCCTGGGCCTACGGGGACGCCGGGCTCGGCCGCCCCGCGCTCACGTTCGTCGTGAAGGCGACGCTCGACCTCGAACCCGGCGGCGTCGCGCGGCTCGCGGAGGAGCAGGCCGCGCCGTGCGGCGACGTCCCGGACGCGGCGGCCGCGGCGAGCCTGCGCTACGCGAGCGACTTCGCGCCGTTCAAGCCGCGCGGGGAGGCGCTCCTCGTGGGCACCTGCCGGCCGCCGGGCGGGCGCCCGGCGACGACGTGCATGGTGGCGTTCGGCGTGAACGACTGGACCAAGCGCCTGCAGGTGATCGGCCAGCGCGTGGTGCGGCGGCGCCTGCTCGTGCTGCAGGACCTCAGCGAGCCGGAGCCGTTCACGGCGATGCGCGTCGGCTACGACAACGCGTTCGGCGGTCCGGGGTTCGCACGGAACCCCGCCGGCCGCGGCATCGAACCGGTGCGCGACGCGGCGGGCGCCGAGGTGCGGCCGATGCCGACCGTGCTCGCGCCGGGCCGCGCGGTGCTCGATCCGGACTCGACCGAGGAGCCGGCGGGCTTCGGGCCCGTGCCGCTGACGTGGGCCCAGCGCATGGAGCGCGCGGGCACGTACGACGCGGCGTGGGTCAAGGCGCGCTGGCCGTGGTTCCCGGACGACTTCGACTGGCGCTTCTTCAACGCGGCGCCGTCCGACCAGCAGTTCCCCGTGTACTTCCGCGGCGACGAGCGCGTCCGGTTCGAGAACCTGCACGCGGAGGTGCCGGTCTTCGAGTCGCGGCTGCCCGGGCTGCGCCCGCGGCTCGTTGCGCGCGCCGCGGACGCGGCCGGGACCCTCGAGGAGATCGCGCTGGTGCTCGACACGCTGTGGGTCGACGCCGACGCGGGGCGCGCGGCGCTCGTGTGGCGCGGGCGCGCGCCCGCACCGGACAAGAAGCTGCGGCACCTCGCCGGCCTCGTGCTCGCGCTCGAGACGCTGGACGGGCCGTTCGCGGCGCCCGAGGTCCACGCGCAGCGGCTCGACGAGGACGCGGTCGAGGTTCAGGCCGAGGTGGAGGCGGAGGCCGCCGGGGACGGCGAAAGCGCTGAGCCGGAGTGGAAGGCGGAATTCGATCGCGAGTTCGCGCGGCTCGACGAGGCCCTCGCGGCGGACGAGGCGCGGATCGCCGGCCTCCTGCGCGAGATCGAGGCCGCCGAGGCGGCCGCGCCCGAAGCGCCGAAGGTCCTCCCGCTGCCCGCGCCCGTCGCGCCCGACGACGCGGCGTTCCTCGCCGAACTGCGCGCGACGCTCTCCGCGGCCGCGCAGGAGGAAGCCGCGCTGCAGGCGGCCGTGGACGCGCTCCCGGCCGAGGTTCCGGGTCCCGTGCCGGACGCGGCGCCGGAGGAGGAACCGCCGGCGGAGGGCGAGGAGACCCCGGCGCCGCCGTGGACGCGCGAGAGCGCCGCCGCGCACGCGGCCGCGGGCGGTGCCTTCGTGCGCGCGGACCTGGCCGGGCTCGACCTCTCGGGACTCGACTGGAGCGGGGTCGACCTCACGGGCGCCAACCTCGAGGGCGCGCGGCTCGCCGGCACCACGCTGCGCGGCGCGTCGCTCGAGGGGGCGCAGCTCGCCGGAGCGGACCTCACGCGCGCCGTACTCG
>JABLTH010069296.1_pt1 | contig 14796 bp, 11 predicted proteins | sample 7875711 | NCBI WGS metagenome assembly JABLTH01 (sample SAMN14941262, study PRJNA633318) | bioreactor metagenome | isolation source: bioreactor | place: China | collected 2019-03-05 | reverse complement strand
TTGATCGATGACGACCCGGCGAAGAAGAACCTGCGGCTCCGCGGCGTGCCCGTGCTGGGACGCCGGAGCCAGCTCGCGGAGATCGCGGCGCGGACGGGGGCGACGCGACTGGTGATCGCGCTGGGCAACGCCGACAGCGTGCTGCTGCGTGAACTGAGTGATGCCGCGGACGCTGCCGGGATGTCCGTGTCGGTCACCCCCACGGTCACCGACTACATGCTCGAAGGCCGCACCACGGTCGACGTCCGCGACATCGAGATCGAAGACCTCATCGGTAGGCACCCCGTCGACACCAACGTCGAGCTCATCGCGGGGTACGTCACAGGCAAGCGCGTGCTCGTCACGGGGGCCGGTGGGTCGATCGGATCCGAACTGTGCCGCCAGCTCGCGAAGTTCGGCCCCAGTGAGCTCATCATGCTCGACCGCGACGAGACCGGGCTGCAGGGCGCCCAGCTGGGCACGGCGGGCAACGGGCTGTTGGACTCGAAGGACGTCGTGCTCGCCGACATCCGCGACGTCTCCGTGCTGAACGCCATCTTCGACGAGCGGCGTCCGGAGGTCGTGTTCCACGCCGCCGCGCTGAAGCACCTGCCGATGCTCGAGCAGTATCCGGACGAGGCGTGGAAGACGAACGTCATCGGGACGCTGAACGTGCTGCAGGCTGCGCGCCGCGTGGGCGTGACCCATTTCGTCAACATCTCGACCGACAAAGCGGCGAACCCCACAAGCGTGCTCGGGCACTCCAAGCGCGTCGCCGAGAAGCTCACCGCCTGGGCCGGTGAGCAGACCGGTACGCAGTACCTCTCTGTGCGCTTCGGCAACGTGATCGGCAGCCGCGGTTCCATGCTGCCGACCTTTCAGCGTCTGATCGCTGAGGACAAGCCGATCACCGTCACGCATCCCGACGCCACTCGCTACTTCATGACCATCCCTGAGGCGTGCCAGCTGGTCATCCAGGCCGGTGGTATCGGACGCGCCGGCGAGGTGCTGATCCTCGACATGGGCGAACCTGTCTCGATCCTTGAGGTCGCCAAACGCATGATCGCGATGTCGGGCAAGGAGATCGAGATCGTGTTCACCGGCCTGCGCCACGGCGAGAAGCTGCACGAGGAGCTCGTCGGCGCACGGGAGAACCTCGAACGGCCGTTCCACCCGAAGATCTCTCACGCCCACGCCGATACGATCAGTCCTGAGCGCCTGGACAAGGCGGGCTGGGAGGCTCGGATGAACGCAGTGCCACGGAACAATGACACGGCAGTGGTCGACCGGATCGTGGTGGATCAGCTCGTGACCGGCGTGAACGCCGCACCGGGCAGCGGTTCGAATGACTGAGCGCATCTACATGTCCTCGCCGGACGTCACGGCGCGGGAGGAGGAGGCGCTCGTCGCAGCGATGCGATCCGGATGGATCGCGCCATTGGGGCCCGACGTCGATGCGTTCGAGCGGGAGCTTGCCGACCGTGTCGGCGTGGCGCACGGCGTCGCACTGAGCTCGGGCACGGCGGCCCTTCATCTGGGGCTGCTGACTCTCGGAGTCAAGCCCGGAGACGTCGTCGTGACGTCGACGATGACGTTCGCGGCCACCACCAACGCGATCGTCTACACCGGCGCCGAGCCCTTCTTCGTCGACGCGGATCCCGTCACCGGGAACATGGATCCAGAGCTCCTGCGCGAGGCGTTGACACTGCTGCGCCGGGAGGGTGCGCACGTCGCCGCGATCGTGCCGGTGGATCTTCTCGGCAAGGCCGTCGACTACACCTCGATCTTGGCTCTCGCTGAGGATTTCGGGGTGCCTGTGCTCGCCGACGCCGCGGAGTCGCTCGGAGCCTCGCACGAGGGCCGCGCCGCGGGGAGCTTCGGTCGTGCCTCGGCCGTCTCGTTCAACGGGAACAAGATCATGACCACGTCGGGCGGTGGGATGCTCCTCACCGATGACGCCGACTTCGCTCAGCACGTGCGCTATCTGGCCACTCAGGCGCGTCAGCCGGTCGTGCATTACGAGCACATCGACATTGGCTACAACTACCGCATGAGCAACCTTCTCGCTGCGCTCGGCCGCGCGCAGCTGAGCCGGCTCGACGAGATGATCGCGCGCCGCCGTGAGATGCGTGAGCTCTACAAGGAGCTGTTCCGCGACGTGGACGGCGTCGAGGTCTTCGGTGCCGAAGGCGACGAGAACGACAACGTGTGGCTGACGTCGATTCTGGTCGATGAGCAGCGAACCGGATGGGCGCCGACCGAGCTCGCTGCGTTCCTCGCGACAGACGACATCGAGAGTCGTCCGCTGTGGAAGCCGATGCACAAGCAGCCGGTGTTCGCGGGCTATCACGGGGTCATCAACGGCGCATCTCAGACGCTCTTCGAAACCGGCCTGACGCTCCCGAGCGGGTCGGCGCTGACGGCCGAGCATCGCGCGCGTGTTTCGGGCCGCATCAGCGACTTCCTCGGCGGTCGCTGAACCGTGGCTGGTCGTACTCGGCCCTATGACGTGCTCAAGCGGCTCCTGGACATGGCTGCCGCCGTGGTCGCGCTGGTCGTGCTCTCGCCCGTGATGCTCGCGGTCGCGATGCTGGTTGCGATGCGCCTCGGCCGCCCGGTCATCTTCGTCCAACCACGGCCGGGCCGCGACGGACGGATCTTCCTGCTGCGGAAGTTCCGTTCGATGCGTGACGTCGACGAGGCGAGCGGGCTCATCAGCGATGCGGATCGGCTCACTCCTTTTGGACGCAAGCTGCGCTCCACCAGCCTGGATGAGCTGCCGTCGTTGTGGAATGTGCTGCGAGGCGACATGAGCGTGGTCGGGCCCCGGCCACTGCTCGTCGAGTACCTCCCCAAGTACACCCCGGTGCAGGCGCGGAGGCATGAGGTGCGTCCGGGCATCACCGGACTTGCGCAGGTGAGCGGCCGCAACGCGCTCAGCTGGGAGGACAAGTTCGCCCTCGACGTCGAGTACGTGGACAACCGGAGCCTTAAACTCGACGCGCGCATCATCATCGCGACGATCCGTTCGGTGGTGGCGCGGGAGGGGATCTCGGCGGAGGGGCAGGCGACGATGACGAAGTTCGGTGAGGGCGATGGCTGACGGCATCATTGTCATCGGCGCGGGCGGTTTCGGGCGAGAGACGCTCGATGTGATCGCGGCGATCAACGCGCTCACCCGAGACCCGACATGGGACATCCTCGGGGTGGTGGACGACGGGCCTGCTGAGATTCAGATTGAGCGCCTTCGGGACCGTGAGATTCGTCTGCTCGGAGGGATCGAGGCGAACCGCGAGTTGTTCGAAGGCACTCATTACGTGATCGGAATCGGATCGACCGCGGTGCGGGCACGGATCGCGGAAAAGGTCGAAGCGTGGGGGGCTCGCCCGGCGACGGTTGTGCATCCTTCTGCCGTTGTCGGGACGCGCGTGGTGATTTCGGCAGGATCCGTGGTGTGCGGTGGCGTTCAGATCTCGACGAATGTCCGCGTCGGACGGCATACGCACCTGAATCCCGCCGCGGTCATCGGACATGACACGGTGCTCGACGACTTCGTCTCCATCAATCCAGGCGCCGTCATCTCGGGCGAGGTCGCCGTCGGGCGAGCAGCACTTGTTGGGGCAGGGGCGACCGTGCTTCAAGGGCTCACCATCGGGGAGAGTGCCGTCGTCGGCGCCGCAGCGTGCGTGACCAAGGACGTGGATCCGAAAGTCGTCGTCATCGGCGTCCCCGCCCGTGAGATGGAGAACCGCTGGTGACGAGCACAGCGCCGCGTCCGAGGGTAATGATCGTGGTCACCGCTGCGGTGACAGCTCGACTCTTCATGCGGGGGTACGCCGAGTTTCTCGCCGCGTCCAACTATGACGTCACGTTGGTGGCCGACGACGTAAGCGAGATCAGCGACGCTCTTGCCCAGCGAGGGGTCTTGTCCTACTCCCTGCCGATGAGGAGGGATCCGTCCCCGGTGCACGACGCACGAAGCCTGGCACGGATGATCGCGCTGATGCGGAAGGTCCGCCCCGACGCCGTCATCTACGCCACTCCCAAAGCGAGCTTGCTCGCTTCGATTGCGTCGCGCTTCCTGCGCATTCCCGTGCGGGTCTATGAGCTCTGGGGCATCCGTTTCGAGACCTCGACGGGTGTTTCGCGCCGGGTTTTCCAGGGACTCGAGCGGCTGATCGCTTCGAATTCGACGGCGATCGTCGCCAACAGCGAGAGCCTCGCCGCGCGGGCCGTCAAACTGCGCATCGCACGCACCGGTCGCATCTGTGTGCCTGCGTCCGGCTCATCTCATGGAGTCGATTCGGAACACTTCTCGCCCGATGCGCCTCGCCCGGAGTTGGATGCGGACACAGCCCGGTTCCTGGAACGGAACGCAGGGGCGACGATCGGCTTCATCGGTCGGTTGCATCCTGACAAAGGAATTGAAACCCTTCTCGAAGCGGCGAGCCTGGTTCATGACGAGGGAACGGAGATGCGCGTGCTCCTCGTGGGCGGCGACGAAGGTCTTCAAATCCAAGGAGAGCAGGGGCGGCTCCCCGTGCATCGGGCAGGCGACGCGGACGACGTCCGCCCGTACCTTGCGGAGTTCGATGTCCTTGTTCTTATGAGCCGGCGCGAGGGTTTTCCCAATGTGGTGCTCGAGGCTGCCGCGATGGAGGTACCTGCGATCGTGTCGGATGCCACGGGGTGCGTCGACGCAGTCGTGCCAGATGTCACTGGGTTGATGGTGCCTGTCGGGGACGTTTTGGGCGTCGCGGACGCTCTCCGAACTGTTATTGCGGATCGGAATCGAGCCAGAGCGATGGGAATCGCAGCGCGGAGACGCGCCGTGGAAGCATACGCGCCCGGTGTCGTCTGGTCAGCGTTGGAAGAGCATCTTCACGTGCAGCTTGGACAAGCCCGACATCGGAATGATCCGCATGGTTGACACAGACGTTCCGGCTCGACGGGAAGGACGCTCGGCCCTGCGGAGCATCGCGACGCTGCTCACAGGAACGGTGGCCTCGCAAGTCATCGGCATCGTTACGATGCCCCTCCTCAGCCGGATTTACGGCCCCGCGGCTTTCGGCGTCCTTGCGGTCTTCCTTTCCGTGAGTGCTGTGGTCAGTATGGTCTCCGCCTTGCGTTACGACTACGCCATCGTTCTTCCGGGGAACGACGAAGACGCTCATCGGCTACGGCAGCTTTCAACGGGGCTGGTGAGCCTTATCTCGGCGCTCACGGTTATCACGACGATTGCGGTGTTCTGGTTATCTCGTCCGACCGATCGACACTGGTGGGTGCTCCTGATCGGAGTGAGCGTCTTCCTGGCCGGGGAGACATCGATTCTGTACTTCTGGCTGACGCGGAAGAGGCGCTATCGCGCGCAAAGCCTGTCGCGCATTGTGCAAGCGCTGATCACGGCGGCGACCCAGGCAGGCCTGGGATGGCTCTTGGCGCCGACGGGCGAATGGCTCATTGCAGGCTACCTGGTGGGGCAAGTCTTCGGTGTCGGTGTCCTCATCGCAATGGACGATGCTCGCAAGACAGCACCGGTCCGTGATCGACGCAGTTGGTGGTCACTCATGGTGCGATACAGAAAGATGCCGCTCCTCAATGCCCCCAACGCGCTGGTGGACTCATTGCGACTCAACGGGATCAACATGATCATCGGGGGTCGATCGCTGCACGCACTGGGGCAGTTCTCGATGGCTTGGAAGCTCGCCCAGGCGCCTATGGCTCTGATCGCGAGCGCGATCTCGCAGGTGTACTACCAACGGATGGCGGTTGCCACGCCGGGGACGCTCAAGACTCTCGTGCGGAGCGTCACACTTCGGGCGTTGCTTCTCGGGTTCCTCCCATTCTTGACACTCGGTCTTGTTGCTCCGATCGTCGTCCCCTGGTTTCTTGGTGCCCAATGGGCAGAAGCAGGACTCGTGGTCCAAGCGCTGACGCCCTGGCTCTATTTGAACGTGGCAACTGCGCCGCTGTCGACGGTCTTCATCGTTGCGGAACGCCAGGGCACGATGCTGATCTTCGCAATCGTGTATCTCGTGGTACCCCTGACAATCCTCTTGCTCGCGGGTGCAGACCTCGTGCGAGCGGTGTGGTTGACGAGCGCTGCAATGACGCTCCTGCTGGCCTTTCTGATCGTGCTCGCTCACCGAGTCGCTGCGCGCTTCGACAGCCATCGCCTCGGCTCTGACTGATCGCTCGTAGACCCACGCGGACTGGTGCTCGTCGTACCCGACAATGGCGCAGCGTGGCGGGCGCGATCCGGTCGATGCGTGCACCGCAGTCTCTAGATCAGAGTCGCAGAGACAGAAGCGTGACGGCTCCGAGCCGGAGTTGACCGAGGGCGCTGTCGGACAAGATCACCCTTTTACGCTCGTGGCGGCCGCGGTCGAATTTATGGCGGCGTCAAAACGTTCCGCCCACACCCGCTTCGAGTCGAAGCGAGTCGGCTCAGCAAGGATTGTTCGCACGGCGGACACGACGGTTTCGATGTCATCATCGGGATTCACGAGAATTCCTGAACCGAGGGCTTCGCCGACGAGTTCGTACGTCGAGCCCACGTCGGTCGCGACGATCGGGATGCCGAAGCAGGCCGCTTCCATCGCACTCACTGGGATTCCCTCGATAGTGCTCAGATTGATGAAGACCGCTGGGTGGTTGACGCGATGGTGCTCGAGCACCTGGGCCGCGGGGACGCGTCCGCGTAGTTCGACGGACAAAGAAGGAATCTCTGAGGTCAGTGCAACAGCTTTCGCCCGGAGCGCTTCAAAGAGAGGACCGTCTCCGAAATGCGTCCAGGAAACACGCTCGCCGGCTCGCGCGAGCTCGGCGGCGGTGTCAAGGATGCGATCGACACGCTTGAGTGCGATAACGGACGAACAGCTGACGAGCTGTATCGCGTCGGCGGGTTGCGTTCGAGGTTCTACCTCGGGCTGACTCGGAATGCCGAGGCGACGGATCACGATCCGCCCAGGGGCAATGTATGGTGCTCGGTCGCGAAGGTAGTCGCGGCCGCTCTCCGCAATGGTCAGCACGACATCTGCCGCACCGAGAACTGCGCGTCTCAACGGTCGGTAGCCCGCGGTACGCTCGTCGAGATCGTAGCGATGCACGCGGACGGCTATCCGGCGTGCTCGCGGGCGCAACCAGGGGAGCACGTAGGCGATGTCGACACCCCAGAAGCTGTAGACGGTAAGAGGCTGCGCGGACGCCAATGCCTGATTGATCGCAGGATGAGAGGCAAACCATGCGCCGCACAGCGAAGCGATCACATCACTGCGCATCTGGGTCAACGACCTCGCGCCTTCCCCAAGAAAGACCCGTAGTGCCCGCGCTGCGCGTCGTGGATGCCTGAGGCCACGCGCCGCGCGGGCCGGAGTGATGGTTCCCACCGCGCCGAGGTAGCGCACGTTCCTTGGCAGCGCCAGTCGTGCCACGGCCGGAGCAGTCAGGGAGACGACAAGGACTTCATCGAAAGCTGACGCGAGTGCTTCGATCTCGTTGCGCACGAATGCAGCATCCCCGGCATCGTACGGATACTGGTGCGTCAGGAGAAGCAGCCGCCCGGCGGCCTCAGACATCGTCGGCGATCGCATCGGGAGTTCTTGGAGCGCCTCGGTACTGGGTGAGGTAGACCCCGATCGTCGCGAAGGTAGCGAAGCCCAGCCACTCGTGCGGGACATCGACGAACGTGCTGTGCATTCCGAAAAGGAGAGGAAGTGTCCAGATCACCGCCACGGTCGCTGCCGCCAGAGCGCGGTCCGGTGACCTCCTGGACGCGACCGAGTTCGCACGCAGAGCGGTCGCCAGCAAAGTGACTGTGATCAGGGCGGCAATGATACCGAGGAATACGCCATACTGTGTCGCGAACTCGATCGCACCGTTATGCGGATTAACCATCCCGAATGTCATCCTCGATGTCCCCGTGCTCAGGGCGGACAGCTCATAGCCCCCGGGTCCAGAGCCGAAAGGGTTCTCGGCGATCATGTCGAGACCGTTGAGCGCAAGGTTCCAGCGAGCGAGGAGAGAGCTGTCGGACGGAATCTTGATCCCGCCGATGGTGATCTCGTACGAGTCCCTTGAAATGCCGGCGGAGATGTCGCCTGCGGTACGGCCTTGGAACATCACCAGCACGGCAATAACGCCGATCAGCGCGAACACCAGAATAGCTGCTTGCGCGACGCGGGAACGGACACGGAGTATCACCCATACCGCGGCGCCGAGGACAAGAGCGGCGAGACCGAACCGGCTGCTCGTGAGAAACATGATCGGCACGGAGGCGAAGGCGGCCAAGTAGTACGCCCTTCGTACCCAGACTCGACTCGTCAACCGTGCGCCCGCGATGAGGAGGGGGATTGTCAGGGTGAGGAAGGCGGCGTAGTTGTTCGGATTGAAGAACACCACGACGACGCCCGTCTTTGACGCGCCGGGGTTCGCATCCAGGTAACTCGGTCCGAAATGATGCCCGGTGAGCAGTTCGACGATTGCCAGAACAGTTGTGATGATGGATGCGAGCAACCAGCCGAGGAGCAGCGACTTGATGGTATTGCGCGTACTGGGCAGCGAGATCAGCCCGAGGGTGATGAAGAGGCCGCCTGCCACTACGACAGCTTCCGCGGAGGCGTACAAGGCGCCGAATCGATTTGCTAGCGTGACGAGCGCGATGCCAAGGACGACAATCGAGAACAGTGCAATCAAGAGCCGCAGACGGCTCGGAGGGCGTTTGTGTATGTGCCCGATCGCATAGACGAAGAAGATGATTGCGTACGCGGTGAACGATGATACGGGGCCAACGTGGGGCAACACGGGGTTGAGTGCCGCGACGGGGATCAGCCCGGCGACGAGGAGCTGCCCGATCCGGCTCAAGGGCTTCGCGCCTGTTGCCGGTGCCGCATCCTGGATGACGCGTGAACCGGAATTGATGGAGGTCATGATCGACGCGCCCGCAGCAACGCGCTTTCGTGTGCGGTCGGCGTGCGCAGCTGTTCGATCAGTCGTTTCATGATCGCCTGCTTATCGATATAGGGCCTTGCGGCTTCGCGCACAGAGGACCGCGCCCGATCGACGAGCCCGTCGTGGAACGCGACGATGCGCTCGATGCTGACTCCCTTCCCATCGCAGAAATAGTACTCAAAATGCGACGGGAGTCCAGAATCTTCATGCGTTGAATAGACAGGCAGGCCGGCCGCGAGATACTCCCTGACCTTGAGTGTCGATGCCTGGAGGAGATCCTTGCGATCGAGGGCGAGCGAAGCAATCGCGACTTGGGCTCCCGCGAGCACGGGCGACATCTGGTCGGGGGTCAGTTCTCCATGCAGCTTCACCACGCCTCTTGCGGCGAGCTGCTCGGCCAAAGGGAGTTGTTCGTCCTCAAGGCGCCCCACAAGATGGACAACGAGAGAGTTCTGGATGTGAGGGGCGGACTCTGCAAGAGCCGAGAGTAGTCGATCGAGGCCTTGCCAGGAGTAGAACACGCTCGAGACGAAAACGGCATGGATTGGACCCGTGGTCGCTGGGATCGCGTCGGAGACAGGGAGACCCCCGAGATCGATGCCGTTTGGATAAGTCGCGACGACGGCAGCGTGGGGAAATCGCCGGCTTTCATAAAGCGCGATCTCCTCGGTCACGCCGATGACGCCGCGAAGCCGCCGGAAAGCCCACGTCTTGAGGCGACCCTCCAGAAACAAGGTCATTCGCCGACGAATTCCGCTGGTCAGCAGCGCTAGCTCTTCGCGTTCCTTGCTGTGATGGATCGTGTAGAGATTGGGGATCAGCGGGGCCATGAATGCAGCGAACGGGTCGGGAGAAATCGTTCGCATGAGGACCGCGTCGTACTTCCGGGCAGTGCGGACGATGTGACACCAGGTGAAGAGCTTTGCAAGTTGGAAGCGTCGTGCCCACCGAGGGACTTTCGGTCCGTCGTCCGTCCGGTCGGCGTCAGGCGTCAGCGTATGGGTGTGCCACACGGCGTTCTCGAGGCCGCTCGCTGCGGAGCGCTCGTATTCAAGTTGCGCGCGTTGCCCGCTGCCGAGCTTGTGAAAGAGGCCGACGTGAAGGATTCTCATGGCGTGACGTGATCCTGGCTAAGACGGTGTTCGCGTTCCGAACGAGATGCCAGGGTACTGGCGCCTTTCTCGATTCTACCTAGACGCGTCGTCGGGCAGGCTCCAGGGGCCGTTCGGCTGTCGCAGTTAGTGTGGTCCGGTGACGAACTCCGCAACCGCTCTCGCGATCACCGTTCTGATGGCGGAGTACAACACGCCCGCCGATCGGCTGAGGGAGTCGATCGCCGCGATTCTGGATCAGACGGAGCGTCGTTTCGAACTGCTGATCGTCGACGACGGATCCGCGACGGACGTGCGTTCAATTGCCGCTGAGTTCGCGGATGAGCGGATCCGCGTCGTGGGGTACGGCGAAAATCGTGGCTTCGTCGAGGCCCTGAACTTCGGCCTCGAACATGCGCGAGGCGAGTACATCGCGCGGATGGACACGGACGATGTGGCGGAACCGGGCTATCTCGCGACGGTATACGGATGGCTGCGCGATCACCCAGAGTTCGCCGTCGTGTCCGGGCGGGCGCGCGAAGTGTCCTCTGACGGCGCGGATCTGCTCCTGGGGCGGCCAGGAGAACTGACCGCGAAGCTGGTGATGCGCGGCCGCACGCCGATTCATCCCGCGACGATCATGCGGGCGGCGGCGGTGCGTGAAGTGGGCGGATACCCGAGTTATCGTCGTTCGGAGGATCTGGCCTTGTGGTGTGAACTTCTCCTTCGCGGATACCGGCTCTACATGGTCCCGGAGATCGTAATCGCGTACCGCGTCGAGAAGGCCGACTTCTCTAAGCGAGTGCTGCGCAACCGGGGGGACGAGATCCGCGTGCGCCTCCGGTACTACCCCGCGCTTGGAGCGGGGCCCCGAGAGTATGCGAAGATCGTAACTTCGATCCTGAGTGGGCTGCTCCCTGTCGGGCTGCTCCGGGTGATTCGGACTCGTGTACATCAAGGCTCGTGAGCGCATTCGGCTGTATGAGCTGAGGCAATTTGATCCCTAGGATGGGCCCGTGGTGTCGGGGTATCTTCAGATGAGCGCGGCTACGCTGCTCGCGCATGCGCTGGCAGCGGCGATCGCCCGGAGCCGCGATATCAAGACTCTGAGTCTGAAGGGGCCAGTCGCGGAACATTATGAACTCCGTGCGCCGCGTGTCTCGGCGGACGCGGACGTTCTCATCGAGCCCGACCGCTTCGCGGAGTTCTGTGCAGCTCTCGAAAGCTACGGATGGCATACGCGGGTTGGTCGCGAGACGCCCGCTCTCTTACCCCATCACTCCGTCACGTATATCCATGTGGATTGGCCGTGCGACATCGATGTTCATTGGATGTTTCCGGGCTTCTTCGCGGATCCCGAAGATGTGTTCTCAGCGCTCTGGGACTCGCGCCAGGAAATCAGCGTCGCTCATGTGCCGGTGCAGGCGCCTTCGAAAGCAGGCGCCGCCGTCATCATGGCGCTTCACGCCGAACGTGATCGACGGTCGCCGAGGCACGTCGAGGAGCAGGAACTCGTCATGAAGGCGCTGGACGAGACATTCACCGAGGCCGAGCGCGCGGAGTTTGTCGAGGTTGCCCGCGCCGGTCGCGCGATCTGGACATTGCGCGACTACTTCAACGCGGCTGACCTCGGCCCCGTCGTCATCGATGCCGACTCCGCCCAGCGGCAGCAGTGGGAGCTCTTCTCGAGGAGCGTAGATGACGCTTCGAGCGTTGCGTGGTGGCAGCGTGTTCGCACGGCGCCGTGGAGTCAGAAGCCTAGATGGATTCTGCAGGCGGTCTGGGTCTCGCGACGGGACGTGCCACGAAACGACGTTGAGCGTCTGCCGTCGCGAAGCGAGCTGTGGGCCTATCAGGCGCGCCGTTGGCGTCGCGGGCTGGAGGCGACGCTGCGATACTTCTTCCGTGGGTAGAGCGGCGCAAAATCGGCGGCCGCGTGTCGGACGGTGTGAGACGAGAGTGCAGGGCGCCCAGATAGCATGGCTGCATGCGCATTGCTGTCGTGGCCCTGGGGAAAATCGGCCTACCACTCGCTGTCCAGTTCGCTTCATCAGGCCACGAGGTCATCGGTGTCGACGTCAACCAAAGGACCGTTGACAAGATCAACTCGGGGCTGGAGCCGTTCCCTGGCGAGGCACACCTGCAGGAGAAGCTCGCTGAAGTCATCGCACTCGGACGATTTCGGGCGACGACCGAATTTGCCGAGGCTATTCCCGAGGCTGAGGCCGTCGTGCTCGTCGCCCCAGTCTTTGTGGACGAAGAGACTTGGGAGCCCGACTTTCAGTACATGGACGCCGCGACGATCGCGCTCGCCGCGCATCTCAGCGAGGGGACGCTGATCTCGTACGAGACGACATTGCCGGTGGGTGCGACGCGCACCCGCTTCGCGTCGATGCTGGAAAAGGGCTCGGGGCTCACCGAAGGCGTCGACTTCCACGTCGTCTATTCGCCGGAGCGTGTCCTCACCGGCCGGGTGTTCGAGGACCTGCGTAAGTATCCCAAGCTGATCGGCGCGCTTTCCGAAGAGGGCAACCGCCGTGCGCGTGAGTTCTACGAGGCGGTTCTGCAGTTCGACGAACGCCCCGACCTTCCACGTCCCAACGGCGTATGGGACCTCGGTACGACCGAAGCTTCCGAGATGGCGAAGTTGGCGGAGACTACGTATCGCGACGTGAACATCGGGCTTGCCAACCAGTTCGGACTGTTCGCGGCATCCCACGGAATCGACGTCTACAAAGTCATCGAAGCCTGCAACTCCCAGCCATACAGCCACATCCATCGTCCTGGCATCGCGGTTGGAGGACATTGCATCCCTGTCTATCCACGCCTTTATCTGGCAACAGACCCGGAAGCCGACATCGTGCGGACGGCGCGCCAGCTGAATGCCTCGATGCCTGATCGCCTCGTGAGTCGCGCGGAGTCCGTCCTCGGATCGCTGACCGGTCTCACCGCGGTTGTGCTCGGCGCGGCGTACCGCGGCGGGGTGAAGGAAACTGCGCTCTCCGGCGTCTTCCCGACCGTGCAGGCGTTGCGCGAGCGCGGAGCTGACGTGCGTGTGCATGACCCGCTCTACACCGATGAGGAGCTGCGAGCGCTCGGCTTCGTGCCCCACACCCTGGGAGATACTGTCGACGTCGCGGTTCTGCAGACGGATCACGCTATCTATCGGACTTTCGACCCGTCGCACCTTCCGGGCATCAGATTGCTCGTCGATGGACGGGCCGCCACAGACCCCGCGCTGTGGGCGGGGACGCCGCGGATCGTAGTCGGAGCGGCCTGACGTCACATGAGCACGCCCTCCTCACGACGCGAACACCGCGAGCGGCAGAACAACGCGCAGACGAAGCACGACGCCCCGCGGCCTCGTCGGCGCCGGATCTGGCCCTGGATCCTCGTCAGCGTGCTGGTCGTGCTCATCGTGATCGGGGTCGTCGGCGCGATCATCGGCAAGCACGTCTATGACAGTGCGGCGAAGGCGCGCACCCATCTCGCGGCCGCCATGACCGACGTGCAGCAGGTACAGAAGTCGATTCTTGCGGGAGATCTTGACGCGGCGTCCAAGGGTGCGGACGCGGCATCGCAGCAGACCGCGGCCGCCGTCGCGGCGACGAAGGACTGGCAGTGGCGCTTCGGCGAGAAGCTCCCGATCGTCGGACAGAACCTGGTCGCGGTGCGCACGGTCGCACAGGTGACGGATGGCCTCGCGAACGACGTCGTCAAGCCGGCCGCCAGCGTCCGGCTGAGTGACTTCACGTTCACGGACGGCGCCATCAACGTCGCTGCGATCACGAACCTGTCCAAGACGTTCACGACGGTCGACGCGGGCATCGACAAGGCTCTCGCCGGACTCAAGAAGGTCGACCGAGCCACCCTGATAGGGCCCGTCGCCGACGGCGTGAGCAAGCTCGAGACGGAGCTGAAGAAGGTCGGTCCGACGATGTCGACGGCCCAGGAGGTGCTGAGTGTGCTTCCGAGCGCTCTCGGAGCGAACGGCGCGAAGGACTACGTGCTCATGTTCCAGGGCAACTCCGAAGCGCGCAGCCTCGGAGGTAACGCGGCACAGTTCCTCCCCGTACACGTCGAGAACGGCAAGATCGTCCGCGGCACCGTTGTCAGCAGCTCGGACTTCACCCATCAGCCGAGGCCCGAGCCCGTGGTGCCGTTGGATCCGCAGGCCGTGAACATCTTCGGTGACAAGATCGGGCGGTACTCGCCCGACTTCACCATGGTCCCGAACTTCCCGACGGCCGTGCAGATCCTGCATGGCTGGTGGGCGAGCGACATCCACACGGACTTCCAGGGCGTGCTCTCGATCGATCCCGTTGCGCTGTCCTACGTGCTCGAGGCCACCGGCCCGGTCACGCTGGCCACGGGGGACCAGCTCACGTCGCAGAATGCCGTCTCGCTGCTGCTCAACGAGGTCTACTTCCGGTATCCGCAGAGCAAGGATCAGGATGCGTTCTTCGCGTCGGCTGCTGACTCGATCTTCACCAAGGTCACCGCCGGCGAGGCGTCGCCTGTGAAGCTCATCCAGGCCCTGTTCCGCGCAGCGGACGAGGGTCGGCTGCTGTATCAGAGCGACGACCCCCAGCAGACGAAGCTCATCGACAACTCCCGAATGAGCGGGATCATGCCGACGAGTAACGCCGAGCAGACCGCAGTGGGCGTCTATCTCAACGACAACACCGGCTCGAAGAAGAGCTACTACCTCGACATGGCGATCGATGCCTGCCGTGCAGACGGGGGAGCGGTGTCTGGGCACGCCACACTGACATCG
>JABLTH010056013.1_pt1 | contig 14804 bp, 12 predicted proteins | sample 7875711 | NCBI WGS metagenome assembly JABLTH01 (sample SAMN14941262, study PRJNA633318) | bioreactor metagenome | isolation source: bioreactor | place: China | collected 2019-03-05 | reverse complement strand
GCGCCGGCCGGCACGGCCGCCCGCGCCGTCAGGCAGCGAGCGATTGCGCCGGCGGCTGCGTGCCAGGCATGCCCGGCACGGCGCGGCGGGCGCGCCGCGTCGACGACCATTGGTCGAGCCGCACCTCGTCGCGGATCTCGGCCAGCACACCGAGCAGGCGCTCGATTTCCGCGGCCGTCAGTTTGGCATGCAGGGTAAGGCGCATCAATGCCCGATTCCTGGGGGTTGCGGGAGCGCAGAAGACCGAGCCGAAAATACCGCGGGCCTGCAGCGCGTCGCGCAGCAGCATGACCTGGGGTTCCGAGCCGGCCTCGAGCCCGATGATCTGTTCGCTGCCGTCGCTGATGTTGTAGCCGAGCGCGGCGATGGCGTCGCGCGTGCTGCGCGTGATCGCGTGCAGGCGGGCGCGCCGCTCGTCGGCGGCGGCGATGAAGTCGGCGGCGGCTTCGAACCAGGCGATCTCGTGCCGCAGCAGGCCGGAGCTGAAGATGGCCGGCCGCGCCTCGACCGCGAAGAAGTCCTTGAACTGCGGCGAGCAGGCGATGAAGCCGGCCCGTCCGCCGAAGGCCTTGGCCAGCGAGGCGGTACGGAAATGCACCCGCGCGCCCAGTCCGAGCGCGGCCACCAGGCCCGCGCCGCCCGGTCCGTGCGTGCCGAGCGAGTGTGATTCGTCCACCACCAGCACCGATCCGCTGGCCTGGGCGACATCGGCCAGCCCGGCCAGCGGCGCGACGGCGCCGGTGGTGCTGTACACGGAGTCGGCCAGGATCACGCCCGGTCCCAGGCGTTCCACCTGGCGCCGCAGGTGGTCGACGTCATTGTGGCGGATCGGCACCGCCTGGGCACCGGCCGCGGTGATGCCTTCCCATAGCGAGGCCTGGCCATTCATATCGATGTAGACCGGGACGCCCGGGCCGGCGATGCACTGCACCAGGCCGACGTTGGCGGCCCAGCCGGACTGGGCGATCAGCCCGTCCTCGGCCTGCATCAGCGCTGCCAGGCGACGTTCGGCGCGGCGTTGCGGCGTGTCGCCGTGCTGGAACACGGTCGACATCAGCAGTTCGCGCTCGCCGCGCAGCAGCGTGCGCGCCTGGGCCCGCACCAGCGCCCGCTCGCCGAGCAGGCAGAGATAGTCGTTGCTGTTCAGGTAGAGGGCGTCGGCGCCGGGCACGCGGCCGTGCAGCAGGTGGTCGCCACCCCAGAGCCGGCCCAGCCGGTCGTCGAAATGCCGTCGCATGCGTGCCTGGATCCACTCCGGCAGAGGGGGGGTGTCGCGCGCCGGGGCGGGCTTGCGCAGGGAGATGATGTTCGCGGCTTGGGCGTTCATGGACCGTTCCTCGGTTCGGAGTGGACTGCGGAAACTACCGGCCGGGCGCCGGGCCGCGCGGCTGCCGCCGCCACGGATGCGTCCGGGGACGTGGTGATGCACCGCTTCCGCGCGGGAGGCGGCAGGGCAGGGCCGTTCCTTCGCCGCGCCGGCCGGCGGTGGGCGTGGCAGCGGCGCGCAAGGCGGCAGGGCCGCAATCCTGGTCCCGCTCAGCGCGGAGGTCCGGGAGTGCGGGGCGCGTGCGGTCGGGCCGCGTGCCCGCCCGCTCCCGGGCAGGGTCGCCGCCATGGCACGGTCAGGGCCTTTGCAGGCCGCGCCGGGGCAGCGGCTCCGACATGACGATCGAAGTGCGTGTCTCGCCATAGCCGTTGATAGTGCCGATGAATTGTTCCAATTCGGCGATGTCGGCCGCCACCACGCGCAGCAGGTAGGAGTCGGCCCCCGTGACGTGCAGGCATTCGAGCACCTGCGGCGAGCGGCCGAGCAGGTCGAGCAGCTTGCGCTTTTGGGGTTGCGGAGCTGTGATGCCGATCACCGCCTGGATGCCGTAGCCGGCAGCGGCAGGCGAGATGTCGGCGTGGTAGCCGCGGATGATGCCGGCCTCCTCGAGCTTGCGCACGCGCTCGGCCGCCGCCGGGATCGACAGGCCGGCGGCCGCCGCGGCGGTTTTCAACGGGCAGCGCGCGTCGGCCTGCAGGACGCCCAGCAGGCGCCAGGACTTGTCATCGATTTCGGGCTGTTTCGGCTTCATGGCGGATCGCCGGAAAAAATTCAGGCCAAACCGTAGTTTTGCCTAAAAATGGCGATTCATGTTGAAAGTGGCGTTCGCTAGACTGGCCGCATGGACATGACGAACCCGATATTGTTTGCCAAGGCCGCGCTGATCGGCCTGTCGATCGCCGCGCCGGTCGGCCCGATCGGCCTGCTGTGCATCCAGCGGACCTTGGAGCAGGGGCCGCGGGCCGGCCTGGCGGCCGGCCTTGGCGCGGCCAGCGCGGATGCGCTCTATGGCGCGCTGGGGGCCTGGGGCGTGAGCGCGCTGATCGCGCTGCTGTCCGGCGCGCGCGTGGCGCTGGGCCTGGGCGGCGCCCTGTTCCTGCTATGGCTGGCGTGGGGAACCTGGCGAGGAGGCGCCGGCGCGGGCGGTGCGGTGGCGCGGCCGGGGCGTGGGCGGCCCCTGGGGATTTTTGCGGCCACCTTCGCGCTGACGCTGGCCAATCCGGCCACCATCCTTTCCTTCGTGGCCATCTTCTCGACGCTGGCCGCCGCCGTCGGTGCAGCCTCGCCCGCGTGGATGGTGGCCGGGGTGTTCGCCGGCTCGGCGGCCTGGTGGCTGGTGCTGGTGGCGTGCGTGGCGCGGCTGCGCCACGCGGTCAGCCCGGCCCGGATGCGCTGGATCCGGGCCGGCTCGGCGCTGGTGCTGGGCGGCTTCGCGGCGCTCCAGCTGGTGGTGCTGGCGCGCGGCCTGGCCGGCTGACCGGCTGGCCGGCCAAGGTGGCCTGCGCCGGCCCGCGCCGGATCATGCCGGCTGCTTGCCGGCGTCCAGGTCGCGGTGGTACTGCGTGTGACGGTACAAGCCGTACAGGCTGGTGGCGGTGAAGCCGAGCTGCTGGACGAACAGCCCGTAGGTGCCGGTGACCAGTGCGAAGGCGCTCCAGACCAGGTTGGAACACAGATAGGAGATCCAGCCCCAGCGCGAGGCCTTGTTGTGCAGCGCGACCAGCAGCGAACCGCTCATGGCCAGCGCGCAGCCGGACCACTCGAGCCCGTTGAGCAGATTGGGAAAGACTTGCTGGGCAAGCTCCATGGTGACTGTCTCCTCGATTATTTTGTGTTCATATTTTGCATACAAAATTGCATGCAATCGGCCGCGACTTTAGCGCGGAACGGTGCCGCGACGCAAGCGCCACCGGCGATGAGGAAGGGCGGGGCGCGCGGATGCTGTGGCGCCGGAGGCGCTGTGCTGCTAATATACGAAACGTTATAAATCGTATATACCCAACCTGCCATGGGCATCGTCAAGATCTCGGACGCCATGCACGCGTCCCTGCGCCAGGCCAGCGGCGCACTGAGCCGTTCCGTCAACGCCCAGGCGGAGCACTGGCTCCGCATCGGCATGCTGGCCGAACTCAATCCGACCCTGAGCTATGCCGAGATCTGCCGCATGCTGGTCGAGGCGGAAGCCGAGGGCGGCACCGCGGCGGACGGCGCCGGCGAAGCGAGGGCGGCGTGATGGTGCGTTCCGCGCGGGTTCCTCTCCATCCCCCCTCCGCCGTTGCCATGGCACGCCGGGCCGGCGGGCTCGCGGCCCAGGTGCTGGCAGCCGTCGCGCCGCGGGTCAAGGCGGGCGCGACGACCGACGACCTGGACCGTTTCTGCCACGACTACATCGTCGAGGTCCTGCAGGCCCGGCCCGCCAATGTCGGCTACCACGGCTATCCGAAGACCTTGTGCGCCTCGGTCAACCACGTGGTCTGCCACGGCATTCCCTCCGGGCAGGTGCTGAAGGACGGCGATATCGTCAACCTCGACATCGCCATCGAGAAGGACGGCTGGTACGGCGACACCAGCCGCATGTTCATCGTGGGCCAGCCAAGCGCGCTGGCGCAGCGCCTGGTCCGCACCACGCTGGAGGCGATGATGGCCGGCATCGAGGCGGTGCGCCCGGGCGCGACCCTGGGCGACATCGGCCATGCGATCCAGTCGGTGGCGCGGCGCGAGGGTTTCGGCGTGGTGCGCGAATACTGCGGCCACGGCATCGGGCGGATCTACCACGACGAGCCCCAGGTGCTGCACTACGGCCGTCCCGGCACCGGCCTGCGGCTTTCTCCCGGCATGATCTTCACCATCGAGCCGATGCTCAACGCCGGCCGGGCAGAGACGCAGCAGTTGTCCGACGGCTGGACGGTAGTGACGCGGGACCGTTCCCTGTCCGCCCAGTGGGAGCATATGGTGGTGGTGACGCGGGACGGCTACGAGATCCTGACACCGTGGCCCGACGCGGTCGAAGCGGGCCCGGCGGCGCAGCCGCCCGGTGACCTGTCCCTGCCGGCAGCGGGCTGAGCGCGCCGCGCATGCCTGCTAAGCGGCCTCGTCGCACATCGGCACGCGGATGGTCACGGCCAGGCCGCCGCCGCTGCGGTTGGCGGCTTGCATGGTGCCGCCATGGGCCGCCACCGCGCGGCTGGCGATGGCCAGGCCCAGGCCGAAGCCTTCGCGCTGCCCGTCGTGCGCCTGCACGAAGGGCTCGAACATCGTCTTGAGCGCCTCCGGCGGCACGCCCGGCCCGCGGTCGCTGACCGTGATGGCGTAGGTCTGCGTGGCGGCATCGCGTGTGAAGCGGACCTCCACCGGCACGCCTTCGGCGCTCACATGCAGCGCATTGCGTACCACGTTCTCGATGGCCCGGCGCAGCAGTTCCGGGTTGCCGCGCATCAGCGCGGCGGGCGCCTCGCCGGTGCCGCCCAGCGCGGCGCCGCTTTCCAGCAGGATCGCCTTGCCGCTCGCGGAGCCCTCGAAGCCGGCATCCTCGACCACGGCGGCGCACAGCGCGCGCGGATCGAAATAGGCGTCCAGCTCCAGGCTGCCGTGCTCGATGCGCGACAGGGTCAGCAGCTCGCCGACCAGGGTGTTCAGGCGTTCGGCCTCGCGCTCGATGCGTGCCAGCGCGCCGGCGGTCCTGGCGGGATCCTGCCGCGCCAGGTCGACCGCCACGTGCAGGCGCGCCAGCGGCGAGCGCAGTTCGTGCGAAACGTTGTGCAGCAGGCGCTCGCGTTCGGCGATCAGGCCCTGGATGCGCTCGGCCATCTGGTCGAAGTCGCGCGCGAGATCGGCCACCTCGTCGCGGCGGCTGCCCACGGCGGGCGCCGCGCGCTCACCCAGGTCGCCGGCGGCGAAACGGTCGAAGGCGCGGCTCAGGCGCCGGATCGGCGAGGTCAGGTACCACGCCAGCAGGGCGCTGAAGGCGAGGCTGCCGAGCAGGCAGGAGATCAGCAGCTCGGGCGGCGGGCCGGGGTCGCCCTCGTAGGGCAGGCCCTCGACGGTCTCGCGGTACTGCAGCCGGTAGCGCCGTCCGTCGGGCGCGGCGGCGCGGATGGTGGCTTGCGGGGCCAGCAGTTCGCCGCGTTCCACCGTGACCGCGCCGGGCGCGGGCGGCGACGGGGCCTGCGCCGGAGTCTCCGACGGGGCTGGCGTCTCGTCTTCCTGCACCGAGAAATGGCGGCGCTGGTCAGGGTCAAGCGTGGCCAGCCAGCGCGATAGCGCATCCGTGCCGCCCAGGGACAGCGTGGTGGCCGCGCTGCGCACCACGGCTTCGCTAGTGCGCGCGGCCAGCGCACCGAGCGCGGCATCCTGCGGCGGGTGCGCGCGCTGCAGCGTGAACCACAGGCCGGTGCCGCCGGCGACGGCGACCAGCGTCAGCCAGAAGCCGAGCAGGATCTTCCAGAACAAGCGTCCCATGGGCATGTGCGCTCCGCGCGGGTCGTGGACGGGCGGCCGCTCAGGCCACCGGCCGGGATTCGAGCCGGTAGCCGAAACCCCACACCGTGGCGATCAGGTGGTCGGGGCCGCCGGCCGCCGCCAGCTTCTGCCGCAGCTTGCCGATGTGCACGTCGACGCTGCGGTCGTAGGCTTCGCGCGCGCGGCCCAGGATGCGCTCGGAGAGCTCGTCCTTGGAGATGGCGCGGTCGACGTTGCGCAGCAGGTATTCGAGCAGGTTGAACTCGGTCACGGTCAGTTCCAGCAAGGTGTCGGCGAAGCGGGCGATGCGCTGCGCCGGCTGCAGGACCACGCCGGCCGCCGCCAGCTGGTCCGCCGGCCCCGTGCCCTGGCCCGGCCCGCCCTGTCCCTGTCCCGTTCCCGGCATGCCACCGCCGTGCTGCGTGCGGCGCAGCACGGCACGCAGCCGCGCCACCAGCTCGCGCGGATAGCAGGGTTTGGGCAGGTAGTCGTCCGCGCCCAGTTCCAGGCCCACCACGCGGTCCACGTCGCTGCCCTTGGCGGTGAGCATGAGCACGGGCACGGCGGCGCGCTGGCGGATCGCGCGCAGCACGTCGATGCCGCTCATGCGCGGCAGCATGATGTCGAGCACCACGGCGTCGTAGGCGCCGCTCACGGCGGCCTCGGTGCCGGCTTCGCCGTTGCCGCATACCGTGACCTCGAAGCCTTCGGCTCCCAGGTATTCGGCCAGCATGGCACACAGTTCGGCGTCGTCGTCGATGAGCAGGATCTTCACATTCGGGTCTCGTCAGGGGGCCGTTCATATGGCCCCCATGCGGCGCCATTATGGGTGGCGGCCCGGGCGCCGGCAATGCGCCGTGACCTGCCGTCACCCGCCTTTACACCTTCTTTACACCTTGCTTGCCGGCTGCTTACCCCTGCGACGGCGCGCTCTCGGGACAATCTGGCCATGGCGCACGATCGCGCGCAGACCGGAGTCAAGGCATGATATTCCCGTCCGGGCCGGGTGGCCGGCGCGGCACCCGCGAGCCCTCGCATCGCGGCCCAGCATTCCTCGTCGGGCACCGCCCCGAAGTGCTTCCCCAATCCCTGCCGCAGCGCGGGCACCCGCGCCGTACCGGGGGGCTGGCCGTGGCCCTGTGCCTGGCCGCCGCGCTGGCCGCCTGCGGCCGCCAGGCGCCACCGCCACAGGCCGCCGCCGTGCCCGAGGTCAGCGTGGTGACCGTGCGCGCGGCGCCGGCCGCCGTGACCAGCGAGCTGCCGGGCCGCGTGTCCGCCGTGCAGAGCGCCGAGGTGCGGCCGCAGATCAGCGGCATCGTGCGCCAGCGCCGCTTCACCGAGGGCGCCATGGTCAAGGCGGGCGACGTGCTGTACGAGATCGACGATGCGACCTACCGTACCGCTGTCGACAACGCCAGCGGCACGCTGACCCAGGCCGAGGCCACGCTGGCCACCGCCCAGGCCAAGGCCGAGCGCTATGCCGGCCTGCTCAAGATCCAGGGCGTGAGCCGCCAGGACTACGACGACGCGGTGGCCAGCGCCAAGTCGGCCGCCGGCGCCGTGGTGTCGGACCGCGCCGCGCTGCGCAGCGCCCGCATCGACCTGGAGCGCACCCGCATCCAGGCGCCGATCTCGGGGCGCATCGGCAAGTCGAGCGTGACCGCCGGCGCACTGGTGACCGCCAGCCAGGACAGCGCGCTGGCCACCATCAACGACCTCTCGGCCGTCTACGTCGACGTGACGCAGTCGAGCGCCGAGCTGCTGCGCCTCAAGAAGGAACTGGCCGCCGGCAGGCTGCGCCAGGCCGGCGATGGCGCCGAGGTCCGGCTGCGCCTGGAAGATGGCAGCCTCTACCCGCTCGCGGGCCGGCTGGCCTTCACCGACGTCACGGTCTCCGAGACCACCGGCACCGTGACGCTGCGCGCCACCTTTCCCAATCCTGACGGCCTGCTGCTGCCGAACATGTACGTGCGCGCGCTGCTGCAGGAGGGAGTGGACGAGCAGGCCATCAAGGTGCCGCAGCTCGCGCTGGCGCGCGATGCCAAAGGCAATGCCTCGGTCAAGGTGGTCGACGCCGGCGGGCGCGTCGCGACCCGCGCCGTCACGGTGCGCGGTAACGCCGGGGCCGCCGGTAACGCCGGCAACGACGCGCTGGTCGCCGGCGGCCTCGCCAGCGGCGACAAGGTGCTGGTCGACAGCCTGCAGACGGTGCGCGACGGCATGCAGGTGAAGGCGGTGGAAGCCGCCGCCGCTGCCCCCGCTATCGCCGCTGACCCCGTCCGCCAGGACGCCGCGTCCGTGCCCGCCGCCAGCCCGGCCGCCGGCGCGGCCGCCACCGTCACCGCGGCGAGGTAAGCGATGGCCAGCTTCTTCATCGACCGTCCGGTCTTCGCCTGGGTCATCGCCCTGGTGATCGCGCTCGCCGGCGCGCTTTCGATCACCACCCTGCCGGTGGCGCAGTATCCCGACATCGCGCCTCCCTCCGTCTCGATCTCCGCCACCTATGCCGGCGCCTCCGCCAAGACCATCGAGGACAGCGTCACCCAGGTGATCGAGCAGAAGATGAAGGGCATCGACAACCTGCGCTACATGGCCTCGACCAGCGACTCGGCGGGCAATGCCAGGATCACGCTGACCTTCAATGCCGGCACCAACCCCGACATCGCCCAGGTGCAGGTGCAGAACAAGCTGCAGCTGGCCGAGCCGCTGCTGCCCACCGCGGTGCGCCAGCAGGGCGTGACGGTGACCAAGGCTTCGTCGAGCTTCCTGCTGATCGCCGGCTTTGTCTCCCGTACCGGCAAGCTCGGCCAGGCCGACCTCTCCGACTTTGTCGCCGCCCACGTGCAGGACCCGATCGCGCGCGTCGACGGCGTGGGCGACGTGCAGCTGTTCGGCGCGCAGTACGCCATGCGCATCTGGCTCGACCCGGCCAGGCTGCAGCAGTACGCGCTGGAGCCCGCCGACGTGACCAGTGCGCTGCAGGCGCAGAACACCCAGGTCTCGGCCGGCTCGGTGGGCGCCGCGCCGGCGCTGGCCGGCCAGCAGGTGCAGGCCACGGTGACGGCGCAGAGCCGGCTGCAGACCCCCGGGCAGTTCCGCCGCATCCTGCTGAAGACCAATAGCGACGGCTCGGAGGTGCGGCTGGCTGATGTGGCGCGCGTCGAGATCGGCAGCGAGAGCTATGACTCCGTGTCGCGCTTCAACGGCAAGCCGGCCACCGGGCTGGCCGTCAAGCTGGCCACCGGCGCCAACGCGCTGAAGACCGCCAACGCGGTCAAGGCGCGGCTGGCGCAGCTCGAGCTGCCCGCCGACGTCGAGGTCGTCTATCCCTACGACACCACGCCCTTCGTCAAGATCTCGATCGAGGAGGTGATCAAGACCCTGGCCGAGGCCATCGTGCTGGTGTTCCTGGTGATGTACCTGTTCCTGCAGAACCTGCGCGCCACCCTGATCCCGACCATCGCCGTGCCGGTGGTGCTGCTGGGTACCTTCGGCGTGCTGGCGGCGCTGGGCTTCTCCATCAACACGCTGACCATGTTCGGCATGGTGCTGGCGATCGGCCTGCTGGTGGACGATGCCATCGTGGTGGTGGAGAACGTCGAGCGGGTGATGACCGAGGAAGGCCTGTCGCCGCGCGAGGCCACACGCCGCTCGATGCCGCAGATCACCGGCGCGCTGGTCGGCATCGCCCTGGTGCTGGCCGCGGTATTCGTGCCGATGGCCTTCTTCGGCGGCTCGACCGGGGTGATCTACCGCCAGTTCTCCGTGACCATGGTGTCCGCCATGGCGCTGTCGGTGCTGGTGGCGCTGGTGCTGACGCCGGCGCTGTGCGCCACGCTGCTGCGCGCGCCGGCGCCGCACGCGGGCGGGCACCGTGGCGGTGACGGCGCGGGCGGCGGCTTCTTCGGCTGGTTCAACCGCGCCTTCGCGCGCGGTGCCGCCGGCTACCAGGACGGCGTGCGCCGCGTGCTGACGCGCCCGCGCCGCTGGCTGGCCGTGTTCGCCGTGCTGGGCGCGGTGATGGTGGCGGCGTTGCTGCACCTGCCGACTTCCTTCCTGCCCGACGAGGACCAGGGCATCATCATGACCTCGGTGCAGCTCCCGGCCGGCGCCACCCAGGCGCGCAGCGTGGCGGCGCTCGAGCAGGTGGAGCGCTACTACCTGCAGCACGAGGCGGGCGCGGTCGAGTCGGTGTTCGGCGTGGCCGGCTTCAGCTTCGCCGGCAGCGGCGAGAACGTCGCCATGGCCTTCGTCAAGCTCAAGGACTGGAGCGCGCGCGGCGCCGGGCAGGGCGCGGCGGAGGTGGCGGCGCGCGCCAACCGCGCCTTTGCCGGCCTGCGCGACGCGCGCGTGTTCGCCATGATGCCGCCGGCGGTGCAGGGCCTGGGCAATGCCAGCGGCTTCGACCTGGAACTGCAGGACAGCGGCGGCCTAGGCCACGACAAGCTGGTGGCCGCGCGCGACGCGCTGCTGGCCGCCGCGGCCAAGGAGCCGGCGCTGGCCGGCGTGCGGGCCAACGGCCTCGACGATACGCCGCAGGTCCAGCTGTCGGTCGACTTCGCCAAGGCGGGCGCGCTGGGCGTTGCGGTGGCCGACGTCAACGATGTGCTGTCGACGGCCTGGGGCGGCGCCTACGTCAACGATTTCCTGCACGAGGGCCGCGTCAAGAAGGTCTACCTGCAGGGCGAGCCGTCCAGCCGCATGCAGCCCGCGGACATCGCCCAATGGTATGTGCGCAACAGCAGCGGCGGGATGGTGCCGTTCTCGGCCTTCGCCACGGCCGCCTGGACCTATGGGGCGCCCAGGCTGGAGCGCTACAACGGCCTGTCGTCGATCGAGATCGTCGGCAGCGCCGCGCCCGGGTACGCCAGCGGCGATGCCATGGCGGCACTGGAGCGCCTGGTCAAGCAGCTGCCCGCCGGCATCGGTGCCGAATGGACCGGCCTGTCCTACGAGGAGCGGCTGTCCGGCTCGCAGGCGCCGGCCCTGTACGCGGTATCCGTGCTGGTGGTCTTCCTGTGCCTGGCCGCGCTGTACGAGAGCTGGTCGATCCCGTTCTCGGTGATGCTGGTGGTGCCGCTGGGCGTGCTCGGCGCGCTGCTGGCGGCCACCCTGCGCGGACTCTCCAACGATGTCTATTTCCAGGTCGGCCTGCTCACCACCATCGGCCTGACGGCGAAGAACGCGATCCTCATCGTCGAGTTCGCCAAGGCCCGCCACGAAGCCGGCGAGGCGCTGCTGCCCGCCACGCTGGCGGCGGCGCGCATGCGCCTGCGCCCCATCCTGATGACCTCGCTGGCCTTCATCCTGGGCGTGGTGCCGCTGGCTGTCAGCCATGGTGCCGGCTCGGCCAGCCAGCACGCCATCGGCACCGGCGTCATCGGCGGCATGGCGGCCGCCACCGTGCTGGGGATCGTCTACGCCCCGCTGTTCTACACCCTCGTCGCCGGCTGGCTGGGGCGGCGGCGCGAGCGCGCCGCCACGGCCCAGGCGGCAGCGCGGATCGGATCATGACCATGCCCATGCCCACCAAGACCATCGAGCGAATCGTGCCCGCCGCGGCCGTCGTGCCCGTGGCGCCGGGGTACCGCCGGCACGCCGCGGCCGCGCTGGCCGCCGCGCTCCTGGCGCTGGCCGGCTGCACCACGCTGGCGCCGGCGTACCAGCAGCCCGAGAGCGCCGTGCCGTCGACGTTCCCAGCTGCCGCGGCCACCGCCACCGCCGCGCAGCAGCGCCTGATGCCGGCCGAGACGCCCTGGCAGGACTACTTCACCGACGCCAGGCTGCGCAAGCTGATCGCCATCGCGCTGGAGAACAACCGCGACCTGCGTGTCGCGGTGCTCCAAATCGAGAAGGCCCGCGCCGCCTACCGCATCCAGCGCGCCGCGCTGCTGCCGACCCTGTCGGCGGGCGGCAGCGGCACCGCCACGCGCACGCCGGCCGGCCTGTCGTCGAGCGGTGCCGCCACGGTTTCGCACGAGTACACCGCCACGCTGGGCACCTCCAGCTACGAGCTGGACCTGTTCGGCCGCGTGCGCAGCCTGAAGGACGCGGCGCTGGCCAGCTACCTGAACACGGAAGCGGCGCGCCGCGCGGCCCAGATCACGCTGGTGGCCAATGTCGCCAGCGCCTACCTGGCCTGGGCCTCCGACCGCGCGCTGGAGCGGCTGGCACAGGGCACGCTGGCCAGCCAGCAGGCTTCCTACGAGATCACGCGCGGCAGCGCCGCGCTGGGCACGGCTTCGGCCGTGGATGTGAAGCAGGCCGAGCAGTCGGTCGCTGCGGCCCAGGGCGACGTCGCCAGGTATGCCGCCCAGGTGGCGCAGGACGAGAACGCGCTGGCGCTGCTGCTGGGCGCGCCGGTGCCGGTGGAACTGGCGCCGCCGGCCGGCGTGGAAGCGGTGACGGCGGTCGCGGCGGGCAAGGAGATCGATGCCGGGCTGCCTTCCACGGTCCTGCTGGCGCGTCCCGACGTGGTGGAGGCGGAGCAGACCCTGCGCGGGGCCGATGCCGACATCGGTGCCGCGCGCGCCGCGCTGTTTCCCACCATCACGCTGACCGCGGCCGGCGGCACCGCCAGCGCCGGCCTGTCGAGCCTGTTCAAGGCGGGCACCGGCTACTGGAGCTTCGCGCCCAGCGTCAACCTGCCCATCTTCGACGGCGGCGCGCTGCGCGCCTCGCTGGAATCGGCCAAGGTGGCGCAGCGCATCGCCGTGGCGCAGTACCAGAAAGCGGTGCAGAACGCCTTCAAGGAGGTGGCCGACGCGCTCGCCGTGCGCGCCACCATGGCCGACCGGCGCGCGGCGCAGCAGCGCCTGGTGGCGTCGGCGCAGGCGGCCTATGAGCTGTCGCTGGCGCGCTACCGCGCCGGCGTCGAGTCCTACACCACGGTGCTGACGTCGCAGCGCAGCTGGTACAGCGCGCAGCAGGACGACATCTCGCTGCAACTGGCGTGGCAGGACAACCTGGTCACGCTTTACCAGGTCCTGGGTGGTGGCGCATGAGACGGATGCCGAAGATCCTGGCGCAGCCGCGCTGGCGCTGGCCGGCGGCGGCCGGCGCGGTGCTGCTGCTCGCCGGCGCGGCGTTCGCCTGGCGCGGCCGCCCGCAGCCGCCGGCCTACCTGAGCGCCGCCGCGGTACGCGCCGACATCGAGGACACCGTGCTCGCCAGCGGCATCATCAAGGCGGCGCGGCAGGTCTACGTGGGCGCGCAGGTGTCAGGCCAGATCAAGACGCTCGCGGTGTCGGTGGGCCAGCAGGTCAAGCGCGGCGAACTGCTGGCGGAGATCGATTCGCTGACGCAGCAGAACACCCTGAAGAACGCCCGCGCGGCGCTGCGCGACGTGCAGGCGCAGCGCGCCGCCAAGGCAGCGCTGCTCCAGCAGTACGAGCTGGCCTTCGCGCGGCAGGAAGTCATGCTGTCGCAGGATGCGGGCAGCCGGGCCGACTACGACAGCGCCAGGGCCCTGCTGGACAGCACGCGCGCGGGCATCGCCTCGCTCGACGCCCAGATCGAGCAGGCCCGCATCGCCGTCGATACGGCCACGGTGAACCTCGGCTACACGCGCATCGTGGCGCCGATGGACGGCACCGTGGTGGCAGTGCCGGTGCAGGCCGGCCAGACCGTCAACGCGGCGCAGTCGGCGCCGACCCTGGTCACGCTGGCCGACCTCGGCACCATGACCGTGATGGCCGAGATCTCCGAGGCGGACGTGCTGCGGGTCAAGCCCGGCATGCCGGTTTCGTTCACCGTGCTGGGCGAGCCCGACCAGCCCTACCGCACGCGGCTGGCCTCGATCGAGCCGGGCCCGGAATCGATGTCGAGCACCAGTACCGCCACCAGTAGCAGCAGCGCGTCGACGTCGACCGGTTCGAGTTCGTCGAGCAGCAGTACTTCCAGCTCGGCGATCTACTACTACGGCCAGTTCGACGTGCCCAACCCGCAGGGCAAGTTGCGCATCTCGATGACCGCGCAGGTGGCGGTCACGGTGGCGGCGCACCGCGGCACGCTGACCGTGCCGGCGGCCGCCCTGGGTGCGCGCGGCGACGACGGCCGCTACCGGCTGCGCGTGCTCGGCGCCGACGGCCGGCCACGGCCGCGCTGGGTGCGGGTCGGCATCAACAACCATGTCAGCGCCGAGATCCTCGGCGGCCTGGCGGATGGCGAGCGGGTGGTGGTGGGCGACCCGGCCGCGGCGCAATCGTCCTCCCGCGGCGGCCCGCTGGGCCCGCCGCCGATGGGCATGTGAGGGCGGGGACGGCATGCACACGGCAGAACCATTGCTGGCCCTGCGCGGCGTCTCGCGCAGCTTTCCCGCGGGCGAGGACAGCGTCACGGTGCTGCGCGACGTCGACCTGGACATCGGCGCGGGCGAGATGGTGGCCATCGTCGGCCCGTCCGGCTCGGGCAAGTCGACCCTGATGAACCTGCTGGGCTGCCTGGACCAGCCCAGCACGGGCAGCTACCGCATCGCCGGGCAGGACACGCGTACCTTGGACGACGACCAGCTGGCGCGGCTGCGGCGCGAGCATTTCGGCTTCGTGTTCCAACGCTACCACCTGCTGGGCGACCTCGACGCACAGGACAACGTCGCCATGCCGGCGGTCTATGCCGGCACGCCGCCAGCCGCGCGCGCCGCGCGCGCACGCGCCTTGCTGGAGCGGCTGGGCTTGCCGCACCGCATCGGCTACCGGCCGGCGCAGCTGTCCGGCGGCCAGCAGCAGCGCGTGTCGATCGCGCGTGCGCTGATGAACGGCGGCCAGGTCATCCTGGCGGACGAGCCGACCGGCGCGCTGGACTCGGCCAGCGGCGAGGAGGTGCTGGGCATCCTGGAAGCGCTCAACGCCGCCGGCCACACCGTGATCCTGGTCACCCACGACATGCAGGTGGCGGCACACGCGCGGCGCGTGGTGGAGATCAGCGACGGGCGCATCGTGGCCGACCGGCGCGCTGCGCCGCCGGCCGCGGCGGCGCCGGCGCGGATCGAGGCCGGCGCCGCGGCCCTGCCTGCGGCCGG
>JABLTH010095895.1_pt1 | contig 14806 bp, 18 predicted proteins | sample 7875711 | NCBI WGS metagenome assembly JABLTH01 (sample SAMN14941262, study PRJNA633318) | bioreactor metagenome | isolation source: bioreactor | place: China | collected 2019-03-05 | reverse complement strand
TAGGGGATGCTTGCCAGCAACATGGCCACCATCGCCAGAATCACGCCGACCATGGAGGCAATGCCGAGGAACTGTTGCGCCTTATTCAGCGCATTGCGCATTTCCGGGCGGGCGCTGCGGATATCATCTACACGTTCACCGCGAGACAGTTGTGGTTTCAACCATTCGGCATAGTCTTGCATGGCCTGATTCACCGCTGCGCCATCCATATTAGCGGCGACCAGCAACTGGTATTTTACCCGGCTGCCAAACTGGACCAGGCCCGTCGCAGGCACATCGGCGCTATTCATAAACAGCCGCGGCGCAATGCTGAACATATCGCCGCCCCGAGACGGCTCCTGCAATACAAATGCCGCTACCGTAAACTGTCTTTCGCCGACGCTAATTTCATCGCCAATCTTCAACGCAAGCTTTTGCGCCAGTCGTGGCTCCATCCACACCGTTCCGGGAGCAGGAATATCTGTGGCAGGCGGCTCAGCCTTTGCCGTCACGGCTGACTGCTTGCTGATGGTCAAATGTCCACGTAGCGGAAACCCCGCTTCCACCGCCTTGATCTCGGCAAGCTCACTACTTTCACCTTTCACCACCATGCTGGAAAACTCTAACGCCAGCGTGGTCTGGTATTGGCGCCGCTGTGCCTCGGCAAGATATTTTTCCGGGAGAACATGGTCTGAGTTCACCACCAAGTCCGCCCCCAGCAGCACATTGCCCTGGGTTTGCATGCTGGCTTTGATACGGTCGGTGAAAAAACTGACTGAGGTAGTCGCCGTGACCGCCAGGATTAGCGCAAACAGCAATACGCGTATTTCACCCGAAGACCACAGGCTGCGGCACTGACGCCAGGCAATGGAGAAGGCCAGCATTAATGCACTCCTGAATTGTCGGGAATGGTGATCTCACTGAGCACGCCACCCTGCAAATTCAACACCCGCTGGCAACGCCTTGCCAGATTCATATCATGCGTGACCAGCACCAGCGTGGTGCCGCTCTTGGCGTTTAAATCAAACAGCAATTTGATAATCGCCTCACCGGTCGCCACATCCAGGTTACCGGTTGGCTCATCAGCAAATAAAATCGAAGGCTTGGCGGCAAAGGCTCTTGCAATTGCTACTCGCTGCTGCTCACCACCTGACAACTGTTTTGGGTAATGCGTAGCACGCGCTGCGAGGCCCACACTGTCGAGTGCCGCTATCGAAATCGCCTGCGCATCACGCTGGCCCGCCAGTTGCAAAGGCAGCATCACATTTTCCAACGCAGTCAGTGAACCCAGCAACTGGAATGATTGAAAGACAAAGCCCATGTATCTGGCACGCACCGCCGCACGGCCATCTTCATCCATCTGGCCGATATCTTTACCGGCAATCAGGACTTTTCCACTACTTGCCGTGTCCAACCCAGCCAGTAATCCCAGCAATGTCGATTTACCCGACCCCGAGCTGCCAATAATCGCCAACCGCTCACCCTGCGGCACGGCCAGATTCAAACCGGTCAAAATGGGGAGTGTTGTATCATTGCTAACAACCGATTTACTTAACGATACCGCTTCGACGGCATAAGGACTTTGCATTAATGATGTTCCGATTTCTCAAGATATTAAGCGTTTGCACTACTCTATTTTTTGCCGATGCCGCCCTGGCTGAAACAACATCCAAACCGGTGATTCTGGTGTTTGGAGACAGTTTATCCGCCGCCTATGGCATCCCCAAAGAAAAAGGTTGGGTGAATTTATTGGCGCAAAGAATAAAAGACAAGCAATTACCCTACGAAGTTGCCAACGCCAGCGTCAGTGGTGAAACCACTGCGGGCGGCCTCAGCCGTTTGCCTGCCGCAATTCAGCAGTTTAAACCTAGTATTGTGTTAATAGAACTAGGCGCCAACGACGGCCTGCGCGGCTTACCGCTCGATGCTATGAAAAACAACTTGGAAAAAATGATACAGGCCAGCAAGCAAGCAAATGCACGGGTCGTGTTGTTGGGCATGTTGATCCCGCCGAATTATGGCCCCAAATACACAAACGGCTTTAAGCAAGTTTATCTGGATTTATCGCAAACCTACAAAACGCCCTTTGTACCATTTTTTCTGGATGGTGTGAGCGGTCACAGTGATTTGGTGATTGAAGATGGGCTGCACCCTAATGTGATTGCGCAGCCGAAGATACTGGAGAATGTTTGGCCGACTTTGAAGCCTTTGCTGACAAGCAGGCATAATAACTAATATCAAAAAACATTACTTACCGAGTGTACCAATACCCTTAATTCCGATTGCTTACCTCTTGTATAGCTACAGAGAGTAAGCTACGAAGCGTGACAGCCATCAGGATGAAACGAACTTTAGGTGGTAGTGATTGAAATTTTGTTCCGCTATATTGTTTCAGATCTTTTTCTGTTTTTGCATAGCAATCTTGAACAATTGATTTATCGTTAGGAGACAGGGACTGATATAAATTATTAACCCGATTTTCTGTAAGTGTTGAACCAAGTTTGTGTGCAAACTGATTTCTTAAAGTTCCAAGAGCAATAAGCGCTTTTGAATGCTCTTCTTTGAAACCAAGAGCAACTGCCAACTGGACATATTGGAAGTAATCTAGATTCATTTTTTCAAGTATCTTAAGGTTAGCGAGGTTAGATAAAAGTTCTAAGAGTTTCGCCTCGATATGTATATGAGCTCTTATCACTAATCCAAGCTCATCTTCGACTTGTAGTGCTCTAGTAAATTCTTCATCCGTTAGTAAAGTTGTCACACTCATAATTAAGCACATCCATATTTGAATGTTGCAATATTTGTGTGTATTTTTGTGAGAGTGACTCTACATTGTTTACTTGAGAATTTATAAGCTTCAAAATCTCCAATCTGAATAAACTTTGTTTGATTAAACAATGTGACGACTGCATAAGACGGATAAATGTTTTGAATACCTAGTGTTACTTGATTTTCTATGAGATCAGCAGTTTCACCCACCGTTAAATCCACCACTTGTACTTTTTGAATCAGTTTACTTAAGGTATCCGTTGATTCTTGCAATTTCTCCTGCGTCTCTTTCAACTCATTTTGCATTGATTGATTTTTCGCTGAAAGAGTAGCTACCTGTATTCGCAGACTTTCTGAATCCTGTTTTTCTTTAAGTTGTAAAGATAATTGGGCGCTAGCCTGACGTATTTCTTCAATTGCTTGCGGTAACTTCCAGTTTTATGATTTCTCGTAGGCATCAATTTGCTGTTTCAAATTATCAATTACATCCTTTCTAATCTCCCATGTACCTACACATGCAGTACTTAAGAGTATTGCACCTGCAGTAATTGAGCCCCACAACTGTGTTGGAGTAAGAATTATCGATTTATTTAACATACACTCCCCTATCTAAACTTATTAGGTATCACAAAAAATATAATCATTAAGTAATTCAGAAATTATTACATGCCTATTTTTCTGCTAGTTTCTAAACCAAACTTTATTTTTTAACTCGCGACTTCCAAAACACTTAAGAATACACCTCCATATTTCTGCAATTTCGCCTGCCCTATCCCGCTAATCTGCCCCATTTCATCCAAGGTCTGCGGTTTGCGATTGTGAATTTCCAGCAAGGTACTATGGTGAAAAATCACATGTGGCGGCACGCCCTGTTCTCTTGCCAGCTCCCGCCTTTTTGCTTTAAGTGTTCACAAGAGCGGCGAGTCATCGTTATCTGCAGTTTTCAATAATTCTAAACTCTTTTTTTGATTGTCATGGTGATGATATATTAACAATTGTTAACAAAAAACACACGTATGTTGTCGATTGACAACCAACATCACCAGGAATAACATGGCACTCAAGCATCCAAACAAAGAAATCAATGCGGCCATTGAATATGCCATTTCAAAACAATGGAAAATCACTGTTGGTGGTGGGCATTGTTGGGGAAAGATGTATTGCCCGTTTAATGATGAGGAATGCCGCTGCGGTGAATTTTGTGTGACCAGTATTTGGAGCACGCCCAGAAGCCCAGAGAATCATGCTAAAGCTTTACGACGTGTGGTAGATAAGTGTGTAGGGAAAGTGGATGAGGACGCCTCAAAGACCATGCCCAAAGGTAAAAAATAGGTGAGTGATGATGGAATACGAGTTTATTTTAAAATATGCCCTGCCTGATGAAAACGCAGATGCTTCGCAATATTTAAATGCGCTGTTTGAAGCAGGCTGCGATGATGCAACTGTAGGCGTAGGTAAAACTGGCGCAATTGCGCTTGAGTTTGTGCGTGAGGCAGCTTCTGCTGATGAAGCCGTTTTAAGTGCGATTGCAGATGTGAAAAAAGCGATTCCTCATGCTGAACTGATTGAGGTATCACCTGATTTGGTCACCCCTACTGAAATTGCCAACGTGATTGGTTGCTCTCGGCAGAATATTCAAAAAATCATCGCCAACCCCAAAAAGCGCTGTCCTAACCCGATTCACCAAAGCTCTGCGGGTGGTATCTGGCATTTGGAGCCTGTACTGCGCTGGTTTATAGAAGATGGCGTCTCCATCAATAAAAACTTGCTTGAGATTGCTGAAATCTCAATGACAGCCAATTTAACCCATCAAAGTCAGAAGGTGAATCCTAAAATTCAGTCGAAATTTCTGGATATCATTTAGGCGTTCTTTTTTCACAGTACTCCGTGGTTTTTAAGCCATTTCTTCAAGCACCTGCAAAAATGCATCCCCATATTTCTGCAATTTCGCCTGCCCTATCCCGCTAATCTGCCCCATCTCAGTCAATGTCTGCGGTTTGCGATTATGAATTTCGAGCAAGGTACTATCGTGAAAAATCACATATGGTGGTACACCCTGTTCCCTTGCCAATTCTAACCTTTTAGCTTTAAGTGCTTGCCAGAGCGGATCGTCATTCGCGCCTTCAAAGGCTTCTTTGGCGCTGGCGCTGCGCTCGGCTTTGCTCATGCGTTTTTCGGGTTCGGCATCACGGCGTAACCAGACTTCCTGCTCACCTTTGAGCACTGGACGTGCGGCTTCGGTGAGGTGCAAACCGCCATAGCCCGATAAATCAGTTTCTAATAATCCGGCCGCAATCAATTGGCGATATACACCGCTCCATTGTGATTGATTGAGGTTTTTACCGATGCCAAAGGTGCTGACTTTCTCGTGACCAAAGCGCTCGACTTGTGGCGTGACTTTGCCTATCAGCACATCAATTAGATGGCCGACGCCGAATCTTTGACCGGTGCGGTAGACACAGGAAAGCGCCATTTGCGCGACTTGGGTGGCTTGCCAGGTTTCGACCGGGTGCAGGCAGTTATCGCATTGGCCGCAGGCGCCGGGGTGGCTTTCGCCAAAGTAGCGCAAAATGCTTTGGTGGCGGCAGGTGGTGGATTCGCAGTAGCCGAGTAAGGCATCGAGTTTTAAGCGTTCGAGCCGTTTGCGTTCTTCTGAGGCTTCGCCGCTATCGAGCATTTGCCGCATGGAGACAACATCGCCCATGCCGTAGACCATCCAGGCATTGGCGGCTAAGCCATCTCGCCCGGCGCGGCCGGTTTCCTGGTAGTAACCTTCCATGCTTTTGGGCAAATCTAAATGCGCGACAAAGCGGACGTTAGGTTTATCGATACCCATGCCGAACGCGATGGTTGCCACCATGATGATGCCTTCTTCACGCAAAAAACGTCGCTGATGCAGCTCACGCAATTGCGCAGGCAACCCGGCGTGGTAAGGCAACGCTGACCAGCCTTTTCTACCAGCCAGGCGGCGGTTTCTTCGACTTTTCTGCGGGACAGGCAGTAGATGATGCCAGCATCGTTGGGGTGTTCACGCTCTAAAAATGCCTGTAACTGCTGGCGCGTATTGTTTTTAATGCCGACGTGGTAGCGGATATTTGGCCTATCAAAACTGGAAACGAACTGGCGGGCGTTTTCCAGATTCAATTGGCTGATAATTTCAGCACGTGTTGGTGCATCGGCCGTCGCGGTGAGTGCGATGCGCGGCACATCTGGGAAGCGGTTGTGCAGCACGGTGAGCTGGCGATACTCAGGCCGGAAATCATGCCCCCATTGCGAGACGCAATGCGCTTCATCAATGGCAAACAGGGCGAGGCCGGTGTGCTGCTGCACTTCATCGAGCAGGCTTAAAAAACTGCCGACCATCAGGCGCTCGGGGGCGACGTATAACAGTTTGATTTCGCCAGCGAGCACTTGCCGCGTAATGCGGCTGTTATCTTCAGCACTGAGGCTGGAATTTAAAAATGCGGCATTGACGCCCAGTTGTTGCAAGGCTTCGACCTGGTCTTGCATCAGGGCAATCAGCGGCGAGACAACAATAGCCAGGCCATCACGTGCCAACGCAGGAATCTGGTAGCAAAGCGATTTACCGCCGCCGGTGGGCATCAGCACCAGCGCATCCTGCCCGCTGATGACATGTTCTAAGATGGCTTGTTGCTGGTGGCGAAACTGGTTGTAACCGAAGACGGTTTGGAGGATGTGTTGCGGTGAGAGGCTTGCCATTTGGCAGGCCTAAATCTTGTTATAAGGATTAACTAAGGCGTCAACAAGCTCGTGCAACGCTTTACGCATTTGCTCTTCGCTCACTTCCATCAGCAAGCCATCTTCCAGCGCGTCCTGGGCAATTTGTTTCAGCTCGTCAAAATTTTCGGCCATGACTTTGACCTTTTCGGTGCAGGACACCACCGAACCGTCATCGCGTACCCATTTTGGCCATTCATTACTCATGGTCTTGTTTACTCACCCAGTGTTTTCAGTTGTTGCAGCAGTTTGGCCATCGCTTGACCGCGGTGACTCAACTGACTTTTGATCTCAAGCGGTAATTCTGCCACGGTTTTGCCAGTCTGCGTATCAAGAAACAGTGGGTCGTAGCCAAAGCCTTCGGTACCGCGGAACTCACGCAGGATTTCACCGCGCCATAGGCCATCGGCAATGATCGGTTGCGGATCTTGCGGATGGCGCACCAGCACAACCACGCTGTAAAAATAGGCACGGCGGTCGGCGATGCGTTCCATGGCTGTGAGCAATTTATCGTTATTGCGCTCGTCTTGCGTGAGCAGGCTTTTGGCTGGCTGTGGCCCGGCATAGCGTGCAGAAATCACGCCTGGTGCGCCTTGCAAGGCATCCACGCACAGGCCGGAATCATCTGCCAACGCGGGTAAGCCAGTGTGTTGGCTGGCATGGCGCGCCTTGGCGAGGGCGTTTTCAATAAAGGTGCCATACGGCTCGGGGCACTCTGGCACATTAAACTCGGATTGTGGCAACACTGCGAGATTGAGTGGTGCCAGCAAATGTGCAATTTCACGGAGTTTGCCTTTGTTGCCAGAGGCAATGACCAGTTTTTCAAACGGCAAGGCCATATTAAGCGGCCAGTGCGGTTTGCTGAATCACGGCAATTTCGCTGATGCCCTTGGCGGCAAGGTCCAGCATCTGGTTCATGGTTTCGCGGGCAAAGGGCTCGCCTTCGGCGGTGCCCTGAATCTCGACAAAGCCACCGTTGCCGGTCATGACCACGTTCATGTCTGTATCGCAGTCAGAGTCTTCGATATAGTCCAAATCCAGCACGGGTGTGCCTTGGTAAACGCCGACGGAAATGGCGGCCACAGAATCTTTGATCGGTGTTTCGGTCAAGAGGCCTTTTTGCAGCAAGGTAGACACCGCATCGACCATGGCGACATAGGCGCCGGTGATGCTGGCGGTGCGGGTACCGCCATCTGCCTGAATCACGTCACAGTCAAAGTGAATGGTGCGTTCACCGAGTTTTTCGAGGTCGATGATGGCGCGCAGACTGCGGCCGATCAGGCGCTGAATCTCTTGCGTGCGGCCAGTTTGCTTGCCGCGCGCGGCCTCACGGTCCATGCGGGAACCGGTAGAACGTGGCAGCATGCCGTATTCTGCCGTCACCCAACCCTGGCCTTTACCTTTTAAAAAGCCTGGCACTTTTTCTTCTACGCTGGCAGTACAAATCACCTGGGTATCGCCAAATTTAACCAGTACTGAGCCTTCTGCATGCTTGGTGTAATGGCGAATGATTTCGATGGCACGCAACTGGTCGTTGGCGCGCTGGCTGGGTCTGGTCATGGTTACTTTCTCTTATTTAATCAATTGCCGGGTTCTGCCCAGCGCTTCTTGTATCTCGGCAATCGCCTTTTCGATTTCTTCGTCAGTCAGATCTAACGCATACGGACTGGGCGTGGCCGGGCTTTCATTCATCATGGTGGTGGTGACGTCTAGCGGTAAATCCAGCGTTGAAATCGTCAGCGGGGTGACAATGCGTTCGCCCCACTGCAGCGCAATGGCGCTCATGTTATCACCAACGGTAATACTGGCGGCATCGGCATCGTCGAGCAAACGCGTGACACCATCATGGATATCCGCCGCCAGCATGTGTTGCGCCATGCTGATCTCGGACACCACGTTCCAGACGCCATCCGAGCACAGCAACACCACATCGCCCTCCCGCAACGGAATCGGCGCAGTCAGTTCGACCTGAGGTTCACGATCACCGCCGACGCAATTATAAATTTTATTGCGGTGCGGGTGATGGTTAACCTCGTCAGCGCGGATTTTACCCTCGCGCAACAAGGATTGCACCACAGAATGATCTTCGGTTTGAAACTCGACCAGGCCGTTGCGGTAGAGGTAGGCGCGGGAATCGCCGACATGGGCGCAAAACAGTTTGTTGTGTTGAATCAAAGCCACGACGATGGTGGTCCGCGGCGACTCTTGCAAACGCTTTTGCAGGCGGACGTTTTCGATCACCTCATGCACCTGTGCAATCTGCTCGCGCAAAAATTGCGCGGGTTGCGCAATCATAGGCTTTGATTCGCGCTGAAAGGCATCGATCATGGTTTTGACCGCGATTTCGGCCGCCACATCGCCATGCTGGTGCCCGCCCATGCCATCTGCCAACACCATGAAAATGGCATGCCGATGATAAGAGTAGGCCAGCCGGTCCTGATTATAGGGTCGCGGCCCCTGGCGACTGCCTTGTGCAATGGTGAATTTCATAGTGGCTTGGTCAACACTTTAATAATTTTATCCACCAGCGAGCCACGCGGATCTTCAGCCACATGGATGCCGATCATTTTTTTCTGCAATGAAAACACACTTTGCGGTCTGAGCATGTAGTCCAGCTGCATGCACTCATCAATAATCGCCAGCAATTTTTCAGAGTAGATCTGTTGCCCCAACTCCACGGCCGGCACCAGCGTATCGTGCTTGAGGCGCTGATTGGCCGCGATCGGCGAGGCCCGGTGCAAACAGGCATACATACTGGCGCCTATGCTGTAAATATCACTCCAGGGGCCCAGGTGTTTGCGGTCTATATATTGCTCAGGCGGGGCATAGCCCGGCGTGTAAGTGGGCGCCAGCGTCACCTCGGACAAAGCCTGGCGCGCCGAACCGAAGTCCAGCAGCACTGGCGAGCCATCCAGGCGGATATAGATATTGGCCGGTTTGATATCAAGGTGCAGTAATTTGCGTGAATGCACCTCACGCAATCCATTGAGCAACTCAACGAACATGCGGATCAGAAAATTCTCGGGCACAGGCTGCGCTAACGCCATGATGTAGTCTTGCAGCGATTTGCCACGCTCATATTTCATGACCATATAGACGGTGCTGTTGGCGCGGAAGAAGTTTTTCACGCGCACGATGTTTTTGTGCTCGATATTGGCCAGCGCCAGACCTTCTTCAAAAAAGCACTTCATGCCATGTTTGTAGGCGGCTTCATTTTTGCCATTGGAGCGGATGTGCGTGTCGCCCTCGCGCTCGGCCAAGGTCACCGGCATGTATTCCTTGATAGCAACCGTGGTTTTCTGCGCATCTTGCGCCAGATAGACGAAGCTGAACCCGCCCAGACTCAGCACCTTGGTAATGGTGTAGTCATGCAGCACAGTGCCTACCGGCAAGGCAAAATCGTATTTATGAGCGAGCTTCACTAGCGCTTTAACGTCACAATCATGGCTTTTATTAAGGGCATGGCATCAGCAGAGGTTGTGATTTGTTCTGCGCGCAGCCTTGTTTGTACCATTTTCGCATAACGATACCGCATTTGATACAATCAGTGAGTTTGCCAGGAGCCAGATGATGACGATAAAAAATTCCCCCGCTAGCCAACCGATGTTGAGCATGACCGGCTTTGCGGCCACCGAAAGCCGCTTTACTGGCGGGCTGCTGCTGATTGAGCTGCGGGCAGTCAACCACCGTTATCTTGAGCTCAATGTCAAAATCGATGACAACTTGCGCCAGTTTGAGGCGCAAGTACGTGAATTGCTGCAGTCCCGCCTGGGACGTGGCAAAGTTGAATGCCGCATCAATCTCAAAAGCGATGCTGCGGTGGCTAACCTGACGCTCAACCCTGAGATGGTCGGGCAGATCGCGCAAACCCTGGCCGCTTTACAGCAACATTTTCCGCAGGCGCAACCCGTCAATCTGGTTGAAGTGCTCAAGCTGCCAGGTGTTTGCCAAACGGAGAGCATCGATACCGAGGCCATGGCGCAGAGCCTGCTCAATGGCTTGTCGCAGGCCATTGATGAACTGATTGCCGCCCGCCAGCGCGAAGGTGAAAAACTCAAGCAAGTGCTGCTCGACCGTCTGCAAGGCGTCCGTGAGCAGATCAGCATCGTCAAACCGCTGTTACCTGCCCTGATCAGCCAATATCAGGATAAACTGACCACCAAACTGCGTGAAGCCATGCAGGCAGAGGATGACCGCGTACGTCAGGAAATCGTGCTCTATGCCCAACGGATTGATGTCGATGAAGAGCTGGCGCGGCTCAATGCCCACATTGTTGAAATGGACCGCATCCTCACGGCTGGCGGCACCATGGGCAAAAAGCTGGACTTTTTGATGCAGGAAATGAACCGGGAAGCCAACACACTGGGCTCCAAATCGGTGGCGATTGAAACGACACAAGTGTCCATGCAACTGAAAGTGTTGATCGAACAGATGCGTGAACAGATTCAGAATATTGAATAAGCCCTATTTAACACGCGGTTTGCACCAAAACCGTGATTCGAGAGTGCACCATTTAGGTGCGCTTTCTTTCTGAAACCCGCTCATACAAAACATAAACTCATGATTTAAATGGGTTTTACAGGCTGGCACACGGCTTGCTCTTGTTTAAATGAATTTTACAAGTAAGGCAAAGGTCCAGCACGATGACGCAAACGGCCAAACAGTTTTTTGATGAAATGCAGGGCTATGGGGGCAATGTAAGGGCGATTTACCAGGCCTATAACCGCTGGTTGGCGAATGTGCCTACCCAGCAACTGGCGGCCAAACGCGCAGAAGCAGAAGTCCTGTTCCGCCGCGTCGGCATCACGTTTAACGTGTATGGTGAAGAAGATGGTGCCGAGCGCCTGATTCCGTTTGATGTGATTCCACGCATGATTTCGGCCAGTGAATGGGCACATTTGTCCAAAGGTGCCGTCCAGCGCGTACGCGCCCTCAATATGTTTCTGCATGATATTTATCATGATCAGGAAATCATCAAGGCCGGCATTGTCCCGCACAGCATCCTGACCAATTCGCAATACCGCCCGGAAATGGTGGGTGTGACTGTGCCTAACCAGGTGTATGCGCATGTGGCAGGGATAGACCTGGTCCGCACCAGCGAGTCGCAGTTTTACGTGCTTGAAGACAACCTACGTACCCCTTCCGGCGTGTCTTACATGCTCGAAGACCGCAAGATGATGATGCGGCTGTTCCCGGATTTGTTTAAAAAATACCCGATTGCCCCGGTGGAGCATTACCCCAGTGTACTGCTGAACAACCTGCGCTCGGTCGCCCAGACCGGCGTCACTGACCCGACCGTGGTATTGCTCTCACCTGGCGCTTACAACAGCGCTTACTTTGAACATGCCTTCCTCGCCCAGCAAATGGGCATAGAACTGGTGGAAGGCCAGGATTTGTTTGTCCGTAATAACGCCGTCTATATGCGCACCACGCAAGGCCCGCAAAGGGTGGACGTGATCTACCGCCGCATTGACGACGACTTCCTCGACCCTCTGGTGTTCAAGCCCGATTCCCTGTTGGGCGTGCCAGGTCTGCTCTCCGTTTACCGCAATGGTGGCGTCACATTGGCCAACGCTGTAGGCACCGGCGTGGCCGATGACAAGGCGACGTATATTTACGTGCCGGAGATGATCAAGTTCTACTTGGGTGAATCCCCCATCTTGCAGAACGTGCCTACGTATCAACTCAGCAAGGAAGATGATCTGGCCTATGTGCTGGATCATCTGCCCGAGCTGGTCGTCAAGGAAGTGCAGGGCTCTGGCGGCTACGGCATGCTGGTAGGCCCCACAGCCAGCAAACAGGAAATTGAAGAATTCCGTTTACGCATCGTCTCCAAACCCGCTAACTACATCGCGCAGCCGACGCTGGCGCTGTCAACCTGCCCGACGCTGGTCGACCAGGGCATTGCACCGCGTCATGTGGATTTACGGCCATTTGTGCTGTCTGGCAAAACGGTCAGCGTGGTGCCGGGTGGCCTGTCGCGCGTAGCGCTCAAAGAAGGGTCACTGGTGGTGAACTCCTCGCAAGGGGGCGGCACCAAGGATACCTGGGTGCTGGAGCGGGACGATGTCAGTGCAGAAACCGTGCAGTCGCAAATGGCTGCCCAACAAGCAACGCAAGAGGCCGTCATATGTTAAGCCGTACCGCAGATCATTTATATTGGATGGCACGTTATATCGAGCGTGCTGAAAACGTGGCCCGTGTGCTGGACGTGACTTATAACATGTCCCTGTTGCCTTCAGACAGCAGCAACGAAGCGGAACTTTGGGATGCCGTGCTTGAAATTGCCGGGATCCGCGACATTTATGACAGCAATTACAAAGAACTGTCGGCCGCCAACGTCATCAAACATCTGGTCATGGATAGCCAGAACCCGTCCAGCATTTACAGCTCATTGCGTAGTGCGCGTGAAAACGCCCGTGCCGTGCGTGTGGCCATGACCACCGAGACCTGGGAAAACATGAACACACTGTGGATTGAGTTTGGGCAATATATCAAACAGGACCTGACCCAATCCGGCTTGAGCGAATTTTGCGAATGGGTAAAAAGCCGTTCGCACCTGTTCCGTGGCGTCTGTTTTGGCACCATGTTGCGTGACGAGGCCTTTAGCTTTGTGCGCCTGGGCACCTTTATGGAACGCGCAGACAATACTGCCCGCCTGCTGGATGTGAAGTATGAGTACCTGATGCCCATGCAAGAAGCCAATGACGGCGCGGTGGATTACTACGAATGGAGTGCGGTGTTGCGCTCGGTCTCGGCGTTTCAGGCTTACCAAAAAGTCTACCGCGATGCCATTGAACCGACCAAGGTGTCTGAATTATTGATTCTGCGTGAAGACATGCCGCGGTCTCTGCATGCCTGTTACGCCGAGATCATGCCGATTTTGCGCCAGGTCGCTGGCAGCCGCCACACCGAAGCTGAACGACTGGCTGGCCAGATGCATGCCAGACTGCATTACGGCCGCATGCTGGATATTTTAAAAGATGGCGTACACCATTTTCTGGATGAATTTATTCTGGCCAACCGCAAACTGGGCGAAGAAATACAACGTAATTTTTTAAGCGCCACGGCCTGACGCCTGACACACGATTGCCATGAACCCCTCATGCGCAGATTGCTCTAAGACAGCACTGCGCTTTTTTATTTGGGAAGCGACATGCGGTTAACCATCGAACATCAAACCCAATATGTGTACAGCGAAATGGTGCCATACACCATACAGCAACTGCGCCTGACACCCCGCACCGACCCGCGCCAGCAAGTCAGACATTGGGAGATCAAGGCAGCCGGGCAGCTGACCCCGTTTGCAGATGCGTTTGGCAACCTGGCGCACACGCTGGTCGTCGACCAGCCGCACCAGGCTTTATTGATCACGGTGAGCGGTGAGGTCGACACAGGTGCCGCGACAATCGTAGACACGGCAACCTTGCCAGTGACTGTTTTTTTGCGAGACACGCCCCTCACCCAGCCCGATGATGCCATCATGGCCTTTGCGAAAGATTTTGCCCATGCGCCCGCGCAAGAGATGATGCAGGCCTTGCGCGACCGCATGCAATACAGCAAGGGCGCCACCGAAGTGAACACCCCCGCCGCCCTCGCCTTTGAACTGGGCAAGGGCGTCTGCCAGGACCATGCGCATGCTTTTATCGCTTGCTGCCGCAGCCTGGGCTGGCCCGCTCGTTATGTGAGTGGTTACCTGTTTACCGAGGATGGCAGCCTGATGCAAACCCATGCCTGGGTAGAAGTTTGGCAACAAGAGACATGGCTGGGGCTGGATGTCTCCAATGGTATTCCGGTGGATGAAACCCATGTCAAACTGGCGGTCGGTCTCGACTACCGCAGTGCCAGTCCGGTGACTGGCTCACGTATGGGTGGCGGCCAGGAAGGCATGGCCAGCATGGTGAGCGTCAACCGCCAGACAGCGCTGAGCGAAGCGCAACGGCAGGCACACTTACAGCAATTACGTGAGCAGGCACAAGCCGCCCAGCAATAGCAAGTACTCGCATGCTATGATATTTGTTAACTTGATAAATGACTGACTTGAGATGACTTACTGTGTAGGAATCCTGCTTGAACAAGGTCTGGTATTGGCCTCAGACACGCGCACCAATGCCGGGGTGGACCAGGTGGCGATTGCACCCAAGATGCATGTGTTTGAAGTGCCGGGCGAACGTATGATTGTGCTGCTGACCGCAGGCAATCTGGCGATCACGCAATCCGTGGTCAACCTGTGCCGCGAACAACTCAAGTCGGCAGAAGGCCATGCCAACCTGCACAATGTGCACTCGATGTTTGAAGCCGCCAGCGTGGTGGGTGCAGC
>JABLTH010002577.1_pt1 | contig 14808 bp, 15 predicted proteins | sample 7875711 | NCBI WGS metagenome assembly JABLTH01 (sample SAMN14941262, study PRJNA633318) | bioreactor metagenome | isolation source: bioreactor | place: China | collected 2019-03-05 | reverse complement strand
ATCGTCTTCGACCTGGATCCCGGCAAGGGCTTGTCCTGGGCGCATATGCGCGAGGGCGCGGCGATGGTGAAGGCGCTGCTCGATGAACTTGGACTCGTCAGCTTCCTCAAGACCAGCGGAGGCAAGGGGCTGCATGTCGTGGTACCGGTGACGCCGAGGGCAGGCTGGGACGAGGTGAAGGACTTCGCCCACGCCGTGGTCTTGCATATCGCCCAGCTCATCCCGCAGCGCTTTGTCGCCAAACGCGGCGCTGAGCGGCGCGTCGGGAAGATCTTTATCGACTACCTGCGCAACGGTATCGGGGCTACCACCGTCGCGGCCTTCTCGGTGCGTGCGCGCCCTGGTCTGGGCCTGTCGATACCTGTAGGCTGGGACGAACTGGAATCGTTGGAGAGCGCCGCGGAGTGGACCGTTTCCAACTGTGGGCGCCGGCTGGAAGCGCTGGCATCTCGTGATCCATGGGAAGCCTATGCCCGGACGCGCCAATCCATTTCGCGCGCTGCGGCCCGGCTGGCAAGCGCGCCTGGGTGAGCGGCGAGGCAGGCTGTCATGGACGTAACCCACCGAGTCACCTGCATTGCCCGGTGCGCGTTGGTGACCGCGCAAACAGGAGAGCAAGATGAACGACATCAGGACCGATTATTCGATGCATAGGGATGTATTGACGCGCGACGTCAATGCACTGCTCACCGACGTGCAGGCGCTCTTGCGCGACGTCGCGAACGAGGCCGGCACGGAGGCGGCGCAAGCGGGAACGGAAGTCGGCATGCGGCTGCGTGAACTCCAAGGGCGACTGGACATGCTGCGTCAGACGGGCATGGAGCGCGTCTCCCAATGGGCCAACAGCACCGACCAGTATGCGCGCGAACATCCGTGGCAATGCATAGGCACCGCCGCCACGGTTGCGGCGGCCGTCAGTGCAATCGTCACGCTGTCGCTCTATCGGCGGTAGCCAGTGCCATCTCTGTCCGCGACGAGGTCGCCGCCAAACGCGCCTTCGCGCGCAGAAGAGGGGGGCCTCCCGATGGATGGCCCGCAGGCGCGAACGCCGGCGCGCCGCGGGTGCGCCGAGAGGTCTTCGTGATAGGGATGTGCCCGAAGGGGAGCAACCATCGTAGTTGTGGAGACAACCATGTCAGGCGATATCCATGTTGTCCGGCACGACAGTGAGTGGGCGATTGTCATCGAGGGGCCCGGGACCCTGACGAGGTTTCCATCGCGGGAAGAAGCCATTGCTGTCGCCACCCGGCTGGCGAAATGGAACAGAGTAGGATTGCTGATTCATGATCGCAACGATCAGCTTCTTGAGCGGAATATCGTGGCCCGTGCTTCCGTGAAGCAGCGAGGCTGAACGGGAACGCCGGGAATTCCATGCGTCTTGCGCACCCCGTTGTGCGACAAGCATGCTGGACAAGCATGCTGCTGTGCCTCTTCCCTGGCAGAGGCGGTCATCGGTGTCTGGTCCACAGCGCTAGTCCACAGCGCTAGTCCACAGCATCTCGCAGCCATCGCCACGCAGGTGCCTCCTGGCGTTCCTGCGGCGGCGAAGAGCGTGGATCTGCCGCCCGCTATGGCTTCGTCTGCAGGCGCAGATACTCGTCTCGCTTCATTTGCATATACTGCTGCCGGCCAATCTCGTGCAGCTGCCGCGGGTACTGCTCGCTGGCGCTGAACCAGTTGCTCAGGCGCTGCTCCAACCGCCTGTCCAGGGGGGACGATAGGGCACCCAGATAGGCATCGATGGCCAGGTAATAACGCATGGTGTTGCGCTCCGCGAGGCCGCGTACCCCCTCGATGTATTTCGGCTGCGCCGCGGACGGATCCGCCAGGTTGGTGAACCCGATCCTGCCGCGGCCGAAAGTCGCCAGATAGCCTTTCAGGGCAAGCCGCCCGACCACACCATAGCCGTAGGCGTAGGTCAGATGCAGGAACGTCCGGTGGCCACCCAGCGCCGTAGCCTCCATGACGATCCGATAGTCCCGCGTGTTCAACGGTCCGCTATCGGCATTGAGCCTTACCTGGAAGTACTCCGGGCCGGTGATGGCAGCGTCGTAGTTGAATTGCACGCGCGACGTGCTGCTGAGTTTCTCGGGGGCCTCCTCTTTGCTGATGTTCACCGTCAGTGTGCTTCCGCTGCTGCCATCCGACGCGAGGCAGTACTTGATATTCGGATGCAGCATCAACATATCGCACCAGTTCATCGGGCCTTGCGAACTCTCATTCAGGGCGTAGCGCACTGTCGTGAACGGGTAGTCCATCACCGCGTAGATTTCACCCTTGACCGTGGATGGCGATTCCTCCGAATAGAGATACAGCTGCCGCTGAAAGGCGTTATGGTCAAGCTCGGGTACGAGGTTCTGGTATATCTGGCGCAAGGCGGTGGCATCGCCGGAGCCTTGTGCCGATACCCCCTGGCTCAGCAGGCAGCATGCCGCCAGAACGGCCAGCGTGCATGCCAACCTTGTTGCGGGCCGATTGGCAGGGTTTCCTGCCGGCAGGCAGCCGGCTCCCGACGGCCGGGGCCATCTTGCAGGCCGCGCCTTGACTGCCTTGCGGCCGAACCGGATGGCTACCAGCGTACGTCCTGCTCCCATGCCTTCAGTTCTTCCTCGGCCTTCTCCTTGGTGCAGCCGTAGCGCTCCTGGATCCGGCCGATCAGTTGCTCCCGCTTGCCGTTGATTCTCGTGATGTCGTTCTCGGTGAGCTTGCCCCACTTTTCCTTGACCTTGCCTTTGACTTGTTCCCACCTGCCTTCGATCTGATCCCAGTTCATGTCTGGCTCCTTCCATTGGTGCCCCAGGCCGGCCGCGCTCCCTGAGCGTGCCTCGTCGCCTGTCCGTGTCTCAAGGTTAGGTTCGGACTGGGCGAGGAAGATGAAGGGGCAGTTCCGAAAGTTGTGTCAGATGATTCCGACGGCAGCGGGCCTTGGCGGCGCAAGCGCGTCATCCTGACCCGGCAGCCCTGTCGCCGCGGTGGGGGATGGCGCCGAGGGGTTTGCCGGCCGTCCTTTCGGCCAGGCAGATGAGATGAGCGCCGGACGCATCATCGCCATGCGCTGCCCTGCGTCGCGCCAGCGCGTGGTGCGCGACATGGTGGGGCTGGCTGCCCTGAAGAAGACACCCCCGCCGGTCGGCGGGGGTGTGAACAGGAACGGGCCTCACGTCAGTGGGCCGCGTTCCAGTCTAATCCGCGCGACCACTCTTTCATCCCCACGGACGTGGGGCGTCGGCAGGGGCAGGGCGGCCGCCGGAGCGGGCGCGACGGCGGCTCAGAAGCGGTGGCGCACGCCGACGATGGCACCGAACTGGTTCTCGCCATTAGCGACCTGCGCCGAGGTGTTCACCAGCGTGGTGGCGGCGGGGTTCAGCGAGGGATTGAGGCCCGTCAGGCTGAGACCCGAGCCGTCGCGGTTCTTCGCGTAGCCGAGGATCGTGTAGAGGTCGGTGCGCTTGGACAGCGCATAGGAGCCGGACAGCACGAAGCTGTAGGGGTCGGCCGAGGTGTGCGCGACATCCGTGTAGTAGACGGCCCCGGTCACGGTCAGCGCCGGCGTCGCGCGGTACTGCACGCCGGCCCAGTAGAGATTGGTCAGCAGCGAGGTGCCGGTGCTGTCGAAGATGCCGTGGTAGTAGCGGTAGCCGGCCAGGACCTTGGCCGGGCCGAACTGGTAGGACAGGCCCAGGGTGGCGCGCCGTTCCACATTGTCCTGCAGCGCGACCGTGCTGCCGCGTGCCTCGTCGTAGGCACTGCCGATGGCGAAGGGACCGCTGGCGTAGCCCAGCGAGGCGGACCATTCCTTGCCGGCCTTGTAGGCGCCGGGGATCTCGCCCCCGGCCTGGCTGTCGTAGCCGGTGCTGTAGAGCAGGCCGTAGTTGACCGGGCCCGAGGCACCGTAGAACTTGATGGAATTGTCCGCCCGCCCCGACATCCATTTATCGTGCATGATGACCGAGTAGCGGGTCGCGATCACCATCGGGTCGAACGACGAGGAGAAGTCGTACAGCAGGTTCTGGTGACGGCCGAAGGTCAGCGTGCCGAATTGCTGCTGCAGGCCCACGAAGGCCTGGCGGCCGAACAGGCGGCCACCCTGGTTGGCGCTGCCGGTGTCGAGGTCGAAGCCGTTCTCCAGTACGAAGACGCCCTTGAGGCCGCCGCCCAGGTCTTCCACGCCGCGCAGGCCCCAGCGGGAGGTGGACAGGTTGCCGGTCGACATCCGGACCAGCGAGCTGCCGCCGCCGCCGCTGTTGGGAACGCTGTTGATGTACTCGATGCCGGCATCGACGATGCCGTACAGCGTGACACTGCTTTGGGCAAGCGCGCTGCCGGGAATCAACGGCAGCAGCGCCAGCCAGGCGCGGGATTTCTTCATCGTGACCTTCCTTTGTCGATCTTATGCTTATCGGCGCCGCACCTGCGCGCTCCCCGTGGACGGAGGGAGCAGCCAGGGTGTTGCGGCGGCGCCACTATAGCGGCGGCACTACGCAGGACAAAGCCGGATCCGGAGATAGATTGTTCGCCTCCTTGGACAGTCAGGGTTTGCCGGTGTCGGGCGTGTCGACAGGGTCCGGGTCGGAAATCGTGCCGGCGTCCATGGCTGCCGCTTCGTCCGCCTCGGCCGGCACGGACTCCGACAGGAAGATCCACAGCGTGCGCACCCGCACGATGCCGTCGCCGGGTCCATCGTGGGTCAGGCGACTGGCCAGTCGCTTCAGTGTAGTCCACGACTGCGGGCGCAGTTGCGTACGCAGGACTTCCAGTTGCGCCGGTGGTACAGGCAGGTTCTCGCGATTGCCGCCGACGAGGCGCTGCAGCACGAAGACGGCGGCAGCCAGCACTGCCGCGCCGATGCCGACGTCGCTGACCTCGGGCGCGCCGAGGCTGCCGATGCTCAGGCACAGCACGGCGAACACCACGGCGCCGATGAAGAGCATGCGCGCGGCACGGTAGGCTGGCGGATAGGCCAGGCGCTGGGCGGTCGCGCGCAAGGTGTCGATTTCGTGGGCTTGCAGCCTGTGCAGTTGCTTGGGAGAGGGGAGTTTCATCGTGCTGCCAGGTCTCCGGTTGGGTTCCGGCGGGCGCTTGTGGCACGCTGTCACGGCCGTGCCGCGCGCGCCGCAGGCGCTGCTGCCGGTCGATTCGCTGCGGTCGCCGCAGCGCGGCCCGCGCTGTGATGGTAACGCGGCGCGCCGTGCCGTCAAGGCTCCCTTGGTGGGGGTGCGCAATGCCGGCTTTGATGGCAACGCCACGCTATGCCGGTCAATTCCGCTTCATGTGGCGCCATTCTGTAGCAATCTGCACCCACGCGCAGTCCGGCACTGCCGCGCTGTGTTCGCTGCCGCGCGCAGGGCCTTGGGCCGCCGATTGACAGTGCGAAAGCAATGGTTCCATCATTTGCCGACAGAGAGGCACACGCGCGCCGCCGGCAGGCATCCGGCGCCACGATGCGTTGCCCGGACAAACACGGGAACGGGGTCATGAATCCAATTTTTCGCCGCGCCGGCATCGCCGTGCTCGGCCTCCTGCTGTGCGCCTGCACGGCCGGCGGCATGTCTTCAGGGCCGGTCGCCGCCGGCGCGCCGCAGCAGCCGGATCCGGCCATGCGCGCCCTCGCCGGCGAAGTCTTCGTCTACGGTTATCCGCTGGTGCTGATGGATGTCACGCGCGAGACCATGAGCGCGCGGACGCCCCCCAACGCCTTCCACCACGCTCGCGTCTTCCCGGACGCCAGCTTCACCGACGTGGTCAGCCCCAACGCGGACACCCTGTACTCGACCGCCTGGCTCAACCTGGGCGACGAGCCGGTCGTGCTGACGGTGCCAGCCATGCGGGGCCGCTACTACCTCGTCCAGATGCTCGATGCCTGGACCAATGTGTTCGCCGCGCCCGGGACGCGCACCGCCCCCGACGGGCGGGCGGTGGACTATGCCATCACCGGGCCGGCCTTCACCGGCCGCTTGCCGCAGGGGGTGGTCGAGATCCGGTCGCCGAGCCAGATGGTGTGGCTGATCGGCCGGATCCAGACCAACGGCAAGCGCGACTACGGCGCCGTCAACCGCCTGCAGGACCAGTTCAAGCTGACGCCGCTGTCCGCCTGGGGGCGCACCGGCCAGTCGGCGGCGCGCGAGGGTCCGATGGCCCTGTCGCCGCGCGAGGGCTCGCCGGCGGACCAGGTGGCGCAGATGGATGCCCAGGCCTTCTTCAGCCGGCTGGCGGAGTTGCTGCCGGCCAACCCGCCGCTGCCCGGCGATGGCGTGATGGTGGCCAAGATGGCCCGCCTGGGCATCGTCGCCGGCCAGCCGTTCAAGACCACGGTGCTGGAGCCGTCGACCGCGCGCGCCGTGCAGGAAGGTGCCACCGCCGCGCTGGCCCGGATCCAGGCAGCCGCGCGGCCGGCAGCCGGCACAGGTGGCTGGCAGGTGGCGCGCAATCTGGGCAGCTACGGTAGCGCCTATCTGCAGCGCGCGGTGGTGGCGCGCACCGGCCTGCGGGCGAACCTGCCGCAGGACGCGCTCTACCCGAACACCCGCACCGATGCCGACGGCCAGCCGCTGGATGGCGCGTCGCGCTATGTGATGCACTTCCCCAAGGGGCAGCTGCCGCCGGTGCGCGCGTTCTGGTCGCTGACGCTGTACGACGAGAAGCATGCCTTTGCCGCCAATCCGCTGGGCCGCTACGCGCTGGGCGACCGCGACCGGCTGCGGCGCAACCGCGACGGTTCGCTCGACCTGTATATCCAGCATGAACGGCCGCAGGGCGCCCGCGTGGCCAACTGGCTGCCGGCGCCCGCCGGGCCGTTCGGCCTCACCATGCGGCTGTACTGGCCCAAGGCGGAGGCGCTGGATGGCAACTGGACGCCGCCGCCGGTGCGCCGCGAGCGCTAGCGCCGGCGCCGCCCGTCCCGGCATCGCCGCCGGGTCCGTGCCGCCGGCCGAGGACGATCAGAACCTGTAGCGCAGGCCTGCGTAGAAGGACCGCCCCGAGCCCGGCTGCAGGGCGATACGCGCGGCGAGTTGCGCATCGTGCTGGAATGCCACGCCTGCTTCGACTGGCTGATGCCGGTGATGGACGAATTCCGGCGCCGCTGGCCGGAGGTGGAGATCGACCTGGTGGCGGGTTTCCACGCCGACCCGCTGGCCCTGCTGGACGAGGGCCGGGCCGACCTGGTGGTGGGCTCGAAGCCGGCCGCCCGGCGCGGGCTGTCGGTGACGCCGCTGTTCCGCTTCGAGATCCTCGCGGTGATCGCCAACGAGCACCGCCTGCGCAACCGGCGCCGGCTCGAGGCGCTGGATTTCGTCGGCGAGACGCTGATCACCTATCCGGTGCCGGAGCCGCGCATCGACCTGATCCGCGAGGTGCTGGAGCCCGCCGGCATCAAGCTGCAGCGGCGCACGGCGGAACTGACCGTGGCCGTGCTGCAGCTGGTGGCCAGCCGGCGTGGCGTGGCCGCGCTGCCCAACTGGGGCGTGAAGAACTACGTCGACCACGACTACGTGCTGGCCAAGCGCATCGGCGCCAAGGGCCTGTGGAGCGAGTTGCATGCGGCGGTGCCGGCCGCCATCGCGGCGCGCCCCTGCGTGCGCGATTTCATGGTCATCGTGCGCGATATCGTCGCCGCCGAGCTGGACGGCATCGAACTGCTGCCGGAGAGCGCGGCGGCGTGAGCGCGGCAGCCGCCGCGTGCGGCCCCGGTTCAGGCGGCCGGCTCAGGCGGCCTGCAGGGCGAGCGCGCCGCCCGCCGCATGGCTCTCGTCCGCGCCCAGCACTTCCAGGTCCATGCCATTCTCCAGCCGCCGCACGAACAGCCCGAGCAGGTCGGCCTCCTCGGCGCACACCGACAGGCGGATGGGCGCGGCGGCATCCTGGCCGACCCGCAGCGAATGCAGGCTCAGGCCGGTACGGCGGGCATTGGCCAGCGCCCATTCCAGGGCCCCGAACAGGTCGGAACCGGTGCAGCGCAGGGTCAGATGGAGGGTGGGCAGGCAGGGCATCATGGTGTTCACCGCGTGGTTTGTCGTTCAGATGAATTTACCAGCGCGGCTGCGGAATTGCCTTCCTGTTTATCTGTATCGATCGCAAGAATTGAGAATAATCGACTGCCGATGATAGGATTGGCAGTCAATGATTCTCAAGAGATAAGGTGATGGCCACGATACCCCGCCTGGACGAGACCGATCGCCGCATCCTGCGCGCGCTGCGTCGCGACGGCCGGCTTTCCAATGCCAAGCTCGCCGAGCAGGTCGGGCTGTCGGCAACACCCTGCTGGAACCGCGTGCGTGCGCTGGAGGAGAACGGCGTCATCGAGGGCTATGCGGCGATGCTGAACCAGAAGGCGCTGGGCCTGCCCGACACCGTGCTGATCGAAGTCACGCTGGACCGGCATGACGACGACATGCTGCACCGCTTCGGCGAGGCGCTGGCGGAGCTGCCCGAGGTGCTGGAGGCCTATCTGTTGACCGGCGAGTACGACTACCTGATCAAGGTGGCGGTGGCCGGCACCGAGGGCTACGAGGAGTTCCTGCGGCACAAGCTGTACAAGCTGCCCGGACTGCGCCACAGCCACTCGACCTTCGTGCTGCGCTGCCTGAAGCGGCAGACCTCGGTCGAGCCCTGAGCGGCGCCGGCCGCCAGGGCCCTGCAGGGGCGCTCAGCCGCGCGCCGCCGCGTGGCGCCGCAGGCGCGGCCCCAGCGCCGAGGTGGCGACGCCCAGCGCGATCAGCGCCAGGCCGGCGGACAGGTCCGGCGAGATGCGCTCGTGAAAGGCCAGCGCCGACAGCAGCAGGCCCAGCAGCGGCACGCACAGCATGGCGATCGAGGTGGCCGCGGGCGGCAGCGTCTGCGTGATGTTGAGCACCACGATGAAGGTCAGTGCGGTGGCCAGCGGCCCCGTATAGAGCACCACCGGCCAGACCGCGCCGAGCGCTGCCGTGCTCGGCAGGCCGTCGCGCAGCAGCGCCAGCGCCAGCAGCGGCAGCGTCGCCACCGCGCATTCCCAGGGAATCATGTCCGCGCCCAGGCGCACCTCGCGGTGGGCGCGCAGCTGGATGATGTTGACCGACCAGGCCAGCGAGGCGCCCATCAGCATCAGCAGGCCGAGTGCCAGGTGGGCCTGCCAGTGGGCCAGCGCCGGCGCCACGATGAGAATGATGCCGCCGTAGCTGAAGGCGGTGGCCAGCCACTGGGCGCGCGACAGCTTCTCGCGCAGGACCAGGGAGGACAGCGGGATCACCCAGATCGAGGTGGCGTAGGCGATCACCGAGGCGCGCCCGGGCGGCACGTACTGCAGCGCCCACAGCGCCAGGGCGGTGAACGCCGCCATCTGCAGCAGGCCGACGCCCAGCACCAGCGGCCATTCGCGCCGCGTGGGCAGGCGCAGGCGGCCCAGCAGGGCCAGCACGGCGAAGCTGATGAGCGCGGCGGAACCGAAGCGCGCGGCGGCGAACCACAGCGGGCTGACGTGGGTCAGGCCCAGCTTCATCACCGGCCAGTTGCCGCCCCAGATGACCACCGCGCCGGCCAGCGGCAGGAAAGCGCGGATGCCGCCGCGGGCGGCGCGGCCGCCGTCCTGGCCGGAGGGCGTGGCCGGCGTGGCGTGGGCGGCGGGAAGGGTGGGGCTGGCTGGGGAGGCTGGCATGGCGCAAGGGAAAGAGGCTGCCGCGGCCACGTGCCGCGGATGGGATGAGTCTAGGGCGCATTGCGCCGCAGCATTTCCCGAATTTCGCTGCCCCAGCCTATCGGTTCAGCATAGAATGCTGCCCATGCCATTTTCAGGAGCATGATGTGCTGGACGTCGATCTCGATGCCACCGATATCCGGATTCTCAGCGAACTGCAGCGCGACGGCAGCTTGACCAATGTGGAGCTGGCCAGCCGCGTCAACCTGTCGCCTTCGCCCTGCCTGGCGCGCGTGCGGCAGCTGGAGAAGCAGGGCGTGATCTCGCGCAAGGTGACCCTGCTCGATGCGCGCAAGCTGGGCCTCAAGGTGGTGGTCTTCATCCAGGTGTCGCTGGACAAGCAGCGCCGCGAGACCCTCGACAGCTTCGAGCGGCGCATCGCCGGCCTGCCCCAGGTGATGGAGTGCTACCTGATGTCGGGCGATGCCGACTATCTGCTGCGGGTGGTGGTGCCCGACGTGGAGGCGCTGGAGCGCCTCATCATCGACCAGATCACGCGCATCCCCGGCGTGTCCAGCATCCGCTCCAGCTTCGCGCTCAAGCAGGTGCTGTACAGCACGGCGCTGCCGCTGGGCTGAGCACGCCGGCCCGGGCGGCCCGGGCGGCTCGGGGCGCTCAAGGGCGATTCAGGCGGGCGCGGTGCGCCGGCACTCGCGCAGGTAGCCGTGCAGCGCCAGCCGCACCTGCCGGCGCAGCCGCTCGTGGTCGACGCGCGCGCCCGCGCTGATGCAGGCGCGCGCGATCAGCCCGTAGACCAGGGTCTGGGCGGTGGCCGCGGCCTCCTGGGCATCGACTCCGGCCGGCCAGTCGCGCGCCAGCAGGAAGGCGCGCCGCCAGGCGTCGATGAAGCGGTCGTAGGTCTTCTGGTAGGCGGCCTGGCCCGAATAGTGGCGCTCCAGCAGGTAGAGCGGACCCCAGCGTTCGGGGGTGGGTCGGTGGTGGTCGATGTTGACGTCGATGAGGCGCTCGGTGACGTCGCGCAGGCGGCGCCCCGCGCAGTCGTCGAGCGCCTGTCCCATGGCCTGCAGGATGGCCTTGGTGCGCAGGTGCAGGCAGACCCGCACCAGTTCTTCCTTGTTGGCGAAGTACTCGTAGAAGGTGCCCAGGCCCACGCCGGCGAGGTCGATGATGGCGCGGATCGTGATGCCGTCGTAATCGCCCGTCTGCACCAAAAGCCGAACAAAGGCTTCCTGGATGGCCAGCGAGGTCTGCCAGGAGCGGGCCTGGATGGGTTTGCGGCGCGTGCGGGACGGGGCTTTGGCGGGCAGCGGCATGGTTCTCCGGAAGCCGAACAGTCGGGGGCGCATTCCTTCCTAGAATGACCGCTCGACTATACCAAGGGCGGGCCGGGCCGGAGCGGCCGGGCGCCGCCGGCCAAGGAGACCCGCCATGACATGGAAGACCCACGACGTCAGCAACCAGGTGCCGGAGCTGAAGGACTACAACCTCTACGCCACGGACCTGCCGCTGCAGCGTGCCGTCGAGCGCGGCGGCGCCGGCTGGCATGCCGCCGAACTCAGCCGCCAGGGCGCCGAGCTGGGCTCGGAGGCGATGCTGCGCCGGGCCGAGGCTGCCAACCGCTACACGCCGGAGCTGCACACGCACTCGCGCCTGGGCGAGCGCATCGACCAGGTGCGTTTCCACCCGGCCTGGCATGAGGTGATGCAGATCGCGCGGCGCAGCGGCCTGGCCAACCTGCCGTTCGCCGACAGCCGGCCGTCGGCCTGGGCCGCCTACGGCGCCGCGCAGTACATGCACAGCCAGATCGAGTCGGGTTCGCTGTGCCCGACCAATATGACCCAGGCCTGCATCCCCGTGCTGCAGAAGGAGCCCGCGCTGTACGAGCGCATCGGGGCCAGGCTGCTGGCGCGCGACCACGATGCGCGCGACCTGCCGGCCGAGCAGAAGACCTCGATCACGGTCGGCATGGGCATGACCGAAAAGCAGGGCGGCAGCGACGTGCGCGCCAACACCACGCGCGCCGTCAGCCTGCGCGGCGAGGGGCGCGGCGCCGAGTACCTGCTGACCGGGCACAAATGGTTCTTCTCGGCGCCGATGTGCGACGCCCACCTGGTGCTGGCCAATACCGAGGCGGGCTCGTCCTGCTTCTACGTGCCGCGCTGGCGGCCCGACGGCAGCAAGAACGCGGTCGAGATCCAGCGCCTGAAGGACAAGGTGGGCAACCGTTCCAACTCCAGCAGCGAGGTGGAATTCAAGGAAGCCTGGGGCATCCTGGTCGGCGAGGAGGGGCGCGGCATTCCCACCATCCTGGAGATGGCCACCTACAGCCGCCTGAACTGCGCCCTGTCGAGCGCCGGTTTCCTGCGCCAGGCGCTGGCGCAGGCCCTGCACTACGCGCGCCACCGCCGCGCCTTCGGCAAGATGCTGGTGGAGCAGCCGCTGATGCGCCGCCTGCTGGCCGACCTGGCCCTGGAGAGCGAGGCCGCCATGCTGCTGTCGATGGACCTGGCCAGCGCCTTCGGCGAAGACGACGAGGCCGTGGTCGGCTGGCGTCGCGTGCTGACCCCGGTGGCCAAGTTCTGGGTGTGCAAGCGCGCAGTCGAACTGACCGGCGAAGCGATGGAAGTGTTCGGCGGCAACGGCTATGTCGAGGACGGCCCGATGGGGCGGCTGTTCCGCGACGCTCCGGTCAATTCGATCTGGGAGGGCTCGGGCAATGTGATGTGCCTGGATGTGCTGCGCGCCATCAGCCGCAAGCCGGGCGACTTCGCCGCGGTGCTGGCCCGCCTGCAGGCGCTCGGCGGCGGCGACGCCCGCGTCGCGGCCAGCCTGCGCAAGCTGCAGGACGCGCTGGCGCTGCCGCCCGAGGTCCAGGAAGCCGAAGCGCGCCGCTTCACCACCCGCCTGGCGCTGACCGCGCAGGCCTGCCTGATGCTGCGCCATGCCGATCCGCTGGCGGCCGAGGCCTTCGTGGCCAGCCGCTTCGATGCCGATTGGGGCGCGGTGGCGGGCATCAGCGCCGGGCTGGGTCGCGGCGCCGACGAAGCACGGCTGCTGGAGATGGCCTGGGCGGCCTGAGCCCGATCCATCGGTCCCGGCGGCGGGCACCCCCGGACCTGCCGCCCGGCCCGCAGCGCGCGGCGGCCGCGCCGTGCGCGATCACGACTACGACTACGACTACGACTACGTCCACGACAGATGGGAGACACAGCTTGAACCTTGTCGCAATGCTCGAGGCCACGGTGCGCAACCAGCCGCACCGGCCGGCGCTCCGCTACGAAGGCGCAACCCTCAGCTACCAGGACTTCAACGCCATGACGCGGCGTGCCGCCACCGTGCTGCAGGGGCGCGGCGTCACGCGCGGCAGCCGCGTGGCGCTGATGTGCACCAACACGCCCGGCTTCCTCGTGGCCATGTTCGGCGCGCTGCGCCTGGGCGCGGCGGTGGTGCCGGTCAACCACAAGCTGCAGGCGGCGGAAGTGGACTACATCCTCGCGCATAGCGGCGCCCGGCACTGCATCCACGACGGGCGCTTCGCCGCCGTGCTGGCGGGCGTGTCGGCGCCGCTGCAATGCCTGACCACGGCCACCGCCGCCGCCGGCAGCGACGACTTCGATGCGCTGGTGGCCGCGGCGCCGGAGCACGCCGGCATCGAGCCGGACGCCGGCGATCTCGCCGAGATCCTCTATACCTCGGGCACCACCGGCAAGCCCAAGGGCTGCCTGCACACCCATGCCAGCGTGTTCGCCGCCGCGCTGGGCACCGCCGCCGGCATGTCGATCACGCGCGAGGAGCGCATGCTGGTGGCGATGCCGATCTGGCATGCCTCGCCGCTCAACAACTGGACCCTGTCGACGCTGCTGATGGGCGGCACCGTGGTGCTGCTGCGCGAGTACGAGCCGGCCGCCTTCCTGCGCACGATCCAGCAGGAACGCACCACCTGCACCTTCTGCGCGCCGGTGGCGCTGCTGGCGCCGCTGCATGCGGTGCCGGACTTCGCCGCCTACGACCTCGGCTCGATGCGGCTGTGGACCTGCGGCGGCGGCCCGCTGGGCGCCGGGATGGCGCGCCGGCTGGCGGATGCCTACCGCTCGCCGCACTTCGTGCAGGTCTACGGCATGACCGAGACCGGGCCGCTCGGCACCGCGCTCTATGCCGACGAGGCCATCGCGCGCGCGGGCTCGATCGGGCGCGCCAGCATGCCGGGCGTGCAAATGCGCGTGATCAAGGACGACGGCAGCCCGGCCGGGCCCGGCGAAGTGGGCGAGATCCGGCTGCGCTCGGACGCGATGATGAAGGCTACCTCGATGATCCCGAAGCCTCCGCGAACGCCTTCGACAGCGATGGCTGGTATGCCAGCGGCGATCTCGCGCAGGTGGACGAGGACGGTTACCTGACCATCGTCGACCGTGCCAAGGACATGGTCATCACGGGCGGGGAAAACGTCTATTCGAAGGAAGTCGAGGACGTGCTGAGCACGCATCCGCTGGTGCAGGACGTGGCGGTGATCGGACGGCCCCACCCCGAATGGGGCGAGACCGTGACCGCCTGCGTGGTGCTCAAGCCGGGCGCGGCACCCGGCGCGGCCGACGTCGAGGCGCTGCGCACCTTCCTGGCGCCACGCCTGGCGCGCTACAAGATTCCCCGCCGCGTCGAGCTGTACGACACGCTGCCGCGCACGCCTACCGGCAAGCTGATGAAGCACGTGCTGCGGGGGCGGGCGGCGTAGCGGCGGGGGCGCACTCTTACGGGGATGGGGGCATCGAGCCGTTGACGCAGATCACGTAGATGACCGAGCCCGTGCCGGTGAGCGGTATGTTGTAACCGCTCAGGTCGGGCAGATTGAAGACCGCGCCGTTGCCACCGTAGGTCGTGCCGATCACATTGTAGAGACCGGGGTATTGCCCCTGGAACAAGGCCCTGCCATCGGCGGGCAAGTACCAGCTGTTGCTCGTCAGGCTTGGATTGCCGAGGTTGGTCGCGACCATCCACACCGTGCCGAGTCTGCAGCTGCTTGGGCCGGTCGCACCGGTCGCTCCGGTCGCGCCCGTGGCGCCGGCGATGCCCTGCGGCCCCGTCGCGCCGGTGGCTCCCGTCACACCCATGGCTCCTGTCACACCCGTCGCACCCGCAGCGCCGGTGGCTCCGGTGGCGCCCGCCGGGCCGGTGGCTCCGGT
>JABLTH010049953.1_pt1 | contig 14821 bp, 12 predicted proteins | sample 7875711 | NCBI WGS metagenome assembly JABLTH01 (sample SAMN14941262, study PRJNA633318) | bioreactor metagenome | isolation source: bioreactor | place: China | collected 2019-03-05 | reverse complement strand
GCATGGGGGGAGGCTCTCCGGGAGGGGGCGGCGTGGGGGCCGGCGGTGGTGCGTGGGCGCTGGTCCTTCAGCCTGGCGCGGCGTAGGCCAGGATCTCGACCAGCATCTCCGGGCGGCCGAAGCCCGCGGTGACGATGGCGGCCCGGTTGGGGTAGGGGGCCGGGATCATTTCCGCATAGACGCGGTTGAAGACGGCGAGGTCGGCCCGGTCGGTGACGTAGACGACGACCTGGGTGAGGTCGGCAAGGGTACCACCGGCCGCCTCCAGGGTCTGCTGCAGGTTGCGCAGCGTCTGGCGCGCCTGCGCCTCGATGCCGCCGGCCACCACGGCGCCGTCGGCGCCGAGCGGGATCTGCGTGGTGAACAGGATGCCGTTGCCCAGCACGGCCCATTCCACGGGGGCGGGCGAGCGGGGCAAGGCGGTGTCGATGATCTGTTTCATGATGGGTTTGCTGGCGGGTTTCTGGTGTGCTTGCCCGGGGCTGGTATGGGACCGCGATGAGGGGCGGAGCGCGTCAGCGCCCGAGCGCGAAGGCGGACAGGTCCAGCGCGGCCGGCCGCCCGGCCATGGCATCGGCCAGCAGGGTGGCGCTGCCGCAGGCCAGCGTGAAACCCAGCGCGCCGTGGCCGGTGTTCAGCCACAGGTTGCCGTAGGGCGTGGCGCCGACCAGGGGTTTGCTGTCCGGCGTGGCCGGACGGCCGCCGCACCAGGTGACGGCGGCGTCGAAGTCCGCGCCGCCGGGGAAGGTCTCGCGCGCCTGCTGCGTCAGCAGGGCGATGCGGCGCTGGTCGGCACGCGCATGGCGGCCCACCAGGTCGACCATGCCGGCCACGCGCAGTTGCCCGCCCAGGCGGGCATAGACCAACTTGTAATGCAGGTCCGTCACGCTGAGGGCGGGCGGCAGGTGGCGCGCCGGGTCGACCGGCGCGGTGAGGCTGTAGCCGGTGAGCGGATACATCGGCAGGCGCAGGCCCAGCGGCGCCAGCAGCGACACGCTGCGCATGCCGGCGCAGACCACGAAGGCGTCGGCCTCGATGTCGCCCGCGCTGGTCTGCGCGGCCACCACGCGGCGGCCTTCGCGGCGCAGCCCGTCCACACGCACGCCGCAGCGTATGCGCGCGCCGAAGCGGCGTGCGGCCGCGTCGGCCAGGCCGACGGTGAAGGCATGGCAGTCGCCGGCTTCCTCGCTCGGTGTGTGGATGCCGCCCGCGAGCTTGTCGCGCAGGGCGGCCAGTGCGGGCTCCAGCGCCACGCAGGCGGCGCTGTCGAGCGCTTGCTGACGGCTGCCCAGGGTGGCCTGGTAGGCCAGTTGCCGGCGCGCGGCGGCGAAGGCCTCGGGATCGCGGTAGACCACCAGCTTGCCATTGCGCTGGTAGTCGAAGGCGAGCGCCTCGCGCTCGACCAGCTCGTGCACGCGGGCGCGGCTCAGCTGGCCCAGGCCGAGCAGTTCGGCTGTGACGCGCCTGGCTACGCTGCCGCGGCAGGCGCGCAGGAAGGCCAGGCACCAGCGCCATTGCTGCCAGTCCAGGCGGGGCACGAAGCGCAGCGCGGAATCCGGGTCGAGCAGCCAGCCGGGCAGCTTGGGCAGCACGGACGGATCGGCCAGCGGCGCCACGTAGCTGTAGCTGAGCTGGGCGCCGTTGGCGAGGCTGGTCTCCAGCCCCAGCCCGTCGCGCGCCTCGAGCAAGGTGACGGTATGCCCCTCGCGCGCCAGGAAATAGGCGCTGGCGACGCCGACCACGCCGCCGCCCAGAACGCATACCCGCATGTCTTGCCTCCCGCCTCTAGATACCAGTGCCAATCCCATTCCGATGCAGCGGCCGCCGGGGCGGCCACGCAGGACGACAGTGTTGACGAGGCGGCGCCGCGATTCAAATGACGATTAGCGCATACCCTATAACCTGAGGTTATGCAGTCGGCGCGGACGCCGCGCCGGCACCGTCGCCCGGCGCCTCGCCGAAACGGGTCCGCAGCACGTCCAGCAGGGTGTCCAGCGCGTGCGACGAGGCGGCCCCGTCCGGATAGATGGCCGCCACCCCTACCGACAGCGGCGGCGCCAGCGGCCGGATCAGCAGTTCCTCCTTGCTGGCGCGCAGCGCGAACTGGGCCGTGAACTGGTCGACCAGGGCGTAGCCCACGCCGCACTCGGCGAGCGCCGCGGCCACGTAGTAGGTGCGTGCCTCCACCATCGGCGTGCGCTCCTCCAGCCCCAGGTCGTGGCAGGCCTGCGCGATCAGGCCGCCGAGCGGGTCGCTGTTGCCGATGCCGATCCAGTGCTGGTCGTCGAGCCCGGCCAGCGCCACCGGCCCCTGTGCCGGCGCGCTGGCCGGCGGCCCCAGGTAGACCACCGCCGCCCGGCCCAGCTCGGCGGCGTGCACGCCCGCGCGGGCCGGCGGATCGAATACCACGGCGATGTCCAGTTCGCGCGACAGCACCAGCGCCAGCAGTTCGTCACCGTGGCGGGTCTGCACTTCCAGCGACACGCCGGGGCAGCGCTGGCGGAACTCGCGCACCGCCTGCGGGATCAGGCTCAGCCCCAGGCTGGGCAGGCAGCCGATGCGCAGGTGTCCCTCCGGATGCCGCTTCAGGTTGCGCGCCAGCCGCCGCACGTTCTCCAGGTTGGCGAACAGGTGCGCCGTCTCGGCGTGCAGCAGTTCCGCCTCGCGCGTGGGCAGCAGGCGGCCGTGGGCGCGCGTGAACAGCTTGAAGCCGAGGTCGCGCTCGGCGTGGGCCAGCACCTTGCTGGCGGCGGGCTGGGAGATGAAGAGGAGCTCGGCGGCACGGCTCAGCGAGCCGGTGCGCATCACGGCATGGAAGATCTCGAGGTGGCGGAGGCGCATGGCGCGGCGGGGAGGGCGGTCGGTCTGGCCGCAGTGTAGCGGATGGCGGCCGCGGCGCCGGAGGTTCCCCTCCGGTCGGAGCGGAGGGGGCGCCGTGCTGTCAGGCCGCCGGTGGCGCCGCCACGGTGCCGTGGCAGGTGCCGAAGCCGATGCGCGCGAAGCCGGGGCGTTCGCACCAGCCGCGCAAGACGACGGTGTCGCCATCCTCCAGGAAGCCGCGCCGCTCGCCGTCGCCGATCTCGACCGGCTGCGTGCCCGACACGGTCAGCTCGATCAGCGCGCCGGCCTCGCCCGCGGTGGGACCGGAGATGGTGCCGCTGCCGAGCAGGTCGCCGGGCTGCAGGTTGCAGCCGCCCATGGTGTGGTGCGCGATCATCTGCCCGAGCGTCCAGTACTGGTGGCGGAAGCTGGTGCGGGTCAGCGCATGCGGCTGGCCGCCGCGTGCGCGCTGGCGCGCGCTCTGGATCGACACTTCGAGCTGGATGTCGAAGGCGCCGGCGCGGGCGTTGTCTTCGGAGCGCAGGTAGTCGAGCGGCTGCGGTCGCTGCGGCGCGCGCGACCAGCCGGTACGGTAGGGCAGCAGGGCTTCCAGCGTGACCAGCCAGGGCGAGACCGTGGTGGCGAAGTTCTTGGCCAGGAAGGGGCCGAGCGGCTGCATCTCCCAGGCCTGGATGTCGCGTGCCGACCAGTCGTTGAGCAGGCACAGGCCGAACAGGTGCTGCTGGGCGTTCGCCAGCGGGATCGGCGTGCCGCGCGCGTTGCCGGTGCCGATCACCGCGCCCAGTTCCAGCTCGTAGTCGAGCCGGCGGCACGGCTCGTGGACGGGGGCGGCGCCCGGCCTGGCGCGGGTCTGCCCGAGCGGCCGGAACACCTGCTGGCCGCTGACGCCGATCGACGAGACCCGGCCGTGGTAAGCGATCGGCAGCCAGTCGAAGTTGGCGCTGACCTCCAGGCCGAGCTGGCGGCTGCAGTTCACCGCGTGGTCGAGCGAAGTATAGAAATCCGTGTAGTCGCCGATGCGCACCGGCACCGCATACTCGGCCTGCGCCTGCGGCACCAGCGCCGCACGCACGGCCTGCACGGCCTGTTCGCGGGCGCAGCCGGCCTGCAGCAGGGCGAACAGTTCGTGGCGCAGTGCCTGCCAGGCGGCGGGGCCCAGCTCCAGCAGGGCATTGAGCGTGGTCCCGGCCGCGGCGGCGGCGGCCTCGGCGGCGCGGTCGCGCAGGCAGCCTGCCTGCAGCAGGGCGGCGAGGTCGACGATGCGGTCGCCGATGCCGACGCCGCCGCGCCAGGCTTCAGCGCTGTTGCCGCGCCGGAACACGCAGAACGGCAGGTTCTGCAGCGGGAAGTCGGTATCGCTCGCATTGGCCTCGTCCAGCCAGCTGCGGCGGGAGGCGTCGTGGGTGTGGTTCAGTTCCATGTTCATGCCTGTCGTCATGCCTGTCGTGGCGCGCTCAACCCGCCCGCCGCCGCGTTCAGCGCGTCGTCGAAGATGGCGACGGCGCGCGTCCAGCCCGCCGAGGCGCCGCGGATCTTGTGCGGGAAGCAGGAGATGTAGAAGCCGTGCGGCGGCAGCGCCTCGAGGTTGTGCAGCTTCTCCAGGTGGCAGTAGCCGATATTGCGCCCCGCCTTGTGGCCTTCCCAGATCAGCGCGGCATCGTGGGACTGCGCGTACTTCTTCGCCGTGTGCACGAAGGGCGCGTCCCAGCTCCAGGCATCGGTGCCGGTCAGGCGCACGCCGCGCTCCAGCAGGTACATGGTGGCTTCCAGTCCCATGCCGCAACCGGCCGCGACGTAGTCGGGATGCCCGTAGCGCTGCCCCGCGCGGGTGTTGACCACGACGATCTCCAGCGGCGCCAGCACGTGGCCGATGCGGGCCAGCTCGGCCTCGACGTCGGCGGCGGTGACCACGTAGCCGTCGTCGAAGGCGCGGAAATCCAGCTTGACGCCCGGCTGGAAGCACCACTCCAGCGGCACCTCGTCGATGGTGGTCGAGCGCTCGCGTTCGCCGAGCGCCTCGTTCATGGTGCTGTGGAAGTGATACGGCGCGTCGAGGTGGGTGCCGTTGTGGGTGCTGAGCTGGATCTGCTCGATGGCCCAGCCTTCGCCGTCGGGCAGGTCGGCCGGCCGCAGCCCGGGAAAGAAGGACGCTACCTGCTCGGCGGTGGAGCGGTGCGACAGGTATTCGATCCGGGGGCCGAAGCCCGGGGGATCGGAGACGACATCGTTTTCCAGGTAGATCGACAGGTCGACGAAGCGGCGGGTCATGGGCGGTGCTCCTTGGCGATGGCGGGAGAGGGTGTCGGGGGGATCAGGAATCGAGCGAGGCATCGGCCGGTGCGCCGGCAGCGCTGCGGGGGCGGGGACCCGCGCCGGCGGCATCGCGCGGCAGCAGGGCCACCACGGCGGCGGCCAGCAGGAACAGCGCGCCGCACAGCGCGATGCTGTTGGCGAAGCCGAGCGCGCCGGCCACCGAGCCCAGCGTCAGCGGCGCGAAGGCCGAGATGCCGCGGCCGACGTTGAAGCAGAAGCCGGCCCCGGTGGCGCGCAGCCGGGTCGGGAACAGCTCGGCGAAATAGGCGCCGACCAGGCCGGCGAAGGCCATGAAGAAGGCGAACACCGGGCCGAGCAGCAGCAGCGCGCCGTGGCCGGTGGTCATCGCATACAGGGGCAGCGTGAGACCGGTGCCGAGCAGCGACACGATGATGGCGCGCTGCTTGCCGATGCGGTCGGCCAGCAGCCCGAAGGCGTTGTAGCCGAGGAACATGCCGAGATTGAGGACCGCCACGAAGCCGGCCATGGTGGCCACGTCCAGGCCGCGCTCCTTGACCAGGAAGGTGGGCAGCCAGGTGGTCGCGCCCCAGTAGGCGGCAAGGGCCAGCGCCGAAGTGGCGGTGCCGAGCACGGTGATGCGGCGCAAGGCCGGGTCGAACAGCTCGGCGAGGCTGGCGCCGGCCGGGGCGCCCGCGGCGGACGCCGTGGTGGATACCCTCATGCGGCGCTGCGCCAGCCAGACCTCCGATTCCGGCACGCGCAGCCAGACATAGGCGATGGCGATGGCCACCGCGGCGCCGCAGGCGAAGAACAGCACGCGCCAGCCGTGCGCCGGCAGCAGCCAGGCCGAGGCGGCCGCGGCCACGCTGGCCCCGACCGAGAAGGAACTGAGCACGAAAGCCGTGGCGCGCCCGCGCTGGTGTGCCGGCCAGGTCTCGTTGACATGGGCGGCGGCGGTGCTCCAGACCCCGCCGAGCCCCAGCCCGGAGAAGAAGCGCAGCACCAGGATCTGGCGCCAGTCGGTGGCGCCGGCGATGGCCATGGTCAGCACGCCGAAGCTCGCCAGCGACAGCAGCAGGGCGGTGCGGCGGCCCAGCGTGTCGGCCAGCCGCCCCATCACCACGCTGCTCAGGCCGATGCCCAGCAGCGTGGCCGTGACCAGCAGGCCGGCCTGGGCCTGCGTGATCTGCAGCGAGGCCGTGATGGCCGGCATGGCGATGGTCAGGATGATGATGTCGACCGCGTCGAACAGGTAGCTGAGGAAGCAGCCGATCAACACGCGCCACTTCAGGGATGCCGGGGTGGGGGCCACGATCTCTCCTCGTCAGGTCCGGCTGTGTGCCGGCGCATTCGGTGCACGCACTGTACGATCGTACAGTCAGTTTATGTACTAGGGTTAACCGGGGGAGGAAGGAAGCGGAGGGGGCGGGAGCGGAGCCGGCCGCGGCGGCGGCATCGTTCGCTACAATCGGGACTTCTTTTCGCGGAGACAGCATGCAAGGCAAGAAAGCGCCAAGGGCGGCAGCCGGGCCGGGCGCGGTGCCGGCACCGCCGGAGGCAAGCAAGCGGGAGCGGGTGCTGGACGCTGCCGAGCGGCTGTTCGCCGAAGGCGGCTTCGACGGCGTATCGATGCGCGACATCGCTGCCGCGGCCGAAGTCGGGCTGCCGCTGATCGTCTATCACTTCGAGACCAAGGCCAAGCTGTACCGGGCGCTGTTCGAGCGCCGCAAGACCGTGCTGGAAGCGCGCCTGGCCGCCTTGCACGCGCCTGTAGCGGAAGGGGAGGACCCGCTCGAACACATCGTGCGGGCCTTCGTGGAACCGGTGATGCGGATCCAGGACAGCGCGCCCGGCATCGCCTACGCCAAGCTGGTCGCGCGCGAAGCCTCGGATCCGCGTGAGTCCGAGCGCGGCATCGTGACCGACTACTTCGACCCCTTCGCCAAGGAGTTCGTGCGCGCGATCCGCAAGGTCCTGCCCGGCCATCCTGCCGGCTACGCCCACTGGGCCTACCTGTTCTCCGTCGGCGCGCTGGTCACGAGCGTGTTCGACAGCCGCATCGAGCGCATCTCCGCCGGCAAGGTCAAGGCGGGCGACCTGCGGCGCAAGACCGCCTACCTGGTCACCTTCATCATGGCGGGCATCCGCGCCGGGGCGCGGCAGGACTGAGCGGATTCCCCGGCCCCCGGGGAGGGCGGCAGCGCCGCTTCAGGCGGGGCGGATGGCGACGGCGAAGTACCCGCTGGCGTGATCGCCGGTGGTGTCGCTGTCCGCGTTCCGTACCAGGGTGGCACGGACGCCGACGGCCAGCGCGGTGCCGTCGGGTGCGAGCAGTTCGGCCTGGAAATCGGCCTGGGGCCTGCCGCGCAGCATGCGCCGCAGCCGCCCGCCGCCATCGGCGAAGGCACTTGCCAGTCCGGCGCCCAGCAGCGCCTCGCGGTCCGTGCCCAGCATGGCCGCCAGGGCGAGGTTGGCTGACTCGCAGCGCAGGCCGGTGTCCAGGATCGCCATGCCTTCCGCCGCCAGGTCGAACATCACCTGGAAACGCTGCTGCTGGTCACGCAGGGACTGCTCGGTCAGCTTGCGCGCGGTGTTGTCCATGCTGATGCCGACGATCTTGACGATGCGGCCGTCGAATTCGCGCATCGGCGTGGCGCGCGAGGAGATCCAGCGGATGCTGCCGTCCGGCTGGATCAGCCGGAAGTCGAACTCGTGCGCATGCCCGGTACGCAGCGACTCCTCGTAGGCCGCGTTCATCATGGCGATGTCGTCGGCATGCACGTGCTTCCAGAAGCTGGCGTTGCTGTCGATATGCCAGCCGTAGACCGACTCGACATTGGCGGAGTAGGCCACGTCGTCGGTGACCAGGTTCCATTCCCAGGTGACGATGCGCGCGCCCTCCTGGGCCAGCTTCATGCGGGCCTCGCTTTCCATGATCTCGGCGGTATAGCGGCGCCGCACGTCCGTCATCGGCAGTGTCACGGCGCCGGCGTCGTCGAGTTCGCGCCGGGCCTGCTCGCCATAGCGCAGCCAGATCCAGTTGACGCCGAGGAAGGCGGCGAGCTTGCGCAGCTTCTCGTAGTCGATCTCGCCGCCCTTGGTCCACTTGTGCACGGCCGGCCGCGAGACCTGCAGCGCCGTCGCCACGGCCTGCAAGGTCAGTTTCTTGTGTTCGAGGAGTTCCTTCAGGCGGAAAGCAAAGCTGTTCTCAGTCATGGCCCGGCATTCTGGATCGAGGCCTCGTGCAGATGCCTCTCGAAGAACTCGACGCAGGCACGCAGCCGCGCCGAGCCCGAAAGCCGAGAAGGATACACCGCCCAGATATCGGCATCCTGGCGGTAGTCCGGCAGGACCTGCTCGAGGGTGCCGGCGGCCAGGCTGGCGCGCACGTCCCACAGCGAGCGCAGCATGATGCCCCGGCCGCCCAGGGCCCAGCCGTGCACGATCTCGCCATGGTTGGAGGACAGCGTGCCGCGCACCTTGACGTTGCGCTGGCCGTCCGGTCCGCCCAGGCGCCAGACGCCGAAGGGATGGTCACGCTCCTTGGTCACCAGGCAGTTGTGCGTGGACAGGTCTTCCAGCGTCCGCGGCCGGCCGTGGACGGCCAGGTAGGCCGGCGCCGCGCACAACACGCGCCAGTTGCGCGCCAGCCGGCGCGCGATCAGGTGCGGGGCGATCTCGTTGCCGATGCGGATGTCCAGGTCGATGCCCTCGGCGATCAGGTCGACCAGCTTGTCGAAGACGTCGAAGCGGATCTCCAGGCCGGGATGGGCCGCGCTCAGGCTGGACAGCAGGGGCGCCACATGGCGGCGGCCGAAGCCCACGCTGCTGCCGATGCGCACCAGGCCGCGCGGCGTGCCGCCGGCGGCGGAGACATCGTCGAGCAGTTGTCCGACTTCGTCGAGCATGCGCAGCGCCCAGCGCCGCACGCGTTCGCCGTTCTCGGTGAGCGAGACCTGCCGGGTGCTGCGGTGCAGGAGCTTCGCCCCCATCACCTGTTCCAGCAGCTTGATGCGCTTGCTGACATAGGCCGGCGAGCTGCCCAGCTCCTGCGCGGCGGCGATGAAGCTGGCGCGCTGCGCCACCAGCAGGAACACGCGCAGGTCGTCGAGCGGCGGGAGATTGTTCACGATTCGTACTCCTGGTATCCACGGAGGGGCGGCTGTGCCGCGAGCGGTTTGTTGGCAAGCTTGCTGTGTTCCTTGCACAGAGACAGAGAGCACAAGCCAACATGACCACACCATTCCGCATTGCCGCCATCGCCGGCGATGGCATCGGCAACGAGGTGCTGCCCGAGGGGCTGCGCGTCGTCGAGGCCGCCGCGCGCAAGTTCGACCTGCCCATCGAGGTCCGTCACTTCGGCTGGGCCAACTGCGACTACTACCTGCGCCACGGCCGCATGATGCCGGACGACTGGAAGGCCCAACTCGACGGCTTCGACGCCATCTACTTCGGCGCCGTAGGCTGGCCGGAGAAGGTGCCCGACCACGTCTCGCTGTGGGGCTCGCTGCTCAGGTTCCGCCGCGAGTTCGACCAGTATGTCAACCTGCGCCCGGTGCGCCTGCTGCCGGGCGTGCCCTGCCCGCTGGCGGGAAAGCAGCCGGGCGATATCGACTTCCTGGTGGTGCGCGAGAACACCGAGGGTGAGTACAGCGCGGTGGGCGGGCGCATGTACGAGGGCACCGAGCGTGAAGTGGTGATGCAGCAGTCGGTGTTCAGCCGCCACGGCACCGACCGCATCCTGCGCTATGCCTTCGAACTGGCACGCGCGCGCCCGCGCCGCAGGCTGACCTCGGCCACCAAGTCGAACGGCATCGCTGTCAGCATGCCCTGGTGGGACGAGCGGACCGCCGCGGTCGGCGCGCACTACCCTGAGGTGGCCTGGGACAGCCAGCACATCGACATCCTGTGCGCGCGCTTCGTGCTGCAGCCGGAGCGTTTCGACGTGGTGGTCGCTTCCAACCTGTTCGGCGACCTGCTGTCGGACCTGGGCCCGGCCTGTACCGGCACCATCGGGCTGGCGGCTTCGGCCAACCTGAACCCGGAACGGCGTTTCCCCTCGCTGTTCGAGCCGGTGCACGGATCGGCTCCGGACATCTACGGCAAGCGCATCGCCAACCCGATCGGCATGATCTGGTCGGGTGCCATGATGCTCGACTTCCTTGGCGGTGCGCCGGGCCGCCAGGCGCACGATGCCATCCTTGCCGCCATCGAGACCGTGCTGCGCGAGGGGCCGCTGACGCCAGATGCCGGCGGCCGCGCCGGCACCAGCGACGTCGGCAAGGCGATCGCCGAGGCGCTCTGACGCCATAGCCTCATCACGGCGAGCCGGAGGTGCCGCACGCCAACGGGCGTGCGGCATCGACGGATCACCACGTCTGCCACCAACACAGGGAATACCCCATCGGTACTTGTGCATGCCGGGAAAAGTGCTTACATTAGCTTCGTAAACCAAAGGTTACGGTAAACTAATGGTTTACAAAAAGCAAGGTAAGCATCGACAGAAGCAGAAAGCCGCGATTCCGTCCCACCCGCGGCCACCGGCAGGCAAGCCCGCTACAGAACACTCGTGCGCCAAGACGCACCGGAGGAGATCCACTTGAAAACATCCATGCCCCGCCGCGACGGGTTCCTGACCGCCTGCACGCTCTCCGCCGTGCTGGTCACCGTCGTCGCCATGACCTACTGGCCCGCGCAAGCGGCCGCCACCGCTGCCGTGCTGTTCGACTGGTCCACGCGTTCCTTCGGCTCGCTGGTCCAGGTCTTCGTGTTCGGCTGCGTGATCGCCTGTATCGCGCTGGCCTTCAGCAAGTACGGCAACATCCGCCTCGGCGAAGGCAAGCCCGAGTACTCCACGCTGTCGTGGGTGTTCATGTTCATCTGTGCCGGCATGGGCTCGTCGACCATGTACTGGGGCGTGATGGAATGGGTCTACTACTACCAGTCGCCCGGCCTCAACCTGCCCAAGGGATCGCGCGAGGCGCTGGAATACAGCATCAGCTATTCATTCTTCCACTGGGGCCTGAGCGCCTGGGCGGTGTACGCGCTGCCGTCGCTGGCCATGGCCTATCACTTCCATGTGCGCAAGAACAAGGGCCTGAACCTCGCCGCCGTCGTCGAGGCCGTCACCGGCTTCCGCGCCACCGGCGCGGTGGGCCGCCTGGTCGACCTGATCTTCCTGCTGACCATGTTCGGTGCGCTCACGGTGTCGATCGCCCTGACGGCGTCGACCTTCACCCGCGGCCTGTCCGGCCTGTTCGGCCTGCCGGACACCTTCACCATGCAGCTGATCGTCATCGTCGGCGTGTCGGTGCTGTTCTCGATGAGTTCCTACATCGGCATCGATGGCGGCATGCAGCGCCTCAGCCACATGGTGTGCTGGGGGGCGCTGCTGCTGGCCGCGGTGGTGTTCGCCATCGGCCCGACGCTGTTCACCGGCAACAACATCGTCAACGGCCTCGGCCTGATGCTGCAGAACTACGTGCACATGAGCCTGTTCACCGATCCCACCGGCGACGGCGCCTTCAGCCGCGGCTGGACGGTGTTCTACTGGCTCTGGTGGGTGTCCTATTCGCCCGGCGTGGCGATGTTCGTGGCACGTGTGTCGAAGGGGCGCAAGATCAAGGAGGTCATCTATGCGCTGCTGCTCGGCGGCAGCGTGGGCTGCTGGTTCTTCTTCGGTGCGCTGGAAAGCTACAGCATGCACCAGTTCCTCACGGGAACCATCGACGTGCCCGCCATCCTGAAGCAGTTCGGCGGCGAGACCGCGGTCGAGATGCTGCTGTCGGCGCTGCCGGCCGGCAAGCTGTTCCTCGCCGTCTACCTGGCCATCATGATCGTCTTCCTCGCCGCCCACGTCGATGCAGTGGCCTATGCGGTGGCCGCCACCACGACCCGCAATCTCGCCGAAGGGCAGGACCCGGCGCCGGGCAGCCGCGTGTTCTGGTGCGTGATGCTGACCCTGGTGCCGCTGGCCATGCTGTTCACCAAGGCCTCGCTGGAAACCATGAAGACCGCGGTGGTGCTGACGGCCATCCCCTTCCTGGCCATCCTGGCCGTCAAGCTGTTCGGCCTGTTCCGCTGGCTGCTGCAGGACTATGCCGATGTGCCGGCGCACCTGATCGAGAGCGTGCCCCCGCTGGAGTCCGCCGCCACGGCCGATGGCCGCGAGCCGGCCGGCGCGGGCGAACGGCAGACCGCCATCGCCAACGGATGAGTGCTGGCATCCGCGCCGCACCTGCAAGCGACGCTGCCCGCCCAGGCATTTTTTTTACGCAAGAAAGTTAAACAATATTTAACGGTTAACCCGAGGAGTGAACTGATGAAGCCGATCGAACAGTTGCCCGAGAATTTCTGCGCGGACGAGGAGAACGCGTGGACCCTGCCGGCCTCGTACTACACCCAGCCGTCGGTCTTCGCCTACGAGAAGGAGAAGATCTTCGCCGACAGCTGGATCTGCGTGGCCCATCGCAGCGAGCTGGCCGAGCCCAACGACTATGTGACGCGCGAGATCATCGGCGAGAGCATCGTCGTCCTGCGCGACCGCGAGGGCGTGCTGCGCGCCTTCTACAACGTCTGCCCGCACCGCGGCCACCAACTGCTGTCGGGCAGCGGCCGCGCGCGCAACGTGATCACCTGCCCGTACCACGCCTGGACCTTCAAGCTCGACGGCGAACTGGCGCTGGCCCGCAATTGCGATAACGTGCCCAACTTCGACAAGAGCAAGGCCAGCCTGGTGCCGGTCAAGGTGGAGGAGTACGCCGGCTTCGTCTTCATCAACATGAACCCGGAGGCCGGCACCGTCGAGGCGCAGCTGCCCGGCCTGGAGGCCCGCCTGCGCGCCGCCTGCCCGGTGGTCGACCGCCTGCACCTGGGTGCCCGCTTTGTCACGGAGACGCCGGCCAACTGGAAGAGCATCGTCGACAACTACATGGAGTGCTACCACTGCGGCCCGGCGCACCCGGGCTTCTCCGATTCGGTGCAGGTGGACAAGTACACCCATACCCTGCACGGCAACTGGACGCTGCAGTTCGGCCTGGCCAAGTCGTCGGAGAAGTCGTTCAAGCTCGACGACTCGATCAAGGACCCCAGCTTCAGCGGTTTCTGGGCGTGGCCGTGCACCATGTTCAACGTGCCGCCGGGCGGCGACTTCATGACCGTGATCTACGAGTTTCCGGCCAGCGCGGAAGTCACGCTGCAGCACTACGAGATCTACTTCCTCAATAAGGAGCTGACCGAGGCCCAGCAGAAGCTGGTCGAGTGGTACCGCGACGTGTTCCGCCCCGAGGACCTGCGCCTGGTGGAAAGCGTGCAGCGCGGCCTCAAGTCGCGCGGCTATCGCGGCCAGGGCCGGATCATGGTCGACCGGCAGCGCAGCGGCATCAGCGAGCACGGCATCGTGCATTTCCACCGCAAGGTGGCCAAGGAATACGAGGCGGGCTGAGCGGTGTCGAGGGAGAGCATGATGCAACTCAATGACAAAGCCCTGTTCCGCCAGCAGGCGATGCTGGGTGGCGAGTGGACCGATGCCGCGGACGGTGCCACCGTGGCGGTGCACGATCCGGCCTCGGGGGCGCTGCTCGGCACGGTGCCCGGCATGGGCGCGGGCGACGCCGTGGCGGCCATCGAAGCCGCCCACGCCGCGCTGCCGGGATGGAAGGGGCGCACCGCCAGGGAACGGGCGGCCGTGCTGCGCCGCTGGTTCGAACTGATCCTGCAGCACGAGGAAGACCTGGCGCTCATCATGACGCGCGAGCAGGGCAAGCCCTTGCACGAGGCGCGCGGGGAAGTGCGCTATGCCGCCTCCTTCGTCGAGTGGTTCGGCGAGGAGGCCAAGCGTCTCTACGGCGAGGTGATCCCGTCGCCGGCGGCCGACAAGCGGCTGGTGGTGGTGCGCGAGCCGATCGGCGTGTGCGCCGCCATCACGCCGTGGAACTTCCCCGCCGCGATGATCGCGCGCAAGGCCGCGCCGGCACTTGCCGCCGGCTGCACGATGGTGGTCAAGCCAGCCAACGAGACACCCTTCAGCGCGCTGGCGCTGGCCGAGCTGGCGCTGCGCGCAGGCGTGCCGGCCGGCGTGCTGAATGTCATCACCGGGGACGCCGTCGCCATCGGCAGCCAGCTGAGCGGCCATGCCCATGTGCGCAAGCTCTCCTTCACCGGCTCCACGCCGGTCGGGCGGCTGCTGATGCAGCAATGCGCGGGCACGGTGAAGAAGGTTTCGCTCGAACTGGGCGGCAATGCGCCCTTCATCGTCTTCGAGGATGCGGACGTCGACGCGGCGGTCGAAGGCGCGTTGCAGGCCAAGTACCGCAACGCGGGCCAGACCTGCGTCTGCGTGAACCGCTTCTACGTGCACGACACCGTCTATGACCGCTTCGTCGACCGCTTCGTGGCCAAGGTGGCGGCGCTGCGTGTCGGCAGCGGCCTGGAGCCGGACAGCGAGATCGGACCCCTGATCAGCGGGCGCGCGGTCGGCAAGGTGAGCGAACTGGTGGCGGACGCAGTGGCCAAAGGCGCCACCGTGGCGCTGGGCGGCGGCCTGCACGCCGCCGGCGGGCAGTTCTTCCAGCCGACCGTGCTCACCGGGGTCAGCCCCGGCATGCGCGTGCTGGACGAGGAGATCTTCGGGCCGGTCGCGGCGATCGTGCGTTTCCATGCGGAGAGCGAAGTCGTGCGCATGGCCAACGACACGATCTACGGCCTT
>JABLTH010090723.1_pt1 | contig 14829 bp, 11 predicted proteins | sample 7875711 | NCBI WGS metagenome assembly JABLTH01 (sample SAMN14941262, study PRJNA633318) | bioreactor metagenome | isolation source: bioreactor | place: China | collected 2019-03-05 | reverse complement strand
GTGATGGGCCGCGTCTGGGGCCCCGATGCGGTCGCGAAGAGCGTTTCCACCTCCTTCTACGGCAACGTCGTGCAGCTCGCCGAGTCGCCGAAGCAGGAGGGCCTGCTCTACGCCGGCACCGACGACGGGCTCGTGCAGGTGAGCGAGAACGGCGGGGGCGCGTGGCGCCGCGTCGACACCGTCCCCGGCGTGCCCGAGCGCAGCTACGTCTCGAAGCTCCTGGCCTCGCGCCACGCCGCCGCGCGCGTCTACGCCGCGTTCGACAACCACAAGAGCGCCGACTTCAAGCCCTACCTCCTGCGGAGCGAGGACGCGGGCCGCACGTGGACCTCGATCGCGGGCGACCTGCCCGCCGACGAGTTCGTGTGGTCCCTCGCCGAGGATCGCGTCCTGCCACAGCTCCTCTTCGCCGGCACCGAGAAGGGCCTCTACGTGACACGCGACGGCGGCGCGCACTGGGTGAAGATGAACGGCAAGCTGCCGACGATTGCCGTGCGGGACATCGCGATCCCCGACGCCCAGGACGACCTCGTCCTCGCGACGTTCGGGCGCGGCTTCTACGTCCTCGACGACTATTCCCCGCTGCGGCAGCTCACGCCCGAGACGCTCGCGAAGGACGCGGTGCTGTTCCCCGTCGCGCCCGCGCTCGCCTACGTGCCGGCGACCCCACTCGGCGCGCCGGGCAAGGCTTGGCAGGGCGAGAACTTCTACACCGCCGACAACCCGCGCTTCGGCGCGACGTTCACCTACTGGCTCAAGGACTCCCTGAAGACGAAGAAGGAGGAGCGTCAGCAGGCGGAGAAGGACGCGCTCGAGAAGAAGCTCCCGCCCCCGCCCTACCCGACGCGCGACGCGCTGCGCGCCGAGGCGCAGGAGCCGAAGCCCGAGCTCCTGTTCCTCGTCGCGGACGCCGACGGCCAGCCCGTGCGCCGCATCGCCGCGCCGGCGGAAAAGGGCCTGCACCGCCTCGCGTGGGATCTGCGCTTCGCGCCCGCGACGCCGTCCGAGGAGCACCCGCACGAGCCGCAGTCGCTGTGGGACGGCTCGCCCACCGGTCCCGCGGCCGCGCCGGGGACCTACACGGTGACGCTGGCCTCGCGCGCCGGCGGCGTCGTCACGCCGCTCGCACCGCCGCAGACCTTCGAGGTCGTCGCCGCGAAGCGCGGCACGCTCACGCCCGCCGACGCCGCCCTGACGAGCGCGTTCCAGCGCAAGGCCGCGCGCCTGCAGCGCGCCGCGCTCGGCGCGGTGAGCGTTCTCGGCGACGCGCAGCGCGACCTGCGCCTCGCCGAACGCGCCGCGCTCGACGCGCCCGGCGGTGACCCGTCGCTCCTGAAGGAGATCGCGGCCTTGCGCACGCGCATGGAGACGCTGTCGATCACGCTGAACGGCGACGGCGCGCTGCGCGCCCGCAACGAACCCACCCCGCTCGCGCTGGTCGAGCGCGCGCAGAGCATCGTCGACGAGCTGTGGTCGTCGACGGCGGCGCCGACGAAGACCGCGGAAACCCAGTACCGCATCGCGTCCGAGGGACTCGTCGCGGCGCTCGGCGAACTGCGCGCGATCGACGCGGCGATGGGCGCCCTCGGCACGAAGCTCGAGGCCGCGGGCGCGCCGTGGACGCCGGGGCGGATCCCGTCGTTCAAGCCGGAGTGAGGTTGTCGAGAGGGGGGCGGATGCTCGCCGCGGAATCGGCTCTCACGAGACCGAGCTGCTGAAGCAGCGGAAGCTGCTCGCCGGCATTCGCTGACCTTCTATCGGCACGCATCCGGCCTCCTCGTGGCTCACTGCTCCTGAGATCACTGCACTTCGAGCAGGAAATCTTCCATCGTAACGCCTCGCACCGTAGCGGTTTCGAAGCGTTCCGCTCCGACGACCCGCAGGTTTGCTTTCGGAAACGATCTGGCGAACCAGGCGTGATCGAGCGCCGTTGTGCGGCCCTGCTTCACCTCGATGAACTGCGCCGGATCGACGACGAAATCGGCCTCGTGCTCGGTCGACTGCCAGTAGTGCATCCGTTCGGGCGACTCTTCGCCGGCGAGCGCGGCACGGCGGAACAACTCCTGGGCCACCAGCCACTCCCACCAGCGTCCTCGCTCGGCGGCGGGCAACGTCTCGAACTCTGCCACGGTACGCATTCTCGCGCGGCTGAACGTGACGGCCGCGAGCAGGTTGGTGAACGGAAACTTGGCAGGCCGGCGCGGCAGGCCGACCTTCTTCGCCGGGTCCCAGGCCAGCGCCTGTCCCACGCACAACAGATCGGCGAGCAGTTCGACGTACGCCGCGGCGATCGTGTTGTTCGCGAGATCGGCCTCCCGGGCGAGCTTGGCTTGCCCGACGGGAGTGCCGCCCCACTTGAGCAGGTTCTCGAGAACGGCAAGCAGCGCGGCGCGCGAACGTCCGGCCGCTGCGCATTCGCCGTAGATCCAGTCCCGGATCATCTCGATCACGTACTCGGGAAGCCGCCCATGCTCGGCGAGGGCAGAGCAGGCGACAGGACAACCTCCGGAGAGGAGATAGGCGGTCAGGGCATTCGCGCCGAGTTCAGCTCCGCACGCTTTGAGAAACGAGCGGTATGACACGGGGGTGAAGATGTAACTTGTGCGCTCGAGTCTCCCCTTCCGTCCGGGAAGTCGTTCGCTGCTCCGACGCAGGTCGGTCGCCTTCGATCCTGTCGTGACCACCAGGACGCCACGCAGTTCGCCCGCGTCGATCGTGCGCTTGAGCGCACGCTGCCAGTCGCGAACGGCGGTGATCTCGTCGATGAACAAGCGTCGAATCGGGGCGCGCCGCGGGAATGCCGCCGCGAGTTCGGCCAGTGAGCCCAGGAGCGCGTCGGCATCGCGCAACTCGTCGCCGTTGAGATACAGGGCACTCCCCGGACCGTGCTGCTCGATCGTCTCGCGCAGTCGGGCCTCGAGCCACGTGCTTTTTCCGTACTGGCGCGGCCCCCGGATCAGCAGAACGCCCTCGGCCTCGGGCAGTCGCTCGAGACCGAAGGTGACGTCGAACCGGTAGCGAGCCCCCTCCAGTTCGTCGAGGTGCGGGAACAGGCCGGGCGCCGTCGTGTCGCCGCGCAGGAGATGCTCGTTGATCGCCTTAACGTCCATGACGTTAACTATCCTAACGTCGCCGACGTTAGTCAAGCGTGCGGCAGTGGTTTCCGTCGTTCCGCGCGGCATCTCTCCCGCTCGGGGAACGAAGACCTCGCATCCGCGCCGTCGTGCCGCGGCTCAGCGCGAGACGACGGCCGCGTCGTCGTCGAGGTGCGCGATCACCTCGGCGAGGAGCGCGTCGTCGACGACGACGGAGAGCGTGGCGATCTCCGCCCCGCAGCGGGTGCAGCGCTCGCCGGTCGGCCCCATCTCCTTGACGCTGCCGATGAGGCGGGCCATCGAGGGGACCGTCTGCTCCTCGAGGCACGAGCCGCAGCGCAGCACGGGGGCCTCGCCGGACGGCGGGTCGGGACACGGGGCGTCGTGACCGTGCGCCGGTTCGTCGCCGAAGTGCTCGCGGTACCAGCGGCGGTAGTGGTGCGCGGCCCACGCGCGGTCGACGTTGCCGCTGACCATGCCGGACAGGCCGATGCGCGTCGCGGGGTTGATCGTCGCCATGAAGACGTGGCCGAGGACCAGCGGCGTCGCGACCAGCGCGAGCCCGAGGTGCGTGAACCACGCGAAGATCGACACGCCCGGCAGCCAGATCATCACCCCCGTGACGAGCAGCACGGGCACCGCGACGGTGACCATCATGAAGTTCAGCTTCTCGGCCGCGTTGAACTTTCCCTCTTCGGGCAGCGCGATGCGCGGGTTGAACGTCGCCGGGCCCATCAGGAACAGCCAGCGCACCTCGTCGGTCCGCCAGCGCCAGGCCTCGAGGACGTTGGCCGCGAAGAGCGGGATGTCGCGTCGCCCGGCGACGACGGCCAGCGGCGGCAGGATCCCGAGGGCGGCACCGGAGAGCCTGTGGATCCACGAGAACAGCAGGCGGCCGGAACGCGTGGGGTCGGGGTTGTAGACCAGGACGAGCACCGCGGCGGTGACGAGGCAGAGCGAGAACGGGATCGCGATCGCCCAGTGGACGAAGCGCTCTCCGGGATGGAAGCGCAGGATCGTCGCCCGTCCTTCACGGGATGCCGCGTGGCCCACCGTCGTGTCCTCCTGCGCCGGCTCCGTCCGCGGGCAGGACTCCCCTCGTGTAGGCCAACATGTGTGCGATTCCCGCTAAGTCCAGCGGCATGGGCCGCGGTCGCCCGCAGGTGTCCCCGAGCGTCCGCGTGGCGCGCGGGCCGCAATGGCGAGCCGGGCGGGGGCGTGCCCCGCCCGGACGACGGCGGTTACAGCGCGAGCAGCCCGCCCTTGCGGTAGATCTCCATCTGGATCGGCGAGAACGGCTCGACCGCGAGCGGCGCGCCGCCGGCGGGACGCGTCACGGCGCCGGAGGCGAGGTCGATCTCGATCTCGTCACCGTCCCGGAGGCCCGCGACGACGAGCTCGCCGGTCACGATCGGCAGGCCCGCGTTGATCGCGTTGCGCTCGTAGATCGCGCCGAACGAGCGCGCGACGACCGCGGACACGCCGAGCGAGAGGAAGCAGTCGACCGCCTGCTGGCGCGAACTGCCGGCGCCGAAGTTGCGGCCCGTGACCACGATGTCGCCGGGCTTCGCCTTCGACGCGAAGTCCTTGAAGCCCTCGAGGTTGTCGAAGGTGTACTTCCCCATCTCGGCGATGTCGGTGATCGTGAGGTAGCGGTTGTGGAAGATCATGTCGGTGTCGATGTTGTCGCGGTCGACGATCCACACGCGGCCGCGCAGCGTGGTGGGCTTCTCGCCCTGCGGCGCCGCGGCGCTCCCGTCCTTCGACGGCAGGCGCTTCGCGCCGGCGCCGATCGTGAACACGGCGGGCGTGTCGGCGATGCGGTCGGCGGTGGTGACGAAGCCGCTCACCGCGGACGCGGCGACCGTCTCGGGCGACGTGAGGAAGACTTCGCCCGCGCCCTGCTTGCCGGAGAAGTTGCGGTTGCCGGTGCTGACCGTGACCTCGCCGGGACCGTTCATCCCGATCTGGCCCGCGGCGCAGCCCGCGCAGCCCGAGTTGCCGACCAGCGCGCCGGCCTTCATGAACACGTCGATGAGGCCGTCGGCGAGGCAGCGCTCCCACACCGCGCGCGTGGCGGGCACGACCTTCAGCACGACGCCCGGTGCGACGCGGCGGCCCTTCAGCACCGCCGCCGCGGCGGCGAGGTCCTCGTAGCGGCCGTTGGTGCACGAGCCGATGAAGGCCGAGTCGATCTTGCGGCCGGCGACCTCGCGCACCGGCACCGCGTCCTCCGGGTGCCCCGGGCGCGCGGCCAGCGGTTCGAGCGCGGACAGGTCGACGGTGACCGTCTTCTCGTACACAGCGTCGGCGTCGGCGTAGACCGGCTTCGACGCGAGGCCCGACAGCGCGCGGCACTCGGCGAGGACCGCGGCGCTCGGCGGGAACAGCGCGATGATCGCGCCCATCTCGGTGGCCATCGAGGAGACCGTGATGCGCGCGGCGAGGCCCATCGCGTCGGCCGCGGGACCGTAGATCTCGGCCGCACGGCCGAGGAGCCCGTCGGCGCCGAACGTGCGCAGGAGCTGGAGCGCGACGTCCTTGGCGGTCGTGCCCGCGGGCGGGGTGCCGGTGAGCTCGACCTTCACGGTCGGCGGCACCTTGAACCACACGCGGCCCTTGGCCCACGCCGCCGCGATGTCCTGGTCGCCCATCCCCTGCCCGAACGCGCCGATCGCGCCGAGGATGTTGGCGTGCGAGTCGGTCGACACGAGCGTGCCGCCCGGACCGACGAGGCCTTCCTCGATCGCGAGGTGCGTGCCGATGCCGGCGTCGATGTCGAACACGCGCAGCCCGGTCTCGCGCGCGAACACGCGGCACTTCTGCTGGTTCGTGGCGTACTTCTGGTCGGAGCCCGTCGGGTTGCAGTCGAAGGTGAAGAACGTGCGGGCGGGGTCCGCCACGGGGAGGCCGTGATCGAGGAGGTTCTTGACGACGTTCGCGCCGCCGAAGTCGCGGGCGAGGCGGGCGTCGATCGCGACGTCGTGGATCTCGCCGGCCTTCGCGGGCCGGTCGGCGTGCGTGCTGATGATCTTCTCGATGAGGGTCTGTCCCATGGCCGTCGCGCCCCCTGGCTTCCTGCGATCCATTTTCAGAAACAGCGATCCCGCCAATCGAGATTCGCCCGTCGAAGAATATAGCCGAATCTGGTTTCGCGAGGCGACAGGCCGCCCGTTCGACCGGTGGCCCTGGATGCACTACTCGTACCGCAGGGCCTCGATCGGGTCCAGCCGCGCGGCCTTGAGCGCGGGCCACAGCCCGAAGACGATCCCGATCGCGCTCGAGACGCCGAAGCCGAGCACGACCGACCACAGCGGGGTGCTGACCGGGAAGTCGAGGGTCGCCTTCACGATCAGGCCGATCCCGAAGCCGGTCGCGATCCCGATGGCGCCGCCGACCCCGGTGAGCGTCACGGCCTCGGCGAGGAACTGCACCGCCACGTCGCGCTCGGTCGCACCGATCGCCTTGCGGATCCCGATCTCGCGCGTCCGCTCGGTCACGTTGACGAGCATGATGTTCATGACGCCGACCCCGCCGACGAGGAGCGCGATCCCGGCGATCACGATCATCGCCGCCGCGACGCCGCCGGTGATGGCCTTGAACTGCTCCATCTGCCCCTGGCTGGTCATGATCGCGAAATCGTTTTCCTGGTTCGACTTCAGGCCGCGGCGCGCGCGCATGATCGCGGTGCCCTGCTCGATCCAGGCGTCGTACACCGCGGGGCTCTTCGGCACGGTCGCGATGTGGATCGTGTCCCCCGAGCGGAAACCGGTCCCGTTCTTGACCTGCGGGAACTGCTCGTCGAAGGCGGTGATCGGGATGGCGACGAAGTTGTCGTTGCTCCCGTCGAAGAACGAGCCCTTGTGCTCGAACACGCCGACGATGCGGTACTCGACGCCGGCGAGCGTGAGCGGCTGTTCGATCGGGTCGCGGAACGGGTACAGCGCCTGCACCACGTCGCGCCCGACGACGGCGATCTTCGCCGCGTGCTTGAGGTCGGCCTCGGTGATGAAGCGGCCGTCCTCGACGAAGTGGTTGTTGGCGAGCATGTAGTCGGGCGCGACGCCGACGACCAGCGGCCCGTTGGCCTCCTTCCGCCCGGCCTTCACGGTCAGGTTGCCGCCGAACAGGTAGCGCTCGGGCGAGACCGCGCCGGCGAGCGTGCCGAGGCGCTTGAGCGCCCACGCGTCCTCGATCGTGAGGTCGCGGCGCAGGCGCTGCTCTTCGGGCAGTTCGCCCGGTCCGCCGCCGAAGCGCGGCTCGTACTTCTGGAACTGGACCAGCTGCGTCCCGAACTGCGAGAACGCGGACGTCACCGCGTTGTTGAACCCGGCGACGAAGCTGACCATCAGGATCACGGTCGCGACGCCGGCCATGATGCCGAGCAGCGTGAGGAACGCGCGCAGCTTCTGGCTCCACATCGCGCCGAGCGCGGCGCCGACGTTCTCGCGGATCGCGGTGGCGAAGGGCGCCGGCATCACTCGGCCCTCAGGGCTTCGATGGCGTTGAGGCGCGAGGCGTTGCGCGCCGGGAGCCAGCCCGCGAGCACGCCGACGATCGCCGACATCCCGAGCCCCATGAGCACGATGAACGGCGACACGCGCGCCGGGAAGTCGAGCAGGTTCTTGACCAGGAGCGCCGCGCCGCCGCCGACGACGACGCCCACGATGCCGCCGCCGAGGGAGAGCAGCGTGGCCTCGACGAGGAACTGCCGCCGCACGTCCGCCTCGCGCGCGCCGACGGCCTTGCGCACGCCGATCTCCTGGGTCCGCTCGAGCACGGAGACCAGCATGATGTTCATGATCACGATCCCGCCGACGCCGAGCGACACCGCGGAGATCAGCACGAGCAGCAGGAACGCCGCGCCCGAGATCTGGCGCCACAGCTCCTGCAGGCTCTCGTTGGTCACGATCCCGAACGGATCGGGCGCCTTGTACGACGTGTGCCGCATCGCCCGCATGACCGCGCGCACCTCGTCCACCGAGCGTTCGACCCCGGGCACCCCGCCGCGCGCGCGCAGCATCAGGTCGAGCGAGTTCCGGCGCACGCCGAACTGCGCCTGGAACGCGGACAGCGGGATCACCACGATGTTGTCCTGGTTCTGTCCCAGCGTGCGGCCCATCTTCTTGACCAGCCCGACGATGCGGTAGGGCTGGCCGTTGAGCGTCATCTCGCGCCCGATCGGGTCGACCTGCGGTAACAGCTCCTCCTTCACGTCCCAGCCGATGACCGCGACGTTGCTCGCGCTCCGCGCCTCGGCCTCGATGAAGAAGCGCCCCGACGCGAGGTCGAAGTTGATCAGCTCGGGGTAGTTCGCCGTCGTGCCGAAGACGTTCAGGTCGGGCAGGCGCTTGTCGCGGTACTTCGCCGCGCCGCTGCCCATCGCGCGCGCCGCGATCTGCTCCGTCTCGGTGAGGAGCTGGCCCAGCCGCTGGAAGTCGCCGAAGTCGATGTCGCGCCGCTTGAGCGCGTCGAGGAACTCCTCGCGGCTGCGGATGATGCCGAACTTGGTGAGGACGTAGACGTCCGGCGAGAGGACGATGACCTTCTCCTGCACGTACGCGTCGAGCCCGGAGATCACCGACACGACCGTGACGATGGTCGACACGCCGATGATGATCCCGAGCAGCGTCAGGAAGCTGCGCAGCGCGTGGGCGCGGATCGAGGCGAGGGCCTCGGCGAGAAGGTCGGCCAGCTGCATGTCAGGTCCGCTGGGCGCCGGGCTGTTCGCCGTCCTTCTTCTTCTCCTCGACGACCGGATCGCCCGGCTTGAGCGTGCGCAGCGAGCGGAACGGCCCGGTCACGATCGTCTCGCCGCCCTTGAGCCCGTCGACGGCCTCGATCGACAGCTCGCCGATCAGGCCGGTCGTCACCTTCCGGAAGTCCACCTTGCCGTTCTCGACGACGTAGACGCCCTCTTCCTCGCGCGGCGCGCCCGGCGCGACCTTCTCGCCCGGCTTGCGCTCGATGTCCTTGACGACCAGCGCCTGCAGCGGGACCGCGAGCACGTCGCCGCGGAAGCCGGTCAGGATGTCGGCCTGCACCGAGAGCCCCGGCTTGATGTCCCCCGGCGGGTCCTTGATCTGCACCTTGACCTTGAACTTGATCGAGGTGTCGGTCGTCGCGGTCTTGAGGAGCGGGCTGTTGCCGACCTCGGTGACCACGCCGTGGAACGTCCTGTTGGGGTACGCGTCGATGCGCACGAGCGCGTCCTGCGCGAGCTTCACGTTGGGGATCGAGGTCTCGTCGACCTCGAGTTCGGTCTCGACGGTCGCCATGTCCGACACCGTCAGCAAGACCGTGCCGGGGCTGTTCTGGATCCCGATGACGGCGACCTCGCCCTCCTCGATGCGCTTGGCCGTGACGATGCCGTCCATCGGCGCGCGGACCTCGGTCTTGGAGAGCATGTCGCGCGCGCCCTCGAGCTGCGCGCGCGCCTGGGCGACGCGCCGCTCCTGCGCGGCGACCGCCGCGGCCGCGAGGTCGAGCGCGGTCTTCGCGTGCTGGAAGTCGGCCTCGGAGATGATCTTGGCGTTCCAGTTGTCCTGCGCGCGCTTGAAGTCGGACTTGGCCTGCTCGAGGGTCGAGCGGGACGAGTCGAGGTCCTTGGTCAGCGCCTCCATCAGGGCCTCGGCGCTGCGCGCGCTGGCGCGCGGGTTCACGTTGTCGATCTGCAGCAGGAACTGGCCCTTCGTGACGCGGTCGCCCTCCTTGACGGCGATGTGCGTCACCTGGCCCATCATCGTCGCGGAGATGTCGACCTTCTTCTGCGCCTGCACCTTGCCGTTGGCGGTGACCTTGGCCTGGAGGTCCTGCTTCTCGATCTTCGCCATCTGCACGGGGGTGGGCTTGGGGCCGCGATGCGTGACGGCCCAGCCGCCGGCGACGCCGACGAGCGCGAGCACTCCCAGCCCGAACCAGTACCGCTTCTTCATCAGACGGGACCTCCGTGGGAAGACACACGTGAACGCGGGCGATTGTAGGCCGTCCCCGGCCCCGCTCCCCGCCCCCCAGTCGCCGGTGGACCCCCGAATCCGACCGTTCGCCGCGCCTTGCGCGGGCCCCGCGCGCGGGCCGACATTGCCCTGCGGGGCGTCCCCGGAGGTTGCGCATGGGCAGCGGCGGCACCGTCATCGAGATCGACAAGGACCTGTGCGAGAACACGCAGACCTGCGAGGCGGTGTGTCCGGTCGAGGTCTTCGAGATCCAGGACAACCAGGTGCTGGTGGTCCGGCCCAACGACTGCACGGTCTGCTTCAAGTGCGTCGAGATGTGTCCCTCCGGCGCGATCAACATCGAGTACTGAGCCCCGGCCGGCGGTCCTGCCGGCCGTCCCGGAACCGCCGCCCGCCCGGACGCGTCGTTGCGGACGGGGGCGGACGACCTTGACGGGCGCCTTTCGGCATCGCACAAGCAGCGTGTCCGGCCGGCCGGCAGGTTCCGGCCGCGGCCCACGGCGACACCGCGACACAGGCGATACACTCCTCGCGGGCGTCCCCAGGGAGGAGCGGCATGCGCGAGGTGCTCGAACTGAAGTCGCGGATCAACCAGCTCTTCGAGGAACTCCTCGCGCGGACCCAGCCCGGCGAGGGCGCGCCGCTGCAGGGCGAGTGGTCGCCGCGCGTCGACCTCTACGAGCTGCCCGACCGGGTCGTGCTCCGCGCCGACGTGCCCGGCGTCGCCCCCGAGGACCTCGACGTCCGGATCGAGGGCGGCCAGCTGCTCCTGCGCGGGGCCCGCAAGCAGCCGCTCGACCTCGACCCCTCGGCGCTGTGCCGGCTCGAACGGCCGTTCGGCACGTTCGCGCGGCGTTACGCGCTGCCCGACTCGGTCGACACCGACGGCGTGCGCGCCAACTGCCACAACGGCGTGCTGGAGGTCGTGCTCCGCAAGCGCGAGGCCGCGCTGGCCCGCCGGATCCCGGTGCAGAACGACTAGACGTTCCGCCTGGCCGGGCACGGGCCGGGCAAGCTCGGCCCCTACTTCGAGGACAGACACGCGGGCCGTAACCGCCCCGCCCCGCGGGCGGAGCCGGTCCGGAGGACCCACATGACCAACGCCCTCAAGACGACGTTCCTCCTGGCCGTCCTGACCGCGCTCCTGGTGCTGATCGGGGGCGCGTTCGGCGGCCGCTCGGGGATGCTGATCGCGTTCGCGTTCGCGGCGCTCATGAACTTCGGCGCGTACTGGTTCTCGGACCGGATGGTCCTCGCCCAGTACCGCGCGCGGGAGCTGCAGCCGGGCGAGCTGCCGCGCCTCGACCGGATCATCGACGGCCTGTGCGGCCGCGCCGGCCTCCCTCGCCCGCGCCTGTTCCTGATCCCCGAGGACCAGCCCAACGCCTTCGCGACCGGCCGCAACCCCGCGCACGCGGCGGTCGCGGTGACCGAAGGCATCCTGCAGCTGATGACCGACGAGGAGCTCGAGGGCGTGATCGCGCACGAGCTCTCGCACGTGCGGCACCGCGACATCCTGATCGGCACGGTCGCCGCGACGCTCGCCGGGGCGATCACGATGCTCGCCTCGATGGCGCGCTGGGGCGCGATGTTCGGCGGCTTCGGCGGCGACCGCGACCGCGAGGGCGGCGGCGGCGTGCTCGGCCTCCTCGTGACCGCGATCTTCGCGCCGATCGCGGCGCTGCTCGTCCAGATGGCCGTCTCGCGCTCGCGCGAGTACGAGGCCGACGCCGGCGCGGCGAAGATGACCGGCAACCCCTACGGGCTCGCCCGGGCGCTCAAGCGGCTCGGCGAGTTCACGCACCGCATCCCGATGGACGCGTCACCCGCGACCGCGCACATGTTCATCGTCTCGCCGCTCTCGGGGCAGTCGTTCGCGACGCTGTTCTCGACGCACCCGCCGCTCGAGGAGCGCATCAAGCGGCTGGTCGGCGGGGCGGCGCTGTGAGGCGCGCGGCGCGCGGGCTCGCGCTCGCCGCGCTCCTCGCGATCCCGGTCGTGCTCGTCGCGCCGCCGCCCGCGCGCGCCGCGGCGCAGGACGACCCGTCCCGCGCGCAGCGCCGCGACGCGGTGGTGCGCGCCGTCGAGAAGGTCGGCCCCGCGGTGGTCAACATCTCGACCGAGGTCGTCACGCGGCCCGAGGACTACTTCGACCCGTTCGAGTTCTTCTTCGGCCGTGGCCAGCCGCAGCGCAGCCGGGTCGAGCACTCGCTCGGTTCGGGCGTGATCGTCGACGCCGAGGGCCACGTCCTGACCAACGACCACGTGGTCAGCATGGCCTCGAAGATCACGGTGACGCTGTCCGACCAGCGCGAGGTCGAGGCCGACCTCGTCGGGTCGGACAAGGCCTCGGACCTCGCCGTGCTCAAGCTCAAGGGCAAGGGCCCGTGGCCCGTGTGCCCGATGGGCCGCTCGGACGACCTCATGATCGGCGAGACCGTGATCGCGATCGGCAACCCCTTCGGGCTGCAGAGCACGGTCACGGTCGGCGTGCTGTCGGCGCTCGGCCGCACGCTCGCCTCGCCCGACGAGACGCAGTACGCGGACTTCCTCCAGACCGACGCGGCGATCAACCCCGGGAATTCCGGGGGCGCGCTGCTCAACGTCCTGGGCGAGCTGATCGGGATCAACTCGCAGATCCTCGGCCGCGGCGCGCAGAACCTCGGCTTCGCGATCCCCATCGACCGCGCGCGCAAGGTGTTCCGCGAGATCGTCAGCTACGGCAAGGTGCGCCCGACGTTCACCGGGCTGATCCTCGAGGACCTCGACGCGCGCGACGCGCGCGAGATGGGCCTCGGCGACGTGAAGGGCGTGCTCGTGCGCAAGCGCCTCGGCGACAGCCCGGCCGAGCGCGCGGACATCCGCGCGGGCGACGTGATCACCGCCGTCGACGGCCAGCGCGTGACCTCGGTCGCGGAGTTCGACACCGCGCTCGCGCGCGCCAACTTCGGCGGCGCGGTGTCGGTGCGCGTCAGCCGCGACGGCGCGGAGCAGGCGAAGACGCTCGCCGTCGTCGCCTTCCCGCGCGACAAGGCGCCGCAGTTCGCGTGGAACCTGCTCGGCTTCACCGTCACCACGAAGGGCAGGAAGGCGGTCGTCGAGAAGGTGCGCGAGGACGGCGTGGCGGCCGAGGCCGGCATCGCGCCGGGCATGGCGGTCGCGCAGCTGAACGGCAAGGACGTGGACGGTGCCGACGCGTTCTACGACGCGATTCCCGATGCCGTGTACCGCCGCACGGCGAACCTGATCATCGAGGCGCGGAACGGCTGGTACCGCCTGAGCCTGCCTCTCACCCCGGTCGCACAGTCCCGGCGCCCGCGCAGGTAAAATTCCGGACGACCATGAGCGAGAAGACGAACGGCAACGGACAGGACGACGTGACGGTCACGGACCGCCGGCGGTTCACGGCGGAGGGCGAACCGCTCGCACGCGACGCGGAGGAGTCGGCCCCGGACGCCGGCAGGCCCGCGGCGGAGGAGGCCGCGGGCCCCTCGCGCGAGGCCATCGAGGCGCGCGAGTGGGAGCACCGGGCGCTGGCGGCCGAGGCGAAGCTCAACGAGATCGCCGACGGCTACCGCCGCGCGACGCTCGAGCTCGACAACGTGCGCGCGCGCCTGGCGCGCGAGCAGGACAACCGCGTGCGCGAGGCCGTCGGCCGGGCGTTCACGGGCATCCTGGACGCGCTCGACAACCTCGACCGCGCTCTCGCGCACGCCGGCGACGGTCCGTTCCCCGACGGCGTGCGCCTGGTCCGGCGCCAGCTGCTCGACGTGATGGCGGCGCAGGGGCTCGAGCGCCTCGACGTGGTCGGCCGGCCGTTCGACCCGGCCGAGGCCGAGGCCGTGCTCACCGTCCCCGCCAGCGACGCCGCGCCCGCGCAGACGGTCGTCGAGGAGCTGCGCTGCGGCTACCGCTTCGGGGACCGCATCCTGCGGCCCGCGCAGGTGAAGGTCGCGCTCTGACGATGCGCACGCTCGTCCTCGGAGCGGGCGCCGTCGGCGGCTACTTCGGCGGACGCCTCGCGGGGACCGGCGCCGACGTCACGTTCCTCGTGCGCCCGCGCCGGGCCGCCGTCCTCGCCGCGCGCGGGCTCGCGATCGCGAGCCCGGCGGGCGACGCCCACGTCGCCGCGCCGCGCACCCTGCTCGACGCGCGGACGGTCCCGCCGTTCGACCTCGTCCTCCTCGCCTGCAAGGCCTACGACCTCGACGGGGCGCTCGACGCCCTCGCGCCCGCGGTCGGGCCCGGCACGGCGATCGTCCCGCTCGTCAACGGCCTGCGGCACCTCGACGGCCTGGTCGAGCGCTTCGGCGAAGGCCCCGTCCTCGGCGGCTGGTGCGCGATCGCGGCCACGCTCGACGCGGAGGGCGGCGTGCGCCACCTGAACGCGCTGCACACGCTGGCCTTCGGGGAGCGCGACGGCGCGGACTCGCCGCGCGTGCAGGCGATCGCCGCACACCTCGCCCCCGCGGGCTTCGACGTCCGGCCGAGCCGCGACATCGTGACCGGCATGTGGGAGAAGTGGTGCTTCATCGCCGCGCTCGCGGGCATCACGTGCCTCATGCGCGCGAACGTCGCCGAGATCCTCGCGGCCGGCGGCGCGGACCTCGCGCTCGCCCTGGCGGACGAGTGCCGGCGCGTCGCGTCGGCCTGCGGGCGGCCGATCGGGGCCACGTCGTTCGCGAAGACGCGGGAGTTCCTGACGACGCCCGCGCCGCTGACCGCCTCGATGCTGCGCGACGTCGAAGGCGGAGGGCCGACGGAGTGCGAGCACGTGC
>JABLTH010015360.1_pt1 | contig 14833 bp, 13 predicted proteins | sample 7875711 | NCBI WGS metagenome assembly JABLTH01 (sample SAMN14941262, study PRJNA633318) | bioreactor metagenome | isolation source: bioreactor | place: China | collected 2019-03-05 | reverse complement strand
CGAGTTGGCAATCGCGCTGTAGCCAGCCGGGATGTGCTGCGCGGCAAAACTGTAGGCGATGAAGGGAATGGCGGTGTTCACCGCACCGACCGCGAGATAGGTCTTCCAGCGGCGCCCAAGTGCCAATGTCTGCCGAAAGGCCGTCACGATCACCAGCATGATCAGGCAGGCCAGCCCGACGCGCGCAGCGGCCATCGAGAAGGCGCCGAATTCGGGCACGGCGACGCGCATGAACATGAAGGCGGCGCCCCACAGCGCGCCCAGCAGCAGCAGCTGCAAGAAGGCCTGGGAATTCACGCGACAGGCACCCGCTGGCGGTCGAAGAAGACCCGCCCACAGGCATTGGCTATTTGATGAAACGACCGCTGCATGCGGGCTTGCTGCTCAAATTTCACGGAGTCGACTTTAAGCGAAAAGAGCGCTTGAGCCCTTATCGGATCGTGCTTTCAGACAAAAGCTGATAACTACTTTTTCGCCGCTGCGACCTCGGCCGCCAGTTCGGCGCCGGATTTGTAATGCGCAACACGGTTGACCGTGGTGCGCAGCGTGCGCTGGGTAAACGCGTTGCTGCCTTTCACCTCTTCGTTCCAGTATTTGTCGGCAAGCTGGCGGTTGCGCGGCACGTCGAGCAGGAAGGCGTCGCGCGATCCGGCACCGCCGAAGATGTAGAGTTTGCCGTCGAGCATGCGCCAGGTATCGGCGTCACCGCCCCACGGAATCGCGTAGACGATGCCGTTGGCGCAGTAGCCGCCGAACTCGGGCAGATAACGCGTCGGTTCCTTTTCGAACAGCGCCTTGTTTTCGGCCGACGAGAAGTAGAAGGTCACATTCTCGTAGGTGCTCTTGATCGCCGGATTGCCCTGCTTGTAGGCGTTCTGCGTGAAGTAGGCCACCACATCGGCGCCCTTCAGGATCACTCGGTCGTTGCCGTCCATCGCCACCGCGTTTACCGGCGACAGCTTGCCACCGGGGCTTTGCGTGATCAGCGGCGCACAGCCGGCGAGGGCTAACGCCAGCGTCAGCAGAATGGTGCCAAAAAGAGTGGATTGAATGCGCATCAGGGGCTCCTTCAGGGGAAAGGCATTGTAGGCGGCCGCTTCACCGGAGTTGCCTGGTCGGTCGCTATCACGAACGCCCTGCGGCGGCGGCCAAAAACATGCCGCGCGCCAGCAAAGCTGCAGGGCGTCAATTAACAATTCTTTACATCCCGGAAAGCCACGGGTAAGAACTTGCAGTTAAAATCATGCCATTGGAATAATTCAGCGGCATCCCTGCGCGCATGCGCAACGGTCCGCCCCAAACGCCTTGAAACTTGTTACGGTAGTTCTACGTAGCAGCGGGCGACCTCAGCTTCGCGACGCCCTGCAATCCCTTTGCCAGCAGGATCACACCCTGCTTGAGGTGCTCGTCGTCGACGTCACTGGTGATACCCATCCGGCCCTGCCCGATTTGCCATGGCGTGCCGGGCACAGCGCCCGGATGATCGGCAGCGATCGGCCGTTGTCCCGCCCCCAGGCGGCGAACGTCGGGCTGGCGGCGGCATCGGGCGAGTGGCTCTGCTTTCTCAACGAAGATGACCATTACGACGCCGATTTCGTGTCGTCGATGCTGCGGCACGCCCGTCAGCAACCTGGGCGCCTGCTGCTCTATGGTCACAGCCGGGAGCAAGCTGGTGATGGTTCAACCAAGCACGTTGCCGCATTGCCATTCAATCGGGCGCTGATGGCCAGCCGGCCGCTGTGTCACTGGTCGGCGGCGCTGATCAACCGGCGGGTGATTGCACTCGGCTGCCGTTTCGACGAACGCCTTGCCGTCTGCGAAGACCAGGACTTTCTGGCGCAGATCGCGCAGCACGGCGACTTTGCGCTGGTGCCGGTGACCGCCTTCAACCACCGCGCCGCCTCAGACACTGCCGAAACAGGCGACGATCCGGCTTCGCGCGACGGGCTTCGGCTGTCCTGCGAGACATTGCTGCAGGCGAGGTGGGCGGGCAGCAGTCTTCATCACACGTTGCGGGCAGCAGCGGGCAGTCAGTCGGGCGTTGCCGCCTACTTCCGGCATGACTTCGCAGGCGCCCGTGCCGCCTTTTCGGCGGCGCTGCAGGAGTACCCGGACGATCCGAACGCCCTGCACGGCCTCGGTCGCCTCGACTTCGAAGCACAGCAGCTGGAGAGAGCACGCCGGCAGGTTGAACGTGCCATCGAGATCAACCCGGACGCGGCCGAGTTTCGTCTGACGCTGGCACAAATTCTCGCGGCGACGGACGCCACTGAGTCAGCCCGTGCGGAAGCAATGCAGGCAGCGCGCGACCCGCTGCTGCGTGAAGCGGCGCTGGCGCTGTTGTCGCGACTGCCATCTCGCGAAGCGCCGGTAACCGCCACGCAGCAACCAGCGCGCCTTTCGCCCTGCAGTTGCGGCAGTGGCAGGCGGTACAAGGATTGCCATGGCAAGATCGGCTCGCTCACCAGCGAGTCCGAAGCGCCACGGCCCATCGACGCCAACGCCACCGTCATCCAGCAGGCCAGTGCGGCAATGCAGGCTGGCGAAGCCACTCGCGCGATCACGCTGCTCAGTGCGGTGTCCGTCAACAACGTCATCGATGCCGCGCTGGCAATCGACGCCGGCTCACTGCTGCTTGCTGCCGGTCACGCCAACGCCGCCAGCCCGTGGTTCGCGCAGGCCTTGCAACTTGATGCCGACGGGCCGGCCCGCGCGCTGCTGCGTCAATGTTGCGAGCGACAGTACGCATCAATTTATGCTGATTCCGTGTACCGTGAAGCAGCGCATCTTTGCCGCCGGTTGCAGCCGGATACCGCATCACGGCCGCAACGCAGCGGCGATGCCATCCACATCGTGACCGATTTCGCAGGGGTGGGCGGGTCCGAGCGTCACGCAATGAATCTGCAGCGAATTCTTGCTCCGCATCTGCCCGTCCGGCTATGGTCTACGACACCGGTGCATGTGGCATGGAGCGATTGCGGCATCACGCTGATTGACAGCGCCGCAGGCAACTTCCCGCGCGATGGCACGCTGGTGCTGATTGGTCAATTTGTTGCCCTCGGTGACTGGTTTGGGCAGGCGAGATTTCACCGATTGGTCATCCGTAACAATATCGATCAGCCGCAGATGTTGCTGCAGCGACTGGTGGAAGTGGAGCTGTACAACCGTCGGCTGACAGTGCAATTCACCTATCCGTCAGCACAATTCCGGGAGCGGGTCGGTCTGCCGGGCGCCGTCGAGTATTCGCTGACCGATCTCGATCGTTTTCATCCGGCCGTCCGCACGCGACGAACCCTGCGCACCGGTTTTACCGTCGGGCGTCACAGCCGCGACCACTACACCAAGCACCATCCGAACGACCCGTCGTTTTTCCGTGCGGTAGCCCGCGCCGGTCATCGCGTACGTCTGATGGGCGCGAGCGTCATTGCGTCGGCGCTGCAACACGACAGCAGCGACATCAGGGATCGCATCGAAGTGGTCCCCGCAGGCGCCGAGCCGGCTGCCGACTTTTTGGCATCACTGGACTGCTTTATCTATCGCGCCCATCCGTACTGGTACGAAACCGGCGGCAACGTGATTGCCGAGGCGATGGCGATGGCGATTCCGGTCATCGTCGTCGGCGAAGTGATGGGCATTGCCGCGCTGATCGAGCACGGCGTCAATGGCTTCTGCGTCGCCACCGAGGAGGAGGCGTTGGCCAAACTGACGCGGCTGGCGGACGACGAGATGCTGCGCGCCCGCATCGGCCGCGCCGCGCGTACACGTATGGAGCAATTGGCAGCCGAGCAGGACGACGCTGTTGTGGCCTTTTACACCGACCGACCACGCACCGTCAGCACCTCGATGCCGCTGACGGCGAGCTGAGCACGGCGCTGCATGACCGCGTCAGTGCTTGCTGAGGGCTGCGGCGATCCGCTCGATGAAGCCCGGCGCATGGGCTGAATCCAGCCAGCGCACCACCACGACGGCATCGTGCGCCGGTTCGATCCATACGTAGTGGCCACCCGCACCGATCATGAAACTGGCCTGCGTTGAGGCGCCGGGGAAATTGTGACCGTCACGATTGAGCCATGTGAGCCAGCCGTAGAACGGCGCGATGGCGCAGGGTTCGGTCATGCGATCCAGCCACTGTGTCGAGACGATTTGCTGCTCACGGTGACGTCCGCCGCTGCGCATCCATTCGGCGATCCGCGCCTGATCACGGGCGCTGATCGACACCCCACCGCCCCAGTGCGTACCACCCGGCACGCTCTGCACGCGACGCTTGGTGCCGCTGGCATCGACGATCTCGGTCCACGCGTCGTCATAGCCTTCCCAGCGAAACCCTTCACCACCGCCCAGCGGTTGCAGGATGGTGTGCAGAAACACCTCGGGCAAGGGCTGGCGGAACAGATGCAGCAGCGCGAGCGACAACTGGTTGATGCGTACATCGTTGTATTCCCAGTAGGTACCCGGCGTCTGCAGCGGTCGCGCATCACCCTTCACACCGGCGGGCGGTCGTGGATCATGCGACACCGTGCGGTAGCGATCCACCGTGTCGGGCAAGCCAAAGCAGGTGCCTTCCCACTCACTGGTCTGCTCCAGCAGATGAGCCCAGGTGATGCTCCGGTTGTGTGCTGAATCAAAACCGATGCCGGGCACGCGGGCAACGACCGGCTCATCGACGTCGGGCAGCAGCCCGCGCGCGTTGGCAACGCCGGCCAGCAGGGCGAGGTAGGTTTTGGCCACGCTGAACGTCTGATCGGCACGGTCTGGCGCGCCCCAGGCGGCCACTTCGACGCCCCGCTGCAACACCACGCCCGACACGCCACCGCGCATGTGGACCGGCCCGCGCAGCACAGTCCACGGCGCCGGATCGCCATGATGCACGCCAAACGGCACCTGCCCCGGCAAGGGCGCCGCATGCGGGTCACGCGGCCAGGGCACTTCGTGGGATTGGGCGAACTGGATGGCGTCGGTGAATGCGTTCATTACGCCATTGTGCCGCGCCGGTTCACGTCGCAGCAGTGGTGTGCCATTCGTAGGGCGGAACGCTTGCGGTACCGCCGAATGCGCTGGTGCGCCAATGAAGCGCCGTCCGGAGAAGACCAACCATAATGCAAGCGTTGTAACTTCCTCAGGTCAACCATGCGTAGTGTTGTCGTGATCGGCATGATCCTGGTGGCTGGCTGGTTTGGCTACAAGCAATATGCTGCACGCAAGCCACCGCCACCACCTGCAGCTATCGCCCCGGAAGAGCGGGTGATCACGCCACCAAGCTGGTACGGTCATCCACCAGGAAGTCAAACATCACCACCGACGGCGCGTTCAGCGCCGCCATCGAACGCAGCGCCAAAGTTTGTCTGCGATGGTCGGGTTTATTGTTCGCAGATGCGATCCTGCGAAGAGGCCACCTTCTTTCTGCGGAATTGCCCAGGCACGAAGATGGACGGGGACGGGGACGGCATTCCGTGCGAACGACAGTGGTGCTGAACGCGTCAGCAGTAACGTAGGGCGGAACGCTTGCGGTTCCGCCTTGTGCAGTCGCTGAAGGCAAATCATCGCGAAGTCGGATGCCAGCGCATCCGGCGGAACCGCAAGCGTTCCGCCCTACGGGCTATTCGTTTGCTTTTTCATAAGGAAGCATGACCATTCGCACCTCGGCCTCAACCTTTTCGCGCAAATCCTCGACAAGTTCTCGGAGCGGCGGATCCTCAAGCTGGTCAGGTGCTATCACTTTACGAATCCAGATGTCGTAGTGCAGAGCAACTTCGAGCGCCTGATCGAGGAAGGGAACTGGTTGCGAATGGCCCAAATCTCGATGCGCCACATATCCGTTGCGGAAGGACAGCATTTCCGCGTGATACGCCTCCCACCTCGCAACAGTCATCGACGTTGATGCGAACAAATCTTCTCGAAAAGTCTCTTGAAGAGTCCTAACATCGTCCGGACAAAGTCTCTTCCAATGTGTCTCGTTCGAACTATCGCTACCGAAGACTTTGCACCAATTGCTTATTGCTTGGTGCAAGTGTGCGTCGCTGGTGTCGCTCCAGAAAGACGTCGTCAACTTTGTGTTGGCAAGCCAAGGTCGCAGCGCGCGATGATGAATCAGGTGTTTTACAAAACTGTCGACTAGCGGCACTTGTTCGACGAACACATCCTGACGATAGTTCATATTTGCGTCACTACCTCGTTAGCTGTGAAAGGCCGCTACCCCCGCCGCGCCATGAAAAGTAGCTTCTGGAACAGCTCCGTATCCTGCTCATTCTTGAGCACCGCGCCGTAGAGCGGTGCCAGCACTTTGCGCTGATCTTTCTCGCGCAGCACGGCGGGGTCAACGTCTTCGGCGAGCAAGAGTTTGATCCAGTCGATGAGTTCGCTGGTGCTTGGCTTTTTCTTGAGACCCGGCAGTTCGCGCAGATCGAAGAAGGCTTCGAGCGCGGCGCTGACCAGTTCCTGTTTGATGCCGGGATAGTGCACGTCGACGATCTGCTTCATCGTGTCCTTGCTCGGGAACTTGATGTAGTGGAAGAAGCAGCGGCGCAGGAAGGCGTCGGGCAGGTCCTTCTCGTTGTTGCTGGTGATGATGAACAGCGGCCGGTGCTTCGCGGTGATGGTCTGGTGCGTCTCGTAGACGTCAAAGGTCATGCGGTCCAACTCGCGCAGCAGATCGTTCGGGAACTCGATGTCGGCCTTGTCGATTTCGTCGATCAGCACCACCGTCGGCGCATCGCTGCTGAAGGCATCCCACAGCACGCCGTGCTTGATGTAGTTGGCAATGTCGCGCACCTTCTCTTCACCCAGCTGCGAATCACGCAGGCGGCTCACGGCATCGTATTCGTAGAGCCCCTGCTGCGCCTTGGTGGTGCTCTTGATGTGCCATTGCAAGAGTGGCCAGCCAAGCGCGCGGGCCACCTCTTCCGCCAGCAGCGTTTTGCCGGTGCCGGGCTCACCCTTCACCAGCAGCGGGCGCTTGAGGGTGATCGCCGCGTTGACCGCGAGCAGCAGGTCGGGCGTGGTGATGTAGGAATCAGTTCCCTGGAATTTGGTCGTCACGGCGAAAACTTTGCGGAAGGATGGACAAGCGTGGCGCCAGCGCCCGCTTGTTGCGGGTCAAGGCCGTACGCGTGGAAGCTCGTATGATACGGCGCATGAATATGCCCGCCCCCGCCCTCGCCGATCTCCGCAAGGACTACAAGCTCGCCTCGCTGGGCAAGCGCGACCTCGCTGCCGACCCGATTGTCCAGTTCAACAAGTGGATGGACGAGGCGATCAAGGCCGAGCTGCCGGAGCCGACCGCAATGAACCTGGCGACGGTGAGCGCGCAGGGTCGCCCGTCGGCGCGCATCGTGCTGCTCAAGGGTTGCGACGAGCGCGGCTTTGTCTTCTACAGCAACTACGAAAGCCGCAAGGGCCGCGAGCTGGGCGAATCGCAATGGGCGGCGCTGACCTTTCACTGGGTGGAGCTGGAGCGGCAGGTGCGTATCGAAGGGCACGTCGAGAAAGTGCCGGCGGCCGAATCGGACGCTTACTTCAAGTCGCGCCCGCTGGCCTCACGCATCGGCGCGCATGCCTCCCCCCAGAGCGAGCCGATCGGCAGCCGCGAGGCGCTGATGGCACGCGTCGCCGCAGCAACGGCACGCTACGGCATCCTGCCGGACGGCCCGCCGCGCCCGGCGCATTGGGGCGGTTACCTGATCGTGCCGGAGCGCGTGGAGTTCTGGCAGGGCCGTCGTTCGCGCCTGCATGATCGACTCGTCTACATGCGGCAGTTTGGCGGCTGGCACATCGAGCGGCTGGCGCCCTAGCCTCCCGCTGACGACGCCATGAACTGCCGCCCCGGCTGCGGCGCCTGCTGCATTGCGCCGTCGATTTCTTCACCGATTCCGGGCATGCCGGGAGGCAAACCGGCTGGCGTGCGCTGCGTGCAGCTGGACAACGCAAACCGTTGCCGCATCTTTGGCGACCCGGCGCGGCCGGCGGTGTGCAGCAGCCTGCAGCCTTCGCCCGAAATGTGCGGCGAATCTCCCGACGCGGCGGCCACGCAGGTGCATGCGATGCGCTTTCTCGCCGCGCTGGAGCGGGCGACGACCTGACAGGCTGCTAGCGCTGCACCGCGACGAGTCTTGCGGGGTAAGCTTTCTTGCGAAAAGCTCGTTGAATAAGGGCTCAACGCGGTAAATTGCCAAAAGTCGACTTTTGCTGTTTTATGGCACGGAGCCCACGTCGAATGGTACTTTCAGCAAAAAGCCTTTGACTCAGGCAGTACAATTTTCACTCTCCCGGACTCCCCTGATCGCGCTGCCGATCGCCCGCCCATGCGCCGCACCACGCTCACCCAGTTTCTCGTTGAACAGCAGCGCTCGGCGCGCGCCATCAAGCCGGAACTGCGATTGCTGATCGAGGTCGTGGCTCGCGCCTGCAAGGCCATTGCGGTGAACGTCGGTAAAGGCGCGCTCGCCGGCATGCTCGGCAACGCTGGCACCGAGAACGTGCAGGGTGAGGCGCAGAAGAAACTCGACGTCATCTCCAACGAGATCCTGATGGAGGCCAACGAATGGGGCGGCCATCTCGCCGGCATGGCGAGCGAGGAGATGGAGACCTTCCACGAGATCCCCAACCGCTACCCGAAAGGTGAATACCTGCTGCTGTTCGACCCGCTGGATGGCTCGTCGAACATTGACGTGAACGTGTCGATCGGCACCATTTTCTCGGTGCTGAAATCGTCCGACGAACTGGGCCCGGTCACCGAAAAGTCGTTCCTGCTGCCCGGCACTTCGCAGGTGGCGGCGGGCTACGCGGTGTACGGGCCGACAACACTGCTGGTGCTGACCGTCGGCACCGGCGTGCACTGCTTCACGCTCGATCGCGAAATGGGCTCGTGGGTGCTGACGCAGTCGAACATGACGATCCCGGAAGACACCAAAGAGTTCGCCATCAACATGAGCAACATGCGGCACTGGGAGCCGCCGGTCAAGCGCTATGTCGATGAGTTGCTGCAAGGCAAGGAAGGCCCGCGCGGCAAGGATTTCAACATGCGCTGGGTGGCCTCGATGGTGGCCGATGTGCACCGCATACTGACGCGCGGCGGCATCTTCATGTATCCGCGCGACAAGCGCGAGCCGGACAAGCCCGGCAAGCTGCGCCTGATGTACGAAGCGAATCCGATGAGCTTCATTGTGGAACAGGCTGGCGGTGCCGCCACCAACGGGCATCAGCGCATTCTCGACGTCCGGCCCGGCAAGCTGCATGAGCGGGTCAGCGTGATTCTCGGCAGCAAGAACGAGGTGGAGCGCGTGACCTCGTATCACCTTGCGTGAAGGACGAATGACGAATGACGAATGACGCAAAGGTCGGTGATGGAGAGTCGCTCTCGTCCTTCGTCCTTCGTCCTTCGTCCTCGGGCGCAGAGCGCCCCTCCTTCACCGGCATCACGCGCGAAGCCATCGAGAACAATCACTCGCGGGAGGCGATCAAAAATTCGCCGCTCGCGGGCAAGATGCTGTGCGACGAGGCGCTGGCCGCCTCGCTGGATGCGATGCTGGCCGACTGGGACGGTGCCTCGGACGTCTTCGTGTTCGGCTACGGCTCGCTGATCTGGAACCCCTGCATGGAGCATCGCGGCCGGCTGACCGCCACCGTGCGCGGCTATCACCGCCGCTTTTGCCTGTGGAGCAGCGTCTATCGCGGCACACCCGAGAACCCGGGACTGGTGCTGGCGCTGGATCGCGGTGGCGCCTGTCGCGGCATGGTCTACCGCATTGCCGCCGCCGATGCGCGCAAGGAACTCACCCTGCTCTGGCGCCGCGAAATGTTTGGCGGCAGCTACCACGCCCGCTGGCTCAATGCGCAGACCGAGGACGGCCCGGTGCGCGCCATCGGTTTTGTGATGAATCACTCGTCGAGCGCCTATGCCGGGCGCCTGTCAGATGAGGTCGTTGTCGAAAAGCTGGCCACCTGTCGCGGCCACTATGGCTCCGGCGCCGACTACCTTTGCCAGACCGCCGCCGCGCTGCGCGCCGCCGGGCTCGATGACCCGCATCTGGACCGGCTCTGCGACCTGCTCACCGCACGTGAAACTGCCGACGCGATGGGCGGCAGCGATTGTGGTTGCCCGCCCGGTCAACAACCAGGCTGATCACTGCGTTGCTGCCACCGGCACTGCGGAATCAGAGTTCGCGGGCTGGCGATGGTCGCCCTGCTGTGATAGCGTGCCGCCATCTTGATGATCGGTGTCGCGCGTTGCCGACTCCGCTAGTGAAAGGAACGAAAATGGGCTTGCTTGATGGAGTTTTGGGTGCCGTGCTGAACAGTCGCGGTGGTGGTGGTCAGCAGGATTTGATGGGTAATCTGGTCGGTGGCCTCATCCAGCAGGCCGGTGGTGTCGGTGGCCTGCTCGACATGCTGCGCAAGGGCGGGCTCGGGCAACAGGCTGATTCCTGGCAAAGCACCGGTCAGAATCTGCCGGTAGACGGCGGTGACCTGATGAAGGTGCTCGGCGGCATGATGGGCGGCGCCCAGGCGCAACAAGGTGGTGCCGGTGGTGGTGACCTCGGCGGCCTGCTGGGGCAAGTGCTTGGCGGCGCAGCACCCGGGCATCCCGCTGGCGGCAGCATTGGCGACGTACTCGCCCAGGCCGGTGTCGGCCAGGACCAGCTTGGCGGCCTGCTCGCGCAGGTGCTGCCCGGCGTGCTCGACGGCATGACGCCCAGCGGTCAGGTGCCGGAGCAACACTCCAACGACATGATGCAGAACGTGCTCGGCAGTGTGCTGAAAGGCGCACTGGGCGGCAACAAGGGCGGTCTGTTCGGTTGATCGTGACCCGCGGTCGCTAGAATCGTCGGGTGACCGAACGGGCAAGCCGGGGGGCGGTCGAACCTTTTTGAGTCGACTACGCCATGATCATGCGCCTCCTCCCGAGTTCTTCTGCTTGCCCGACCCGCTGGCTGGCGCCAATTTGCGCCGCAGCCCTGCTCAGCTGTTCTGCTGCAGCGTCCGCTGTGGGCACCGTCGAGGCCGGCTCGGATTTCCACGTGGTAGCAGCGTCGGCTGACACGCAGAAATACCTGACCTACGGCTGGAATGGCTGGAACGGCAAAACCATTCACTGGCGATACAACGACAGCAACCGGTCGACAGCGGCAGCAGGCACGGCCGACGCGGCGCTCAACGCGATTCGCGCCGCGATGGACAAATGGTCTGCCGTCTGTGCCATCACCTTTGTCTACGACGGCACGTCCAGCAACGGCGCCAGTCTCGCCACCAACAACACGCGTGATAGCGTCAATGTCATCGCCTGGAGCGCGCTGGAGAGCGGTGTTGCCGGGCAAACCTGGGTGAGCGCGAGCAGCACTTCGTCCGCCCTGCCGACACTCGGCGAGGCGGACATGCTGCTGAGTACCGGGCTGAGTGCGGCCAATCTCGGCGCCGTACTGGTACACGAGGTGGGGCACATGCTCGGCTTGAAGCACTCGAACGTGGAGAGTGCCGTGATGTCCGGGCCCAATACCGCGCCCGATCCCTCCACCACCTACTCCGGATTGACCGAACTGGCAGCCGATGACATCTCCGGCTGTCGCGCCCTGTATGGTGAAGTGCCACCACAACCGAGCGACACCACCGTTGCCCTGAGCGCGACTGCGCTCAACTTTGCCGACACCCAGGTCAACAACGTAAGCAACACCCAGACCGTCGCCATCATCAACACCGGCAGCAGCTTGCTGACCGTGACCGGGGCAACGTTGACGGGTGACGATTTCACCCTCATCTCCACCACCTGCGCCACGGCAACACCGATTGGCCCGGGCGGTCGCTGCGGTGCGACGATCCGCTTTACCCCCAAGTCGGCGGGTGCGCGCACTGGCAGCCTCGTCTTCAAGCACAATGCAAGCAGTGGCTCGGCAACGGTCACTCTGGCGGGTAACGGCGTGACCAGCACATCCGGCAACACGCCCTCGAAACGAGTGATGATCGAGTATCGCTACGCACCGCTCGACTACTACTTCATGACCTCGCGTGACAGCGAGAAAGCGGCGCTTGACGCCACCAGTGGCTGGTCGCGCACCGGTGAAAGCTTCCCGGTGTACGCCTCGATGCCGACCGGTGGCCAGGGCATCACCCGCTTCTTCTTCGCTCAGGTGGCGCGCGGCAACACTCGCGGCAGCCACTTCTATGCAGTGCTCGACAGTGATGTAGCAGCCCTGAACAATCTCAATCCTTCGCAGAGCACAGCACCGGGGCTGCCGCAAAACGAGGGTGTTGATTCCTACGCATTCACGCCGCTGGTGTCCGGTGTTGGTGGTTCCTGCGCCAGCGGCCTGCTCCCGGTGTATCGCCTGTTCCGGGGTAACGTTCGATTCCCGGATGATCCCAACCACCGCTATACCGCCACCGTTGCCACCTACAACGCATTTGTCGCCCAGGGCTGGGATGGCGAAGGCGTCAGTTTCTGCGCACCGGCGAACTGAACGCGTCCAACTGACTTCCTGAATACCGAGGCCACGATTGAATCTGTTTGACGCGACGATCATGGGTATCGTCGAGGGCGCGACCGAGTTTCTTCCGATCTCCAGCACGGGTCATCTGATCGTCGCAGGCTCACTGCTCGGCGTGCACGATGAGCGTGGCAAGGTGTTCGAGATTGCGATCCAGATCGGCGCCATCTTTGCGGTGATCTGGGCCTACCGCGAACGCTTCAACGGCGCCATCAAGGGCGTCACCCGCGTGAGCAATGCGCAACGCTTTGTGTGGAATTTGTTCGTCGCCTTCCTGCCGGTCGCGGTGCTGGGCCTGCTGCTCAACAAATACATCAAGGCCGTGCTGTTCAATCCGTACGGCGTCGCGGCGGCGTCGATCATCGGCGCGCTGGTGATCTTCTGGGTCGAGCGGCCGTCGATGCTGGCCGACCGCGCAGTCAATGCCCGCGTTCGCGACGTCGACGACATGACGGCGCTCGACGCCATCAAGGTGGGCTTCGCACAGTGCTTCGGGTTGATCCCGGGCATGTCGCGCTCCGGTTCGACGCTGATCGGCGGCATGCTGTTCGGCCTGTCGCGCAACGTCGCCACCGAGTTTTCGTTCTTTCTGGGCGTACCGACGCTTGCAGCGGCCAGCGTCTACTCGCTGTGGAAGGAGCGCGCGCTGCTTTCGTCCGCCGACATCCCGGTGTTCGCAGTCGGCATGGTCGTCTCGTTCATCGTCGCGCTGGTCGTGATCCGCTGGCTGATCCGCTTTGTCGCGACACATTCGCTGCGCGTGTTTGCGTGGTATCGCCTCGCGTTCGGCGCGCTTATCCTCGCAGCGGGCGCCTTGGGTTGGGTGCAATGGCCCGCCGCCTGACCACAGAGGCCAGTCCTATTTCAAGGCGGACGCCAGCAGACCAATCGCCGCACACACCGCAATCGTTTCCATCGCGCCGCGCTTGAATTTGACGAACCCCACCAGTGCGGCAATCGCGATCAGCGCAGCGAACCAGTCGACGTTGCCGCCCCATCCCTGAAAGCCCTGCGGCCAGAACGTGTGCTGCGCGAAGAACACGGCGAGTGAACCGATCACGCCGACGACAGCGGCCGTGATGCCAGTGAGTGGTGCCTGCAGCTTGAGCGAGCTACGCGTGCTTTCGATGAATGGTGCGCCCGCGAAAATCATCATGAAGCTCGGCAGGAAGGTGAAGAAGGTGACCACGGTGCCCGCGAGCAGACCGCTCGCGAGCGGCGAGCTGGCGACCGCGTTCTTCACGCCACCGAGATAGCCGACAAAGGTCAGGATCAAAATCAGCGGCCCCGGTGTGGTTTCGCCGAGCGCGAGCCCATCCATCATCTGTGCCGTGGTGAGCCACTGATACTTTTCGACTGCCGCTTGTGTAACGTAAGGCAGCACGGCGTACGCACCGCCGAAGGTTATCAATGCGGCGGACGTGAAAAATTCCGCCATGTCGGCGAGCGCTTTGCCGGGTAACACCGCATAAACCGCCACGCCAAGAGCGATGAACACCGCGATCAGCACGAGCGAATGCCGCCATGAGAATCGCGCGTGTTCTGGTGACGGTGTGTCGTCGTCGATCACGGCAGGCGGGTGCTTTTTTGTCTTGCTGTCGCCGTGTCCGCCACTGATCCACTTCGGGCGCAGTTCACCTGTGATCCAGCCGACGATTGCGGCCACGGCAACGACCCACGGAAAACCGATCTTCAGAAAGCTCACCGCAACAAACGCGGCAACGGCCAGCACCCACCACGCGGCATGGTTGAGCGACTTGCTCGCGATGCGATACACCGCGAACAACACCAGCGCGACGACCGCTGGCTTGATGCCCCAGAGCACCGCTTGCATGAAACTCGTCTGGCCGAAGGTGAGATAGCCCCACGCCAGCGCCATCATGATGATCGCGCCGGGCAGCACAAAGAGCCCGCCCGCGATCACTCCGCCCCAGGTTCGATGCATCAGCCAGCCGATGTAAGTGGCGAGCTGTTGCGCCTCGGGGCCGGGTAGCAACATGCAGTAGTTGAGTGCATGCAGGAAGCGTCGCTCGCTGATCCAGCGATGACGCTCGACCAGCTCCTGCCGCATGATCGCAATCTGCCCCGCCGGGCCGCCGAACGAGATGAAGCCGAGCTTGAGCCAGAAGCGCAAGGCTTCGCCGAAGCCCGGCATCGCGGGTGGTTTTTTCTCTTGTGTGACGTTGCTCATGCCGGGGTCCAGTTGTGTTTTTCGTCAGTGGCGTCAGCCGCGTCGAGCACCCAGCGGTACAGTGCGTCGTATACGGGCATCATGGCCGCCAGCATCGCGTGGTCATCGCTGAAATTTCTCGAGAAACCGAGCGAGACGGCAAGCAGTCCGGCGCTCTGCGGTGCGAGGT